>Ga0183097_10356_pt1:0-102500 | contig 104356 bp, 82 predicted proteins | sample BioMet8_FD_128883 | JGI IMG/M metagenome (GOLD analysis project Ga0183097, IMG submission 128883) | Microbial communities from bioreactor (seeded with sewage sludge) at Lawrence Berkeley National Lab, California, USA - Biofuel... | ecosystem: Engineered > Bioreactor > Anaerobic >... | reverse complement strand
GCCCCCTTTATCGTTACTTATACCTACATTTGCTTTTCCAGCCGCTCCAACAGGGGTCAGCCCCTATCTTCCGCACCGCTGGAATGCTCCCCTACCATATATCTCTATATCCACAGCTTCGGTACACGCTTTTATGCCCGAGTATTATCCATGCCTGACTCCTCGACTAGTGAGCTGTTACGCACTCTTTAAATGAATGGCTGCTTCCAAGCCAACATCCTAGCTGTCTATGCAGTCTGACTTCGTTTTCTCAACTTAAACGTGATTTGGGGACCTTAGCTGGTGGTCTGGATTCTTCTCCTCTCGGACGCGGACCTTAGCACCCGCGCCCTTTCTCCCTGACAACAACCGTACGTATTCGGAGTTTGTCTGGACTTGACAGGCGGTGAAGCCCTCGCATCCAATCAGTCGCTCTACCTCATACGCTCTTATCAGAGGCTGCACCTAAATGCATTTCGGGGAGTACGAGCTATCTCCAAGTTTGATTGGCCTTTCACTCCTACCCTCAGTTCATTGGAACACTTTTCAACGTATACCCATTCGGCCCTCCAATTGGTTTTACCCAACCTTCAGCCTGACCAACGGTAGATCACTTGGTTTCGCGTCTACTCCTCCCGACTATTCGCCCGTTTATGACTCGCTTTCGCTTCGGCTCCGCATTTCCTCTATGCTTAACCTTGCCGGAAAAAGTAACTCGTAGGTTCATTATGCAAAAGGCATGCCGTCACACCATTAATGGTGCTCCGACCGCTTGTAGGCAGACGGTTTCAGGAACTTTTTCACTCCTCTATTCGAGGTTCTTTTCACCTTTCCTTCACAGTACTGGTTCACTATCGGTCTCTCGGGAGTATTTAGCCTTGCGGGATGGGCCCCGCTGCTTCACGCAGAATTTCTCGTGCTCCGCGCTACTCAGGGATTGCACTCGGGATATTCGGTCGTTTCGTGTACCGGTCTTTCACCTTCTTTGGACGGCCTTTCCAGGCGCGTTCCACTCACCACCGTTCGTTCCCTTCGTTGTGCCCCCTTCTACCCCGGACCTGCCTAAACAGGTCCGGTTTGGGCTCTTCCGCGTTCGCTCGCCACTACTTGCGGAATCACTATTGTTTTCTCTTCCTGCGGGTACTGAGATGTTTCAGTTCCCCGCGTTCGCCTTCCTTACGGAATGTCAGGCCTTCTACCTGACGGGTTGCCCCATTCGGACATCCCTGGATCAAGGGTTATTTGCACCTCCCCAGGGCTTTTCGCAGCTTATCACGTCCTTCTTCGCCTCCGAGAGCCTAGGCATCCACCGTCTGCCCTTTCTTACTTTCTTCTTTTCGGTCGACCGCTCTGCTTTCCAGTGTCCGTATCTCTACTTCCTCTGCTTCGCTTCACGGATGATCGATCTATCTTCAGCTTGCTCGTTATTTTCGATTTGCTTTTTCTTCGTTTCTTTTTTCGAAGTTGTCCAATATGTCAAAGATCTCTTTTTTTTTGTGGAGAATAACGGATTCGAACCGTTGACCCTCTGCGTGCAAAGCAGATGCTCTAGCCAGCTGAGCTAATCCCCCTCGTCTCTTCTTTCACGTAGTCCCAGGCAGAGTTGAACTGCCGACCTCTACATTATCAGTGTAGCGCTCTAACCAACTGAGCTATAGGACTGTCAGCCTTCTGTTCCCTCTCTTCGCCCGAGCCTCCGTCTTGACGCCGGTGAGAGATTCCTGCGGCTCCTCTATGCGCTTTCCTTTTTACAGGACGCAACACAAGGTCCTTTTCCTCCCTCTTTTGCTCAGTATCGTCTTTCTCTTCCTTCAAGGCTACTCTTTCGCCTTCTCTTTCTTTCGAGATCGATATATCTTTTAAACATAACCAACTTTAAGCAGTACTTGGAAAAAAGAAAGGTCGCCCTCTCTTCATATACCTTCTTTATTCTACGCCTTAAGAACTCCCCGTTTACGAAAAGCTCTCCCTTTTTCAAGGAAACCCTGCTCCAGAAAGGAGGTGTTCCAGCCGCACCTTCCGGTACGGCTACCTTGTTACGACTTAGCCCCAGTTACCAGTTTTACCCTAGGCCGATCCTTGCGGTTACGGACTTTAGGTACCCCCGGCTTCCATGGCTTGACGGGCGGTGTGTACAAGGCCCGGGAACGTATTCACCGCGCCATGGCTGATGCGCGATTACTAGCGAATCCAGCTTCACGGAGTCGAGTTGCAGACTCCGATCCGAACTGAGATGGGGTTTCAGGATTGGCATCCCGTCGCCGGGTAGCTCCCCGCTGTCCCCACCATTGTAACACGTGTGTCGCCCCGGATGTAAGGGCCGTGCTGATTTGACGTCATCCCCACCTTCCTCACAGCTTACGCCGGCAGTCTCGCCAGAGTCCTCAGCTTCACCTGTTAGTAACTGGCAATAAGGGTTGCGCTCGTTATGGCACTTAAGCCGACACCTCACGGCACGAGCTGACGACAACCATGCAGCACCTCGTAAGCGACTATTGCTAGCTAACTTCTTTTGACGTTATTCCGCTTACGTTCAATCCCGGGTAAGGTTCCTCGCGTATCATCGAATTAAACCACATGTTCCTCCGCTTGTGCGGGCCCCCGTCAATTCCTTTGAGTTTCACCGTTGCCGGCGTACTCCCCAGGTGGATTACTTAACGCTTTCGCTCGGGAGCTTACTGTCTATCGCAAACTCCTAGTAATCATCGTTTACTGCGTGGACTACCAGGGTATCTAATCCTGTTTGATCCCCACGCTTTCGTGCTTCAGTGTCAGTTGTGGCTTGGCAAGCTGCCTTCGCAATTGGAGTTCTGCGTGATATCTATGCATTTCACCGCTACACCACACATTCCGCCTGCCTCAATCACTCTCAAGACTGTCAGTTTCAACGGCAATGCTAACGTTGAGCATCAGCATTTCACCACTGACTAAACAGTCCACCTACGCACCCTTTAAACCCAATAAATCCGGATAACGCTCGCATCCTCCGTATTACCGCGGCTGCTGGCACGGAGTTAGCCGATGCTTATTCATAGGGTACTTGCAATAAGTGACACGTCACTCTCTTTACCCCCCTATAAAAGAAGTTTACAAACCATAGATCCTTCTTCCTTCACGCGACTTGGCTGGTTCAGGCTTTCGCCCATTGACCAATATTCCTCACTGCTGCCTCCCGTAGGAGTTTGGTCCGTTTCTCAGTACCAATGTGGGGGACCTTCCTCTCAGAACCCCTATCCATCGTCGGTTTGGTGGGCCGTTACCCCCCCAACTGCCTAATGGAACGCATGCCCATCTTCAAGCAATTAATCCTTTAACAAATAGTCACATGCGTGACCCCTGTTTTATGGAGCATTAATCCGACTTTCGCCGGGCTATTCCCCTCTTGAAGGTAGGTTGCATACGTGTTACTCACCCATTCGCCGGTCGCCAGCAGTGTATTGCTACACCCTGTTGCCCCTCGACTTGCATGTGTTAAGCCTATCGCTAGCGTTCATCCTGAGCCAGGATCAAACTCTTCATTGTTATTTTGTTTGTCTCTTTCGCTCAGGCTTCCCTTTCTTTATCGTAGTCCTTGACGGTATATCGTATCTCTACGTCTTCCTTGTACTACTTTTTGTTGTTATGTAAATCTTTCAAAGAACTCTTCTTTCACATCCCCTCATTCTGGGAATGCGGCTGCAAAGGTACGCCCTTTTTCTTCCCTACCAAATTTTTTGCTGCCTTTTTTTAGCTTTTCTTTAAAAAAAATTTCCGACGGGATCTAAAAAGTGCGTTTTACCAATCCGTTTTCGAGTCTGTAATGTTGCCCACTTTCCTGACATACAGCCTCATTGCTCTCATTAAAATTCAGTTTATCCCCGTATTCGCTAACCCAGCCTATTTGTCGAGAAGGATTACCTACAACCAATGCGTACGGAGGAACATCGCGAGTTACCACCGTTCCTGCTCCGATCATAGCATATTTTCCTATCGTATGTCCACAAACTATTGTTGCATTAGCACCAATAGTAGCCCCCTTCCCTATCTGAGTCGGTTTGAACTGATCCCGACGCGAAATGGCGCTACGCGGATTCAATACATTTGTAAACACGCAGCTCGGTCCGAGGAATACCTCATCTTCACAAGTCACTCCGGTATATATGGAAACATTATTCTGTACCTTGACATGATTTCCCAAAACGACATCAGGCGAAATCACCACATTCTGCCCAATCGTACAATTCTTGCCAATCACGCAGCGTTCCATAATATGTGAGAAATGCCAGATGCATGTTCCCTCTCCAATGAAGCAACCTTCGTCAATTACAACTGTTTCGTGCGCCTGATAATTTACCATATCATTTATATAATAAAAAGATTGTCGGCTTCTTCCCCAAGTCGGGCACTTTTCCTGCCCACTCTTTCACCGGGTACGTATGGATGTACTCATCCTCACATGTCACATTCGAAGCGATACATAACCTCGTTGAAGGGCGACAAAGACGTATCAAATCCTCAACCAGGCGGTTGTTGCGATACGGCGTTTCAATAAACATCTGCGTCTGATCATCAGCATAAACGCGCGATTCCAGCTTCTTGATCATCGCTGTCCGCTCCGCCGCCTCAATCGGCAAATATCCATTGAATGCAAAACTCTGTCCATTAAATCCGGAACCCATCAGTGAAAGCAAGATCGATGACGGGCCAACCAAAGGCACAACGTGATAATGCTTACGTTGAGCTATGGCGACAACATCCGCTCCCGGATCAGCCACTGCCGGACAGCCCGCCTCGGAAATCACCCCCATATTCTCACCATTGGCCAAAGGCGTCAGATAGCCAGACACCGCTTCAGGCGAAGTGTGCGTATTCAACTCATAAAACATCAGGTCATCAATAACAATAGACGGTTCGACCTTTTTCAGAAAACGTCGCGCGGTACGAACATTTTCCACAATAAAATGATGGATTGTCATAATCACATCATGATTATAATCGGGGAACACCTTTCGATGCTCAGTATCACCTAAAGTTACCGGTATGAGGAAAAGAGATGCTTTCATACTGTCAGTTTTCGGCAAAGTTAGTATTTTTGCCTCAAATATTCAGAATATGATGACACTTCCTGAAGAATTTATTATTCGTACGCGAGCATTATTGGGAGAATCCTACGATGCATTTGAAGCGGCATTACAAAAAGATATGCCTGTAAGCTTCCGCATCAATAATCAGAAAAAGATTCCTTTGCCTGAAGAATCCGTACCTGTCATGTGGTGTGACAGCGGCTACTATCTTCCCGAAAGGCCTTCGTTCACCTTTGATCCTCTTTTCCATGCAGGCACTTATTATGTGCAAGAAGCATCATCTATGTTTCTGGAGCAAGCCATCCGCAGCATCGTCGCCACCCCGGTCACTTGTCTTGATCTATGTGCCGCGCCGGGAGGAAAATCCACCCATCTGCTGAGTCTGTTACCCGAAGGCAGCCTGTTGGTAAGCAACGAAGTAATCCGCAGCCGATGCAATATACTGGCAGAGAACATGGCCAAATGGGGTAATTCAAACTGTATAGTAACAAACAATGACCCTGAAGCTCTTGGCAATCTGACGCACCTGTTTGATATGATTGTAGCAGACGTTCCCTGCTCCGGCGAAGGAATGTTTCGCAAGAACGCCGATAGTGCCAATCAGTGGAGCGAAGCCAACATAACACTGTGCGCAGCCCGCAGCCGACGCATCATTCATGATGTATGGGGTGCGCTCAAACCGGGCGGTATACTAATCTTCAGCACTTGTACATACAATACAGAAGAAGATGAAGAAAACATTCACTATATGGCAGAAGCCCTTGGTGCCGAACCCGTGAATATCCCGGTGAAGGAAGAGTGGCAAATCACCGGTGCACTAAAATATAATCTGCCCGTATATCGATTCTTTCCACATAAGACGCGAGGAGAAGGATTTTTCCTGGCCGCATTACGCAAAAGAGAAGATACGATAACACCTGTTCATTTAAAAAGCAAAGGGGAGAAAAATAAATCCATCCCTGTCGTTCCTTCAGAGGTAAAAAGCTGGCTACAAAAACCCGAACAGTACAGTTTCAGGATACGTGGAAATATAGCCCAGGCTATTCCTTCTCAATGGCAAGATCTCTACCAACTATTGGCAGGCAGGTTGCATATCCTTTCTGCCGGGATCGATCTGGCAGAAATCAAAGGCAAAGATCTGTTACCCACTCAATCTCTCGCCATGAGCGCAGCCCTTAATACAAAGGCCTTTACATCTGTATCACTAGAACGTAGCGAAGCTATAAAATATCTACAAAAGGAGACTTTCTCTTTACCCGAAAATACACCAAAAGGGATTGTCCTTCTTACCTATAAACAGTTCCCGATCGGTTTCGCAAAACATTTAGGCAACCGGACAAACAATCTGTATCCACAAGAATGGCGAATTCGAAACAGAACGGCAATAGTCGATAATTAAGTAAGACAAGAACCCGTTGGCAAAATTATGTTATAAACGAACAATCAATCTGTTGTGTTGAATGATTGTTCTGTTGAAACATTTTATGCTTGCCCTAGATTAAATTTCAGCAAACGTAAGGATATATTTCTGTGAGCCTCCTCATATTCTTATCGATTCATATGATATGAATCGATCGTTCCATATTATATGAGACGGTCGGCTCACCTATATGGAACGATCGTTCCACCTATATGGTTTAGTAAATAAGTGAGTACAAACAGAAAGATTCTTCCTGACTCGTGCAAAAGTTCTTCTGCTGAAAAGATAAAACAAGTCGTGAATAAGACTTGGAAAACAGTAGTTTTAAAAACAAATTCTTCAAGGGTGTATATGATTCATGATACGCACATTCGCCGGTTGAATAGAATGTCGCCGACGGGATTTCAAGCAAATTATTTGGTCAATTTGATCAGTTCTTTGATGGTTCCCTGATTATACCCCATTGATTCAGCTTTCTTAAAATCGATGGCTGCACGTTCTTTTTCATACTGCGCCAGCTTTATCTTACCTCTCAGTACATATAAAGGAGCAGTCGGTTCGCTTTCGATAAAGACCTTCTCGATATCCGCCATGGCCCGACCGTTCTTTCCCATCAGAAAGTAGAGTTCTGCACGTGCCTCATAAAGCGCCCAGTTTTTAGGTTTCTCCCCTATAAGATAATCCAGAATCTTCTCGCTTTCATTGAAGTTTCCACGTTCTTTCTCAAGAATAGCATGTCCCAGACGCGCATTCACCGACTTATCATTCAGCTTCAATATCTGATCAAAATCCTGTTCGGCGTTCAGGAAATGCTTTTGCCCGACATATATCAGCCCTCGGTGATACAACGCATCTTCATTTTTAGGATCAGCGACCAAAAGTACGTTATAATCGGCAAGAGCCTTCTCATTATCGCCCATTTCCATATAAAGTGAAGCGCGGCTAATCAAAATCGTCGGTTCGTTGGTATGCCCGCTCAGGGCAGAAGTATACGAAATAAGAGCTTCATCCAGCTTACCTTGCCGACATTGTATCGTTCCAAGGTTAGTCAGCAAAGCATAATTCAATGGATTAGCCGGTTCTTTGCGTAAGGCGGATTTCAAACTTTCCTCGGCAGAAACCAGATCGTTCTTATCCAAAAAATCGTAGCTCTTTTTCAGAAACTCTTCATACGTCTGAGCGAATCCGCTGCAACTCAGAAGCAAACCAAAACATATCATTAAGACTCTCATATATTCCTATTTAAACCATTTTTAATGCTGTGCAAAGCTACATAATAAAATTGCATCTTTCCCAAAATCAAAAAACTTTATACCTTTGCCACACTTTATAATAAGATCAGTTAATTAAATTCTACGCATATGATGTTTTTATTAGCGACAATAGTTTCGGCTACAAGATTGGAACGAATGATTGACAAGTTGCTCGAACAGGGAGCATCTCTAGGGTTGACATTGATCAAAGCGCTCTTAATTTTCATTATCGGTCGTTACATTATAAAGTTAATCAACAAGATTATCAAACGAATCTTGGCACGACGCGACATTGAAATGTCGGTAAAGACTTTTGTCGGCAGTCTTGTCAACGTTGTTCTTACCATATTATTAATCATCTCCGTGGTCGGTGCTCTAGGAGTACAAACGACCTCGTTTGCCGCTCTATTGGCCTCTGCCGGTGTCGCTATAGGTATGGCATTGAGCGGAAACCTGTCGAATTTCGCAGGAGGTCTGATCGTATTGCTTTTCAAGCCTTTCAAGGTAGGCGATTATATTGAGGCGCAAGGTACCGGCGGAACAGTTAAAGAAATACAAATCTTCCACACCATCTTAGTCACCGTCGATAACAAAACAGTGTATATACCTAACGGAGCACTCAGCAGCGGAGCCGTTGTAAACTTTAGCCGGCAAGATACTCGACGTATCGAATGGACCTTCGGCGTAGACTACGGCGAAAACTATGACAAAGTAAAACAAGTGATAGAAAGCATTCTGGCCCGCGAAACCCGTATACTGTCTGATCCGGTTCCATTCATTGCCTTAAACACCTTGGCCGACAGCAGTGTGAACGTCATCGTTCGGGTCTGGGTAAAAAGCGAAAACTATTGGAACGTATATTACGATATTAATCAAGCCGTATATACTACATTCAACGAACAAGGCATAGACTTCCCCTTCCCGCAACTGACGATTCATAAAGGGGGAGAATAAAAAAGGTAGAAATACAGATTTCGCCATTAAGCATGATACTATATAGGCTATTTCTGGATACTTACAGGAATAAACCAATCTTGGATTAACGAAGCACTTCGTGTCCTTTGGCCTTGGGATGATTTTGCTGGCTCATATATTCTGGCAGATCTTTACCTTCCTGTTTCAACTGTTTAAATCTGGAATAACTATCCACCAATCCGACATGATATTTTACAGCTAATTCGCGAATTTGAGCAACATGCAGCGCCAATGGAGTATGATCATCAAGAATGTTTTCATCTAGTGCTTCAGATTACACAGTGTGAGATGCGGATAGGCACTGATTGTGTTCACAAGCAGAGTCTTCGCCCATTTCGTATTCATTACTTGTTTTACACTCGACAAATATACCGACGAATCAGCAATCTGCGCATAACCCGAGAGCGCTATGAAAGAAAAAGTGCAATTGCAATTACTCTTATTTTTGTAGACATTGTATTAATAGCTAACATTTATTATTCAAATCCGGAACCATCCATCCTCATCATATCAATCTCCTCCGCGCCTTTAATTTCAAAAGCGATCAGATGAAACCTTGTCAGACAATTGCTGACTTATCAACAATTGTACTTACTTTTCCTTAAAGTCTCAACTTTAAGTTTAAATATTCTAACTATACTAAAAATAAGTGGATGTTCAAAAGAACATCCACTTATTTCCACTATTTACAATATCTAATAATAACCGGCCCCAATAACCCACTTTCTCGTAATTCAGAATCTTTATTTGGTCCATCAATTGTCCATGTTTTACGCTGTGATTCAGGCTGCCCAGCATCATAAACTAAACGATTAAACCATGAACTTGTCACTTCTATCTTCAAAATATTCGTTCCAAGCTTAATGAAATTACTTATATCTATGCAATATGGAGTTGTCCATAAAGTACGGAGACTTTTCCCATTGAGAGTAACAGCAGCTATCATTTCTACTCTCCCAAGATCAAGAATAAAAGTCTTACCAGATTTTGGAATATCCACATTGAATGTAGTAGTATAAATAGCCGTTCCAGAAAAAGCTTTACCTTCAGCGGATATTTTCATGGCTTTCCATGGCTTTAAAGTGTTAATATTCAATGAAGGAGGAGCTCCCCAACCTTTAGGAAATGAAACTTTCCAAGATTTATTTAAAAGAATGGACTTACCTAACATATTCTTTTTCTTTGTAATTTTTTCCATATTTTTTTCTGGTTTGAAAACAACAAAGCAACAACCAGCATGCGGTAAATCCAATTCAACAGAAGTATATTCACCATTTTTCTTTGCTAAGTGTGGTGTTATATCTCCTGTTAATGGATCCCAGATTTCTACACTTCCCGAACAATGGAAATCAACATTTCCCTTAAATGAATTTCCTATTGGAGCACAAACATAATACCAATCGGCTCCATTAATTTTACGATGTAGCCACATTACATTTCCACCTCGCACATCTCCTTTTAAGTTTAATTTCTGGATTGCAGCATCTAAAGTCATTCCCGAAAAGACAAGACCTTTTCCAACCCTACTTATTCCTGATATATCATTATTTCCCCAAATATTCTTTACAGCTATATCAAATCTTTTTTGTGTATCTATGCCTCCTTGTAAAGTTGCGATACCTTTTGGGGCATTACCGACTATCGTTGCCCCATCTTTTACTAATGAATATAGTTTTTCTAAAGTTTCAGGCAACATTCTTTCATTATCTGGCAACCACAGCATCTTATAAGTTATTCCTTCAGGTGTTACCAGCAATCTATCTTTTACACTTAAGCGATTCAAGAGAACATCGGGATTACAATAATCATATTTGAAGCCAGTAGGAAATGAAACTTTCTGATCTGGCTTATGGTTAATTTCGTCACCCAAATACCAAAGAACATCTGAGACCGGCTTTCCCCTTTCTAACAAATAGCTACAACGCGCCAAATATGTTGTAAATTCAGGCATATATTTCCACCATGTTTGGTTTCTTAAGAAAGGCGTACCGATATTTGAACCAAAAGATGATCCTGGTATCAAAGAACTTAAACTTGGATTATGTGTATATGTTTGAAATATTGAATGAGTAACACCTTCTATATAATTTACGTTAGCAACTTCTTTCAACATCTCCCAATGTTCATCCCATGTCAAATCAAAAGAAGTAAATGATTCTGCTGCTACACGCACCTTCCCATACAAACGAGCAGCTGAAACTGTAGGCTTTATTGGTTTAAAATTAAGAGATCCAACAAATCCTTCAGTTATAGGTTGCCAGAATTCACAAGTTGGAACATCTGCATATTTAAAGTATTCCATAATATCTGCAGGAAAAACATCTCCGGCAGCTGTCTCATATTGTACGTCTAATCCTTTAGCTTTGGCTAATTGCACCATTCGTTTATAAAATTTATTTGAATATAAATAGCCAATGGTTGAACGCCAATCCAACAAAAACCTGGACGTTGTTTCTTGATCATTTATAACATAGCCAAAAACAGCAGGCAACCATTGACGAAGAGCATAACCTTCCTTTTGTTTAAAAGCTTGTTCCATATCCAAAGTCCATGTTTGAGTTTTACATTCCCAACTATCCATTAACATTCCATTCAGTAATCCTCCTCGTAAGGGGCCATCATTCAATCGACCTATAAAATTAGCAAAATGAGTATCTGGACCTATCTCCGATAACTTATTACATTCCCAACCTGTTCCTTCTGCTGGAGCAGGACCATTCTTTTGACCTGCGTTTACATGTCCTATTCTTAAAATAGTCCATCTACCCATATTAGGAACTTTCCAAACCAGTTTTCCTAAAGAGTCCATAGCTGACGACAAATCATAAATTTTATCTAATTTCAAATATGAATCTTCTGATTGTTTTGGATGTTCTGCAGTACGCTCAATACTTCTCAATGTCCATCCAGCCTCTGATTCCCAACTATTTTTACGAGCAAAAGAGTATAAACGAATAAAATTCAATAACATTTCATGTTTATTACTAATTGATAATCGATACCTTTTTGCCCCTTCGACTTCAGAGCATGCAATTGTAAAAGGAGAACTATCTTGCCAGTTACTTTGAGGAATATTCATATTTACAATATTCTTAATATTCCCATCCGCTAAAATAGCATCCAATTTACATACAATTCCAGGTTCATAGCACCAATTATGGTTCATCCCGTTTATGCTTGATAATTCCATCGTTCTAACAACAACCCCTTCTGGTATAGAAAATTCAACTTGATAAGGATTTGAGGACACACTCGGAGGAAGTACCAATGGCTTATCTAACTTTCCAGATAGGCAATCTTTCCAATCGTAATCTTGATTACTTTTTATAGACGAAATTTTAAGAGATCCTCCAATATCTCCAAGAGGAGTTGGAAAAGCAAGTACTGCAATATCTTTATAATCACGCCAAGACTCATTACTTGGTTGAGGCTTTGACAAGACAGCATTTACTAAATCGGATGTCACATCTATATCTGTACGACTCCACACCAAGTTTCTCATTGCCTTATCCGGTGTAATCCATGGCCCCCCAGACATAGCCCATCCCGGACAATTCTGCATAGTAAAACGCAATCCTAAACGTTTACATTCTTTTGCTGTATATTTTACCACATCATCCCATTGAGCACTCAAGCATGGGATCTGTGGAGAAATACCAGGCCAAGCACCACCAAACTGACCATGAAATAATTGAACACCTGATAACCCTGCTGCATTTATAGCTTCTAAATCAGCCTTAATGCCAGGAAGAGAGACATTTCCTCCAATAAAATGAAACCAGGTTTCTGGATAAAATATTTTTTTAGGGGATTTAAAATCATCAATATCTTGTTTATTAAACGGTCTATTCAATTCAATCGAAGAAGGAGCTATTGCCACTTGTGCCATTAACATATTCTTTTGTAAAAAAACGAAGAACACAAATGCTATAAAAGATAAATAAATAACTTTCATAATACTAATATTTAAAAACATGTTCGCTAAATACAGTATTTTGTTGATTTAACGAACATGCTTATTACATTTAATAACCTAGATTTTGTTCTATAGCTCCATTACTTTTATTAATCTCAGAACGAGGAATTGGAATCAAATAATGCTGAGACAAAAATGTACGCTTTAATAAAAAAGTTTGTTCATAAGTTTTTGTTCCATCAGCAAGTTTCTGAATATTCATTGCTAATAAACTCTTACTCTCTGTTTGATCCGCAATCTTCCATCTTCTAACGTCAAAGAAACGATGACCTTCAAAAGCAAGTTCTATACGACGCTCATGACGAATTTTATCTCTTAATTCTACGCCGATGGCCGTTACAGGAGGCATAGAAACACTTTTACGAGCACGTATTTTATTCAAATATTCACGAGCTACATCTTCATTTCCTAATTCATACATAATTTCTGCATAATTCAAATAAAATTCACCTAAACGAAAATATATCCATGGATTTTCGGGATTCTCAGAAGACCCAGCAGGTGGAATCGATTCAATAATAAACTTTTTAAAAACATAGCTTGTTTTAGAGGCATTCCAACTTGCCACACTACTTTCAGGAGAATCCATTCCTCCATGATATGTTTCAGTTTCACGACCAGCCCACATAGAACCATCATGAAGAATCGACGCTTCAAAACGCGGATCCCTATTCATATATGGATGGTTCTCATCGTATCCTGACAATGGATTAATCTGTAATGGCAATTCTTCATTCAAAAACGGCATTTGCCCATTTGTCATCTCATAAGAATTTACCATGTTTTGAGATGGACAATATCCATCTTGACCATTGGAACCATTACGACCGGAATAAAGCATAAAACTATTTGAATTGGCTTGAGTAAAAAAACGTGCAAAAATTATCTCATTGTTATTACTTAGAAAGATCGATTGATAATCATCACATAATGAATAACCCGCATCCAATACAGCCTTAGTAGCATCCGCAGCTTTCTGCCATTTTTCTTTAGAATGTGTCGGATTATTTTGCTCACTTGCCGCATATAACAAAACTCTTGCTTTCAAAGCCTTACAAGCATCTCCACTTGCACGGCCCAAATCAGTACTTGAGCATTTAGTAGGTAATAAAGCCATGGCTTCATCTAATTCTTTTACTATGTAATTGACACAATCATCGTAAGAAGAACGCGTCGCCGTATAATCTTGATTCAAATCATATAAATCTGAAACTATAGGAACTCCTCCATAACGCCAAATCAAATTAGCATAAATAAACGCACGAAGGAATTGCATCTCACCCTTCAGTTGATTTTTAGTAGATGTTTCTATAGGCGAAGATTCTATCCGATCAAAGAAAATATTAATAGAACGAATATTGCTATATGCTGAAGCCCAAAAATTAACCTGATTCCCATAACCTGTCACATTATCAGAAGTCATTTCACCTTCTTGAAGATTTGTACAATTATTCCAATTATGAATACAATAAACTTCATCACATTTGGAAGAAAACATATCATTTGTATATTGATGAGGAATAAAGTTATATGCCGCATTGACGTATAATTGAATTAATGAAACATCATTCCATACATTGGTTTCCGAAATCTTATCAAGCGGATTCATATCCAACACATTACATGAATTGAATGTGCATATTGCTAAAAACAGATATAATATTTTTTTCATATTCAACTATACTTTTAAAATGTTACATTAATACCAAAATTCAAGGTTCTCTGTTGAGGATAATACCAATAATTAGAAGTTTCAGGATCAAATCCAAGTTTTCTCATATGATCATAAATTATCAATAAATTATTAGCAGAAAAAGAGACTCTTACATTTTTCAAACTCACCTTGTTACTAATCTTATGAGGTAACGTATATCCTAATTCCAAATTTTTCAATCTAAGAAATCCTGCATCTAATAGCCATTGTGTGGATTGGATTGTATTATTATTCCATAAGCCCGATGTCCCTCTCGGCATTGTCGCCTTTGTATTTTCAGGTGTCCAACGACCATCTGCTCTCCATTGTAAAAAATCACCTAAAGAATAACTCATAACCTGAAACCATGAATCAAAATATTGTTTTGCATTATTTTGACCTTGAAACAATAATGAAAAATCAAATCCTTTATATTCTAAAGAACCACTAATCGCATACACGACCTCTGGCATATTCGTTTTATCAACACGAATACGATCTCTCGCATCTATTGTGCCATCATTATTCATATCAGCATACATAACATCTCCAGGCTGTGTATTAACAAAATGTGGATTTGCATTTATTTGCTCTTGTGATTCAAAAATACCAATAGCCTTATAATACAATGCAGAACCTATTGGATGACCTGTCGCATATTGATATGGTTCCGCAGCTGGCTGTTCGTCACAAAAAATAACTTTATTACGTGCAAAAGACACATTACCAGAAACCATATACTTTACTGGATTTGCATAATTTTCATGTGAAATAGTCAATTCAAAACCTTTATTATTCACAATACCTACATTTTCATCTGGAAGTTTCAATCCAGTATAATCAGGAATAATAGCTGAACGCGTAGTTAAAATATTTGATCTTCTAGTTTTAAAATAATCGAATTCAATATTTAATAAACCTTTCCATAGACGTGCATCAAACCCTAAATTTGTTGTTTTAGCTACTTCCCATGTTATATTAGAGTTAGGAACTCCATTTTGAACAATTCCTGCAACATCATTTCCTCCTATAACATAATTATTGCCAAAACTATATGTTGTCAAATACTGGTAAGAACCGACTTGGTCATTACCCATTTTAGCCCATGAAGCACGTAGTTTCAAATTATCAATAAAAGTATATTTTTTCATGAAAGATTCCTCTGAAATTCTCCAACCAATAGAAGCGCCTGGAAAATATCCAAATCGCTTATTTTTAGGAAAATTCGGAGATCCATCACGCCGAAATGTAAATTGAGCTAAATATTTACCGCTATAATCATAAGATAGACGAGAAAACATATTCTGCCTTGCATTTTGAGAAGAATTACCGTCATTACTTTGCTTATTTTTATCGCTACTTCCGGCAAAAATCTCAGGGAGTGATGTAGAAACATAGTCACTGCGATAAGCATACAAATAATTACCTTTTGTTTTTTGTTGTTCGTATCCAAACATTGCTCCTACATGGTGGACACCAAAAGTCCTATCATAATTAACTTTATATGTAAAATACAGATTTGTAGGATTTGTGTATTTTTCACCTAAATTAGCTAAGGATGAAACTTTTCCTGACACTCCTCTATAATACTCTCCTGTTTTTGAATCCTTATAATAGACGTAATCAGGAGTATTGAAAATTTTAGTATATACAAAACTTGCATCATAACTGGCCATGCCATCCACCCATAGGCCTTGTACTTTTGGAATATCTAATCTAAAAGTAACAGATGACTGTAAGCCGGTAGTCTTTTCATCATCTGTACCAGCAGCATTACCAACACGATTCATCATACTTTCGCTATCAAGACAAGGCATTAATTTATCGGTTCCAGGCCAATATACAGACCAACTTGGTAAATATAGATATAAATGACTATAAATATCACTTGTAGAAGAAGACGGATAATGATCATTATTAAATTTTCCGGCTAAATTAACTCCAATTTTCAAATATTTATTCAACTGAACATCAATATTCGATCGCAAATTATACAAACGAACGCTAGTAGTGCCGTATTTAAATATGCCACTTTGATGAGACTCAGAAAAAGACTCATAATACTTTACTTTATCATTACCTCCAGATACAGATAAATTTACACGATGCTGAGGAGTTAAAGTTTTAGTAAACAATTTAAACCAATCCGTGTTTGGATAATTAGGATCAGTTCCATTTTTGTATTTTTCTAACTCATCATCTGAGTAACGAGCAGTCCTGCCTTCTTCTAATTCAATTTCATTATACACTTTTGCATATGTATATGAATCTGCCATCTTAGGATTTCTTGTTGGATGTGTAAAACCCTGATCAAATGTTAAATTTATAGAAGGTTTAGCATCGCCACCTCGTTTTGTAGTAACTAAAATAACGCCATTTGCAGCTCTAGCACCATATATAGCCGCTGAAGCATCCTTTAAAACAGATACCGTTTCAATATCATTCGGGTTCAAATCGCCCAATCCACCTCTTTCTACGCCATCAATTAAAATTAAAGGAGAGGAATCTCCCGTTGTACTTTTTCCACGAATATAAATAGAAGGATCATCTCTGCCCGGCTCGCCTGTACGATTATTAATAATTACACCAGGCAAACGTCCTATCAGTGAATTTTCAACATTCATAGAAGGACTTTTTATAATCTCTTTACCTTTTAAAGAAACTATAGAACCCGTTAAGTCTACTTTCTTTTGTGTTCCATACCCTACTACAACTACTTCTTCAAGTTTTTGCGTATCTTCTATTAATTGAATATTAAACTCCTTCTTTTCTCCAACCAAAATATTTTGAGGCAAGTAGCCAATATAAGATACATTCAGTGTGGCTCTTTTTTCAACAGATATACTGAATTTTCCATTCATATCTGTTATAGTTCCATTCGTTGTTCCTTTCTCTACCACATTTGCTCCAACAATAGGTTCGCCTTTTTCATCCTTTATCGTTCCGGAGATTGTACGCTTTAGCTGTTGATCAACAGCTAATGTCGACAACGATTTTGTGTTCGGTTCATTTGCCGACAATAATATATATGTTCCGTCTATAGAATATTTTACATTCGTTCCCTTAAATAAATTCTCAAGAGTTCTTTCCAAAGAGGCTTTCTTGAGATTGACAGATACTTTTCGATTCACATTAACATGATTGTTGTATACAAAAAGAAAATCTGTTTGTTGTTCAATTTCATTCAATACCTTTTCCAGCTCGATGTTGTTACTTTTTAAAGTAACATTGACATTCTGTGAATTGGTATTTTCTGCACTCAGGCAGAAAACAAATAAGAATAATAAAAAGGCTGTAGTCCTCATAATTCTAAAAAAATGTTTTTGTAGATACCTTTTTTGCACTACGGTATCAGAGAAAGATTTTTTATTCATATCTTTGTGTGTTAAGTTAATAAATGCAATTTAACAAATTGTGTTGTTTCTTTGCCGGCAGATGTGGGGACATTTGCCGGCATTTTTTATGTGTTTTCAATATTTTTCTGTCATAGGCACTATATTTAAATTGTTTTACTTGATATAGATGGTTGTATTCTGATCATCTCTTTCAAATTTGTATCGCGCATCTTTTTGTAAAATTCTTAAAGCATTGTCTATACCATCAGAAATACGGAACTTCCCGCTACAAATATAACTTCTTACTTTATCATTCAAGATGGATACGCGTATACCATAACATTTTTCAAACCGTGTCATCAGTTGTTCAAATGTGACATTCCTAAAACATATAAGTCCTTCACGCCATCGAAACATGTCATAATCCTGTATGACTTCAGTCTTCAAATGTCCATTCACAATAGACACCTGATAATCAGGTTTTAATATGATATGAGAAGATGGATTGCTATTATCGTAAACATCTATTGACCCTTGCATCAGCGAGGTGCAGAAATCGTCAGAATCTTCATATGCTTCGACATTAAATTTGGTTCCCAATACTTTAATATTACATTTTTTCGTCTGAACAATAAAAGGATTGCTTTTATCATGCTTCACCTCAAAATAGGCTTCACCTGTAAGCTTCACTCTGCGGATCGAACCGATAAATACTGCCGGGTATTGAATCTCTGAACGTGCATTAAGCCATACTTTTGTACCATCGGGTAATGTCAGATTCACGCGTTGTCCGGCAGGAGCCGTAACGGTATTCATTGTAAGCGCCAACTTTGCCATTCTTGACTGATAGAAATAAACCGAACCGATCAGCATTATGGCTACAACCGCGGCAACCTTCAAAAATTCGCGTAAAGCCATTCTTACAAAAAGACGCTCCGACTCTTTCTTTTCTTCACGCGGAGACACATTCTCAGACAAAATAGTTGCATCAAAAAATTCTCTTTCTCTGAAAAGTTCTTTTTCATGTTCCCTGGAATCATTCAACCATAGACGGACCTCTTCCTTTTCTTCCTTCGAAGCACGTCCATCAAAGAATCTATATAGTGTTTCCTTTTCCATATTTTTCTACTTCTATATAATAAGCAAATAAGGAAAAGACATCCCTAACGGAAAATTGATTTTTTTCAGATTAATTAAACAGATGAGGAAAAAGAAAGAACATGGGAAAATAATCTTTCAGGGCGACACGCAAAACTTTCAGCGCTTTAGTAATATGAAACTCTACACTCTTCGTCGAAATATTCATAGATTCGGCAATTTCTTTATGATTTTGGTTCTTATAACGGCTTCTGATAAAAATATCACGCGTTTGAGACGGCAGTGTTTTCAAAGTCTCTTCCACGATCCGTTGTATCTCATCGCAGAAAATACGTTCCGGATCGCAAGCTTCCAAAGTAGATATGCGTAAGTCCAGCTCCCAATCGTCACAACCTTTCAGATATTTAACCACCTCTTCACCCGTGCGGATCCTTTGCAAATAATTCAGGCACTTATGTTTGATAACAGTCAGTATGTAGGCAGGAATATTTGAGTTGTCTGCTAATTGATTACGATTCTCCCAATAATCCATCAAACTTTCAATAGCAAGATCTTCAGCAACCATAACATCACCGACATATGTCTGGGCGAAATGTACAAATCGTCCTCTATAGTTTGTGAAAAGTTGATTAAAAACTTCTATGCTGTGCTTTTCTTCCATCTCTGTTCAAAAATCTTGAAACAAAGATACACAAATTTACCTCTATGTTTGATTATTTCTTAAATTTATGGTCAAGAGTTTATCGGTATCCATTCTTACAGGTGCCGTTACTCCTCTCCCAGTTTATGTTTCAGATAAGCCAGTTTTTTCATGGAGCGGATTTTTTCTGTTTTCATCCGGTCGATATCGCTTAGTGTAACAGCCAGTTTGTATGTGTCAACAATCGCTTGCTTATCACCGTCGCCCAGATAAAGAATACAAGGTTTACCTCCTGTGTAGGCAACACGTATACGTGCGTTTTGATTATTATAGATAAAATCGGCAGCAGCTTCGCATTTCTCACCCATATATGTAACAACCTCCGTGACATTGCCCAGATCTGTGAAATGGAAGTTCAATCCGCCGTCATAAGGAATTGAGGGTGTTTCGACAAATGTATCGCCAACGCTGAGTTTCATACCGGTATGATTGATGGCATTCTTTCCAAAATAAATGCTGGCAAGATACATCTCGCCACTCTCATAAACGCCCGCACGCACATAGCTTCGCAAGATATTCCGTTCGACGGTATGAATCTTTGGAACAAACTTCCCAATATTATTATACGCTGAATCAATCTCGTAAGCAAAATTTTTTTCCAGTTCAGGTAACTCCGCAATCTTTATCGGCATCATACTGTCGCAGAAAGCGATATTGCGTTCGGCCTCTTTCTGTTCTACCCGACGCATCAGCATCAGTCCATCTTTCAAAACCGACAATTCCTTCGGATAAAGGATCCGTATGCTGTCTATTTGCTTTTTGGCAGCGGCATATTCTGTCCGTTCATACATTGCTTTTGCCATATCCAGACGCTGCTGCGCCTTTTTTCCATTACTGTTGCAACCACTCAATATGAAAGCTGCAAAAACTATAACAATTACTATATTCCGCATTCCAATTTCTTTTTATCTATTAATATTGCAACGATAGTGCAAATGTACATGGATTTTATGAAATAGCCATCACAATCTATACATATCAATATCGGTTTGAAAAAAGAAATTGCGTATCTTTGCACGCCGTTTAGCGATAGAATTAGGCTGTCGCCACGACCTAATTTATCAAGTTCGACATATAAAATAATGTATATAGATCAGAAAGATATTGACAAACATCTATCGGCAAAACCATTCAAGCTGATATCTGAAGCGGCTGACGAACTAGGCATGGAAGCGTATGTGATTGGTGGTTACGTGCGAGACATATTCCTTCGCCGGCCATCTAAAGACATCGATGTGGTAGCTGTCGGAAGCGGCATCGAACTGGCTAAAGCCGTTTCGCGTAAGCTGGGCCGTGGAGCCCATATCTCTATTTTCAAAAACTTCGGCACCGCTCAAGTGAAAGCCGGAGATTTGGAAGTAGAGTTTGTTGGTGCACGCAAGGAATCATATACACACGACAGTCGTAAACCGGTTGTTGAAGACGGCACCCTTGAAGACGATCAGAATCGTCGCGACTTTACGATCAATGCGCTGGCACTTTGTTTGAACAGCAAACGCTTTGGCGAGCTGATCGATCCGTTCGACGGGCTGACCGATATGGACAATCTTCTAATTCGTACCCCGCTTGACGCGGACATCACGTTCAGCGACGATCCACTACGGATGATGCGCGCCGTGCGTTTCGCTTCGCAGCTTGGATTCTTCATCGATCCGGAGACCTTTGACGCTATCGAACGTAACAAGGATCGTATCAATATTATCTCAAAAGAGCGCGTCCTTGACGAACTGAATAAGATCGTAATGGCGCCAAAACCGTCTGTAGGTTTTGATCTGCTAGACCGGTGCGGACTTCTGCCGCTGATCTTCCCCGAACTGTGTGCCCTGAAAGGAATAGAGACAAAGGAAGGTATCGGTCATAAAGACAACTTCGCGCATACACTGATGGTGCTCGACCGGTTAAGCAAAACAAGCGACAACCTGTGGCTACGCTGGAGTGCACTGTTTCACGATATCGGAAAACCGGCAACAAAACGCTTCGATACGCGTTTGGGATGGACCTTCCATAACCACAACTTCATCGGTGCAAAGATGATTCCGGCTATCTTCAGGAAAATGAAGATGCCTATGAACGAGAAGATGAAATACGTGCAGAAAATGGTAAGTCTTCACATGCGCCCAATCGTGCTGGCCGACGATGAAGTCACAGACTCGGCCATCCGCCGCCTCCTGTTCGATGCAGGCGATGATATAGACGATTTGATGAAACTCTGCGAAGCCGACATAACAAGCAAAAATCCGGATAAAGTGCGCCGTTTCATAAAAAACTTTCAGATCGTACGGAGCAAACTCTCGGAGATCGAAGAAAAAGACCGCGTACGTAACTTCCAGCCTCCTGTAACTGGTGAAGAAATCATGGAAACATTCGGCCTCACACCTTCACGTCCCGTTGGCACCCTGAAAGAAGCTATCAAAAACGCCATCCTCGACGGAGTCATACCCAACGAATATGAAGCCGCCCGTCAGTTTATGATGAAAAGCGCCGAAAAGATAGGATTGAAAGCCGTTAATAAATAAGTCGGAGCATATGCACTCATTCTTTATAGCTGCTGTAACAATAACGGCAGTATGAATATATTCCCGAATGAAGATGAAAAAATACGCTCCAAATAACTACCCGGACATCTTCTAAAGTACGGCTATAATAGCGTCAGTTCAGTGAAAATGCTTAAAACAAAGTAAACTAACCATGACTTATTAGCCAAAAATTCATTACTCCTTATTGCAAAGTCCTATACTTTTTGTATCTTTAGTGCCGAGAGTATAAGTTTGCTCTTGACGGAGTTTAACTGTACGCTTAATGAAGTATACCTATACTCTTGGTGGAGTATAAGTCTACGCTTGGTGACGTATAGGTGTACTCCACCAAGCGTAGACCTATTCATTGGAAAGCGAATAGTTAATCACCGTTATACGAATGCATAAAATATTTATACTTTTACCTTAAGATAATACTATTATTAAGGTAACAATCAGAGAGTTTTAAAATAAAAGTCACAAATCAAAACAACATGAACCAATAACCAACAAAAAATTACAATCCATTATGTCAGCAGAATACAAATTAGTAAGACGTCCGAACATGGGGAAACGAGATGAAAAACAGCCGCTATTCCCTCGTTTTGCACCTATTGAAACCATGCGAACGGAGTATTTGATTAACCGAGCGCAGATGACTACTTTCTCCTCGGCCGAAGTAAAAGGCATGTTGGAGATACTTCAAGATGCCATTGTGAAAGCCCTGGAATCGGGGAATAATATTGAAATTGAAGGCATTGGAACCTTTAGTCTCACGCTGAAAGGACGGCCGGTCATGGATAAAAAAGAGATCCGCTCAGAATCAATAACCTTTAAGGATGTCACTTTCCGTTCATCAAGCGCTTTACGTAAGCGTTTGCAGTCCTTGCAACTTACCCGTGTAGACTGTATAGAAAACGCCGGTTTTCGGGAAGAAGAATGCGAAACACGAACAATGAAATATTTGGAGACACATGATTATATCACAGGGCGCGACTACAGCATACTGTGCAAATGCGGAAGCACTAAAGCGTCTATCGACCTAAGAAAGATGAAAGACGCAGGCAAACTGACGCGCACACGCCTTGGAAGTCTTTATCTATACAAAAAGCTCCTCGATAAGAACAAACAGTAAACGGTTCAGGAATTGAGCCGTTCTACCGTTTTTACACCTTTCACAGCCGTAATTTTTTTGGTAAGAACCGTCAGAGCGGCAGTTCCGCTAACCATCACGGTGAAGTTCCCTTGGAAAATGCCATCAGCCGCCGAGTCTATATTCAGTGAGCGAAGTGTTATCCCCTCTTCTTTACCAATAACGGAAGTGATATTAGTCACAATACCAATATCATCGCGTCCGATAACGCGCAATGTAACAACATATCCGCTGTTGCCTTTGCCGCTCCAGCGGGCCTGTATAATACGATAACCGAAGCGCCGGAACATCTCCTGTGCATTAGGACAATCCATACGATGAATCTTAATGCCCTGCGTTGAAACAAATCCGAACACATCGTCACCATAAATCGGATTGCAACACTTGGCAAGCTTATATTCGATGCCTGTCAGATTCTTGTCAATCACCAATACATCCTGCTGTGTGGCAATCTCCTGAAACTCGGTTGTCGTAACATATTCATTGGCACTACGCACCTCCGTATGATCGCTAGGCTCAGTCTCCTTGCGAATCATCTCCAGATATTCGTCGATGGCTACGTTTGGATCGAGCCGTTCTTCGGAGATCTCCACATAGAAATCCGTTACCGTCTTGAACCCCTTTTTCTTGATATACCGCATCAGAACCGGTTCGTCCACATCTATCTTCCGGTTTTTAAAACGACGTTGCAGCATCTCTTTGGCAAAATCAACCGCCTTAGCCTCCTCTTCGCGAAGCGCTTGTTTGATTTTTACACGCGCTTTAGAAGTAACAACAATATTCAGCCAATCCTTTTTAGGCGACTGCGAGGGCGAAGTAATCACATTGACCGTATCTCCGTTATTCAATACATATTTAATAGGAACGTTCTTGGCATTTACTTTGGCCGATATACATTTACTGCCCACTTTAGTATGAATAGCAAAAGCAAAATCGAGCACCGTTGCACCTTTAGGCAACTTAATCAATTCACCGGTCGGTGTGAACACATATATCTCGTCCTTATAAAGGTCCATCTTGAATTCCTGCATCAAATCCAGCGGATTCGTTCCCTTGTTTTCCAAGGCAGCACGAACATCCGTAAGAAACTCATCAAGGCCTGTTTCTTCTCTTACGCCCTTATATTTCCAGTGTGCAGCCAGACCGCGTTCGGCAATCTCATCCATACGGCGAGTACGAATCTGTACTTCCACCCACTTATTTTGAGGACCCATCACGGTAATATGCAAACTCTCGTAACCATTTGATTTAGGAATTGATATCCAATCTTTCAACCGCTTGGGATTCGGTTGATACATATCGGTGATGATGGAATAGACTTGCCAGCAGTCCGAACGCTCTTTTTCCAGAGGCGTGTCCAGAATAACACGGATTGCAAACAAATCATAAATGCCTTCGAACGGCACATTCTGCTTCTTCAGCTTATTATTGATAGAGTAGATAGATTTAGTGCGCCCTTTTATATCAAACTTAAGGCCTGCCTCTTCAAGCTTTTTCCTGATAGGTGAAATAAACTCGTCAATATAAGCGTCACGCGAACGTTTTGTCTCATTAAGCTTCTGCTTGATAAAATCATATTGCTTGGGATCGGTATATTTAAGCGACAAATCTTCGAGTTCGCTTTTGATAGTATAGAGTCCAAGACGATGAGCCAGAGGTGCATACAAGTACAATACCTCCATAGCCAGACGTGTACGGTTCGTCTCATCCAACTGCTTGCCAAGACGCATCAGACAAAGACGGTCGGCAATCATAATCAGAATCACGCGCACATCCTCTGCAAAAGAAAACAGCAGGCGATGGAAGTTTTCCGTATTGATCGCCGTATTACGCGCATATAGATCGGAAGTCTTCATCAGGCGGTTAATAATAAGCGTCACATCCGAGCCGAAGAGTTTTTCAATCTCCTCAATCGTAATCAGCTTCTTCATCACCGGCCGATAGAGCAGCAAAGCAATAACAGAAGTGCGTTTCAAACCAATTTCCGAAGTGGCAATAAGAGCGGTATCGATATTCCTGAGCAATCCGTTGATTCCATTGCGGTCACGACCATAGCAATCTTTCGCCACAACTTCATTCATTAACGATTTCATCTTGCTCAAATCTTCCTTTTCCAGGAACGAATAAAGATTACGCAGCAACTCTCTGTATTTCGAACAAAACAGCTTCTTTTCCTCGGCCGTAAAAAACGGTTGCTTATCCGATTGTATATCATCCATAGTCGTTACTCTTTAGCGTATCTTGAAGCAAAGATAAACAATATATTTGGGAACAAGCACAGAATAAAGAATGTTAATATCGAAAAAGCATAAGAAAATGGAATAAAGCTCTTGATTGATGTACCATATTCATCTGATCTCGTACATAAATATTATAATTCCTATCACATCAGAAATCTTTTCCTTCGAAGACATTTCCACCTGAAACGGCATTGTTCTGCTCCTTATGCCCGGCAGCATTGAATGCATAGCTTATTGAAAAGACAATGTTCGGATATTTGGGGCGAACATGCGTAAATGATTCAAGCGCAGATGATATTCGGCGATTATCGTATTTGGCGGTATGGAATATATCGTGTGCCACGACAGAAGCCGTCAGACTATTCTTCAGAAACTGCTGCCTAAATGCCAGATCAAAATAACAATACGCATTTTCTCTTCCCTGTGTCAGCACCGTCGGACCAACAAAATTGGAATCGAATTCAAGCTTACTGTTCCCGGAAAGATTAAAATTATTGATCATAGCCAGTGCATAACTGGTATTGGAAGCGTCGGTACATCCTTCATAATGACTGGTGAACTGATAATGGAACACACTTCCGTTAAACGTGATGTTCCACCACGAAAGCGGTTTGGTTCGAAGGTTCCATTCCAACCCCGCTGAGTAATCATTGCCGGCATTAATCAATGAATCAAGCGTAATACCGGGTTCATAAGCCACACGAATCCTGTCGCGCACGCCTTTTCTGGCACGATAAAAACTCGTCACCGCTAAACTATTCTCCCCGGCAAAAATCTTTCGATAACCAAGTTCGAAGGAATGGATGTATTCGGGCTTTATATCGGGATTGCCAATCTGCTTGGTATAATAATCTTCATATGTGATGTAAGGCTCAAGCTGCCAAATTCCGGGACGATTGGTACGATAGGAATATCCCAGTGATATCGTATTGTTTTTCCTCGCGTCGTAAGCCACATGAGCAGAAGGGAAAAACTCCAGACGCTTAATATTACGATTCGCGCCTGCAACAGCAATAGCCAACCTGTCGAGAGTATAATCGCCTCTTACTCCGGCATCAAAGAGAAATGGACCCTCTTTATCATTGACCATTCCATACAAGGAATGAATCTGTCGGCGATAATAAAATGGTGCGTATAAATCATCCTGCCAGACAAAATCCGATAACTGACGATCCCAATATTTAATTTTATAATCCCCCACCTCACTATATGAAGTAAACTGATATCCGAATTCCAGCTTTCCCTGATTGGAATAGTTCATTTCATAAGCCATAGTCCCGTCAAAATCCCAGTGATACTCGGATTCATATCCACGGGTGCCTTCATACCTGATTCCTAACGTATCGAACATGTTACTTTCAGTATATTCAAGCGTGTTCCAGTCATGACGAAGTCGTCCTGCAATCGAAAATTTATCGCCCCGCTCATTCAGACGCAACGTATAATCAGTCATAATCTGAGCCAGATTCTTCTTATTAGAATAACGGTCATGACTGGTATAATTGTTATTATTGATCACCTCATCCTTAAAAACACGGTGCTCATAGTAATTCATATCACCACCATGGGCGTTCTTTGTATCGCCGGCTTGTAATTCAACCAATAAATGATGTATATGCCCGTCATCATATTCCCAACCTAAACGACCTATATAAGAACTGTTATCACTGTGTCGCCGGCCGTCAGCATCCGAAGTAGTCGTATAATCATCAATTATCGTTGTTTTCTTTTGCCGGAAATCACTTTTTCCGCTAATATCGGATCCGGAACCGCCTATGTACCATCGAGTGTTTCCGCTACGAAAATTCAATAATATATCGCTAATATGGGTTCCGATCGTACTTCCGGCGAGGTTTATCGTTCCGCTTATTCCCTCCTTTTTGTGACGCTTTGTTTTGATATTGATAATTCCGACATCCCCTTCTGTCTTATAACGTGCTGATGGTGTAGTGATTATTTCAATGTCTTCAATGGTAGATGCCGGAATTTGCTGAAGAGCTTGCGTTCCTTCAACTGTACTGGGTTTCCCGTCAACATAAACCAAAAAGCCTGTACTTCCACGAAAAGAAACGCCGCCATCGGCATCGACACGAATTGAAGGAGTCGAATTTAATACATCTACAGCTGTCCCTCCGGAAGACAGTACCGAAGCAGAAGCACTTATCTGCTGACGATCAAGCTTATAAACAACCTTTTTCTTGTCTGCTGTAACAGTCACTTCTTTCAGTCCCGTTTCAAGCATAGTTAACGGAATCGTTCCGATATTAACCATATTACCATGTGAGAATTGTATAAGCTTACTATGATAGGGCTGATAACCGACGAGCAAAACAGAGAGGAGATACTCACCGTCTTTTATTTTCCCAATTACAAAATCGCCTTTATTCACAAATGACGAAGCGATAGTCCGATTGGCCGTATCCGTTAAAACGACGTCCGCAAACTCTATTGGTAACTGAGTGACTGCATCAATCACACGTCCTTTCACAACCGCATTGTTCTGGCTGAAAACTTCAAATATACTAATAAAAAGAAAATACAAAAGGAAATACAAACGTCTCATCCTCGCAAAATATTACATTATACATAAATTGCTTGCAATATTCGCCAAATTTCATGGTATACACAAACAAATTATTGAGAATTGACTACAAATGATAAAAATCAAGCTATCTTTGTATATCAAAGATAATAAATTTACAATAAAACATGGAAAGCGATATTAAAGTTGACGCAGAATTAGTAGCCTATTGCGGACTGTATTGCAGTGCATGCCGCAAGTATCTTAGCAATAAATGCCCCGGATGCCGGAAAAATGAGAAAGCTCAGTGGTGCAAGATCCGTACATGTTGCATTGAGAACAGTTATCATAATTGTGCAAACTGTAAAATGAATCCTCACGACTGCAAGAAGTTCAACAATTTTTTCAGCAAGATGTTTGCCCTAATCTTCAAATCCGACCGCGAAGCTTGCATCAAGCGAATTAAAGAAACAGGTGAAATAGAATATGCACGCGAAATGGCTGAAAAACGAATGATGACCATCAAGAAATCATAAACAATTAAAGTGCAATAACAGAGATAAAGAACATCAGACAAACAATAACGGATTATGAGCAAGATTGTGGTACTTTTAGGTAGTATGCGCAGACATGGAAATACTGCGTTACTAACCTCTGCATTTGCTAAAGGAGCACATGAAAGTAATAATAATATAACAGTCATATCTGTTGCCGACTACACTGTAATACCGTGTACCGGATGCAATGCCTGTCGCAAACGTGAAAATAACAATTGCGTAATTGCTGATGACATGCAAAAGATACTTCCGGTTTTAATAGAGGCAGATATTATCGTCATCGCATCTCCGGTTTATTTTTATGGATTAAGTGCAAGGCTTAAAGCAATCATTGACCGGTTGCATCAGCCGGCACGGTCAGCCATGAAAGTTAAAAAACTGGGACTTCTGCTTGTTGCTGCCGATACGCTGCCTGCGGTGTTTGATCCAATAGTGCTACAATATCATCTCATCCTCGATTACTTCCATCTGAAAAGCATTGGTGAAGTATTGGCTTATGGCGTAGAGGCCATAGGAGACATCCATGATAAGCCTGTTTTGGATGAGGCTTATCTGCTGGGAAAAGAAATCAGGTGAGATAAATGAGTTCATAAATTATTTACCCGACAAGAGAGAATTCAAAGCCGGTGGCAAAATGAATCTCTTACAAGAAGAAACAAAATTCTGCTAAATAATAAAAAAATGAAAGATTCAGAGAAAACGATTGGCAATATTATTGACAAACAAAGAACAGCTTTTATCGGTTCAATCGATAGCGAAGGGTTTCCAAACATTAAGGCCATGTTACAACCCCGTAAGCGTGAAGGCATTCGGACGTTATGGTTTACCACCAATACCTCATCCATGCGTGTAGCTCAATATCGCAATCATGCGCAAGCATGTGTATATTTTTGCGATACACGTTTTTTCAAAGGGGTAATGTTGCGTGGCACAATGGAAGTACTGACTGATGCAGATAGTAAAAAAGATATTTGGCGCGATGGTGATGAAATTTACTATTCCCAGGGTGTCACCGATTCTGATTATTGTGTGCTTCGTTTTACAGCAATTGATGGCAGATATTATAGCAATTTTCATTCAGAAAGTTTCAACACTAACCAATAAAAATAAATTTATCACAGTAATTGATCTGATATGATATTGGAAACAACACGGCTAATATTAAGAGAGCTGGAACAAAAAGATTTTAATGATGTATGTAAGCTATTACAAGATCCGGTCGTGATGTATGCTTACGAAGGAGCTTTTAATAACCAAGAGGTACAAGATTGGTTAAGTAAACAATTCAAAAGATATCAAAACGACGGTTTCGGCTTATGGGGCGTTGTAGAAAAAAATAGTAAAGAACTCATCGGGCAGTGTGGAATCACTTATCAGGAATACAACGACAGGCAAATACCCGAAATAGGTTATTTGTTCAGAAAAGAATTTTGGCATAAAGGATACGCAACGGAAGCAGCGATGGCTTGTAAGGAATATGCTTTCAATATATTGGGTTTTAATGAAGTATATTCGATTATCCGCGACACCAATATTCCTTCTCAGAACGTGGCATTACGGAATGGAATGACCACCGTGGCTACTTTTACTAAACATTATCGTAATATCGATATGCCGCATTTACTCTTTGAGGTAAAAAATAATCAGTAAGAATAGAGACTATTTGAATTATGGAAACGAAAGAAGAAATAAGAAATCTGGTATTATCCGCTGGAGCTGATATTTGCGGATTTGCAAATATTGACCGCATAAATAGTGCTCCCGAAGGTTTTACACCAACAGACATTTATAAAGACTGCCGTTCGGTTCTGGTTTTGGGATTGGCCTTGGCTAAAGGATTGTCGCAGGTAAATCCCCAACTAATATACAACTATTATAATAATTGCACCATTACAATGGTTGATGACCTATTGCTACGCACAGCTAAACATATAGAAAAAAAGTTCGGCGGTTTTGCCGTTCCGCTTCCAAGTGATATGGCAGGATCATGGAATGAAGAAACCAAGACCGCCCATGGTATCTTATCGATGAAACATCTTGCCGTACAGGCAGGCATTGGTTTCATGGGGAAAAATACAATACTATGCAACGAACATTTCGGTAATCTGATGACTATTGGAGCTATCCTCCTCAATATAGATTTACCTTCTGACAACTTATGTAAGAACTATTGCCCACCTAAATGCCATATATGTATCGACAACTGTCCTGCGCATGCTATAAATGAAGACGGCACAGTGAATCAGTCTCTATGTCGCCCCATCGCTTATGGAACAATATTCCGCAGTTATAGTACAGTTGAATGTAACCGCTGCCGCATGGGATGCCCTTTAAGGTTCGGAGTGAAGAGAGAGGCAATAAAAGAGTAAGCAATCATTGAATCAAAAGATTTTCCTATCAATACATGACAATAAAAGTACTGTTCACAGTTTTATAATCTGAAATAATGAATTCAAAACTAATATATCCCCGCAAAGGAAATAACGCAACAGAAAGCGTCTATCTGCAATCTGTAGTAAAAGATCCGAACATCATTGTCGGCGACTTTACCATATATAATGATTTCGTAAATGATCCGCGCGATTTTGAGCATAACAATGTGTTGTATCACTATCCGTTGTGTAATAAAGAAAGACTGGTCATCGGCAAATACTGTTCCATCGCTTGCGGAGCTAAGTTTATGTTCACGGGTGGCAATCATACGTTGAAGTCGCTCTCTACATACCCTTTTCCTGTCTTTCCGGATGAATGGGGCTTGGACGAATGGAAGGTGGCTCGCGCCTGGGATAATCATGGTGATATCATTATCGGTAATGATGTTTGGATTGGCTACGAGGCCGTGATCATGCAGGGCGTGACTATTGGAGACGGTGCTATAATTGGCACTCGAGCGGTTGTGACCAATGATGTAGCGCCATATACAATAGTAGGTGGAATACCGGCAAAAAAGATTCGCAAACGTTTTGACGATGAGACAATAATAAAGCTACAGGGAATGCGCTGGTGGGACTGGCCTGCGGAAAAAGTAAAAGAGAATCTTGAAAAGATCATGAATGGAATCATATAAATAAAAAATCAATGATAGAAACAGAGAGACTGATACTTAGGAGTATAGTCGAAAATGATGCAGCGGATATTTTTAAATATGCACAAGAAACAAATGTAGGTCCTAATGCGGGATGGAAACCGCATGAAAATATTGATGAAACACGTGAATTGATGAAACAGATATTCATCGATCAACCTTATGTGTTCGGTATTATGCTGAAAAAAAACAATAAGATGATCGGCTCTATCGGTCTTATAAAAGATCCGAAGCGTGAAAATCCTCATGCTAGGATGTTAGGTTATGCCCTGTCGGAACATTATTGGGGGCAGGGACTGATGACCGAAGCCTCAAAAGCGATTATTGACTTAGGGTTTGAAGATCCTGAAATAAATATCATTACCTGTTGCTGCTACTCTTTCAACCACCGTTCACACAGAGTGATTGAAAAGTGCGGCTTTAAGTACGAAGGGTGTTTGCGCCAATGTGAAATGCGATATGACGGCAAAATTTTCGATATAGAAAGTTTTTCTTTAATGAAAAACGAAAGATAAGAGATATACGAGAGCATACGGCTTTCCACACGATATAAAAAACACCTACACAGCGTTGATCATCTGAAAGAATGAGGCGGTTGTGTAAATACACAACCGACAGGTGACAAATAATTAATACTTAAGAGAACAATTATGCAGATTCTCATCTCATGCGCTAAGGTAATGAGCGGCAGTACTCAACCTAAAATAGAATTTACAACGGAGCCGACATTTCAATTACAGGCATATGAAAATGCCATGCAGATGATGGCTTATTCTGTAGATGAGCTACAGGAAATGCTGCATGTTAATCGTGAAATCGCTCTGCAAAATTGGCGGCGGTTTCAAACATTCCATATCAAGGAGGGTCTTCGTCCGGCCGCTTTCTTTTATGACGGAATGGTGTTTCAAAAGCTTACTCCCGAAACATTCTCAAATAAAGAACTTCAATATGCCAATGATCATTTACTGATTTGTTCTTTTCTCTACGGGTTACTCCGTCCGCTTGACAGAATAAACCCATATCGGCTCGAAGGGAATATCATATTACCCAATAATGCCGGTAAATCAATATTTGACTATTGGAAGCCGGTTCTTACTGATTGGTTTATCAAGAAAGTGAAAGCTGACGACGGAATCCTTATCTATTTGGCAAGCAACGAAATGCACAACCTGTTCGACTGGAAAAGAATTCGGAAAGAAGTGATGATCATCTCTCCTGAATTCAAGATAGAAAAAGAGGGGAAACTGAAGACTATTGTCATCTATACCAAAATGTGTCGTGGAGCGATGACTCGTTTCATTTTGAAAAATAAGATTACATATCCGGAATTGCTTAAGGATTTTGAATATGAGGGATTCAGGTTTGATAAAGGAAGTGATTGGTTGTTTACATTAAAATAATAGGGGAAGCATATTAATATAATGAGCACATTTTAATAAAACTCTCACATTATTCAATATTTTTGTGTATGTTTGCAATGTATTGATAGAAATAAGAAGGATAAACATAATATAACAGACTATGTTGAGCACAAATGATTTGGTTTTACTGGCTAAACGAGGCATTAATGAGCAGCAAATAGCAAAACAATTGTCTTACTTTGAGAAAGGATTTCCATTTCTAAAGATTGTAGCATCTGCTTCAACAGAAAAAGGAATCATGACTGTTCCTCAAAAAGAACAGATAGAATATATGAATGTATGGGATACCTATCTTAAGAAAAACAAAAAGATTCTTAAGTTCGTTCCTGCATCAGGTGCCGCAAGCCGGATGTTCAAAAATCTATATGAATTTGATTCTTCCGGTTATGACAATCCTTCAACCATTCTCGAAAAGCAGTTTTTTGAAGAGATTGAGCATTTTGCTTTTTATAACTCCTTAAATGCGGCTTGCTACAAAAATGAAGGGAAAGATATCCCTACCTTGATAAAAGAAGGTCTGTATAAGAAAATCATATCTAATCTTCTTACTTCAAAAGGATTAAATTACAGTTATCTACCCAAAGGCCTGTTGATGTTTCATGCGTATCCATGCTGTAAAATACGTACAGCAATGGAAGAGCACCTGTCTGAGGGAGCTTTATATGCCAAAAATGAAGCCGGCGAAGTCAATATTCATTTTACAGTATCTCCGGAGCACCAAGAGTTGTTTGAACATACGGTAGAGGCAAAACTTCCTTACTATGAACAACGCTTTTCCATTAAATACAATGTTTCATTCAGTATACAAAGAAGCAGTACCGACACGATTGCTGTTGATATGGAAAATAAACCATTCCGTAATAGTGAAGGGGATCTGGTTTTTCGCCCCGGTGGACATGGTGCATTGATAGAAAATCTAAATGATATCAATGCAGATATTGTTTTTATTAAAAATGTTGATAATGTAGTTCCTGACAGCTTCAAATGCGAGACAGTAATATATAAAAAAATACTTGCAGGCATTCTGATCTCTATCCAGCAAAAGATTTTCAATTATCTGGAACTTATAGATAAAGGGAACTATACACACGAACAAGTACAAGAGATGATTCACTTCCTGCAAAATGTATTATTCATCAAGAATCCAGAAACCAAACTACTGGAAGATGCAGAACTTATTTTGTACATCAAAAATAAACTTAACCGTCCGATTCGTGTTTGTGGTATGGTGAAGAATGTTGGTGAACCTGGTGGAGGCCCATTTCTGGCTACAAATTCTGACGGCACTGTCTCTCCCCAAATATTGGAAAGCTCGCAAATAGATTTGGATAACCCTGAAATAAAAACACTTTTTGAAAAAGGAACACACTTTAATCCGGTAGATCTGGTCTGCGCTCTAAAAGATTATAAAGGGGAAAAATTCAACCTACCCGACTATATAGACAGTAATACCGGGTTTATTTCACACAAAAGTAAAGACGGTCGAGATCTGAAAGCGCTTGAATTACCCGGACTATGGAATGGGGCCATGAGCGACTGGAATACAATCTTCGTTGAAGTGCCTATTGAAACATTCAATCCAGTGAAAATCGTCAATGATTTACTTAAACCCGAACATCAATGTAGTTGATATTAAAATCATAAAAAAGCAAGATAAACTTTCAAGTGAACAATTATTTTTGATTCAAACTTATAAAATGAAAGAAAAAGATAGATTTTTCTTCAAAACTATTTGGTCATACAATTTATTGTTTTACCTTTGCGGCATCAAATAAAAAAGTGCATTAAGCATGATGAACATTTCATTACATATTATTCTCGTGGTGGTCCTTCTAGTCATTAGTAGGTAAGGAGAAAGGTATGTAAGAAAAATGCAATATGATAAAAATATTTCTTAAGCCTTTCTCCATATCGAGAAAGGCTTTTTTTATTATAAAGAACAAAAACATGATGAAGAATCAATTAAGAAGCTCACTTTGCACGGAAGGTCGCCGTATGGCCGGGGCCCGCGCATTATGGTGCGCCGATGGCATGAAAAAAGAGCAATTCGGCAAACCCATAATTGCCATAGTCAATTCATTTACACAGTTCGTTCCGGGACATGTGCATCTACATGAGATCGGACAAGTCGTGAAAGCTGAGATTGAAAAATTAGGATGCTTCGCCGCTGAATTTAATACGATTGCTATTGATGACGGTATAGCCATGGGACATGACGGCATGTTATACTCACTTCCTTCACGCGACATTATTGCCGATAGTGTTGAATATATGATTAATGCTCATAAAGCCGATGCCATGATTTGCATCAGCAATTGCGATAAAATCACTCCGGGAATGCTGATGGCCACCATGAGACTAAACATTCCGACCATCTTTGTTTCCGGCGGACCGATGGAAGCCGGCGAATTGAGCGAACGACGTCTTGACCTGATTGATGCAATGACTGATGCCGCCGACAGTTCTGTTAGTGATGAGCAAATAGCAAAAGTTGAAAACAATGCGTGTCCTGGATGCGGTTGCTGCTCGGGAATGTTTACGGCAAATTCCATGAACTGCCTGAATGAAGCCATTGGTTTAGCTCTCCCCGGCAACGGAACGATTCTAGCGACACATGCAAACCGGATTCAACTATTCCATGATGCAGCTCACTTGATTGTAGATAATGCATTCAAATATTATCGCGACGGCGACGAGTCTGTTCTTCCCAGAAACATAGCAACCCGTTCGGCTTTTCTCAATGCGATGTCGCTTGATATTGCAATGGGAGGATCGACAAACACGGTGCTTCATCTGTTAGCTGTAGCCCAAGAAGCAAACGCGTCATTTTCAATGAATGATATAGATACGCTCTCACGTAAGATTCCCTGCATATGTAAAGTGGCACCCAGCTGCGCTTATCATGTTCAAGATGTCAACCGGGCCGGTGGCATCTTATCCATTATGAATGAACTGCTCAAAGCACACCTTGTTGACGGAAGTGTTAAGCGGGCAGACGGTATGACGCTAAGTGAAGCGATTGATAATTACGCTATCACCTCACCACATGTTAAAGAGCACGCCATAAAGATATATAAGAGTGCTCCGGGACATAAGTTCAGTATTCAAATGGGTTCTCAAGAAAACTATTTCGAAGAATTGGATACTGACCGGACTAATGGTTGCATTCGCGACATCGAACATGCCTATTCCAAAGATGGAGGCTTAGCTATCCTGAAAGGAAATATTGCTGTTGATGGCTGTGTAGTAAAAACTGCCGGTGTCGATGAAAGGATCTGGAAATTCTCAGGACCGGCCAAAGTGTTCGACTCGCAAGAGGCTGCCTGTGATGGAATCTTAGGAGACAAAGTGGTTGCAGGCGACGTTGTCGTTATCACTCATGAAGGACCTAAAGGAGGTCCCGGAATGCAAGAAATGCTCTACCCTACTTCATATATAAAAAGTCGCCACTTAGGCAAAGTTTGTGCACTTATTACCGATGGCCGTTTTAGTGGCGGAACTTCAGGGTTGTCTATCGGTCATATTTCACCCGAAGCAGCCTCCGGTGGAGCCATCGGTTTGATTAAGGATAATGATATTATCGAAATCAATATCCCTGAACGGAGCATCAATGTTAAACTCTCTGATGAAGAATTAGCTAAACGCCGAAAAGCAGAAGAAGCAAAGGGAAATAAAGCTTTCACTGCTCCTTATCGTCGGCGAATCATATCAAAAGCACTTAAGGCATACGCCAAAATGGTTTCATCAGCCGACAAAGGAGGCATTCGTATTGTTGAAGATTAAAAGAATTATTTTGTATGGAAAAACAATTAATTACAGGCTCAGAAGCTTTATTAAAATCGTTGATTGCGGAAGGGGTAAATACAATATTTGGTTATCCCGGGGGAGCTGTCATTCCCGTTTATGATTGTTTATATGATTATAGAAATAAAATAAGACATATATTAGTTCGTCACGAACAAGGGGCCACTCATGCTGCACAAGGATATGCCCGTGTATCAGGCAACGTTGGTGTAGCTCTGGTCACTTCGGGTCCCGGTGCTACAAATACACTAACAGGTATTGCGGATGCCATAATAGACAGTACACCTCTTGTCGTAATTACAGGTCAGGTTTCTTCAGGATTACTGGGAACGGATGCCTTTCAGGAAGTAGATGTAATCGGGATTACCCAACCTATCACCAAATGGGCCTATCAAATCCGTCGTGCTGAGGATATTGCCTGGGCTGTAGCCCGTGCATTTTATATTGCATCAACAGGACGTCCCGGACCTGTTGTCCTCGATTTTGCTAAAGATGCACAAATCGGGCGTATTGAATATGAATACAAAAAGATTCATTTTATCCGCAGCTATCAACCCGAACCTGATATTAAACCTGAAAATATAGCCGAAGCAGCAGCACTCATCAATGCCGCAAAGAAACCGTTCTGCCTCATTGGGCAAGGGGTTATTTTAGGACACGCAGAAGAAGAAGTGAGAGCATTCTTGACAAAAAATGATATTCCAGCAGGTTGTACTATCTTGGGATTGTCTGCACTCCCCTCTGATTTTCCTCAAAACAAGGGGATGTTAGGGATGCATGGGAATATTGGTCCAAATCGTAAAACCAACGAATGTGATGTTTTGATTGCCATTGGTATGCGCTTTGATGACCGTGTTACAGGAGATCTAAAGACTTATGCCAAACAGGCGAAAGTGATCCATCTGGATATTGATAATTCTGAAATAAATAAAAATGTTCTGGCTGACGTAAAAGTCCTTGGAAATGCAAAAAAGACCATCCCTTTAATCACAGATCTGATTGATATTCGTCAACGTCCTGAATGGAATGCAGAATTTAAGCCAGATGAACAAGAAGAGTATAACAAAGTTATCAAGAAGGAACTTCATCCAACGTCAGGCTATCTGAAGATGGGAGAAGTAGTTAATGCCGTATCAGAAGCCACACAACACGATGCCATAATCGTTACCGATGTGGGACAAAATCAAATGATAGGTGTCAGATATTTTAAATATAAACAAACACGCAGCGTAGTAACTTCAGGAGGATTAGGTACAATGGGCTTTGGACTTCCTGCTGCTATTGGAGCCAAAATTGGAAAACCTGATCGTACAGTCTGTTTTTTTACCGGCGATGGAGGTTTGCAAATGACCATACAAGAGCTAGGTACTATAATGCAGGAGAAGTTAAATATAAAAATAATACTTCTAAACAATAACTTTTTAGGCATGGTTCGCCAATGGCAAGAATTATTCTACCATAAGCGTTATTCGTCAACACAGATGGATAATCCCGATTTTATAACAATTGCTAAAGCATATGGCATAGCCTCACGCGAAATACAACGAAGAGAGGATCTTAATGATGCAATCAAAGAAATGCTCGAACATGACGGTCCTTATCTCTTAGTCGCCGATGTAGAAGAACAAGGTATGGTTTATCCCATGGTTCCTGCAGGGACGACGGTTACGAATATTTTAACGGGCGAATAAATTGTAAAGAGATAGAATTATGACAACAAAGACATTATATACAGTTATTATCTTCTCGGAAAATACCGTAGGTTTATTAAATCAAATAACCGTTGTCTTTACGCGCAGACAACTTAATATAGAAACATTGTCTGTATCGCCATCGGCTATTCAAGGAATTCATAAATTCACAATCACCACTTTCGCCGACGAAGATACGATAGATAAAGTAGTCAAACAAATTGATAAGCGTGTTGATATTCTGAAGGCGTACTACAATACTGACGAAGATCTGGTCTTTCAGGAGATAGCTCTATACAAAATCAGTACAGAACTGTTTATTAAAATGGGGACTGTCGAGAGTTTAATACGTAAGCACAATGCTCGAATCCTAGAAATGAATGAAGATTGTGTCGTTCTTGAAAAAAGCGGCCACTACGAAGAGACGCAAGCTCTTTTCAAAGAACTAAGTGATTCCATCGGAGTATTGCAATTTATCCGTTCCGGACGTATAGCTATAACAAAAAGCCGGGTAGAACGACTAAGTGATATGCTAGCCGAAATGGAAATGAAAATAAAAGGAGAATGACAGTGATTAACAAGAATATAGATGTATGCCATTTCGCAACAGAATCCTATCAAATGGATTTTCTCGGGCAATTCCCATTGCCTGCTATTGGAAACTATCTACTCCATACGGCATCATTTCACGCGGCAAAGCATGGTTTTGGTTACGATGATATGACAGAAAATAACACGGCCTGGGTTTTATCGCGTATAGCTATCGAGATGTTTGAACATCCCCAACAATTAAATGGGCTAAATATATACACATGGGTCACAGATGCCAACAAATTTTTCACCAACCGTTGCTTTGAAATTACAGATAATAACAATAAAACGCTTGGTTACGCCCATTCTATTTGGGCTGCTATCAATATGGAAACACGTCGTCCTGTTCAATTGAATATAGAAGAACTTAAAGACGTTTTCTCGGATCGCCCTTGTCCTATAGAAAAGCCGGGCAAAATTATTGCAGCAGAAACAGAAGATTCTTTACAAGAATCGTATAAGGTAAAATATAGTGATATTGATATCAATGGGCATCTTAATAGTATCAAGTATATTGAACATTTCCTAAATATGTTTGACCTCAACATGTTTAGGAACAATTTTATCAGACGTTTTGAAATATCATATATATCTGAGGCACATTTTAACATGGATCTTATGTTTTATAAGAAAGCACTGGATAATAATAAATACTGTTTGTCCATATGTCATGAAGACAAAGCTATATGCCGGGCATTGATTACATGGACAGGCATAAACAATAAATGATTTTTTTATCAACAAGTTTTTAATAATAAAACAAATGGCAGTAATGAATTTTGGCGGTGTTAACGAGAATGTCGTTACCCGTGAAGAGTTTCCTCTCGAGAAAGCGAGAGAAGTATTGAAAGACGACGTAATAGCCGTATTAGGTTATGGTGTACAAGGTCCGGGGCAAAGTCTGAACCTGCGTGACAATGGTTTCAAAGTCATTGTCGGACAGCGCCCAGGTAAAACTTACGACAAAGCAAAAGCTGACGGCTGGGTTCCCGGTGAAACACTGTTCAGCATTGAAGAAGCTTGTGAAAAAGCAACTATTATCGAAGTTTTGCTTTCCGATGCGGCCCAGATTGAATGCTGGCCCATGATCAAGAAACATCTCACTCCAGGCAAAGCTCTTTATTTTTCACATGGATTTGGCATCACCTATCAAGATCGTACGCATATCATTCCACCAAAAGATGTCGATGTAATCATGGTCGCTCCTAAGGGTTCCGGTACCTCATTACGACGGATGTTCCTTCAAGGTCGTGGTTTAAACTGCAGCTACGCAATCTCTCAAGATGCTACAGGTAAAGCCTGGGATCGCGTTATCGCATTAGGTATAGCTATTGGTTCAGGATACATGTTTGAAACAACCTTCAAAAGAGAAACTTATTCGGACCTAACCGGCGAACGTGGCTCACTGATGGGTGCCATACAAGGATTACTACTGGCTCAATATGAAACTTTGCGCGAACATGGTCATGAGCCATCAGAAGCTTTCAATGAAACCGTTGAGGAGTTGACCCAGTCACTGATGCCGCTCTTTGCAGAAAAAGGTATGGACTGGATGTATGCCAACTGTTCAACAACTGCACAACGTGGTGCTTTGGACTGGATGGTTCCGTTCCACGATGCAGTAAAACCCGTATTCGAAAAATTATATAACCAGGTTGCTACCGGACACGAAGCACAGCGTTCCATCGATTCTAACTCGCAGCCTGATTATCGTGAAAAATTAGATGAAGAACTTAAAGCCCTTCACGATAGTGAGATGTGGCAAACGGGGGCAGTCGTTCGTAAACTGCGTCCGGAAAATAACTAACCTTTTTTTATATTAAAAGAAATCCTTTCTCCTTCGGGCGGAAGGGTTTTTTTATTTAAAATATTCTCTCAAGCAGAAATCTAATATATGTTGGGAGAATCAAATATTCTAATTACATTTGCACATTGTAAAATAAGTGATATGGCGAAGAAAAGTGCGGCAAAAAAAGACGACAGTGCAAATTTATGGAGTTTACTAGGAGACTTCTTTACTAATGAAAGAACCCGTTTCATCACGGGATTAATATTTGCTATCATTACCATATATGCAGGCTTGGCATTGATATCTTTCTTTTTTACCGGGGGCATTGACCAAAGCAAAATTGACAATGTTCCACTGAAAGACTTAATAACCAATCATGGAGCTGTTGCCAATTGGACAGGCGTAAGAGGAGCCGTTCTGTCAGACTTATTAATGAACCGATTGTTTGGTGTATCCTCCTTCTTTATGCTTTTTTTCTTGGGTGCATTCGGAGTCAAACTAATGAACCTCAAAAAAATATCTTTGCTTAGGCAATTCATTTTTTGTAGCGTAATGACTTTGTGGGGATCGTTGTTTTTTGCTTTTACTTTCATACAAAGCTATGAAGACTCTTTCATTTATCTAGGAGGGCAGCACGGCTTTTACATGTCACAAATTATGATTAACAATATAGGCATCCCTGGAACAATTTTATTTCTCGCCGGCTCTTTATTGATTATCATAATTCTGTCGAGCAAGCGGACGGTGCCGTTCCTTCAAAGGCTCTTTTCTCTCTCTTGGATAAAACGCAAGCCAAAAGAGGATAAAGAAGAAACAAATATTGAAAATACGATAGTGAATCCTATCGCTTCCGAACAACCGGATGAACAGCCGGAAATTGATAGCGAATTTGATACACCAAAAGAAGATGATAATAGTCACTTTGAAGTAACTGTACCTAAAGAGGAAGAATCTTATATAGTCCCTGACCAAGCAGGTAAAGGAAATGCTCTCGAACAAGAAAATCTTCCTGATGAAAATGATCCTGCTTTTAGCGTTGAGGTTCCTGCCGGAGAAGATGAAAACTATGATGCATCGTCTATAGGCGAGTACGACCCCAAACTAGATCTGTCTTCTTTCCGAAATCCACCCATTGACCTACTTAAAAAATATGATGTCAGCGAACATCAGGTAGATATGGATGAACAAAATACCAATCAGAAACGTATCAAGCAAACGCTCGAAAGCTTCGGTATTAGCATTGCCTCCATAAAAGCCACAGTCGGTCCGACTGTGACCTTATATGAGGTAATTCCGGATACAGGCGTACGCATTTCAAAAATCAAAAATCTTGAAGATGATATTGCATTAAATCTTTCGGCTTTAGGCATTCGAATCATTGCACCAATGCCAGGCAAAGGAACTATTGGGATCGAGGTTCCAAACAAAGATCCGCAAATAGTTTCTATGCAATCCGTTATATCAACACGCAAGTTTCAAGAGAACAAATATGATCTTCCTGTAGTTTTAGGCAAGACTATTACAAACGAAGTCTTCATGTTTGATCTTTGCAAGATGCCGCATCTATTAGTTGCAGGTGCAACTGGACAAGGTAAATCCGTTGGACTGAATGCAATAATTACTTCATTATTATACCGCAAACATCCGTCAGAATTGAAATTCGTACTGGTTGATCCCAAGATGGTTGAATTTGGAATCTATGCGGGGCTGGAACGTCATTATATGGCAAAACTTCCAGATGTTGACAAGGCCGTCATCACCGACTGTACAAAAGTTGTAATGACGTTAAAATCAATATGCAAGGAAATGGATGACCGCTACGAGCTCTTGATGAAAGCACATGTGCGAAATATCAAAGAATACAATGCCAAATTCATTTCACGCCATCTTAATCCGGAAAAAGGGCATCATTTTATGCCTTTCATCGTAGTTATTATTGATGAGTATGGAGATTTAATTATGCAAGCGGGTAAAGATATCGAATTACCTATTGCCCGTATCGCGCAAAAAGCTAGAGCCGTTGGTATTCATATGGTAATTGCCACTCAACGCCCATCAACCAACATCATCACAGGTATTATCAAAGCAAATTTCCCGGCCCGTATGGCTTTTCGTGTAATGCAAATGGTCGATTCGCGTACGATTCTTGATGCACCGGGAGCAAACCAACTGATTGGCCGGGGTGATCTTCTTTTTTCGCAAGGGGGAGAAACGACGCGTGTCCAATGCGCCTTTGTAGATACGCCGGAAGTTGAACAAATAGTAAATTACATCTCACAACAGGCAGGATACCCAACTGCATATTTGCTTCCTGAATATATAGACGAAGATAGCAGCGCCAAAACTCCTGGTGCAGTTGATTTATCTGATCGCGATCCTCTTTTCGAAGAGGCTGCACGACTTATTGTTATTCAACAGCAAGGCTCAACATCTCTTATCCAACGTAAATTTTCTATTGGATACAATCGGGCCGGCCGCATCATGGATCAAATGGAAGCAGCAGGCATCGTAGGCCCGTTTGAAGGGAGTAAAGCGCGTCAGGTGCTTATGCCTGATGAGTATAGTTTGGAACAATTATTGAACTCGATAAAATAATATGACAAAAGGAATTAAAATTGGATACATTGTAGCTTCTCTATTATGGATAAGTTATATTTTTCCCTTTCAAAGCATAGCTCAAAATGCAACCTCAATATTAGATAAGGCAGCTTCTACGTTTGAAAAAGCAAACGGATTAACTGCTAATTTCACTATGTATATGAGTAATAAAGGTCAAAAAGTGGGGGCATTGTCAGGAACGATAGATATCAATGGAAATAAGTTCTTACTAAAGACTCAAGAAGTGACAACATGGTTCAATGGAACAACTCAGTGGACTTATATGCCACAAACCCAAGAAGTAAACATAACAACTCCATCAAAAGAAGATCTGCAAACAACAAATCCATCCATCTTGCTCCATTCTTATAAAAAAGAATTCACTCCCGCTTATAAAGGAGAAAGTACTGCTTCTAATGGAAAAGCGGCATACACTATAGAACTTTTACCCCGTAAAAAAAGTGATATCATCAAAGTGGAACTTCAAATTGAAAAATATTCGAACCTTCCTGCTTCAATTTCAGCCGTAATGAGAAATGGAACGTCTTCAACCGTACATATTACAAAAATAAAAACAGGAGTGAACCAGCCTGATAGTTTTTTTGTTTTCAATAAAAAATACTATCCATATGCAGAAATTGTCGATTTGAGATGAAAAATATTATTACAACGAATAAAAATATGAATGATACAATAAGGGAAAAAGTCCGCTGCTTGATTATAGGCTCCGGGCCAGCTGGATACACAGCTGCTATCTATGCATCGCGAGCAAACCTTTCACCGGTGTTATATGAAGGAATACAACCTGGTGGACAATTGACAACCACTACTGAAGTTGAAAATTTCCCCGGATATCCAGAAGGGGTGGATGGAAATCAATTAATGGAAGATCTAAAGAAACAAGCTACACGATTCGGTGCCGATATTCGTGTCGGAATTGCAACAAAAGCCGATCTATCATCTGCTCCTTACAAAATAACTATTGATGACGAAAAGGTTATTGAGACCGAATCCTTGATTATATCTACGGGGGCAACAGCCAAATACCTCGGATTGGCTGATGAACAAAAATATGCAGGCATGGGCGTTTCTGCGTGTGCAACCTGTGACGGCTTCTTTTATCGAAAAAAAGTAGTTGCCGTTGTGGGTGGAGGTGATACCGCCTGTGAAGAAGCTCTATACCTGGCAAGTCTTGCAAAACAAGTTTATTTAATTGTCCGCAAATCCTATCTACGAGCATCCAAAGTGATGCAGGAACGTGTGATGAAGGCTGCAAACATACAAATATTATTTGAACACAGTGCTATCGGACTTTTTGGAGATAACGGCGTTGAAGGTGCGCATTTAGTCAAACATAAAGGGCAGGCTGATGAAGAAAAAGTAGACCTTGCCATTGACGGTTTCTTTCTTGCTATCGGACATAAACCCAATTCCGATATATTTAAGCCATGGATTGAGACGGATGAAGTAGGTTACATCAAAACAGTACCTGGCACGCCCAAAACAAAGATTCCAGGAGTATTTGCAGCAGGAGATGTTGCAGATCCTCATTATCGTCAAGCTATTACAGCTGCCGGAAGTGGCTGCGCGGCTGCGATTGAAGCAGAAAGATACCTATCCGAAATAGGAAAATAATTAACTCTTAATATAATTTTGATTAATAATGAAATACTTAAAAATTTCTTTTGCTCTCGTATTATGCATATTAGTGGCAGCTTCTGTTGAGGCAAAAGGGAAAGTACGTGTTGTAGCCCATAGAGGTTATTGGAAAACAGAAGGTTCAGCCCAAAATTCTATCCGTTCATTAGAACTAGCGAATCAGATTAAAGTCTATGGATCTGAATTTGATGTTCACCTAACAGCTGATGATATTCCGGTGATTCATCATGACCAAAAAATCAAGGATGTTGATATCCAAACTACTCCATACGCGCAATTAAAAGATATGACATTGGATAATGGTGAATCATTGCCGACATTAGAGCAATATCTGGACAAATTCAAACAACTTAAGGTAAAGCTGATCTGTGAACTGAAGCCTCATGCTACTCCTGAACGAAATCGTAAAGCTGCTCAAATTGTAATAGCAATGATTAATGCAAAAAAATTACAAAAACGGACTGATTACATTACTTTCAATATGGATGCAGGTAAAGAATTGATTTGCTTATCTCCCAAAACTCCTGTTTACTATCTGAATGGAGATGTTGCGCCAAAAGAATTAAAGGAGTTAGGATACGCAGGTCTGGATTACCATTTCAAAGCCATGCAAAAGCATCCTGAATGGTTTAAAGAAGCAAAAGATCTAAAAATGAAAGTAAACGTATGGACTGTTGACGATGAAAAACTAATGGAAGAAATGATCGAAGATGGTGCTGATTTTATAACAACAAATGAGCCATTGACGGCATTAAAAGTTTGTGCTGCCGAATAAACACTAAAATGAGAAAATGCTGTTTGATATTGTGGGCTGTATGGATCATACAGTTCGCAATGGCTATTGATTCCCCAAAACAAGAGATACGGGGTGTATGGCTCACGACTATCTTCGGGTTAGACTGGCCTCACAAACCTGCAATTACTGAAGAAGCGCGTGAAGTTCAAAAACGTGACTTGTGTAATATTCTTGACAAACTTCAAAAAGCTCATTTCAATATGGTCTTCTTTCAGGTACGCATGAGGGGGGACGTCAACTACAAATCCAAAGTAGAACCGGTAAGCAATATCACCTCAGGTAAATATGAAGAAATGCCAGGCTATGATCCATTAGCTTTTGCCATAGAAGAATGTCATAAACGGGGAATGGAATGCCATGCATGGTTTATTACGTTTCCCGTAGGTTCTGCAAAAAGCGTAAAAACTCAAGGGAACTGGTCTGTGGTCAAACGACATCCAAATCTTTGCAAATTATACAATGGAGAATGGTTCCTCAATCCAGGGCTTCCTGAAACATCCGATTATATTCTATCGTTAGTCAAGGAAGTAGTAAACAATTATGATATAGATGGTGTACATTTTGACTGGATCCGATATCCCGGATCTGCAAATAAATTTCCAGATAGGATTCTGTACAAGAAGTCAGGCACAAAGTTATCTTTAGCGGATTGGCGAAGAGAGAATATCAACAAAATCGTATATCGTATCTATGATTGGGTAAAGTCAGTAAAACCTTATGTCGTTGTCAGCAGTGCTCCTTTAGGAAAATATAGTCGCATACCCAGTGTCCCCAACGCCGGTTGGACTGGATATGAGACTGTTTATCAAGATGCCGAGAATTGGATTCGTGCCGGAAAACAAGATATGGTTGTACCCATGATGTATTACCTACATAATAATTTTTTCCCTTTTGTTGATAACTGGGTGGAAAATAGTAACGGACGGTTGATTGTTCCCGGATTAGGTGCTTATAGAATGGCAAATGGTGAAGGAAACTGGACACTCAACGACATCACGGATCAAATTGACTACAGCCGCTATTACGGAGGGGCAGGATGTGCTTTTTTCCGCTGTTCAAATGTAGTTGATAATATAAAAGGGCTATATGACGAATTAGCTAACAACTACTACAAATATCCTGCATTGCTGCCACCACTAAAATGGCTTGACAATTCCGCTCCTAAAGCACCCGAAGAAATATTGGTAGAACGTATTAACGGCGCACTAAAATTATCCTGGAAAAAACCTAAAGAAGAGAAACAAACACTTACTTATACTGTATATTATTCAAAATCTGATTCTCTAGATTACGCTTTATCAAAAAATATTTTAGTCACAAACACTCGTGATACAACGCTTTACTTTCCATTAATTTCTGACACTGAGCAAGAATTTACATTTTCCGTTTCAGCATCAACACGCTTTCATATAGAAAGCAAACCTTCACGAGAAACCTACTACTACTACTCCAAATACATTAAATAATGTTAACATAAATTTTCTTTTATGTATGCATCTTATTGGAAATTAAAATTTTAACTTCACGCTATATAAAAAACAGTATTTTTGCTGCATCATCTATCAAAAAAAATTGTGGATGGTGCAGCGTTTTCAATCAATTTTGCATCTATAATTTAGTATAGTTCTAAAGAGAACATAAAGGCAGAAAACTGAATGACGGAAGAACAACTGATAGAAGGTTGTAAAAAAGGCAAAAGACAGGCTCAGGAAGAGCTGTACAATACATTCTCAAGCAAAATGATGGGTGTATGTCTGCGTTATGCAGGTGAAAAAGAAACCGCCCGTGATTTATTGCAAGAGGGTTTTATCAAAGTCTTTACCAAAATTGAAGATTATTCAGGTTCTGGATCATTTGAAGGTTGGATACGAAAGATCTTTGTCAATTGCGCATTGGAATATTTGCGTATGCACGACGCCATACGCGAAGCTGTTGATCTGGACTGCCTGGGATCTTTACAAGCCTCGTTTAGTTCGCCTATAAAAACATTGACGGCATCAGAACTAATGGAGCTTATTAAATCATTGCCTGCAGGTTATCGCACTGTATTCAACTTGTTTGCTATCGAGGGATACTCCCATAAGGAGATCAGTTTGATGCTAAACATTACGGAAAGTTCCTCGCGTTCACAATTAGCGCATGCAAGGCAAATATTACAAAGCAAAGTTAATGAATTGTACTAAAATTAGGGACAATGGATAAAGAAGAAAGAAACATACTAGACAAATTGTTCCAATCGAAATTGTATGACTTCGAAATGGAAACTGATCCAAATGACTGGGATTCTATATCTCGCCATCTGGATAAAAATAAGTCTGTTCCGTCTCATAAAATTATATACTACTGGGCAGCTGCAGCCGTAATAGCTCTGTTGATTCTGACAGGTGGATTCTACCTGTATAATCATGGAAACAAACAGCAGACATTAGCTAAAGATATCAAAGAATATACACAAAGGGAAGAACGATTGTTTACTGAACAGCAAAAAACGGCTGTCACGGTAATTCCAAAAAGTAAAAAAGCATCAAAAGCCATTGCCTCAGTAACAACAGTTTTAGCGACAAAGCCGGTTACTACTACTTTTTCCAGTTTGATAAAAACAATGGGAAAAGAGAGCGAAAAAGCGCAACCTAGTGTAACAGAAGACATCCAACCTAAAAAAATAGAGAAAGCTATTTCAGATTCTGTCGAAACAAAAAGCCAGACTGAAGTAAAAGGTGAAAAACTATTTTCTAATGTCCAGGCGTCTAGCCTGCTTAATACAGAAAAAATGAGTCAAAGAAAAAATAAAAAGAGTATTGTCAGAAGATGGGGAGTGGGAATGGGAGGAGGATCTCTGTCCACTGAATTCAGCTCTATTACTTCTTTTGGAAATATGGCGAATAATTATGCTTATATGGACGATATCCCTCTTGGATTAAGTAATGTCTCTTCCTATCAAACTGCAGACAGAGACGTTAATTCAAGTTATCTACAAAATTTCACGTTAAATAATATCAATAGTTTTACCGCAAAAACAAATATTCACCATAATCGCCCAATCAGTTTTGGCTTAGGTGTCAGTTACATGTTGAATAACCGCTTCTACTTATTATCGGGAATAAATTATACTTATTTATCCTCAAGTTGGGAGGCTAATGATGATTATCATATTAAAACAACGCAGAAATTACATTTTTTAGGTGTACCTTTGTCCATATCATACAAGATTGCCGAATGGCATCGCTTGAATTTTTACACAGCAGCAGGAGGCATGGCCGAAATAAATATTGCAGGGAAATTATGCTCCAAGCTTCAAAACACAGAAAAAGAGACAGAAGAAAGTTCAAGTAAAAGTATTCGGATGAAACCTTGGCAATGGTCGATCAACGGTCGTATTGGCGTAAGCTATCCGTTATGGAACTTCCTCAGCATATATACTGAAGCAGGAATTGGTTACTATTTTGATAATGGCAGCGAGATCGAAACTATCCATAATGAGAAGCCTTTTGATGCAGCGTTACAAGCTGGTTTTCGTTTGGGATTTTAAAAAAACATAAATAACAAAAGTACTCAATTAAAAGTATATTAAAATGAAGACGTTTAGAATCTTAAGTTTGGCAGTAATTGCCGCAATGTTGATGACATTTGTTTCTTGCTTGGATAGTGGAAACAATACAAGCACTGGAACCGTCTATGGTGTAGTTGATTATAACGACTCTTTTAAAAAAGTCGTATACGGTTTAGATGGAGGTGTATATTATGTTCCCACAATCGTTAATGATGCATCACTTCAATCAGGAGATTGTGTAGGTGTATATGGTACAATCGATTATGGATCAGCCGAAAATGCAAATGCATCCGTTAACGGTTATTATGTTATGGTTGCTTCACAATATGAGAAATATACCTCATATTATGCAACAAGTTTTATGCCTTCGGATACGACTTCAGTACAAACAGGGGAAATGCCGATCATAGCTACCTCCAGTTTAGGAAGTGGAACATATATCAAAGGTCACCTCTTTCTTGCATTACAGTTTGCAAACATAAAGAGTGACCAGAAAAACTCATTCTCATTATCTTACAACTTAAGCAAAGTAAATACGGAAAACGGTTCTCGTGTATATGATATTTATGTAAGAGCTAAAAAAGTTGAAGATGGTTCTAAATCAGCTTCAACAGCCTACCTTACTGTTCCTTTCGAGATGAACAACTTCTTTACACAAGCGACAGCAGTTGAAAAAGGATTAGGCAACACTGCCATTAATGTTCGTCTAAATTATATCAGCGCATTAAACAGTGATTCAACAAAAGCCATCTGGACAAAATCAGATGTATATTCATATACAATCTCTTCGAGTAAATAGTCTTTAACAAGATAAATAATTAATTTCTGGTACGCGGATGATACAAATCGGATCTCAATATCCGATAAATGTGTCATCCGCGTTTACTATTTTTCGTAAAAGTGCAAAACTATTCCTATCGAATATAAAAACAAGAGCATTTGTTAAAGTATACAATTGTAGGATAATCCTTTTTTGCTATCTTTGTGCGTTTCTCTTACAAAAACAAAAAAGATTTGTTCTTTAATATTCAACTGAAAATGAAGAAAAATTTATTATATGTGATTTTTGCTGTAACAATTTCAGCATTAAGTTCGTGCCTCGGTGATCCGGCAACCAGTCTTACACTGGCAAACCAAGCTGGAGTAATTAGCACTACTCCTTTAAAATCAATATATGTCAAAGGTGGAGATATAATCTCTTCTTCTGATTTTCAGACTGAAACATATGAAGAAGGGGAATGTATACTATTTGATTATGCCATTGATATGAATCAAGGACCAATTACTCAGGATGGAGTTTCTTATCGGACGGCCACAATATACAACAAAACAATTAAAACTATTAATCAATGGCCGATCAGAAATGAACTTGGTGACACAATTACTCCTACGCCCAACGAATTATCTCTTTCACTAGTGCAAAGTCGTTTCTCTTACATAAAAGGCAAATTATTCCTTTTCACAGAAATAGCTAATCATCAAACATCTCAAATAGACAGTTTTGCTCTGTCCTATAATCCTACACAACAATTAGGCAGCGACGTAACTTACGATTTATACCTCCACACCATCCGTCAAAAGACAGACTCATCAACAGGATCTACAATGATTATTCCATGTGCATTCGACATTCAATCTTTTGTAAGTAATGCAATAAGCAAAGATAACAATAATACAAAACAAATAAAATTTAAAATCAATTATGTATCCGGCTTCGATAAAGACACAACTAAATGTGTATGGAAAAGTTCGGACATATTTACAATTGAAAAACAGACCAACTAACATTAGCCTGTAAGCGAGAGGATTTAGTAATGTATAAGGAGATTTTTAAATGGATGTTTACAATCATTTCTCAGCCGTCAAAAGCCTGGGAGATGTTGACAAAAAAAGACGAGAAAGGGGATGAATTCTTGTCTCGATTTGTATATCCTTTAATTGGATTTGTAACGATTGCTGCTTTTCTCGGGGTATTATTCACCCGAAAAGAGTTCGATGTTGAAATGGCTTTAAAATCATCAATAAAAGCACTAGTATCTTCTTTTGGAGGATTCTATCTGGCATCTTGCCTTTTAAATGAATTGTGGAAATCTATTTTCGGTAAAGAAAAAGATATAAAATTGTGGCAACGATTTGTAGGCTACTCTTCTTCTATGATGTATGCATTAAACATTATACTCTCTTTATTACCTGAGTTTTTCTTCCTGCGTGTATTCATACTTTATACATTCTATATCATTTGGGAGGGTGCCATTCCATACATGCAAATTGAAGAAAATATTCATCTAAAATTTGTAGGCATTACGACGGCTATTGTACTAATTATGCCATTTCTTATCGAGCTGATTTTGTATTTATTAATACCAGGTTTACGTTATTGATATATTAATGTATGAAAGAGAAAATAGCAAGTACTGTACAAATAAAAAATAAACGGGCTACATTCGATTATGAAATAATTGAAACCTTTGAAGCAGGTATTGTTCTAACAGGAACGGAAATAAAATCCATTCGAATGAGCAAAGCCAGCTTGGTTGATACTTTTTGTCTGGTTGAACATAATGAGGTATGGGTGAAAAATATGTACGTAGGAGAATATTTTTATGGTACATACAATAATCATTCTAGTAGGCGGGATCGCAAACTGCTCCTAAATAAAAAAGAAATACGGAAAATCGATACTGCTATTCGTAATAGTGGATTTACGGTTATTCCTCTTCGCCTGTTTATTAATGGAAAAGGATTAGCGAAGCTAGTAATTGGCATTGCCAAAGGAAAGAAAGAATACGACAAACGCGAATCCATCAAAGAACGTGATGATAAAAGAGAGATGGATCGTGCATTCAAACATTAGAATTTACAATCTATGAATAAGGATTATTTTACCAGCCTTCTGAAACAACGAATATTGGTATTGGATGGTGCTATGGGTACCATGATTCAACGATTCAAACTAACAGAAAAAGATTATCGCGGTGAAAAGTTCAATAATTGGCCATTCGACTTACGCGGGAACAACGACTTGCTTTGCCTAACAAAACCAGAAATTATAAAATCCATTCATCGGCAATACTTAGATGCCGGTGCAGATATTTTCACTACTAATACTTTTAATGCTAATGCCATTTCTATGGCAGATTATGGCATGCAGGAATACGTACGGGAAATAAACTTAGCAGCAGGTCGACTTGCCCGTGAAGTCGCTAACGATTTCGAAGCAAAGCATCCAAAAAGAGAAATACTAATTGCCGGATCCATTGGTCCGACAAATAAGACGGCTTCGATGAGTCCGGATGTCAATGACCCAGCATATAGATCTGTCACTTACATGGACTTGTATCAAGCCTATGCAGAACAAATTGAAGCTCTGATAGACACCAGAGTAGATATCATCCTTTTTGAAACAACATTTGATACGCTAAATGCTAAAGCAGGATTGGCTGCAGCAGACGCTCTATTAAAAGCAAAAGGCAAAGACCTGCCTGTGATGCTGTCGTTAACACTTTCAGCACAAGGTGGAAGGACCTTTTCAGGACAGACATTAATGGCATTTCTGGCTTCGATTCAACATACAAATATTGTAAGTGTAGGCTTAAATTGCTCTTTTGGTGCCGCAGATATGAAGCCATACCTGGAAGAATTAGCTCGCCATGCTCCCTACTTTATCAGCGCCTATCCCAACGCCGGATTACCAAACAGCTTTGGAGGTTATGACGAAACACCTGAAAAAATGGCTTTACACGTAAAACCCTTCATTGAAGAAAATCTGATCAATATATTAGGAGGCTGTTGTGGAACCACTCCCGACCATATAGCCAAATTTTCAGCAATGGTAGATGGAGCCCAACCCCATATTCCCAAAGAAAAACCTGATTGTTTATGGCTTTCCGGCCTTGAACTATTAGAAGTCAAGCAAGAAAACAATTTTATAAACATAGGTGAACGTTGCAATGTTGCCGGTTCGCGTAAGTTTCTCCGTCTGATAAAAGAAAAAAACTATGAAGAAGCATTGACTATTGCGCGTAAGCAAGTAGAAGATGGAGCTCAAGTGATTGACATAAATATGGATGATGGAATGCTGGATGCAGTAAAAGAGATGACCACATTTCTGAATTTGATCGCATCAGAACCGGACATTGCACGCGTTCCTATAATGATTGATTCATCAAAATGGGAGGTAATTGAAAAAGGATTGATGTGTATACAAGGCAAAAGCATTGTAAATTCCATCTCACTAAAAGAGGGCGAAGCTCTGTTTCTGCAACATGCAGCACGCATCCAGCAACTCGGAGCGGCAACAGTGGTAATGGCCTTCGATGAACAAGGACAAGCAGATACTTTTGAAAGAAAAATAAGCGTCTGCCAACGTGCTTATCGTTTGCTGACAGATAAATTACATTTCAACCCGAATGACATCATCTTCGATCCGAATATATTGGCTATTGCTACAGGCATGGATGAGCACAACCAATATGCTCTTGACTTTATCCGTGCTGTCGAATGGATTAAACATAATCTGCCAAAAGCAAAAATAAGTGGCGGTGTAAGTAATCTGTCATTCTCTTTCCGAGGAAATAATTATATACGTGAAGCCTTACATGCCGTATTTTTATATCATGCAATAAAAAGGGGGATGGATATGGGAATTGTCAATCCGTCTACATCACTACAATATGAAGATATTGAATCTCCATTTAGGGATCTTCTAGAGGACGTAATTTTGGCTCGCAGAACTGAAGCTACCGAAGAATTAATCCTTTATGCTCAAAATCTTCATATGAAAACACAAGAAAGTCATTCTGAAGATAAAAAGCACGAATGGCGTAAACTACCATTAAGCGAGCGGCTGGAATTCGCATTAATCAAAGGTATAGGCGATTATTTAGATGACGATTTAACAGAAGCTTTAAAGGCATATCCTAAAGCGGTAAACATTATTGACGGGCCACTAATGAGTGGAATGAACAAAGTAGGAAGTTTGTTCGGCGCAGGCAAAATGTTTCTCCCGCAGGTTGTCAAAACTGCACGGACAATGAAAAAAGCAGTTACAATCTTAAAACCGGCTATAGAAGCAGAAAAAACATCATCAAAATCATCAAAAGCCGGAAAAGTGTTGTTTGCCACCGTTAAGGGAGATGTACATGATATAGGTAAAAATATCGTTTCTATTGTTTTGAGTTGCAACAACTATGAAGTTATAGATTTAGGCGTTATGGTTCCGGCTGATGTAATTGTAAAAAAAGCACAAGAGGAGAAACCTGACCTGGTTTGTCTATCAGGCCTAATTACGCCTTCTTTAGAAGAGATGGTACACGTAACAGACGAAATGCAAAAAGCCGGATTAAAAATTCCAATCATGGTAGGCGGTGCAACCACGTCCAAACTCCATACGGCATTAAAGATTGCACCTCATTACGATTACCCGGTCATTCATGTGCTTGACGCTTCTCAAAACCCATTAATTGCGGCAAAACTGCTCAATCCCGCAACACGAAACGCCTATATCGAGAATCTGAATAAAGAATATGAAGCTTTACGAGAATTAGCCGAGAATAAAAAAGAAACATTAGTCCCACTAGCTGAAGCCCGTTCACACAAAATTAATATCGAATGGTCAACATACGAACCTGTCGTTCCGAAACACACAGGTATTCATTTAATTAAGTCGATTCCAATAAATAAAATCATTCCTTATATTCATTGGAAATTCTTTTTCAATGCATGGAAACTAAATGGAAATACGCCTAAAGTGAATAATCATGCAGATATATGTTCCTGTGAAATGTGCAGCTCACAGAACCAGTCATGGAGTAATAATGAAAATCAAAAAGCTACAGAAGTCCGCCATTTATACCAGGATGCCACCCAATTATTACATTTGTTGATTGAAAAAAAGATCGACTGTTGTAAAGCCATCTATGGGATCTTTCCGGCTAACAGTGAAGGAGACAATATTCGCATCAACAATCTCTTATTTCCAATGCTCCGACAACAGGAACAACGTGAAAACAACGTTTATAAATCACTGGCTGATTACATCCTTCCTTTGTCAACCCGGCGCATTGATTATGTAGGAGCATTTGCGGTAACAGCCGGTTCCGGCCTTGAAAAACTAAAGAAAGAATTTGAAGACAAAAACGACTCCTATAGTGCTATCATGCTTCAGACACTGACTGACCGTCTAGCCGAAGCCGCCGCCGAATATCTCCATGAAAAAGTACGCAAAGAATATTGGGGTTACGCAGCCGAGGAAAACTTACCAATTGATGATTTGTTTTGTGTTAAATATCAAGGTATCCGTCCAGCAATAGGCTATCCGTCCATTCCCGATCAATTGCTAAATCACACCCTTGACAAATTGCTTGATATGTCACAGATTGATATCACATTGACTGAAAACGGGGCCATGTATCCAACGGCGTCTATTAGCGGATTGTATTTTGCGAATCCGTCAACACAATATTTTATGGTGGGTAACATAGGAAAAGATCAATTGAGAGATTATGCCGAACGGCGTCACTTGGCCGAAGAAAAGGTCCGCAAATTACTAAATAAAAACATCAATTGAAACACAAGAAGATTCATAATCGTTGGATCCTATTAGTCGGAATGCTAATTTATTGCTGGCTTACAATGACTGTTCCCGGCATGGGTGAATGGTATGCTCGTCATTTATATAAGTGGATCTCGGCTATTCTCTCAGGAATATCTTATTGGACCTTGTTCTCGCTAGATGATGTATTTATCTACGGAAGCATAGCCAGTATCATTCTTTATTGCATATATACTTATATTAAGCACCTTAACTGGAAACACACGCTTGGACACACCGTAGAATATCTACTTTGGGTTTATGTATGGTTTTATTTAGGTTGGGGGTTAAACTATTTTCGTGAAGATTTCTATACACGAACCCACACACCAAAAATAGACTACACGGAAACGCAATTTAGTCAGTTTTTAAAAACATATACGGATTCCTTAAACGCATCATTTATTGAAGTTAATACGATTGATCGAGATTTAGTGGCAGCAAAAGTAAAAGCTTCTTACAAAAAAATGGCTGACCGCTTAGGGTTAATCAAACCGGCAAATAATCTGCACGCCAAACCAATGCTTCTGACGTCATTTATGAGTAGCATTGGCGTATTAGGTTATATGGGCCCTTTTTTTAACGAATATAATTTAAATACGGATCTGCTTCCTGTCCAATATCCATTCACATATGCGCACGAAATGGCACATCTGCTAGGCACATCCAGTGAAGGCGAAGCCAATCTTTATGGATTTTTAATTTGCACCCATTCAAATGTGAAGGAAATGCGTTTCTCAGGTTATCTTTCACTACTCCCCTACGTCATGAAAAGTGCCAAACAACATTTGAAGGAAGAAAAATATAACGCCTGGAAAGCGACTCTTTCGCCTCAAGTAAAAAAGACATACAACCAAAAACTTGCCTACTGGAATAATCTTTACAATCCATTGATAGGAAAAACGCAGGATACTATATATAACTGGTTCTTAAAAAGTAACCAAGTGAAAGATGGAAGAGACAATTATTCCAGTGTAATAACCTTACTGATAAATATTAAAAATGCTGGATATATCTGATTTTAATAGAAAAATCCATACAATACTTTGCCATATTTATTTATTCATGTACATTTGTCCACAAATACTTTATCAACAATGAACATGATAACACCCATGCTCTTTTCTGAAAAGATAATGGAAGCCTGGTATAACTAAGAATTAAATAAATCATAATAAATCAAGGAAAAATGGATAACACTCGACGTTCTTTTCTAAAGAAAATGACCGTAGCCGGTATCGGTACTGCCGGTCTTGTATTAAGCGGACAGACAAACGCAGCTGAAGTTGTAACCGAAACGACGGCAAAAGACAAAAAGAAACCTGTCGGCAAAGATGATGGCAAATTGCGTTTTGGTTTCATTGGTACCGGTTCACGTTGTCAGGAACATATTAATAATGTATTATCAATTCAAGGGAATAAAATAGTAGCAATCTGCGACATACAACAGAAATCAATACAAAAGACATTAGATCATATTGCCAAGTTCAATGTAGAGGCTCCAAAAGTTTATACAGGCAGCGAACGCGAATTCGAGAAGATGCTCAATAACGAAGACTTCGACTGTGTCATCATTGCGAGTCCATGGGAATGGCATACACCAATGGCTATTACAGCTATGAAAGCAGGCGTTCCCTATGTTGGAGTGGAAGTATCTGCTGCAATCTCTTTACAAGAATGCTGGGACTTGGTTAACACTTCCGAATCAACAGGCAGTCAGCTGAATATCATGGAAAACGTATGCTATCGTCGCGACTGTATGGCTGCACTTAATATGGTACGTCAAGGCTTATTTGGTGAACTGACTCATGCAAGATGTGGCTATCAACATGACCTGCGCGGTGTCAAATTCAATGATGGCGAACATTACAACTACGTTCCTGGCAGTGGAGACTTACGCATGGGGCCAACAGCCTTTTCTGAAGCGCAGTGGCGCGGCAACCATTCTGTCCATTTCAATGGAGATATCTATCCGACCCACGGAATTGGTCCGGTAGGGACCTGTATGGATATCAATCGTGGAAACGTTTTCGTTTCTATCACTTCCATGGCTACACAGTCTCGTGGATTACACAAATTCATTGTTGACAATGGCGGTGAAAATCATCCATTGGCAAAAGTTCGCTTTAATTTAGGTGATATAGTTACATCAATGATTCATTGTGCTAATGGACAGACAATCATTGTTACACACGATACAAACTCTCCACGTCCATATTCACTCGGCTTCCGTATTCAGGGAACTGAAGGTCTATGGATGAACGATGGCGACCATGTATATATTCAAGGCAAATCAGCCAAGGAAGATGAATGGGACGCTGCCGAAACATGGTTCAAGAAATATGATCATCCATTGTGGGCCAAACATGGCGCGGAAGCAACTAATGCTGGTCACGGCGGTATGGACTATATTATGATGATAGACCTTTTGGACGCTATTCACAACAAGAAACCTGCTCCAATGGATTGTTATGATGCAGCGGCATGGAGTGCAATCTCCGGTTTATCCGAAATGTCCATTGCTCGCGGAGGTGCCTTGGTTGATTTCCCTGATTTCACTCGTGGACAATGGATTAACCGTAAACCGTCATTTGCACTAACTGATTAAGGAGACATTATTATTTCCATTGGGAAAACTTTGTTGAAAGAATGAATTTCTTTCGAATAAAAAACGAAATTCATCCGAATGCGTGAACACTTTCATTCGAATATAACAACACTTTCATTCGAACAAAAAGGTCCGTCTATTCGAATGAATTTCTGCCATTTTATATAATGTCCCTTTGACCGACAGGAATACGTACGAATAATAAGACTTACTACTGATTTTTGAATATGAAAGCATTATTTTTTTCCGCTCTGTTAGCAACCTTTACAATAGCAGCCACGGCTCAAGAGAAAAGCTTTTGGAAAGAAGATTTCTCGTCCGGGAAATTACCCGCCGGATGGATTGTTGCCGATTCGTCCAAGTCTGGCAAATGCGAATGGATAGTTACAGATCAGCCTTACCCGGGATCATTTCAATTCGAACAACAAGCTCCACCTATTGCTTCAACCAGTCGCGGATATCATATACAATTCCGTCCGGGTGTAGTAACAAGTGAAGAAGTGACAAAGTGGAACCAACGCGGTGAATATCCAAATGGATACTTTCAGACAAGCGCCATCGATTGTTCCAACAAAAGTGATGTCATTCTAAAATTCCAACACCTGTTCAGATGGAATAACTGGTTCCCCGGAAATCATGCCGGACTATGGGTAGGCATCAGTAACGACGGAAAAAGTTGGAAGGAATATAATGTGATCAATAAAATTCCGGCAGCCACATTGCTTCATACACCTATCAATGAAGAAATAAACATTAGCGAAGTAGCTGGTGGACAGAGGACTGTCTACCTACGGTTTTTCTGGCGAGATATCTTCTCCTGGTACTGGATGGTAGATGATATTGAACTAGTCCAACCTTACAACCACGACTTGGCATTGATAGGAATAACCTCCCACAAGGAAACAGGCAACACGTTCACAAAATCCGACGTATTAAAAGTGAAGATTAAGAACGTAGGAGCACAGCCTGTCAATGAAAATTTCACAGTCACCGCTTCATTGAACAACGGACAGAAACTATCAAAAACCGTCAATGCTTCCGAAAAGCCGATACAGAAGCAAGAAGAATATGAAGTAGCTTTTCCACCAACAGACCTGACTCAGATGGGGTCCTACAAAATTGCTTTCGAACTACAGTATTCAAAAGACCAGAGAACTGAAAACAATGTACTGAATACAAACCTATACGCAGCTAAGATGAGTCTGGGCAATCTGAGTCGAATAAACAAAATCAGCAATAATGAATACGAATTCGTATCCGGTTATGCCAAGGTGAAACTCATATTTTATCGCAACGACATTTTTCGCGTCTGGCTGGCTCCCGATGGAGAATATACAAATCCTGCAGGTAACAACATCGTTGTTGATTATGGAGTGAAAAAGACAAACATATCGATGAGCAATGCAGGTAACTATTACAAGTTTACCACCCCACAATGTGTTGTACGCGTTTATAAAAAACCTATTCGTTTCGCCATGTACGACAAAACCAATAAGTCTGTGATGTTTGAAGAATCAGAACCTCTTACATTCGGATTAAAAACAAGTCAAGTTCTGCGTCGTAGCGCCGATGAAGATTTCTATGGTTGTGGTATGCAACAAGGAAACTTTTCTCATAAAGGCAAAGCATTAGATATTGCAGTGACAGGATGGGACGAAGATCAAGCCTCCAATCCGGTACCATTCTATATGTCAACAAAAGGATATGGTGTTTTCCGAAACACATTTTTTCCTGGACGCTATGCGTTTGATAGCACGGCTGTAGCCGCTAAATATTATGACAACGGATTCAAAATGCTGGACAATTTCAGCACGTTGACACATGATGAAAATCGTTTTGATGCTTTTTATTTCTTTGGCCCTTCGCTAAAACAAATCCTCAACGATTATACTGATATCACAGGCAAACCTTTTATGCCTGCCATGTGGATGCTTACAATGGGTGATGCCGATTGCTATAATAAAGGCGAGCAACGTACCGGTTGGAAACAGACAACTCCTGATGTCATTAGCCAGATTGGAGACAAATATGTAGAATACGATATGCCACGCGGATGGATTTTGCCAAACGATGGATATGGCTGCGGATATGTAAAGCTCGACTCGGTTGTACGAGAATTAGGTAAGCGTGGATTCCATACAGGTCTTTGGACAGAAAATGGCGTTGATAAAATCGCATATGAAGTTGGTAAATGTGGTACACGTCTTTGCAAACTTGATGTAGCTTGGGTGGGCGATGGTTATGAATTCGCCTTAAACGGCTGCAAGTCTGCTTTTGAAGGCATTCAAAACAATACAAACGAAAGAGGGTTCGTTTGGTCTGTTTGTGGTTGGGCGGGTACACAACGATATTCAACCGTCTGGAGTGGAGACCAATCCAGCAACTGGGATTATATCCGCTATCATATTCCAACTATAACAGGTGCCGGTCTTTCAGCCATGAATGCTGCAACCAGCGATGTTGATGGAATATTCGGCGGTTCGCCAAAAACATACACACGCGATCTGGAATGGAAAATATTTACTCCGATCTTCATGGCTATGAGTGGATGGGCTGATGCCGATCGTCAACCTTGGGTTTATGGACACCCATACACAGATATTAACCGTAAATATCTAAAACTGAAAATGCGACTAAATCCATACACCTACACCTATTGTCACAAAGCACATGCCACTGGTGTTCCAATGGCGCGTGCTATGGTACTTGAATTTCCTAACGACCCTGTGACTCGCGATACGACTACGCAATATCAATTTATGAGCGGCGAATGGCTTATGATTGCTCCGGTATACACACGCAAAAATGTACGCGAGCATATTTATTTTCCTGACGGCGAATGGTACGATTTCTGGACAGGCGACAAATATGAAGGGAGCAAATGGCTTGACAAATATAATGCAGCCCTGGATATCTGTCCGGTATTCGTACGCGAAGGTGCCATTATTCCACTTTATCCCGACATGAATTACGTAGGTGAAAAACCAACCGACTGCCTGACACTTCAACTCTATCCTTCAGGAAACAGTTCCTTTAATCTGTATGAAGACGACGGCTTAACACGCGATTATGAGAAAGGTGCATTTGCAGAAACACTCATTTCAGTTAATGCTCCTGAAAAACAAAAAGGTAAAGTAACAATCTGTATCGCTAAAGCCAAAGGAGATTTCAAATGCCGCTATCAACAACGAAGCTATATACTTGATGTCCGTTACCTCAAATTGCCATCAACCATACAAGTAAATAACAAGACTCTACCAGAAATTTCAGAAGCGAATATGATGGCTGGAAATGAAGGCTGGATCTACAATGCAACCGATCGTAAAGGTCATCTAAAAGTGAGAATTAACAAATTATCTACAAACGACAACCAGATAATAACGATAAATTAATATCTTTGCATTCAAACATAATCATATAAAATTTAAAATTATGGGTGACAATAAAAATGACTTTATGTACGATGAAGATGATTCAGTAGCATACATCCAGAATTATCTCCCACAAGAAATGAAAGATAGATTCTCTAAAGACGATATCAACTATATTGTTGACGTCATGTATGATTTTTACGACTCGAAAGATAATCTGGACAAGGACGTAAACTCTTCAGACAACGACGAAATTGAGATTGACGAAGATGAATTGGTTGCCTACGTAATCAAGAATGCTCAAAAAGATGGTGTAGGTGAATATACCCCTGAAGAAATCACCTTTATTGTACAAGGGGAATTAGAGTATTGCGAATCTATTCATCTATTCGAATAATAGACAAATAGACCAATGTATTATTATATTAGATTTAAAACATTTAGAAAATGAAATATTTAAAATTTCTATCAGTTTTACTCTGCTTTGGTATTGTATTCAGTAGTTGCGGAACATGGAATAATACAGCTAAAGGAACAGCTATTGGTGTTGGTGGAGGTGCGGTTGCCGGTGCAGGTATTGGTGCAATCGCCGGTAACACAGCATTAGGATCAATCATCGGTGCTGCTGTTGGTGGAACAGCAGGTGCATTGATCGGTAAGAAGATGGATAAGCAAAAAAAAGAATTGGAATCGACTCTCCCTGAAAGTACTAAAGTTGAAAGCATTAACAACGGTGAAGCATTGAAGGTCACTTTTGATTCAGGAATCTTATTTGCTACCAATTCAAGCACAATCAGCTCAGCATCAAAGAATGCACTTCGGAATTTGGCAACCAGTCTAAACAACAATCCTGAGACAAACATCAAGATCGTCGGTCATACAGACAATGTAGGCAATGTTGATTATAATCAAACACTGTCCGAAAAACGTGCAAAAAGCGTTTACGACTACCTGATGGATGATCAAGGCATCGGAAGCAAACGCATGACTTACGAAGGACATGGGATGAAAGAACCTGTAGCTGATAATAATTCAGAGATAGGCCGTTCACAAAATCGTCGTGTAGAAATTCTGATCATTCCAAGTGAGAAGATGGTTCAGGATGCAAAAACAGGGACATTGAAATAATCAAATTTTCTTAATATAAAAGCGGATTACCCAAAGTACATGTTCTAGAGGAGAACATTTCTGACTGGTGTAATCCGCTTTTTTTATTCCCAACCTAAAGAGTGGCACTTTCTATTATCAAAGGTTGACATTCATTAGGGCTTGCTTGTAACGACAGCGATACTTTATAAAATCCCAACCTGATCTATTAATGATATGATCATTCCATTAAACTCCTCATTCTTCATTAAATCTTCAATATTAAGATGCATACGATAACGCCAATAATGATGAGGATTTGCAGGAATATTAATGCGTTCTCTGTCAGGATCAGCCAAGCGAATCTTTTCGTCAATTGAAAGCCAATCTTGTAATGACAAAATACACAGCATCGACGGACACATGAGATGTTGCTGAACAATATCACGAGCCAGCGTTCCGGATAAGTCCTTCGGTGCATCGCCTGAACGACAAAGAACAGTATTGTAATATCTCTGCGTACGCTTACTATCTTCTTTCCACCACCCTCTGAGTGTTGGCATATCGTGAGTCGAAATTGTACAAACAGAACGATACGGATTACTTGAAAGCAGACTGAATTCTGCATAAGGATTTTTTGGCATCGATTGTATTTCAAGTGAAAGAATCCGAAGTTCGTTCATTACCCATGGTAAACACGCAGGTACCATTCCAAGGTCTTCAGCACATGCAAGCATATGAGTAGACTGCATCAACAATGGCAGTTTTTTCATAACTTTCTCATACCAGAATTGATTGTTGCGCTCATAATAATAATCATCATACAAACGATCAAACGCTTTTTTTTCATTATCATCCAGAAGACTGAAGACATAATCCGACTGTACAGCAATACGTGGATGGAAATATCCGGGACATTTATGGTCACGAAGGAAAAGTACATTGCTGATCAACGAATAAAGCCCGTCGCGTATACATTTGTCGTCGTCAGAAATTTTGCCTGCAAAAGCTGCTTCGACTTTACGTTGCGTGTCATATTCGTTTTTCATTTTGTATCGATCATCATGCATATGGTCAAGATATGTTTTGCGAACTTTATCGGCCCACTTGCCAAATATCTTATCAACAATCCAATCGGTAATGAGTGGTTGCGTAAATAATTCTTCACGAAAATTGAGCCCGAAATAGTTAATTTCTTCAGGAGTCAGACCAAGAGAAGGCGAAAACTGCCCCAAAAGTCCATATACAGCATTGATAGGAATCTCCCAAATACGAAAAAATCCAAGAACATGATCGATGCGATAAGCATCAAAGTACTGTGCCATTTTGGTGAGACGATTTCTCCACCATTTACAATGATCCTTAAGCATCGTATCCCAATCGTAAGTAGGAAAGCCCCAATTCTGTCCGTTTGTCGAAAAAGGATCCGGCGGAGCACCCGCTTGGCCATTGAGATTGAAGTAATATGGTTCTATCCAGGTTTCAACGCTGTCAGGACTGATTCCGATAGGAATATCCCCTTTCAATATCACCCCTTTATTACGCGCATGATTATGGACCTCGATCATCTGTTTATCGAGTATATATTGTATGAAATAATAAATAGCCACCTGCTTAAATTCTTTGCCTCCCATGATCGAAAGATGCTCTCGTTGTTTATTATCAAATGAGCGATGTTCTGGCCACTGCTCAAATTTCGAAGTTCCATATTTATCACGATAATAACAAAACGCAGCATAAGGCACAAGCCACTCTTTGTTAGATTCGAAAAACATTTTGAATGCTTCCGTATCCAAAGTGTATTTTCCTTCTTGAGCGAACAGATCTTCCAGATAATCGAACTTCGCCTTATTCACCCGCTCGTAATCAATTTGCTGAAGACCGTTGAGTTCCTTTTGCAATGTTGCATAATTTTTTTGTTTAGCGGCATCTTTCAGTTGCGGCAATACCCTCAAATCTACATACATCGGATGTAAAGCATAAACACTGATGCTGTTATAAGGATAGGAGTCTGTCCACGTATGCGTAATTGTCGTATCGTTTATTGGGAGTATCTGAAGCACACGTTGATGCGTCTTCGCTACCCAGTCTATCATCTTACGCAGATCTCCGAAATCGCCCACTCCAAAATCATCCTTACTGCGAAGAGAGAACACGGGGATTACAGTTCCGGCAGCTTTCCATTGTTTCTGATAAATCTTAACTTCGGAATATTCGAACATATCAACCGTTGCTGGAGCAATCATTGCTACTGCAAAACGATTATAGCCTTCTTCCCAAATGACCTGATCAGGTTCACTTTCATCGAACATGACAAACTTAAAATAAAAGGCGGGTTGCTTCAATTTTGACAAATCAATCACGGCCTCCCATTCATTATAATTATGTTCTACCATAGGCACCGATTTACGAACATCCCACGCACCAAGAACACCTTCAGAACCACATAAAGCAAGCCGTTGACCTTTGCGCAATTGAGATGCTCGCGTCTTTATTATTAATGTACTCTGATAGTTGGTAGACTTACTCAAAGACAGCTTTCGCTTATAAATACAGTCGGTAAATGCTGAAGAATAAAAAAATGAAAAAACAGGATCATCCATCCAAATATCAGTTGTTATGTACAATAGCGCTTTACGGCAAGTAAACGCCATCCTGTGTGGAATCACAGCCCATTCATTGCGTTCCTCTTCGCCATTATAAAATACAGCATATGAATAATCGATATAAGCAATACTTTCATTATTAAACGTTGCATCAGCTTTCCATACATTACCATCAGTAGTTTGCATTTTTAATAGCATTTTTGCAATCTCTTTTCCCTGAACATCAAATTCAGAAATTCTCATAAACAAATTTTCACCGTAAGAGGTTTTGTATCCTATATTAAACTGTACCACCATAAGATTTTAATTATTAATATTATATACTAAAAACTTTATTTTTCAGCGTGTTCTCCCATCGTTTCTTTAACTATAAAAACACAGGCTGCTCCTATCAGCAGGAATATTCCGCCCATCAACAACATATGCGATTGCAAGCCGCCAACAAGTGTCAGAATAAAGCCACCCAAAGCTGCTGCAACAATCTGAGGAATACAAATTGTGCCGTTAAATAAGCCAAGATAAACACCCATGTGACTACCATTAAGTGCGTTGGTAACAATCGTAAAGGGCAAAGCTAGCATAGCCGCCCAAGTACACCCTACCATCAGATAAGGGACAAACAGCACGTACTGGTTATGAATAAACGGAACCATACAAAAGCCTGCACCGCCAATAATCAAGCTAAACGAATAAATAAATTTCCGATTTTTGAACAACGGAATAATAACTGCCCAAAGCACACTTCCTATAGCCTGCACGGCAAATAAAACACCGACCCAGTTCCCAGCTTCTTGATAGCCAGACGAAGAAGCATCAGTGGTATTCCAACATGTATCAGCAATCGTACCGTTGGTGTAGGTCCACATATACATAAATGCAGCCCAACAAAAAAATTGAACAATGCCGACAGTCCAGAAAGCGCGGGGAGCATCCGCCAGCAATCTAAAAATATTAACCTTTTCCTCATTGAGAGGTTTATCCAATCCATGATATTCGGCATATTCTTTTGGTGGCATTTCCTTAACTTTCACAGTTGTGTAAATCACACACAAAATAAGGATAGCCGCACCAACATAAAATGAATAAATCACAGAGTCGGGCACAACGCCCTTATCAGCGATATTGCTTATTCCAAGAAACGTAAATACAAATGGAAAAACATAACCCACCAGCGAGCCCGCATTACATAGAAAGCTCTGAATAGAATAAGCCAGACCTTTCTGCTTCTCGTTAACCATATCGCCAACAAGCATCTTGAATGGTTGCATCGCCATATTGATGCTTGTGTCGAGAAACATCAGTGAGAGCAGTCCGAATATCATGGCTGTAGAAAACGTCATGCCCAAACTTCCTGCATTGGGCAAAAGACACATCACCAATACCGCTAATGCAGCACCAATAAACAGATAGGGAATACGACGACCAAAGCGACACCAGGTCTTATCACTTAATGTACCAATGACAGGTTGAACAATAATACCCATCAACGGCGGAAGAATCCAAAAATAACTCAGATTATGAGGATCAGCACCCAGTGTTGCAAATATCCGGCTGATATTAGCACTCTGTAATGCATATGCAATTTGAACACCAAAGAAACCAAAACTTAAATTCCATAGTTTCCAGAAACTCACATCCTGCTTTGTTTTCATACTATTAATATTTAACTATTTTTTCTGTCAATATCCGGTTAACAGTGCCCTGCATTTTTGATTAAAGTCAGAGCTTAACAGGCATGTTGGCAAAGGTAACAATTAATCTCAAAAGATTACATTTCTTCCCTAAAATTCCGCTTTCTTCTCAACACAAATAAGTTTTTTTGTTACAGGATGTGTAAATTCAATATATTCAGCATGAAGATAAAGACGATCTGATTTTGTCCCATACAGTGCATCTCCTTTGATTGGAGCATCAAGTCCTTGCGTACAAGCGGCACTGACGCGTAACTGGTGTGTCCGTCCGGTTAGCGGATAAAAAGAAATACGTGTCTCTCCATTCCTATGCTCCAAGACCTTATATCTTGTAATAGCTGGTTTCCCATAAACATCATCAACCATTTGGCGCGGACGATCGTCCGGATCCGGACGAAGAGACAGCGTGATCGTTCCTTCACTGATTCCGACTTCACCGTCCAATAGAGCAACATAGCGTTTCTGAATATTGTGGTTTTTGAATTGCGCTTGTAAATTCTGATGAACTTCTTTGGTCTTTGCCGCTAAAAGGAGTCCGGAGGTGTCCATATCAAGACGATGCACAATCATTGGTCCAGTAGCTTCAGGATAAGAACAATGAAGCAGATTACTAACAGATTCAGAACCAGCTTTTCCTGGAACTGACAACATTCCCGGAAGTTTATTAACCACCAAAAGCCAATCGTCTTCATAAACAATATCCAATTCTACATTCTGATGTTTTTTTTCAAGCAGTGGATTCGGTTCCACATCCAAACCCTGCAACATATATGTCAATATCGGTTCACATTTTCTTTTACATGCCGGATAATAAAAGCCGTTGCGACGTATCTCCGTTTTAGGTGAACAACCTAGCCAAACTTCTGCCATCGCTATGGGTTTAAGATGATTTAGATAAGCATATTGCAGCAGTTTAGGTGCAGCACACTCACCCGCTCCCGAAGGAGGTTCGTTATCGAACAGGTCGGGAAGAAGTTTTATCTCACCGAGCGCATTAAGGATTTTGAATTTTGAAAACAGTTCCATCTGCAAAGCTTCAGAGCGGCATTTGCGCTCTGCTTTTAATCGGATTATTTCAGAATCCATACGTTGCAATTCAACCCTCAAAGAAGTAATTCGAATGTTCCACTCCTCCTTATCTCGTTTAAAATTAGCTTTCTGATGTTGGCTTTCGCGAATCATTGCAAACAATGTCGCTTCATCAGGATACAGGCTACGTAAAACATCGCGCTTTGCCTTTTCTTCTGCCATCCGGATTTTAGTTTGCGCAAGAAACTGTTGCATATCAGCAGTCTCTTGTGCAAGTTTTTCTTTACACTTTACATAAACATCATCGTTCTCCAGTGATACAATTTGTGCATTGATCTCTGATATTTCCCGTTCCTCAGTCTTAAAAAATCCTTGCGGTTGAGATAAATTGTATATAGGCGGCACAAAATAATCATGTTGGCTAGAGCCGCCCAGATTACCGGAAAAAGCAGCTACAAAACCTAACTCTTTCTGATCAGTCTGAACAACAAGAACACCAAACATCTTCCCCTGTTTTAATTCTTCTTCCCATTGAATTTCCTTGGTAAGATAATATTGCAACTGTCGCACCGCCTTTACACAAAGAGGATGTGGTGTGTAATGAAAAGGACAAGTAAACTTCCTCGGCAGAGAAATATTCTCAGTCGATTCATCAAAACAATGAAAATGTGCTGGTATCATTCTTTCAGTTTTCTTGTTTGCGCTACAAATAAAATAAGTTTATGCCTGTTCCTCTAATTAAACTACATCATGTTGAAAAAACGACGTCAGCGAGACTCCCGTCTATTCATGCAGATTAATTTTTGTTAACTGACAGCCTTCAACTATAAGTTGTGTGCAATATAACTGCATTTTTTAATGAAGAAAGTGCAGAAACGAGTATTGATCGGGGACAACCCACATTCAACCGCATGTGACCTTGACCGCCAGGACCAAAAATACTGCCATCATTCAAAGCAAGACCTGCCTTCTTCTGAAATAAATCAACTAATTCTGATTGATTGAGCTTCATATCGCGACAGTCCAACCAAACAAGAAAAGAAGCTTGTGGAAAATAGACCCTTATTTCAGGCATGTTCGCTTTAAAATAGCTATCTACGAAGCGGACATTATCAACTATATACGTACGCATCTGTTGTAACCACTCCGCACCATAAGTGTAAGCAGCTTCTGTTGCCGTATAAGCAAAAATCGTACCGGCATTGAACTCTCCGGCTTCAAGATAGGAATAGAACCTGTTACGGATCATCTCGTCAAGAATGATAGAATAAGAGGAGACAATACCTGCAATATTGAATGTTTTACTTGGAGCCATAAAGGTAATGCTGCACGATGCGGCAGCTTCGGATACTGAAGCAAATGGATAATGTTTATATGGCGGAAAAGCCATCTCACAATGAATTTCATCAGAAACAACCAACACATGATGCTTAGCGCAGATTTCGGCCAACTTTACTAGTTCACTCTTCTCCCAAACAATTCCACCAGGGTTGTGAGGGTTACAAAGAATCAGCATCTTACAGCCTTCAATGACAGTTTCTAACTGCTGGAAATCCATCCGATAGACGCCATCAACAATTTTCAATGGATTATAAACGATCTGTCGGTGCATGCTCGAAGGAACGATACGGAACGGATGGTATACAGGAGGCTGAATAATCACCTTATCGCCTGGTTGCGTAAAACACTGAACCGCCAAACCTATACCTTTAACAATGCCTGGAATATAGCTAAGCCATTCACGCTTGATCGACCAATCGTGCTTATATTTTACCCACTTAATTATACTATTATAATAATCATCAGTAGCGAATGTATAACCAAAGATTTCATGTTCACAGCGTTTTTTAAGTGCATCCACAATAAAGTCCGGCGTACGAAAATCCATATCAGCTACCCACAACGACACCAAATTGACATCTCCGAAATATTTCCTTAACCCATCATACTTGACACAGTTGGTACCGCGACGTTCGATGATCTCATCAAAATCGTATTGTTTCATTTTAATCATTCATTTATCAACAGCGGCAAATATACGAATTTATCTACTTCGGTAATCATTCCCTAAGAGGAAGAACGATTTCCACTGTGTAACAATACGGACTGAGACTGACAACAAATTGTTTGAATAAAAACAAATTTACTCTTTGAAAGTGTAAATGGCAATTATAGGGTTACTTTCCGGCTTCACATTCAATGCCTGAGGCATATTCTTCAAATACCCTTTTGATTTAAGCGAGACGATCTCGTCGGCTGTTATCACCTGAGCGCGCTTGTTTTTGCCCGCATCAAACTCAGGCCAGAAAGGGACACCCTGATCAAAATCATTCTCCAACCCTACCACATTGCTCCCCGGAATAGCCCGGCTACAATCCTGAAAATCCTGCGGAATGCGATGCGAAGCCATCTCGCCTGTAGCCTTATTTAAGCGCATGATAAAAAGATCAACTCCTTTATGAACACGAAAATAAAAATAATGTGCCGTTTCAAAAAAGTCGTATACACCAATGGTTGTGCTTGATTCAATCTTATCATCCTGTAAACGAGAAATATCCGCCACTCCTGAATAATAACTTTCCTCATTCTTGCGCTGCAAAATACAAGCAGCCGAAATTCCTGATGTCGTAACACGGAAAATGGTATCATTACAAGGTGTAAATGCCAACACACTATTTAAAGAAGGAATGAAATTTATTCCTCTCATATAGCAGACATCAGGCTTTAGAGATTTCGGATAGGGATTCTTCGACGAAAGTAGTTTTCCATCTGCACCACGTAAAGCAACCAACCAGGGAGCTTGCTGAATAGGTGTCATAATCAATCCCTCCAAAGCCATCTTCCCATCAGGGAATAAATATATGCCTCCTGCACACTGAAGCGTCGAATCCTTGCGAAGAAACGCACCATCAAAGGAATAAACTAACGGCGCTTTCATGCCGGATTGAAAAATATAAAGTTCGTTACGTTTATTATCCACACAAATTTCATTCACATTCACATATTCACCCGGTCCGTTGCCTGCGCAACCTACAACACGAATAAAATGACCGTCTCTGGAAAACTGCAGCACCTGATCAGTTTTACCATTATAGACGAAAATATAATTCTTATTTATCTGAAGACTCAAAAGATTGCTGATCAGACAAGAGTCAGTCGTCTCAAGGGGAACATATTCTACCTTCAGGATATCATCCTTAAAAGAGACGGGCGTATTCTTCTGAATAGATTCACGCATTGGAACAAGCAGGCCTTCATCCACCGAATGCTTATTGAAATGACAAGAAAAAAAAGTCAGACAAACAGTAAATAACAAACCTAATGAATATATATAATTCTTCATAATCAAACTTTTATCAGATTAGTTAATAATATTACAAAAGTAATGCTTTTCAAGTCTTATTCATAACTTGTTTATATTTTCTACGGAAAAAATTTTGTACGAGTCTGGAAGAATCTTTCTGTTTGTACTCACCTATTTATCGACTCACATATGTGGAACGGTCGACCCATATAATATGAGACGATCGATTCATATAATATGAGACGGTCGTTCCATATAATATGAGACGATAAAAATATGAGGGGGTTTGCAGAAATATATCTTTACATGTACTGAAATTCAAACAGTAATATAAATATAAGTAAACGATAATAAATAATCTCAAAGCCTTCTGTAAAGTTATCGACCTACTGCTTCTTATGATAACTGACGACAGCTTCTGTGAACGGGCATTAACGATAAACACGCATAGTACAATGGAGTTCGACAGAAGATTATTATCTTTGTGCCGTAATTAAAAAGCGATGATTGACAGTACAATATTTGAAAATAAGACGGCAGTCTATTACACACTAGGCTGTAAACTCAATTTTGCCGAAACATCCTCCATCGGAAAAATGCTGGTCGAACACGGCATTCGCAAAGTCCGTCCGGGTGAAAAGGCAGATATATGTGTAGTGAACACCTGCTCGGTAACTGAGCTGGCCGACAAAAAATGCCGTCAAGCTATTCGCCGCATCAGCAAGCAGAATCCGGGAGCACTAATGATTGTAACCGGATGTTATGCACAACTCAAACCGGAAGAAGTGGCTCACATCGAAGGTGTAGATCTCGTCCTGGGTGCAGAACAAAAGCCGGACATTCTGAAATATATCGAGCAACTGCACAAATCCGAACAGGATGGTAACATCATTACTTCGCCGACGAAAAACATCCGTACATTCTCGCCTTCATGTTCGGCAGACGACAGAACACGTCATTTTTTGAAAGTTCAGGATGGCTGTGACTATTTCTGTTCCTACTGTACCATTCCTTTCGCCCGCGGAAGAAGCCGCAACGGATCCATCGCCAGCCTGGTGAAGCAAGCCGAGGATGTAGCTGCTAAAGGGGGCAAAGAGATCGTGCTTGCCGGTGTAAACATCGGTGACTTCGGAAAAACTACGGGTGAAACGTTTATTGACCTGATTCGTGCTCTAGATGAAGTGGAAGGCATCGCGCGTTACCGCATCTCTTCCATCGAACCGGATCTGATCACCGACAATGCTATTGATTTCGTGGCGACAAGTAAACGCTTTGCGCCCCATTTTCATATTCCACTGCAAAGCGGTAGTAACAACGTTCTTAAACTGATGCGCCGCCGTTATGACACGTCGCTGTTCCGCCACAAGATTGAGCTTATCAAACAAGTGATGCCGGATGCGTTCATCGGCGTAGATGTTATTGTCGGTACACGTGGCGAAACAGATGAGTTTTTTAACGAAAGCTACTCATTTATTGAAAGTCTGGATATCACACAACTGCATGTGTTTAGTTACTCAGAGAGGCCTGGAACTCAGGCGCTTAATATTGACTACATTGTCGACCCAAAGACAAAGCACGCGCGTAGCCAACAATTATTAGCTATTTCCGACCGCAAGCTTCATACATTCTATGAAACCCACATCGGACATAAGGCAATCGTGCTATTTGAACATGCACGAAAAGACGGCAAAATGTACGGCTTCACAGAAAATTACATCAAAGTGGAAATTCCTTATAATATAGCTCTTTCCAATGAAACGCGGCTCGTGCGCCTGGGTGAATGGAACGAAGATAAAACGGCTCTAACAATTGATGGAAATGTGGAATAAAATATTATATGCGCTGCTTTTCGGCTGGGTGAAGATTCACGCTTTACTCCCGATGCGCGTTCTGTACGTCCTTTCGGACATTCTGTATGTTCTCATTTATCACATTACCGGTTACCGAGTGAAAGTGGTTCGCCGTAATATAAAGGCAGCGTTTCCTGACAAGTCTGACAAGCAGTTACGCCATATTGAACGCGACTTCTATCACCATTTTGCCGACTATGTAGTAGAGACCTTCAAGCTGGCACATATTTCATTGGAAGAGCTGCAAAAACGGGCCTTTTTACGCAATCCGGAGATGGTCGATGAACTGATGAGCAAGGGGCATACTTGCTTCGTACTACTGATGGGCCATTATGGAAACTGGGAATGGTTCTCGGGATCAACCACACGGTTCGCCGACTCACGTATATACCAAATATACCGCCCGCTGAACAACAAGGCCTTCGACCGGCTATTCATCTATCTTCGTACACGCTTCGGCTCTTATGGAATCATTAAAAAAGACACAGTACGCGACATGATAAAACTAAAGAAAGACGGCACGCGTTCAGTCGTTATTTTTCTAGCCGACCAGACCCCAAGCGAAGCGAACCTGCATTACTGGACGACGTTTCTCAATCAGGACAGCTCAATATTGACCGGACCGGAAAGGATCGCCCGAAAGCTAGACCTGCCCGTCATCTTCCTTGATACGCAAAAAACAGCACGTGGATACTACACCGTCGACATGAAACTGATAGCCGAACACCCGAAACAAACACCCGAATACTGGATTACCGAACAATACGCCCGTTTGATGGAAAAATGCATCGACCGTAATCCAGCCTACTGGCTGTGGACTCACAAGCGCTGGAAGTACACACGTAAAGATAGTCTGGTGCCTGTTACTGACTCCAAAATACTGGAACATTATGAAAAATAAAAAACTCTCTGTAGTCATCCTCAATTGGAACGGAAAAACATTGATGGAAAAATTTCTGCCATCGGTCATTGCGAATACACCCAATGATTGGGGCGAAGTGATCGTGGCCGACAATGGTTCGACCGACAGCTCACTAAAAATGCTCAAGGAGAAGTTTCCAACCGTCAGACTCATCGTTTTCGATCAGAACTACGGATTCGCAGAAGGCTACAACAAAGCACTTGCAGAGCTTGAGAGCGAATATACCGTTCTGCTGAACAGCGACATTGAAGTGACATCCGGTTGGGTAGAAACTCCGGTTGCCACCATGGATGCCGATCCCTCAATAGCTTGCGTGCAACCGAAGATTCGCGCCGAAAAGAACAAAGAGTATTTTGAGTATGCCGGAGCTGCCGGTGGATTTATGGACCGCTACGGATATCCCTATTGCCGTGGAAGAATACTCAGCTGTGTGGAAAAAGATGAAGGGCAGTACGACACCCCTCAAAGTATCCTTTGGGCTTCAGGTGCATGCCTGTTCATACGCACTGCCGTTTATAAAGAAGTAGGTGGCCTGGATAGTGGTTTCTTTGCACATCAGGAAGAAATAGATATGTGCTGGCGACTACGTACACGCGGCTACAAGCTACTATGCACACCGCAATCGATAATCTATCACGTAGGAGGTGCAACACTGAACACTGAAAATCCGAGGAAAACGTTTCTCAACTTTCGCAATAATCTATTAATGCTTTATAAAAACCTGCCCACAAAGGATTTGAAACACGTCATGCGTGTACGCTTTTGGCTAGACTACACAGCTGCATTGAAATTTCTGCTCACCGGTCATTTATCGAATGCCAAAGCGGTTTATGAAGCGCGCAAAGCTTTTGTCCGTCTACTGCCCGAATACAAATCGAAGCGAGAGGAGAATATGCGAAAGACAGTTGTCACTGAAATTCCCGAACTCATGAACGAAAGCCTTATCGCTGCGTTTTATCTGAAAGGGAAAAAACATTACTCAGACTTTTAACCGGGAACACGCCCTCTGCTATTTTTCATTACAGTGTCAACCCATAAGCATAATGAATTTCATTTCACTTCCAGACTAACAAGCCTGACTAATTCGTATTTTCAAACGTTTCACTCAAGACAATGGAAGCTGAAGTAATCTCTCCCGCAATGGGAGGATTCAGTTTCGATAGTTCTAAGTCGATTCCAGTAATTTGCGGAAACGCTGTTTTTAATGCTCGCATAATTCTTCCGCCCACGTGCTCAATGAGGTTGGAAGGAATTTCCATTTCACGCTTCACCACTTCATAGACAGCTGCATAATTGAGTGTGTCATCCAAATCATCCGTGATCATCGCCCTACAAAGAGGGACAAAAAGAGTTAAAGTGACTGTAAAATGATTGCCTACGGTCCGCTCTTGCGGCAGAACACCGTGATAAGCGTAAAATTTCATCGTATCGAGTTTTATTTTTGTAACCATATTATCTGTTTTTAAAATAAATATCATCCGAAGCACAGCCAGTCCTCACTTATTAAAAACAAAGATAGTGGAAATAAGTACAACGATCAAAATAAATTTGATTATACTGAGACATCAAATCTTCGCTCACTTAATCAATAAGTAAAAAAGGTTTGATCTTTAAAAATTAAAGCTATATTTGTGCGCAAATAATAGCGCAAACATCATGATTGGAAAAAAACAAGAAGAAGAATCGCCGAGTGGTCTGCATAACGCATTTTCAACCGGCACTATTGTTACAGGTGATATTCGCACTGAAACCGACTTTCGTCTTGACGGAAGAGTAGAAGGCAACATCATATGCAAAGGTAAAATTGTCATAGGTCCCAAAGGTGAAGTCAAAGGGAATATTGAAGCTGACAATGCCGAAATTTTGGGAACTGTTGAAGGCAATATCTTCGTTCAGGCACGACTCTCATTCAAAGCAACTGCCCACGTAAAAGGAGATATCCAGGTCCAGACTCTAGAAGTGGAGCCAAATGCCATATTTAACGGTGCTTGCAAAATGAACGGACAAGAAACGTCCACCCAAAACTGAACTACACTTAAGATTCTGGGGTTGATCTACATCAGTACCACATTATGTGAAAACACAACAACGGCTTAAAAAATTTTGTTACCCTGATAACAAACAACATAGTTTTTCTGCCTATGCCTATCAAAATAAAAAAACAATTGACTAAAATACAGTCAATTGTTTTCCTTTATTTCATTCTTGTCTCTCATTTCAAAGTGGCGCTTTCTATTTTCTTCGCTCAAAACAGAGAATCAAAATCATTCACGTTCATCCGCATCTCGAAGCACCGCAATTTGTACAGATAAGACAACCTTCCTGATAGACAAGTGTTTCATGACCGCAGTTCGGACATTTCTGACCTTTAGCCTCAGTGCCATTCGGCAAATATTTTTTCAATGCACGCTCAACGCCATTCTTCCATGTGTTAATGGACTCGTCCTTTAAGTCCATCCCTTGAACCAATTTAATAACTTGATCAATAGGCATTCCGTAGCGCAAAACGCCCGAAATGAGCTTGGCATAATTCCAAAACTCCGGATTAAACTTGCCATCCAAGCCTTCGATAGTCATTTTGTAGCCACGCTTATTACGGAACTGGAAATCATAATGTTTCTTTCCATCCTCATCGTAGCTCTTGATGATCGTTCCTTTCGAAACGTTCTTTGGCAACATAATTCCCTCATCGTCATCAGCAAGCCCAGTAAAAATCTCATAAGGACGACCATTGAGCAAACCTACAAAAGCAATCCATTTCTCACGATTGTTCTGAAATTTTACTACATCAGCTTCCAATTCGCGAGGACGTGTCGACACAATAATTGGGGGTTGCATACAATTGCAATCGTCTTTTTTCTTTTTTTTGTCGCTGGCCGAAAGCAGGACACCCGCACGCGAACCTTCACGATAAACAGTGCAACCCTTACATCCGCATTTCCATGCTTCGACATATAAAGAATTTACCAACTCCTCTGTTGCTTCATTCGGCAAATTGATAGTGACGCTGATAGAATGATCGACCCACTTTTGGATACGGCCTTGCATGCGAACCTTCTGCAGCCAGTCAACATCGCTCGAAGTTGCTTTATAGTAAGGTGATTTTTCAATCAACTCATCAACCTCCTCCGGTGTATACTTTTTGATAACGGAATAGTTATTAGCCAACATCCATTCAACAAACTTATGATGGAACACGATATATTCTTCATAAGCATCACCTGTTTCGTCAACAAAATCCACACGCGCTTCAGCATCATTCGGATTCACTTTGCGTCGACGGCGGTAAACAGGCAGGAATACCGGTTCAATGCCTGACGAAGTCTGCGTCATCAGACTGGTCGTTCCGGTCGGTGCAATAGTCAGACAGGCAATGTTACGACGCCCATACTTCACCATATCTTTATACAGATTGCCGTCAGCTTCGCGCAAGCGATTGATGAATGGATTTTTCTCCTCCCGCTTTGCATCATATATCTGGAATGCCCCACGCTCCTTTGCCATCGTAACCGACGAGCGATAAGCGGATAAAGCCAAAGTTTTCTGAACATCTTCAGCAAATGACGTGGCATCTTCAGTGCCATAGCGCATGCCCAGTGCAGCAAGCATATCTCCTTCTGCCGTAATGCCTACACCCGTACGGCGACCCAACAGCGTCTTCTTCTGAATCTTTTCCCACAAGTGACGTTCAGTCTGCTTAATCTCCAAAGACTCTGGATCCGAATCGACTTTTTCTAAGATCTGTTCGATTTTTTCCGATTCCAGGTCAATAATATCATCCATGATACGCTGAGCCAACCCTACATGTTTTTTAAACAAATCAAAATCAAAGCGAGCCTCTTTAGTAAATGGTTTAATAACATATGAATACAAGTTGATTGCCAATAAACGGCAGCTGTCGTATGGGCATAGCGGAATCTCGCCACACGGATTAGTTGATATGGTCTTAAAGCCTAGATCTGCGTATGAATCAGGCACTGACTCACGAATAATCGTATCCCAAAAAAGCACACCCGGTTCGGCAGACTTCCATGCATTATGTATAATTTTATGCCAAAGCTCCGCTGCATTTATTTCCTTAATTGTTGTAGGTTCATCAGAATCTATCGGATATTGCTGCGTATACAAACTATTACTCTGCACGGCATTCATAAATTCATCATCTATCTTTACCGACACATTGGCACCCGTCACCTTTCCTTCCGTCATTTTCGCATCAATAAAAGACTCTGCGTCAGGATGTTTTATAGAAACGGAAAGCATCAATGCTCCACGACGGCCATCCTGAGCTACTTCACGCGTTGAATTGGAATAGCGCTCCATAAATGGGACCAATCCAGTTGAGGTAAGTGCCGAATTCTTCACAGGCGAACCTTTCGGACGAATATGCGACAAGTCGTGCCCTACTCCGCCACGTCGTTTCATTAATTGTACCTGTTCTTCGTCTATACGAATAATTGCGCCATACGAATCAGCATTTCCATCTAGTCCAATAACAAAACAATTTGATAACGAGGCAACCTGATAACTATTGCCTATACCGGTCATCGGACTTCCCTGAGGAATAATATAACGGAAATGATCAAAAAGACTAAAAAGCTCTTCTTCCGATAATGGATTAGGATACTTCTTTTCAATCCGAGCAATCTCTGAGGTCAACCTATGATGCATATCGACAGGTGTTTTCTCATAAATATTACCGAATGCATCTTTCAAGGCATACTTATTTACCCAAACCTTTGCCGCCAATTCATCGCCAGTAAAGTAATTCAATGAAGCCTGATAAGCTTCATCAAAAGTATAAATTTTATGGTCCACGATTATTGTTTTTTAATTATACTGCAATATTAGAAATTGTAATCGTATTAGACAAATAAAACCACAAATAAAATTTATTATTTTTCATAATTTCCATTTCTAATATTTAGTAAATTGATATATATATATTTAGATAATACATAAAATGAAAATGTTTTCCAAAATAGTAAACCACCTTTTTATCTGGTTTAAAAAAAGGAGGCACATCAATACCAGATATGCCTCCTTAGCAGAAAATATTATATTAGTTTTTCAGTATCGTTTCTATCTCCTCTATCGAAGACGAAAAAGACTTATTTGTTTCTATTTGATCTTTTATGGTCTTACATGCATGCAAAACAGTAGCATGATCACGCCGTCCAACAATTTTCCCTATATTTGAAAATGAAGCATGTGTATATTTTTTAGATAGGTACATGGTTACCTGACGGGCTTGGACGACTTCGCGTTTACGTGAATTGGTCTGTATTGCATCCGAATCCAAGTTATAATACTTACATACAACATTCTGAATTTTCTCAACGGTAAGCTGTTTCTTTTCAATACGTACAACACGACAGACCACCTGCCTGGCAAGCGTCATATCAATGCCTCTGTTGAAAGCTGTAGAATAAGCAAGTAATGAAGCTACAATACCTTCCACATCTCGAACATTTTCCGTGACATTGTCAGCAATAAAATTAAAAACATCGTCCGGAATAACTATTCCATCACTGCACATCTTATTCTTTAATATCTTCTTACGCAACTCCAAATCAGGACGACTTAACTCTGCCGTCAAACCCCATTTCAAGCGTGTAATAAGACGTTCCTCCATACCCTGAAGGTCAACAGGCGCTTTATCCGATGTTAGTATCAACTGTTTTCCCAACAAATGCAGATGATTAAAGATATGAAAAAATGTATTTTGCGTTTTATCTTTCCCTATCAGCTCCTGAATATCATCCAAAATCAATATATCAACACTCTGATAGAAGTACATAAAATCGTTCACGGCATTCTTCAGTATAGCATCTGTATATTGGATTGTAAATAAATGGGCCGAAATATAAAGAACTCTCTTCTCCGGATGAATATCCTGGATAAGATTCCCCACAGCATGGCATAAATGCGTTTTCCCTACCCCTGATGGCCCGTATATAAACATCGGATTGTAGGTTTTTCCAGGATTCTTGGCTATCTCTTCACTCGTAGCACGAACCAAACGATTGCTTACTCCCTCATAATAATTATCAAATGTATACTTTGAATTCAAATGAGACTCCCAATCTTGACGGGCCTTTGAATCAAAAAGCCCCGGAATAACCGTATTATATTCTTCTTTTACCGATTTTTTCTCACTACCCGGCAAATCAACGGTAGCATCCTTACCTCCATTGTTTACAACCTGAATACTATATTTCAATATTGTATCAGGGCCTATAATACGATGCAATGTCTTACCTAATACATCTACATACTTATCTTCCAAATATTCATAGAAGAACTGCGTAGGCACTTGTATCCTCAACGTATTATTATCGTATGACAGCGGAACAATTGGCATGAACCATGTCTTAAAAGCAGCCTCCGATACAATATCCTTAATTACCGAAAGGCAACTATTCCAAAGAGTTTGACAATCTTTTTCCATGATTCTCTGCTTTTCCAAAAATACTTCTTTTATTTCCATTTCACTTATACGGATACAAAGTTTGGAAATTTATTCCAAAAAAAAAAGAGGTACTCCATTCTTGTACCAGATGATTTTTCTATTCTATTCACAATCAATAGCTTACTTTTAACATTCTCATTTCCTTTTCCTTATGGAAGTAAAGATTATAAAAGTCCCTTATTTGTGGACTTTTGACGAGCATCCGTTTTTCACGTATGATTTATATTACAAAGCCTTCAAATTCTCTTATTTCCCTAAAGGCAAAGGAATAAATCAACCTAAAATCTCTACTTAGTCATTTGGAAAGATTCTAAATAAAAGATAATACTAAAAATAACTCACGAATTCCATATACCCTCTTTTATGGATTAGTATTCAATCACTTAGATTTCAAACAGTCTTTTTATCAAAAGTTTCAAGACACTATTTCCAGTGTCAATAACAATATATAACTAGAATACAGAAATATGAATGTAGCGTTTGGGATGTTCCTTCAGATCCAGCAACAAATTTGAGGCATTTTGAGTTGTAACGTTTAAATTATCATACAAAGCACGGTCATTGAGAAGTAAACCCAAGCTGTTATCTTTGGAATTGAGACGCTCTGTCATCTGCTGAATATTATCCAAAGTCCTATTAACCTTATTCAATGTACTCACAAAGTCTAGTTTTGTCAAATTTGTACTCACCTCCGACATATTGCCGGAAATAGTTTTCAAATTTCCCAAAATTACCGGAACATCATGTCCCATCATCAGATTCAACTGGCGAGAAGTAGAAGCCAAATTACTTGTAGTCGCCTGTAAATTATTCAAAGATTGCCCAATGGCCTGATTACTCACCAAGGACTGCAATCCGGTCAGTATAGAATCGATTTTGGGCAACAACTGTTCAACCTGTGGCAGGATATTATCACTAACAGAGCTCATCATATCTTCAGCCGAACGCCCTTCCAGAACATCTCCCGGTTTCATGTATTGAGATGTATACTTATTCAAATGAATATGCATCTCTCCCCCACTCAAGAAAGTATTAACAAGTGTCACATAACTGCCTTTATTGATCCGCATATCCTCATCAAGACTAATTTCAATCGTAATTTTATTGGTTGTTTGATAATCGTATTTGATCTCCCTGACAAGTCCCACCTTAAAACCTTCAACAAAGACCGGCGTTGAAACTGTCACTCCTTTCACATTTGTACAAGCCACATAATAATGATTTGCAGGCTTAAACAAATTAATTCCCTTCAAATAGTTGATTCCTATATATAATAGCACTAAACTGACAATTGTAACAATCCCAATTTTGGCTTCTTTGGTGAATAATCCTTTCATCTTGTTTTTTATATATTCAATTACTAATTATATTTTACTTTTTTTCCATCCTTAAATGCGACGATAAATGCTCCCTTAAAATCTTTCGATGCTTTTTTGCGTATTTTCTTAATCTCATCGAAATCAGTTGTCTCGCCATAAGTGTATTTATAAATCCCCTTTTCCTGATAAAAATCCAAATCTGTGTATCCTTTAAACAATTTTGACCCGGAGGAAAGTTTTTTATCCGATGTTAAAACTTGCACTTTATACACAACTTGTCCTTTGCCGATAGTTTTTGAAGGGATTCTCGCTTCCGATTTTTGAGATACTACCTCTTTGGCTTCAAATGCTTTTGTTTGTATTACCGAAGAATGGTTCTTATCTTTATCCTTATTCTGATTTAATATATATTTTTCGCTTCCTACAGGAGGTTCTTGCGTTTGTTGTAATGTTCCGGCAGACTCCATTTTTTGTTCTTTTACCGTATCACTTTCTGGAGTAGAATTATCAACAAAAGTGGGCCTTTGAGATGTAAAAACGCCGCGCTTGCGATCATATTCCCATTTATATTTTGAAAAGGCATTGTAAATCGAATTGGCCAATTGCTGTTGTCCTTGTTCTGACGCCAAATAGCGTTCTTCATTAGAATTACAAATATATCCAAGTTCTATTAATACACTTGGCATACCCGTTTTTCGTAATACCAAGAATCCGGCTTGTTTAACTCCCCGATCAGAACGAGAGGCCGAAACCATATATTTTTGCACATCCGAAGCAAAATTAATGCTCTGCTCCATATGCTTGTTCTGAATAAAATCAAAAATAATATACGACTCAGCTGAATTAGGATCAAAACCTTCATAACGTTGAAGATAGTTATCTTCCAATAAAATAACTGAATTCTCGCGCTTAGCGACTTCCAAATTTTCATCACTTCTAGCCAAACCCAATGTATATGTTTCAACCCCATCAATAGCTGTTGTTCGTTTGGGTAATGAATTGGTATGAATAGAGATAAAAAGATCGGCTTTACAACGATTGGCCATGTTTGCACGTTCATCGAGTTCAACAAAAACATCAGACTTGCGTGTATAAACAACCTTCACATCACTGCTCTTTTTCGAAATCAACTCACCCAGCTTAAGTGCAACAGACAAATTAATTGTCTTTTCATTAATCATTGTTCCTTTTGCACCAGGATCTTTCCCGCCATGACCTGCATCAATAACAACAATAAAATCTTTTACTTTTGCTTGAGTACCAGGCAAAATAAAAAATAATATCGCTATTATAAGAATATATGAAAAAGTTTTTTTCCCCACTTCTATATATTTCCGATTGTGCTACAAAAGTAAAGATTTTTACCGATTTAGATAAGCATTTTTCGAATAAAAAAAGGGCGATTCTTATAAGAACCGCCCTTTCTAATATTCTATTAAGACTTATTCAGAAACTACCTCAAAAGGAATTTCAACAGAAACCTCTTTGTGAAGTTTCACAATAGCCTTATAACTACCTACTTCTTTAACTGCTTCCTTGATTAGAATAATCTTTCGATCAATATTATAACCTAATTTTTCCAAAGCATCTGCAATCTGGATGTTTGTTACAGAGCCAAAAATCGTTCCCGTAGAACTTGTTTTAGCACCAATTGTCAAAGTAACATCCTTCATTTTTTCAGCCAAAGCCTGAGCATCTTCTTTAATTTTCGCGATCTTATGAGCGCGCTGCTTCAAGTTTTCAGCCAAAATCTTCTTTGCAGATTCTGATGCAATAACTGCCTTACGCTGAGGGATTAGAAAGTTGCGACCATAACCGTCTTTAACTGTTATGATATCATCCTTATAACCCAAACTGGGAATATCTTCTTTCAAAATAACTTGCATATTCTGTCTCCTCTCTTTATTGTTATTTCATTAAATCAGTTACATAAGGAAGTAATGCCAAGTGACGAGCTCTCTTTACAGCTTGTGCAACGCGACGTTGAAACTTCAAAGAAGTACCCGTGATACGACGGGGAAGAATCTTTCCCTGTTCATTCAAGAACTTCTTCAAAAATTCAGGATCCTTGTAATCAATATACTTAATACCATTCTTTTTGAAACGGCAATATTTCTTTTTCTTTACATCCACTGAAGGTGGGGTCAAATATCTTATTTCAGATGACTGTTGAGTTGTTGTAGTTGCCATAATTAATTCTCCTTAACTGTTGCTTCTTTAGATGCTCTTAAACTTCTTCTCTTTGCAGCATATTCTGCAGCATATTTATCCTGACGGAATGTCAAGAAACGGATAACGCGCTCGTCACGACAAAAATTAATTTCCAAGGTAGAAATTATTTCAGGCTTTGCCTTAAACTCTACCAACTGATAGAAGCCTGTCGTCTTTTTCTGAATTGGATATGCAAGCTTACGCAATCCCCAATTCTCTTCATTCACAATCTCAGCTCCTTCTGCTTTAAGGAGATTTGTGAATTTTTCTACCGCTTCCTTCATCTGGGCGTCAGATAAAACGGGAGTTAAAATGAAAACGGTTTCATAATTATTCATAAAATCTTGTTTTTATATTAGTTATTTATAAATTGCGGTGCAAAGGTAAGAAGTTTTTTTTTCGATACAAACTTTTTCACAGACTATTTACTTTCCTTTCGGCTCTATTTTCAAATTAAAAGACAAAACAAAGAAGATCTGATACTGAAACAAACCAGATCGTCATTTCATCAACTAAGCGGCCGAGCACAGATTGTACCCGGTCACTCTAATTAATGAATAAATATTGCAGTTTATGATAACGAACCACCAATGATATCTAACAACTCATTGGTGATGGCCTGCTGACGACTTTTATTATACATAACCGTAAGATCCTGCAATAGTCCATCTGCATTATCGGTAGCCGTTTGCATGGCAATTGTACGAGCGCCATGCTCTGAAGCATTAGAATCCAATAATGCAGTATACAGTTCTATACGAAGAACTTTAGGAAGCAATTCTTCCAATAAACTATCAGAATCTGGCTCAATAATATAATCCGGCAAATTTTCACTTGATACTTTGACCTGCTTTCTCAAATCGATAGGCAAATAAATCGACCGTGTCAAGGTCTGGGAAGCGGTATTTTTAAAATGATTATAAAGAAGTTCTACCTTATCAATATCTCCTTTCAAAAAACGGGTCATCAAATCAGTTGCCAAATCGGCCGCTTCCTGATATGAAGGCTTATTAGCCATTGACTGATAGTTACCTCCAATCTTGAATCCGGCTTTCCTGACTGCATCTTCGACTTTCTTTCCTATAGGAAAAATCAATATATTCTCCTTATCCAAAAATTTATATTCATCAAGAAGCCCCATCAACCGACGAATCACATTTGCATTGAATCCACCACACAGACTCGTATTCGAAGAAAAAACGACTATAGCAACCCGCTTCACTGTCCGTACTTTAACAAACGGAGAAGAGACATCTTTGTTATCGCCCAAGAAATTAGTCAGTATACTATGCAATCTTTGTTGATAAGGAAGCATATTGCCTATAGCAGCCTGTGCCTTATGCAACTTGGCAGACGCAACCATCTTCATTGCTGAAGTAATCTTTTGCGTACTTCGCACTGAAGCGATTCTCTGCTTAACTTCTTTCAGTGATGCCATATTTATTTGCCTTCTTTAAATTGTTGAGCGACATCAGAAGCGGCCTGTTCAATAATAGCTGTCAATTTATCATCAATTATACCACTAGCCAACACATCAAGCACATCCGTCTGATGATTCGCATGCATCATTTCCAGAAATGATTCCTGAAAAGCGTGCACACTGGTCAGAGGCACATCACGCAACAATCCATGTGTTCCGCAATAAAGGATAGCAATCTGCTCACCGACAGCCATCGGCTCATGCTGCGGCTGAATAAGCAACTGGTTATTCTTACGACCACGGTCGATAGCCATAGCCGTCACGGCATCCATATCACTGCTGAACTTCGAGAACGACTCCAATTCACGATACTGTGCCTGATCGATTTTCATTGTACCGGCCACCTTTTTCATGCTCTTGATCTGAGCGCTGCCGCCAACACGCGATACCGAAATACCAACGTTGATTGCCGGACGAAACCCTTGATTGAACAAGTCTGTTTCAAGGAAAATCTGTCCGTCCGTAATTGAAATCACATTTGTTGGAATATAGGCCGAGACATCGCCAGCCTGTGTTTCAATAATAGGAAGTGCAGTCAGAGAACCCCCTCCCTTTACCTTTCCTTTCATGCTTTCCGGTAAATCATTCATCTGTTCGGCTACTTCCTGCTGATTAATTATCTTTGCAGCACGCTCCAATAAGCGTGAATGCAGATAGAAGATATCACCCGGATAAGCTTCACGACCAGAAGGACGACGCAATATCAATGAAACCTCACGATAAGCAACCGCCTGCTTTGAAAGGTCATCATATACAACCAGTGCATCACGACCGGTATCACGAAAATATTCACCAATAGCAGCCCCTGCAAACGGTGCGAAATATTGCAAAGCAGCCGGCTCAGCCGCTGTCGCCGAAACAATAATTGTATAAGGCATTGCGCCATTTTGTTTCAACGTATTGACAATATTAGCCACTGTAGAGCCTTTTTGTCCAATCGCCACATAAATACAATAGACCGGTTTGCCTGCTTCGTAATTCAATTTCTGATTCAGAATAGTATCAATAGCAATCGACGTCTTTCCCGTCTGCCGATCACCAATAATCAACTCACGCTGTCCACGCCCAATCGGAATCATAGCATCAATCGATTTCAATCCAGTTTGTAATGGTTGATTAACCGGCTGGCGGAAGATAACACCTGGTGCTTTACGCTCCAATGGCATCTCCAGCAGCTCCCCATCAATTTGTCCGCGTCCGTCCAGAGGCTCGCCTAGCGGATCAATTACACGACCCAACATATTCTCTCCCACTTTGATAGAAGCAATACGTTTCGTCCGTTTAACGGTCATCCCTTCCTTAATCTGGTCAGTCGGTCCGAGCAACACAGCTCCTACATTTTCCTCTTCCAGATTCATAACGATAGCCTTCATCCCGTTATCAAACTCCAATAACTCATTAGCCTCAGCGTTCAACAATCCATAAATACGCACTACACCATCACTCACTTGAAGGACTGTCCCTACCTCTTCAAATTGAAGCGAGACATCAATATCTTTCAATTGCCGGAGCAATACTTCAGATACTTCGCTGGGTTTTATATTCTCAGACATACTTTTCCCTTTTAGACTATTCTTTTATTCTTTTCAATGAACTGTTGTTTAACTTTCGACACCTGTCTTGCGACACTTGCATCCAAGCGATAAGTACCGATCTCGAAGATAAAGCCTCCTATCAATCCCGGATCCGTTTTCGTTGAAAACTCAACAGTTCCCTTTGTTTCATCAACCACCAATTTACGAATTCGACTTACTACTTCATCCATTATAGGATAAGCAGTGGTCAGACGTCCCATACTGATATTTTTCTGTTTCCGATATATGCTAATAAAAGCATGTACCATAAACTGCAGGAATTTTTCTCTTTTTTCCTTCAAAACTAACCATACAAACCGGCTGAATTCTTGCGTTACCTCACCTCCTGCTGCTTCACAAATCACTTTGTGCTTTATTTCTAGAGTCAATAAAGGATTGTCTACAGTATAGCGCAACTCGGGAACTTGCAGGTAACTGTCTTTCAGTATTTGCATATTCTGATAAGTAGCATCTTCTGCATTATTCTCATTAGCAAATGCTAAAAGAGCTTTCGCATAACGGTTAGAGATTACTCCCATATTCATAGCTATCAGTTTTTAGAAGCAAAAGTTTCATCTAACAGACGCTCAATCATCTCCGTCTGTTCGTCTTCACTATCCAAGTTCTTACGTAACACCTTTTCGGCAATATTGACTGACAAAACAGCCACCTGCCGACGAATATCACGTATGGCATCATCTTTCTCTGCTTTAATCTGAAGTTTTACTTCTTCAAGCATCTTCGAACCTTCAATCTGTGCCTGCGTCTTAGCTTCGCTGATAACGCGTTCGCGTGTAGCAACAGCTTCATTCAGTATCCGAACTTGTTCTTCGCGCGCTTTAGCTAATATAGTTTCACCTTCAGCCTTCAAATTAACAAGTTGTTCATTCGCTTCCTTTGCAACGACCAATGAATGGTCGATATACTCCTTCCGCTCGTTCACCATCTTAATAATGACGGGGAATCCAAACTTCGCAAGCACAAAGAACACAATGCCGAAACAAAGGAGCATCCAAAACAACAAGCCACTATCGGGCGTTAACAATGACATAGTCGCTTACAAATTAAAGTGCAAGGAAACATATTACAATAGCAAACAATGCAACACCTTCAACTAAAGCAGCAAAGATGATGACATTCATTCGAAGATCACTGATTATCTCAGGTTGACGAGCCATCGCCTCCATACCGGATGCACCAATTCTACCAATACCAACACCTGCACCAATTGCAGCCAAACCTGCACCAATTGCAGCACCGATTTTACTTAATCCAAGCCCTGTAGCAGCAGCTTGCAATAATACTGTTAATAACATACTATTCATTTCATTTAAGTTTTTATATTATTATCTCTTTGAAGTTTTTTGGGGAGCCTCTTCTAGCCTGGACAAACCGATAAATACGGCCGAAAGCATTGCAAAAACATACGCTTGAATAAAAGCCACTAATAATTCTATAAATTCCATAAAAACAGTAAACAGGACAGAAACAACTGTCATTGTACCATTAGCAACAGGGCCCATGCTTACTGTGATGAAAACCAAACTTACTAAAGCCAAAATTGCCGAATGCCCACCCATCATATTTGCAAAAAGACGAATCATCAATGCAAATGGCTTTGAAAAAATACCAACTAATTCAATTAGGGGCATGAAAGGTACCGGTAGTTTTAACCATGTAGGGACTTTAGGCCAGAAAATATCTTTCCAGTATGCCTTATTTCCCCACAAATTTATGGCAATCATTGAACATAATGCCAGAACAAAAGTAATAGCAATATTACCCGTAACACCCACGCCTCCAGGAAAAACAGGTAGCAATCCCATCAAATTGTTTACTAAAACAAAAAAGAATACAGTAAGAATATAAGGTGAATAGAACTTATAATCCTTTCCGATACAGGCTTTCGCCACATCATTCTCTATAGCCATGACAGCCATTTCCATCAACCCCACAAAACCTTTTGGAGCCTCAGATTGTGGTGTGTGTTTCCGATGCCATCTGGCCGTACTTAATATAAGTACAATTAACAACAAACTATTGATTAATAATGCCAGTACCGTTTTCGTAATTGATATATCTATTGGACGAACTTCCTGTCCGAAAGTATTCGTTTCAACAATCTTCCCCTGATAATTTCCTTCCGTTGCAATCCTGAATCCTTCGTATTTTGTCCCTTTAGGAAAAAGATGAGACGAAAGAAATGTATGCCATCCTGTCTGATGACTAAAGACAATCACAGGAAGATACACACAAATCTTAGTGTTGCCAATTTTTGTAATATCCCAATCATACGAGTCTGTGATATGCCCCATTACAAGCCCCTTAACATCAACATCTTCTTTTGCCTGCGGAGGAACAGCATTCTCCGCAAAAGCAGAAAAACAAGATATCACTATAAAACAGAAAACAAGTCTGAAATATTTCATTCTATTTATTTTCATTTTTTCTTTCTTCTATCATTTTTTTCTTCAAATTCTGTTCATATTTACAAAAGAATATTGTTTCAAACAAAATACTCATCAGATAAAATAAAAAGAACATTATAACAAAATCCGATTTGTGAACTTTAATGACCAATATATATACAAACAGAAGCATCATAGAAAGCACCATCTTAACAAATTTCATGCCAAGATATACAGAAAGAAGTTTCTTGGGCGCATATTGCCTAAACTGATCAAATGTTGTAATATAGTAAACACCAAAAAGAAAGAAAAATACAGGGATGCACGGATACAACGCAAAATAATGATCGGGAAAAAATACTTTAAGAATTACCCAGCCGATTACACCGCATATCAAACATACAAATGCCTTCCAGAATAAAAATCTTTTTTTTGTTATTGTTATACTCATTATTACATATTTTATTGTTCTATACAAACCGAAACTTTATCTTTCCTTATTTCTACGAACCCACTTTTGATAAGCAGTTCCGTAGTTTCTCCTCCATTAACAAATCTGATCTTCCCTTGAGAAAGAGATGTGATTAAAGCTGCATGCATGGGTAAAACTGTAAACTGCCCCTTTATACCCGGCAAATCCAGACTTTCAACATCACCTTCAAAAATCACTTTTTCAGGCGCTACTATCACCAAGTTCAGAAACCGTTCCATAAATTGCCTACTTTGCATTTGCCGATTCTAAAATTTGCTTCCCCTTCGCTATTGCATCCTCTATAGTACCCACATTCAAGAATGCTTGCTCCGGCAAATAATCAACTTCTCCATCCAGAATCATCTTAAATCCTTTAATTGTATCTTCAATATTCACCATAACTCCTGGGAGTCCGGTAAATTTTTGAGCCACAGTAAACGGCTGAGAAAGGAAACGCTGTACTCGACGAGCACGATTCACCGTCTGACGATCTTCTTCACTCAACTCATCCATACCCAAAATAGAGATAATGTCCTGCAATTCTTTATTACGTTGCAATATCTGTTTTACTCGTTGCGCTACTTCATAATGTTCTTTACCCACCACCAACGGATCCAATATTCGTGATGTTGAATCCAATGGATCTACAGCCGGATAGATACCCATTTCAGTAATCTTTCTACTAAGTACGGTTGTTGCATCCAAATGAGTAAAAGTGGTAGCCGGAGCCGGGTCAGTTAAGTCATCTGCCGGAACATATACCGCCTGTACAGACGTAATAGAACCACTTTTTGTTGATGTAATGCGCTCCTGCATCTGTCCCATCTCGGTAGCTAACGTTGGTTGATAACCAACAGCGGACGGCATACGTCCAAGTAATGCGGAAACCTCCGAACCAGCCTGAGTAAAACGGAATATATTATCTATGAAAAACAGAATATCCCGCGAACTATTTTCATCGCTATCTTTTCTATCACGAAATGATTCAGCCACCGTTAATCCGGAAAGTGCAACAGAAGCGCGCGCTCCAGGGGGTTCATTCATCTGTCCATAAATTAATGTCACTTGCGAATTGTTCACTTCATTGAAATCGACTTTTGAAAGATCCCATTCACCTTTTTCCATTCCTTTCTTAAACTCTTCGCCATAACGGATAACACCTGATTCAATCATCTCGCGTAACAAATCATTTCCTTCGCGCGTACGTTCACCAACACCAGCAAAAACAGAAAAGCCATGTTGTTTCTTTGCTATATTGTTAATCAATTCTTGGATAAGAACCGTTTTTCCAACCCCAGCTCCACCAAACAATCCAATCTTTCCTCCTTTACAATACGGTTCCAGCAAATCTATCACCTTAATTCCCGTATATAGAACTTCTTGCACAGTCGACAGATCTTCAAACTTTGGGGGTTCGCGGTGAATGGGAAGTGAACCCTCTTTATCCAAAGCTTTCATTCCATCGATAGCATCACCGACAACATTCATCAACCGTCCCTTAATTTGATTACCTACTGGCATTGTTATAGAATGCCCCATCGGCAAAACTTCCATTCCACGGCGCAAACCATCGGTACTATCCATCGCAACAGTACGTACCATATCCTCACCAATATGTTGCTGGATTTCAACAACCAAAATCCTACCATCATCCCGTTTAATAGTCAATGCGTCGTGGATGCTTGGAAGGAGAAGATCGGTATCGATGTTCTTACCTTCAAAAAGCACATCCACCACAGGACCGATAACCTGTGAAATATGCCCAATAATCTGTGACATAAGCTCTTATTTTGCTTTTTAATATTACAATTTCTTTTTATCTAAATCCTTATAGAATCACTGCAAAATTCTTATTTATTTCTAACAAATGAAAGTTCCATTTGTTGTACAAATTGTTCTAAAACACCAAATATACTATTTTATCAACCTTTTTATACTTCATCAACCTTTATTTACGAATTAATACTAGAATATCCATTTCTCTTCATTCATTCTCAGACGCTAATTAAATAATTTTCCAACTATTTCAACAACCTATTTATAAGTGGCAAAAATCAATTCTGCGCCCTTTGCACACTCATCTATTCTTAATGAAACTTTCAAATCAATTTTTACTCAGTAAAAGAATTCTACTTTCTCTATATTCAAATATACAAAATCACATTAAGCATCTGAAGTTTTTCATAACCGATAAAATATAAACTTTCAAAAAATATTTTATCAACGCTCTGTCAATCAAATTTATACTCATTTCGAAATACTATTGTATTCCCCGCCGATTCAATTCTTCCCGATATCTGGCTGCATTTTTCACATGCTCATTCATTGTCGCAGCATAATTATGGCGCCCGGAAAAGTCTTCTTTGGCACACATGTACAAATAATTATGATGCACATAATTCAGCACGGCATCAATACCACGAATCGTCGGGATTCGAATCGGACCCGGAGGAAGCCCGACATTCTTATACGTATTATAAGGTGAATCAACCTGAAGATGTTCAAAAAGAATTCTACGCAATGAAAAATCACCAAGAGCAAACTTAATTGTCGGATCAGCCTGTAAAGGCATTCCTGTATGTATACGATTGATATACACCCCGGCTACCAAAGAGTATTCATCATATGCAGCCGTTTCTTCTTCCACAATCGAAGCTAAAGTAGAAATTTCAACCGGAGTAAATCCGATCTCGCGAGCTTTATTCAGTCTTGTGCCATTCCAAAACGCCGTATACTCCTTTTTCATACGATTCATCAACTTCCGCGCCGAAATATTCCAATAAACCTCATACGTATTAGGAATAAACAGAGCTCCTATTGTTGCCGGAGTAAATCCAAGAGAATCACAATATACCGAATCATTAAACAATGTCATAAATTCCTCTTCAGAAGGCATCAGTTGCTTACTTAAGCAATCGGCAAGATCCTTATTTGTCCGAATATTATTAAATGAAAGCTTTACAACAGCCTGATGCCCACCTCGCAAATCATTCAAAAGCTTCAAGTTGCTCATTCCCGCCCTGACAGCGTAACGCCCCGTATGCATTTTCGATGGATAATGCATTAAGGATGCCAACTGCTTGAAACTACTAAGATGCCGACAGTGTGCCGTTGAATCCAGCTGCGCGCACAAAGCTGAAAAATCTTTTGCTTCATCCACATAAACATACACTGTCTTCTGAATTTTAAAGTTTGGAGCTAATGCTAACATAAACCCCCAACATACAGCAATAGCTATAAATAGTGCAACTGCAACAACTACAGCCAATAAACCTTTATGCTTAGTCATCATTTTCAATTCTTCAATTTGACGGCACAAAAATAATACCTTTTTTTGAAAAATCTCCACGAAAACCTTGCTTATTAAAAAAAACTAAACTATCTTTGCGGCGCATTTGAAAAACAGGTGTCAAAAAGACATAAGCTCAAGGACGAGTGGGTGAGTGGCTTAAACCAGCAGTTTGCTAAACTGCCGAGCGGGTAACTGCTCCGGGAGTTCGAATCTCCCCTCTTCCGCTAAAAAAAGCATTGCCAAAGGGCAATGCTTTTTTTATTTCTCCTTTACAAGCCTTTTCGCTTATTTCACTTCCAACATCTTACGCATCTTCATATACCGATACTGCCTGACGACCTGTTTATGACACTTTATAATCTGATAACGATATATCAGACAGGTTGTTATAAAATAAATACCCGTTTGCAACCAAAGTAAATGATATTGCTTCGCTACATCACTCAGCGATGCCCCACAAGTATTAAGACCTACGAATCCTTGGATTCCAGGAGTCGAAGGAATAAACAATCCCACGAACTTCCAAAATGGCGGAACAGCCGATTCAGGCCAGGATATACCGGAAATAAAAATCATAATGACTGATGAAAATACATAAATCATTGCGGCCTCACGTGTAGCAATAATACCCGACAAAGTCATAGCAAAGAATATACATGCACATAAGAAAGGCAACAGAAATATGACAACTGTCATAGGATCACCTACTTGTGGCAGCGAAAACATTCGCGGCACAATCCACAATACCCAAATACAATTAATCACGTAAAGCAACAAATAGGTTAATGCCTTACCCATAACCACCCGGAAAGTACCATTAAAGTGCTTGCTGATAGGCACCAACGTATGAAAACGATTTTTCTCACGCTCAGTTCCTCCCCGCAATCCTATCCCCAATACCAAAGTCTGCTGCAATATCAATATCAAAATACCGGGGACAAGAAAACTGGCAAAACCATTTTGCGAATTAAACAATGCGACCGAATCATATGGGATCGGTTCAACCATAATTTTATCCAATTGTGCAGAACCCGCCGACGAAGTATGCATCCTTAAATCATTGCCTATATCGAGTGAGACTTCCGTTGCCGACATCAAAAACGCCCTATAGTATAACAACGAACTCATATCCACATATAACGACACGGTAGCCTGTTTTCCCCGATGCAAGTCTTTATCAAAGTCAGAAGGGATATATAGAATACCGTAAGCTTTCTTCTTATCCAACATCGTTTTGGCTTCATTCATATTCGTACACGTAGAAACCACCTGAACATCAGCCGTTCCATTTACACGTCGGGTAAACTCACGGCTCCAGTACGAATCGGACTGATCAACAACGACCATCTTCGCCTCATGAATAACCTCATTATTATATATAAATGTATACAGTAACGGATACCCAAATGGCACTAAAAAGAAAAAAATACGCACCCCGTCATCCCTGAAAACCTTTTTCATCTCGTCCAGCCAAATGGTAAAGATATCCAAAAGACCATTCTTAATCATATATCGTAAACGACTTTCTCTCTTCATAGCTTATTATTTACGGAATATACTTTATATAAAGTAAGGCATTTTTCAGATTTTTCCTTACCAACAATGGCAGAATCAAAAATCCTAACAACCAAATATATTCAGACCACGTATAAATCATAGCTCTTCCATTCAACGCCTGATCGACATAAATCAAGAAGTAATGACGCAGCGGAAACAAATCTGCCAGAGATTGCAAAACAGGATTCATACCTGCAACGGGAAAAGAAAAACCAACTATTGAAAACGAAACCATTCCGAAAAGACAAGCAAAACTTAGCCCCAGTCGTAATGTCGGCAAAACACTGATCATAAATATTCCCACGGCCTGCGCCGCGATAACCAACAAAAACAGGGCCAGAAGCATCGGCCCCCAACCGCTATTCAGCGGAAATGAATTGTATCCATACAAAAATGCAGCAAACAAAAATGCCACAGCCGTAAACGCAATTGTCTGAGGCAACAGTTTCCCTAATAAGCTAATAAGCATCGATCCCTTCCCCATCTTCAACCACTCACGTGAAGATCCGTACTTTATTTCAGAACCAATAGCAAACACCGTTGAAAAGAAAATCATCACCTGCAAAATACCCGGAAGAATAGTATTATTGAGATATACAGAATAGTTCATCCAAGGATTTCCTATTGCATGTGTATCCACTTTTATCGGTTGTAGCGCTGCCGTAATTTGATCATCAGTATACCCTTTGGCCCTTCCGGTTTGCAGGCCTACTGAAGCCCCCGCCAACACAGAAATCGTTTTCATATCTCTAAATAGCAGCGAAGCGGCAACCAAATAACTGGCATTCGTATAAAATGACAGATGAGGCTGTTTCCCCAATGACGCATCTTTTCCAAAATCCTGAGGAATGAAAAAGATGGCATATACATTTCCTTTCTGCAATTCTTTTCGTGCTTCATAAAAAGAATTGGCATTAAAAGCCACGCGTGTCTGCTCAAAAGCATCCAGTTGACGAGTCAAGTTACGCGATAAAGCAGACTTATCCAAATCGACTACAGCTATCGGCATATCTTTAGGCAGCCCGCCTTTCATCAACGACAGAAAAAAGATAAGACATATTAACGGAGCACCAAAGATACAGATCATAAAGGTAGGCGTTTTAGTAAGCAAGTGTAGTTCCCGCTTAAAAATGGCTTCTATTGCATGTAATCCTTCTTTTAACGTCATAATATATCCGTCTTCTTTTTCTTCATGATTACCGACATCCCGGGACGCAAATAGGCTATTTTTACAAGCGGCCGTGCACGGACCTCAAATGTTTTCGAATCATATTCTCCTGTAGTCTTTGTTGCCTTCCATGCAGCATAGGTCCCCATATCTTTCATGTAGTACACTTTCAGCTTCACCTTTTTGTTATCCAGTGCCGGAATAAAAGCATTCAGTTCGCTTCCAATATGAATATCCTTCAACAGATCTTCACGCACACTAAAAGTGACCCACATATCATTCAAATCAATCAGGTTCATGATAGGGGCGCCTGTACCAACCAGTTCTCCTACTTCCGGATAACGATCGGAGACCTCACCAGTAATAGGCGAAATCAAAGCCGACTCATGCAGATACGATTCAACCTCAGCCACAGCGCCTCCTGCCTGTTGTACCAGTGCCGCCGTTGTCGCCTTATCTTCCTTGCGTGCACCGGCTACAGCCATGTCGTATTGCGATTTGGCAGCCCTCTCCGTTGCCTGCATAGCTTTATAATTAGCGTCAGCCTCATCCCGTTTCTGTGCAGATACAACGCCTTTATTAAACAGATTCTGTACACGATCATATGACTTTTTGGCAATCTCTAGTCCGGCCTGTGCTTTCTGCCACATCTCGTAAGCTCCTTGAATTTCTTGAACCCGTGCACCTTTTATAGCTTTTGTATTTTGTGCTTCAGCCGCTTTCTGAAGGGCTTCGACCTGTTGTAGTTTGGCCAATACCTCCGGCGTATCTAAAAATACAAGCGTATCACCGGCTTTCACTTTATCGCCCTCATCAGCACGATATGAGATGATTCGTCCCGGGACCTTCCCTGAAATACGAACCTGAGTAGCTTCTGCTTGCCCCATAATAATATCATCCGGAGGCGTCAAGAAATAGAAACCGGCTAAAGCGACTAATCCAACTACGATTATCATGACAATAAATGCCATAACCGCATTATTGACTGAAAACTTCTTATTCTCGTCCATTGTATATTTATATTTTTGCTTTTATTACTCTTTGTTTGCTACCGAAAGCTTACCCATTGCCTTTGTCAGATAGACGTTTGTCAACTTCACGTCAATCTGTGCATCAATTAAGCTTGATTTGGCCGACATCCACGCTGTCTGCGCCTGCATTAAGTTCAATGCAGGAATCACACCTTCTTCAAACCCCAAACTGGCATGACGCAAATTTTCTTCAGCGTTTTCCATATTTTTATTCGAAGCGATCAGGCGTTTATTGGCTTCATTCACCTTATATACAGACTGATTCACCTGCAGCTCTATTTTCTCGCGCGCATCCATGAGTTGCAATTGAGCAATATTCGTTTCTGCGCGGGCTGCATTCCGTTTATAAGTTCCTTCCCACCAGCCTGACAGCGGCACTTTAAGAACAAACCCCACATTAAACATTCCTGGGAAATCTTTCTTATATCCGTTATACAGATTCGGATTCGATATCAGATAGTTTGCTGTCAGTGCCAGGTTCGGCAACATATCAGCCAGAATAATATGTTCCTTTTTCTTATAAATCTTCGTTACCAAATCCAGACTCTTTAACTCGTTACGATTATTAAACGCCTCATTCACATCGGTATTTATTTCCGTATCGGCTGATTTCGAAGGGAAGTTGTTTAAATTCTCATCAACCAAAGCCAACGGCTTATTCAAGGGCAGTCCGCATATCTGTGCAAGCAACATTTTCGATAGAGCCAGTCCGTTATCAACCTTTGTCTGTGCTGTCTCGGCTTCATTCAGCTTCACTTTCACCGACAACCCGTCTGCTTCCGTAGCAACACCTTCGGCAATCATTACGCCTATATCATGGTCGGTTTTACGAAGCAAGTCTACGTATGCATCCGTCAGCTTCTTCTTGTTCACGAGCGAAATAACCTGCCAGTACGTTTCATCGGTTTTATAAATGACATCCTGTAACTGCTGGTTGTTCATCGAACTTGCCAGATCTTTGGCATACCGAGTAATCTGATTGTAGGTAACAATCTTTCCACCCATAAACACAGGCTGCACCAGTGAAACGCCTCCTACCCATACATTCTTGATATCGATATGCTGAATATCTTTCACATTCTGCATCACTTCCGAAACGGCAGGCAGCTGAGACAACGATCCCAACGCCGCTCCCACAGACGACGAGATAGCATCCATATCCAACAAATTCAAATCTTTTGAATTTCGCAAATAAGCTCCTGTAGCAGAGACTTGAGGAAAATATTTAGTAAATGCGGCTTTCTGGTTACTGGTAGCGACATCCACTTTTGCTCCCGCCATTTGAAGCTCTTTGTTATTCTTTATAGCTAAATTACGACATTCATCCAACGTCAGCGCTTGCTCTTGTGCTCCAATATTAGCCGACACTACCAACAAAACTACCCCTATTACCAATCGTTTCATCATCTCTTATTTATGTTTTTATCCGATTAACCTTAATATATAACAAAATCAAGCTTATGCTTGTTTTTCTACAATCATGATAACCACCACAAAAGTACTCATAATAAACCAATTAGTTATTGAATTAATTCAATAATTCAAAATACGCTTTTTCAATTTACAGTACCAGGCATTACTAATCCCCATGTACAAAGCAATATATTTGTCAGGTACACGGTTAATAATCCACATATAATGGTTATACAAATAATGGATAAAATCTTCGGCAGTAGAAGCCTGCCGTATAGCAAACATCGAATATAACTTATAAATAATTGTAAGCATAATATTCTGATAATAAGAAGCAAAAAGCGGATATTGTGATGAAAGCTGTTCGATATGCTGGCGGGAAAGCTTCAATAGTTCGCCCGCCTCTATAGCTTTGATCTCAAAATCAGAGGGTTGCTCGGTAAAATATCCTATCGATGACAGAAAAGGATATTGCGTATCCGCCGAGAAACCGGTCACGCATTCATTGCCCTTTTCATTTATATATATATTGATAAAAAGCCCTTTATTAATAAAGTAAGCGTCCTGACATAATTCACCGCTACGCAGCAGGAAATCACCTTTCCTGACATACACTACTTTCGCATAGCTCTTCAGTTCCTTCACAAATGACACGTCTTGTGCGAGTGCTTTCGGAATATCGGCTAATAGTCGTGCAAAATGCAGGTCGGTTTCCATCAGTCTACTTCTCCAGCGCAAAACTCTTGCGACCGATCAAATTTCCATCTGCAAATATATCTACACGATAAGTTCCCGGAGAGAGGAACTCCTCTATATTCCAATACATCGTCACATCAACCTCTTCACCTGAATACTCAATAAGCTTCTTCATCGAATAATTAATTTCTTTGCCTTCAAAAGAGAATGTGTTCGCACGACTCTTCATCAGAACGTCGTCATCAGGCTTCATGATACGTACGAAAATAATTTTCTCACCTACTTGTGCAGTCACATTCTTTGCAATACGGAAAGAAACGACAAACTGTTCCATCTTCTTAATATTCTTGGCCAATTTTCCTCTCGAATTAACCGGAGTCACCGAGATTCCGGTTGCATCCAGACGGCTAGCCAGCGTGACGCGTTCAGTCAGCTTATCTTTTTCTTTTTGCAATGAAGACGCGGTCGACGATGCTTGCTGATATTTTTTTACGGCATCATTCTTTTCAACCGTCAGTTTTGCGTTTGCTCTATTCAACGAATCTATCTGTATCACAAAATTACGCATAATCTTGCGCAGCGTAGCCAACTCCTTTTTCAATCGATTGATTTCCTTCGTATTGGTCGCTTTTACCGTGCGTATCTCTTCTTGCAAACGTTGAACCTTGGCCTGCTCGGTTGAAAGAAGATTCAGCAATGAGTCATTGCTGACTTTAAATTTCACCCCTTCATACTGCAATGATATTTCATTCAAATCATCTTCCATGGATTCCTTATCCAACACATATGTCTGCTGCAATTCTTTCATCTGCTGTTTTTGATGAAATATATAATACAATGCGCCACCAATAAGCAGCAACAACACTACTACTGCCATAATCAGCAGTGCCATTTTGTTTATCTTCTTCTTTTCCACTTCTTCCGTATTCATAGACTTTTCTAAAATCAACGTGCAAATGTAATACATAATCGCTTTACATAAAAAGCTCATTTGGAATTTATATTTTTTTTGTTATTCGATTTTAACATCAGGATAACTCTTTGAGTCAAATTAACAATTTGAAAACGAACCTTTTCCGAAGATATCTGTTTTCTATAAAATGAATTTATCTATTTATCACATAAAAGTACCAAGCATATGAAAACTATCAAGATATTCATTCTCGCAGGACTTATTCTGGTTACCAGCGGGCAGATTCTTTCTGCACAAAGCAAAAAAGAGATAAACGAACAAAAATCAAAAGAAATAAAGGAGATGATCGAACAACGACGTTTCACGATCGATGTGGTTCGCGCCATGCCAATGAATGGAAGATCCATCAACCTGACGTCTCCATATTCATTCGAGATGCGCGGCGACTCGGCTATTTCTTATCTTCCTTATTATGGAAGAGCTTATTCGTTGCCTTATGGCGGAGGCGATGGAATGCGATTTACTAAAACGATCACAGACTACCAGTGCTCATTCGACAAAAAAGGCACAGCGCAGATCAAGTTTATGACACGCACGGACGACGATACTTACCGCTTCGACATCCGTATCTATTCGAACGGATCAGCCTCAATTCAGGTACTGCCCACCAATAAACAAACTATTTCGTACGATGGGAATCTGAATCCTAAGGATACGCCGTAAAAAGGCGTCCTTGCCAGGTATTACGCCCGGCAAAACGTTGAGCTATCCGCTCTGAAAACGCCTGACTTTTCAAGCCCCAGTCGGGTGCAATCAGTAATGACTTAGGCGACTGTGATACAAAGCGTTCTATTGCAATCGCCGGATTCAAACGTTCTATAAAATCAATCAAAAGGTCTATATACTCATCAATTGTAAACAAACTGAACGCCTCTTTCATCTCTTTAAATTCGCAGGCCATCCGAGTTCCGCGAATCACTTGCAACTGATGGATTTTCAACGTATCGACAGGCAACGTCGACAAAACATCAGCATGATGAAGCATCTCCTCCCTGCTCTCGCCCGGGAGTCCTAATATCAGATGCGCACCAACAGAAATACCACATTCGGCTGTCCGACGAATAGCCTCTTCAGTCTGTGTCTCCGTATGACAACGATTCACCCTCATCAGTGTGCGATCCAGCGTACTTTCTATACCATATTCAATCAATACAAAACAACGTTTTCCCAACTGTTCGAAATAATGCAGCAAATCTTCATTCATGCAATCGGGACGTGTACTCACCACCAACCCTGCTACATCGGGGCAGGCCAATGCTTCTTCATACTTATGTATCAATGACTCAACAGAGCCATACGTGTTTGTATAAGCCTGGAAATAAGCCAGATATTTCATGCGTGCATATTTGCGGGCAAAAAAACGGATACCGGCCTTCATCTGTTCGCTGACGGACTTTACGCGGCGACAATAATCGGGACTGAATGTCCGGTTATTACAGTAAGTACAGCCTCCCATTCCTTTTGTTCCATCCCGGTTTGGACAGCTGCAACCCGCGTCGATAGACACCTTTTGCACCTTCCCATCCGCGAAGAATTCTTGCAAAAAATCACTATAACTGCGATAAGGATGATTCGATGCCGAGAATTTAATCTGATGATGATCCATTGCCTGCTTCGTTTACTATTGTTGGGACGAAGATAGAAAAAACTATCCAATACGGGACAAATCATAAGGCATATCAATAGCGGGTCCCTGAGAATATTATGCATCGTCAATTTTACCCCTGGTCCTATTGAAAAACAGGATCGAATATATTTTCCATTTTTAACCGAATGTAAAAACACAGTAAGCGTCTCCGCGATTCTACATTGCCAGAAAAAGAAAAACGGTTAATAGGAATAATCCACTAACCGTTTTTCCATTTGTCAGGAAGTAAGTTTCTGTATTTTTCTATGGGTGTATTTGGTGCCC
>Ga0183097_10355_pt1 | contig 104521 bp, 92 predicted proteins | sample BioMet8_FD_128883 | JGI IMG/M metagenome (GOLD analysis project Ga0183097, IMG submission 128883) | Microbial communities from bioreactor (seeded with sewage sludge) at Lawrence Berkeley National Lab, California, USA - Biofuel... | ecosystem: Engineered > Bioreactor > Anaerobic > Unclassified ... | reverse complement strand
AAGCTATTTCCCTAGATTAAAACTAAATAGAATTTATATTTATTCAGTCTTAAAAGCTTTTTAGATATTTATCAGAAGATAAAATATAAAAAGAGTCTGAATAACATTTTTACTGTTAGACAGGCTCTTTTTTGTTAGTTTATTGATGTTCCACCGATTGATGCAGAATAGAATATTCTGAAATATGTGCAGATTATTTTTCTTCTGGAATATTCAGCAACTGATTAATCTCATGCCGTTTTTCTAGATTTGTAAAATAAGCTTCAGCTACTTTATATATATCAAAGTCGGCAGTTGATCCTGCTGCCAAGTTTAATGTTTCTACTAATTTACTAACAGCTGTGTGGATGTCATTTTTTCCAATCAGATGGAACTCATTTTTGTGAATTAATGGACCTTTTCCCATGATGTTTGATTTTAACGTTATACTTTTTTTGTTTGTAACTATCTTTTACGAAGTAGATCCTTTTAAATTTACTTTCGTTTCGCGCAATAAATATACAAACTTCTTCTCAACCTTCTTCATTTTAATGCGTAATAATTCGTAATAATGAAAATAAAACACATTTTCTGATTATATTTGCACATTCAAATTTAATAGAGACTTTTATTTTATATCGCTATAGATTATATGGATACAACGAATGAAGATAAAGGAGTGACCATTCTGATTGCAGAAGATGAAGAAAGTAATTTTCTGTTATTGAAGACTATCTTGAAAAAATATTGCAATATTTTGCAGGCTAGAAATGGTATCGAGTTATTGCATATTTATGCTGAAAAAGGTGCTGATTTGATACTCCTTGATATTAAGATGCCGGAGATGAACGGTATAGAAGCATTGAAAGAGCTTCGTAAGAAAGATAAAAAAATTCCTGTCATAATGCAGTCGGCTTATGCTTTCGAAAGTGATATGGAAGCAGCACAGGAGGCAGGCAGCAATGGATTTATTACAAAACCAATTAATATAGCAGAGTTTAAACAGGCTATATCGAAGTTTTTGCCGCAAATAAAGTGGTGATTAAAATATGTCATAAGACCAAGAGAAGGAGGTTGTGTTGGTTCTATTCTAAAATGATAAAAGCCATGTAGTGTGTTTTTTCTGTAACTGGGCATAAAGAAAAGTATCCCATTCGGATTTTGTCATCCTTAATCTGAGGTGGGTATTGTTGATTATAGTGTAAGTGTTGTTTTAAGGCTTGTTTGTCTTGATTTTCATATTTGATATATAAGTAGCCTTTAGCAGCAGGGTGTATATATTTTTCTTTTAATCTTAATGCTACTAATCCGATTGTATATCTCATATTTATTTCTATGCAAGGATGTATGAGTAAGTGGCTGTCTGAATCTGAATCTCTGTAAATAATCATGTCTACACCTAAAAAGCCATTATATATTCTTCCATAAATAGTTTCGAGAGCTTTGGTTACGGCTTCTTTAATTTTGGTGAAATAGTCTTTCTGCAAATATTTTTCAAAATACATTTCCATTGATTTCTGCGATTCCAGCAAATTCCCTTCATATGCACCGTTTTTGTTTGTTCCGAAGGTCGATAATCCTTCAAAATGAATATTTTCCTTTCCGTCAGAAAAGAATTCCATAGCAAAATCTGTTACTTTATTGTAGGCTCGTTCAATACTGAAGCACCCTTGTTTTTTTATAGCACCATTAATCCATATTAATTGTTGATTTGAAAGAGCCTTATTGTTTAACCATGTTATTCCTCTGCCTGATGAGGAATAGGGTGTCTTTAAAACAAAAGGTGGTTCGTGAGTATTTAGATATTCATACAATTCTTCTGAAGATGAGATAAATTGAGGGGTATCAGGTATCTGTTCGTTATGAAGCATCTCACGAATGATATCTAAGCATTTTGCGGCTGATTGCCGGCTGGTTAGTGTAGAATATTCCTTTTTCAGTAAAGGAACTTCTATTGGCAGATACTTTGTTATTTTTAGTTTTTCAAATAAATGCAAACTTTGTGGAGATATTCCCCACGGTGTTGCAATCATTGTTGGAAGATTAGTTGTCTTTTTATCAATGATTTCTTTTTGAGACAAGATGTGGATATCAGGTTTAGAACCTTTGGGAAATTGATTAAAAAAGTGTGGTGCAATATTCTCATCAACTAGTATATAATCATTATATTCAGCATACCATGCGGGTAAAAGTGATAAATCGTATATCATTTTCCGCACATTATCAGGGGCCGTATAGTTTGTTTTTCCAAATAGCACGGCTGTTTCGTGCCCCGGATTGAAATAATGAAGTTTGACTTTCATGAATATTAAAATTTAGGCACGGACTTAATAGCATTGTACCGCTTTATAAACCGACATTTCTATTTAATCCGTGCCCAAGAAATATATCAACTGTTTACACAGTTTTTATTCCAAGTTTTCATCGATGGCATCAATTTTTTTGATTGCGAGTTCCATTTCCTCTTTTAAGCTCTGAATCTTTTTTTCCATCTCTTTTACTAAACCGCCTCCACCTTTAGAGGAAACACTAAGAAATCCGATGTTGTTTTCGTACGTTTGAAGTTCGCTTTTCATGCGTTCGTATGTACGCATCAGCTTTTCTCGTTCACTGTAGAGTTTTCCTTTTGCGCGATCACCGGTAGTAATATCATTCAGATTGTTTTTAAAAGATTGCATTCTATGGTCGTTCTGGTCAACTTTCAAAAGATCGAATTGTTTATCGACAGCTTCATGATATGCCTTGTATATCTTATCTTTTTCTTTGAAAGGCACAAACCCGATTGCGTTCCATTCTGCCATGTAACCTTTAAGCAGTGCAAAAGATTCATCTCTGTCTTCGCTTTCGCTCAGTACATTTATTTTTTCTATCAGTGTTTTTTTAGCTTCCAGATTGGTATTCTCTGCATTCTTCTGAGATGAGAAATTGGCATTTTTTTGATCGAAGAAATGGTCACACGCGGCAATGAATCGCTTCCATAATTGCTCTGAATGTTTGCGGGGAACAAGACCAATTGTTTTCCATTCTTTTTGGAGGGCAATAAGCTTATCGGTTGTGTTTTTCCAGTCAGTGCTGTCTTTTAATGCTTCAGCTTTTTCACAGAGCTCGTTCTTTAATTGCAGATTTTTCTCCATATCTGCTTTGATTGACTTAAAGAACTCTCCTTTCTTACTAAAGAACACATCGCAAGCAGAACGAAAACGGTCGAATATTTTTACATTTACTTTTTTAGGAGCGTATCCAATAGTTTTCCATTTTGCCTGAATCTCGATAACCTCTTTATTTTTATTATCCCAGTCTTTGAATGACTTCAATGTTGTATAATCGATGGCTTCAACCTGCTCGCAAAGAGCCGTTTTCGCATCTAGATTTTCTTTTTCATTTTCTTTCTGCTGGTCGTAGTAATCTTGATGACGTTTGTTGATAGCTGTCGATGCTTCTTTGAATCTGTTCCAAATTTCTTCACGAAGTTCTTTTGCTACTGGCCCAATCTCTCTCCATTGCTGATGCAGTTTCTGTAATTGGTGAAAAGCTGAGATTACGTCAGTTTCATTTATCAAGCGTTCTACTGCTTCACAGAGAGCCGTTTTCAACTCAAGGTTCTTCTTGAAGTCGTAATCACGAAATTGATTATTAATCTTGATTATGTCGTAGAACTGTTCGTTATAAAGTTGATACTCTTTCCATAACTCGTTAGCATGTTCTTGAGGAATCAGCTTTATTTCTTTCCATTTTTGCTGGATTTCCTTAAATTCATTGTATAGTTTGTTGAAGTCATCTTGACTTTCACATAAAGTCTTCAATTTATCGATAAGTTGCATTTTGAGAATATAATTCTCGGCTTTAGTCTTTTCTTCTTCTGCAAGGATGGATGCTCTTTTTTCTTTGTATGCAGTAAGAAGTTCTTTCATTTTGTTTTCTGCTTCATCTTCTGGTACGACAAAATCCTTCTCATCATTTCCTTGTTCTATAAATGTTTTTTTCAACTCATCCACTTCATTTCGACGGATCTTGTAGAAAGCTTGCTTGAGAGCTTCCATGTCGTTGCGTGTTGAATCGGCAGCGGAATCAATCAGTTGACTAAACTTTTCGATGATTTCTTCTTTTGAAAGTCTGCTTAGTGCAGTGACATTTAGTCTTGATGTCGTCTCTGAAACCTCATTCTTAGAAGCACTTTTTTCTTGCTTCGCTTCAGATTCAGTATCTACTGATTCCGGCTGAGCTTCTTCAGATGTCTCAGGCTTCGCCTTTAAAGACTCTTCAGCTTTGTTTTCTTCAAGCTGATCGGTTATGAGCTCTGTCTCTTCTACTTTGTTTTCTACAATAATTGTATTGGTAGCAGCGGCATCATCATTGGATCCATTTTGTGTTGCTACTTCTTCCGTCGTGCTTTCCGGAGATGTTGCCGGAGCTTTAGTCTCTTCCATTTTGCCTGTTTCTTCTGTAGGCAAAAGGGGTTTCTCAGTGTCGTTCATATTCAATCACATTTATAAAGAAAAGGAAAAATCTTCCTTATCAAGTCACAAATTAAAGTAAATATTTTGGAATTACAGCTATGAATGTAGATTAATTTATAATAAAATGTTAAAATGGCTTAGAAAATTTGTTTATGATATCATTCTGTAGAAATTATAATTCTCTATTGATGTGATTACTTTGGATTCCTAAAGTATATAACTCATAAAAATAGCAAGTTCGACCAGTGTAAGGTTCCCTAAAACGATTTGTTGAAGAATACAAATGATCATTTCAGTGTACTTCCATTAAGGTTAAGTGAGTTTTCTGATTAGCGTCAAACAGATTGAAATATCCATACGCTAAATGCCTGCCATATTAAGTTCTTCTTTTTTATTCAATCGGATATGAAATGAAAAAGAATTACTTATCTTTGCAGCAATATAATTCGGAGTAATCCGGAGAGGGGTGTCAACATACGGTTGGCTGAGAATATACCCGTTGAACCTGATGCAGGTAATGCTGCCGGAGGGAGATTCATTCGATAAGTTCATCGAAACAGCATATTCTATAAATAGTTACCCCTCCTAATTTTTTATTTGGCGGGGCATGTTTTTTTATCCTACTGTTTTAACGATTGCCGGTTCCGACTGTAGTGGTGGAGCAGGTATTCAGGCCGATATCAAGACGATGTCGGCATTGGGGGTGTATGCCGCTTCAGTGGTGACATCAATAACGGTACAAAATACTTTGGGCGTGGAATCGGTGCACGCTGTGACACCACAAATTGTCAGTAGTCAGATTCGCGTTATCATGACGGATTTCGATATTCGCTTTGCAAAAATAGGCATGGTGAATGACGAAGGTGTAGTTGAGGCTATTGCTGATTCTTTGGACTCTTTCCCCATTTCTTCTCTTGTTATTGATCCGGTCATGGTTTCCAGTAGCGGAACCCGGCTTATGCAATCCGGTGCTCTTTCGTCATTTTGCGCCCGCCTTGTTCCGAAGGCAAAACTTCTTACTCCCAACATCCCCGAAGCTGAAATTCTGTCGTCAATGTCTATTCGCTGCGAAGAAGACAAAAAAAAGGCCGCCCGAAAAATAATGGAATTAGGTTGTTCTGGGCTTCTTATTAAAGGTGGACATTCCTTAGGCAAGACAAAAACGGATTCTCTCTTTGTTCAAGGGAAAAGCAGAGAACTGAAAGAATATTTTTTCACAGGTAATACTGTGTCTACGAATAACACGCATGGCACTGGTTGTACCTTATCAGCCGCCATTGTTGCCTATATGGCAAGAGGATATGAATTGAAGGATGCGGTAGCTTTGGCAAAAAAGTATGTATATAGAGCCTTAATTGAAGGTAAGGACGTGAAAATAGGAAAGGGAACGGGACCTCTCAATCATTTTTTTGCTCCTGAACGATTGATTAAAAATAAAATGAATGATGATTAACATACAGTTTATAACACACGAAACGGCAAAGTATTCGTATATAGACAGTGCTCGTATAGCACTGGAAGGAGGATGTAAATGGATTCAGTTAAGGATGAAGGACGCCTCAAAAGAAGAAATTATTGCTGTAGCGAAGTTTGTGGAACCGATGTGTAGAAAGCATCAGGCCACCTTTATCATAGATGACCATGTGGAATTAGTAAAACAAATACATGCCGATGGCGTACATCTGGGGCAGTTAGACATGCCTGTTGATAAAGCGCGCTGTATTTTGGGCGACGATTACATCATAGGAGGTACAGCCAATGTTTTCGAAGAAGTCGAACTCCATTGGAAAAGAGGCTGCAATTATGTGGGAAGCGGACCATATCGGTTTACGATTACTAAGAAAAAGCTAGCTCCGATTCTAGGGGTTTCCGGCTATAAGCATATCATTGCCTGCATGGAAGAAAGGAATATTAATATTCCATTGATTGCCATCGGAGGAATCAGGAAGGAAGATATTTTGCCTTTGTTGCAGTTAGGAATAGGAGGCATAGCTCTTAGCAGTACTGTTTTGCAGGCGGAAAACCCGGTTGGCGAGATGAAGCAGATCATGAAATTAGTATTATCCAAATAAAAATCTTAATAAATGAATGAGAAAATAAAAATTACTTATCCCAATTCGGAAAAAGTCTATATGCCGGGGGAACTCTATCCGGATTTAAAAGTAGGCATGCGTCGCGTTTTGCTGACTCCCACAATATCCATTGAGAATGGGCAGGAATTGAAGAAGGAAAATCCTCCGGTTCTTGTCTACGATACCAGTGGTCCATACAGTGACGAAAATGTAAAAATTGATTTGCAAGAAGGACTTTCGCTTTTGCGTAATCCTTGGATACAGAGTCGCGGTGATGTAGAACAATTGACTGAAATCAGCTCGGAATATGGAAAAATGAGATTAGCTGATCCCTCTCTCGATAGCTTGCGTTTCAAGCATTTTCCCTTACCTTTTCGCGCAAAAAAAGGGCATCAGATAACCCAGATGTATTATGCTCGGCAAGGTATTATCACTCGCGAGATGGAGTATGTGGCCATCCGTGAAAATATGGATTGTGAGCAACTAGGCATTCCTACTCATATCACCCCTGAGTTTGTTCGCAGCGAAATTGCGGCCGGGAGGGCGGTTTTGCCTGCCAATATCAATCATCCGGAAGCAGAACCAATGATCATAGGTCGTAGCTTTCTGGTAAAGATCAATACAAATATCGGGAATTCGGCTACTTCATCGGGCATAGAAGAAGAAGTAGAAAAGGCGATCTGGAGTTGCAAATGGGGAGGTGATACGCTTATGGACTTATCGACAGGAGCAAATATTCATGAAACTCGGGAATGGATCATCCGCAACTGTCCGGTTCCGGTAGGTACAGTACCTATGTATCAGGCTATGGAAAAAGTGAACGGGAAGGTCGAAAACCTTACTTGGGATTTGTTTCGTGATACGTTGATCGAGCAATGTGAGCAGGGAGTGGACTATTTCACCATTCATTGTGGCATTCGCCTGAAGAACATTCATTATGTGACAGAGAGGCTGACGGGAATGGTGAGCCGCGGTGGAAGCATTATATCAAAATGGTGCCAGATCCATCAGTGTGAAAGCTTTTTGTATGATCATTTTGATGATATTTGCGATATTCTTGCCCAATATGATGTGGCCGTGTCTTTGGGAGACGGATTAAGACCCGGAAGTATTTATGATGCCAATGACCACGCGCAGTTTGCCGAACTTGACATGATGGGAGAATTGGTTGAACATGCTTGGGCAAAGAACGTGCAGGCATTCATCGAAGGCCCCGGGCATGTGCCGATGAATAAGATTAATGAAAACATGACTCGGCAGATAGAAAAATGCCATGCTGCACCTTTCTACACATTAGGTCCATTGGTTACAGATATCGCTCCTGGTTATGATCATATAACAAGTGCTATTGGAGCAGCACAAATAGGATGGTACGGTACTGCCATGTTATGTTATGTAACTCCGAAAGAGCACTTGGCATTACCTAACAAGGAAGATGTGCGGGTAGGAGTTGTTTCCTACAAGATTGCAGCTCATGCAGCTGATTTGGCGAAAGGGCATCCGGGTGCCATGGTACGTGATTGTGCATTGAGCAAGGCCCGGTATGAGTTTCGCTGGAAAGATCAGTTCAATTTGTCATTGGATCCAGAAAAAGCTTTGGAATATTATAAGACAGAAAATCATGTCGGGGGAAATTATTGTACTATGTGTGGCCCTAATTTTTGCGCCATGCGTATTAGCCGAACGTTGAAAAAAGAAAATTGTTTAACATCAAATAGTAAAGAAAATGATTGAAACACAAGTATCAAAAGGAATTATTAAAACTTATTTTGAGAAGTTGGAGGATCACCTGGAGTTGGATGTCGCTATTGTCGGCGGAGGTCCTTCGGGCATTGTTGCCGCTTATTATTTAGCGAAAGCAGGATTGAAGGTGGCTCAGTTTGACCGAAAATTGTCTCCCGGAGGAGGCATGTGGGGAGGCGCCATGATGTTCAACCAGATTGTTGTTCAAGAAGAAGCGTTGGACATCGTAAAGAATTTTGACATCAATTATACTCCTTATGAAAACGGGCTTTATGTCATGGATTCTATAGAAAGCACTTCGGCTTTGCTATACAAAGCCGTTCATGCGGGCGCTACTGTTTTTAACTGTTATTCGGTGGAAGATGTTGTTTTTAAGAATAACGAAGTAAGCGGAGTGGTTGTTAACTGGACGCCGGTATTACGTGAAGGTCTTCATGTGGATCCCTTAAATATTATGTCGAAGTTTGTGATAGACGGAACAGGGCACGATAGTGAAATTTGCAAAACGGTAGCCCGTAAAAACGGTGTGCGATTAGATACGGAGACCGGAAGCGTGGTAGGAGAACGGTCACTAGATGTTGTAACCGGGGAAAATGAAGTTGTGAAAGGAACGAAGGAAATTTATCCTGGACTTTATGTTTGTGGAATGGCAGCCTCTGCGGTATCCGGAACTCCACGGATGGGGCCAATCTTCGGAGGAATGCTGATGTCAGGGAAGAAAGTTTCCGATATGATTATCGAACGTTTGAAACGATAGTTAATGAAATGGATCGTGATAACTTCTCCCGATTTTTTGCCGGGAGAAGCTTCTGCCATTTGTTTTCTTCTTCAGAACGGAGTGGATATAGTGCACCTTCGAAAACCTTATTCTCAGTTAAATGATTATAGGGCGCTTTTAAAGGAGATTCCTTCGGATTATCACGGATCGATCGTACTACATGATCATTTTGAACTTTGTGGAGAGTTTGGAATTCAAGGTGTTCATATTAATACTCGTAATCGTATGGTCCCTTCTGATTTCAGAGGATTTCGGAGTTGTTCCTGCCATTCGCTTGAGGAAGTATGTGAAAGAAAAGAGATTATGGATTATGTTTTTCTGAGTCCGATATTTGACAGTATTTCTAAGCCGGGATACAAGAGCGCTTTTTCCGAAGCGACTTTACGCGAAGCTTGGCAAAAGGGTATCATCGACAAAAAGGTCATGGCCTTGGGAGGGATTACCTTCTCAGTTATCCCTTGGCTTCAATCCCTGTCTTTCGGAGGAGCTGCATTCTTGGGGGATGTATGGGAAAAAATGTTGAAGGGAGGTTTTGTACATTTGAAAAAGTATGTAGAGGAAGGATCTCGAATGATGGATAAACTTAAATCAGAATAAAAAGTGGATAGATAATTTTATACTGGATTGTATTTGCATTATCTTTGCACCAATAGTATAACATTTGGGATATGAAGAAAATTAGAGCAGTCATCGTTGGCTATGGCAATATTGGAAAATATGCATTGGAAGCATTGGAAGCATCTTCAGATTTTGAGGTTGCAGGAATCATTCGCCGTGATCCAAATAATGTTCCTGAGGAACTCGAAAAATATGTAGTGACAGATAGTATTGTGAAGTTGGAGAAAGTAGATGTCGCTATATTGGCGACGCCTACTCGTAGTGTAGAAAAGCATGCGAAGGAGATTCTTGCTATGGGAATCAATACAGTGGATAGTTTTGATATTCATGGACATGTTGCCGATCTACGTAAGACACTTGATGTTGTAGCAAAGGCTCATAATGCCGTATCAGTCATTTCTGCCGGCTGGGATCCGGGAAGCGATTCTATTATTCGAGCACTAAGCGAAGCCATGGTTCCTAAGGGCATCACATATACTAATTTCGGCCCGGGCATGAGCATGGGACATACTGTAGCCGTGAAAGCCATCGAAGGAGTGAAAGCGGCTTTGTCAATGACAATCCCATTGGGAACCGGGATTCATCGCCGTATGGTGTATATCGAATTAAAAGATGGTTACGATTTCAAACAGGTAGCTGCGGCCATCAAGGCTGACGACTATTTTGCTCATGATGAAACACATGTGATGCAGGTTGAAAGTGTTGACAACCTGAAAGATATGGGGCATGGTGTGAATCTGGTTCGGAAGGGAGTTTCGGGCAAAACACAGAATCAGTTGATTGAATATGATATGAAGATTAATAATCCCGCATTGACGGGACAAATTCTTGTGGCTGTAGCTCGTGCAAGCATGAAACAACAGCCGGGAGCCTATACGATGATTGAGCTGCCTGTAATAGATATGCTTTATGGTGAAAAAGAAAATTTAATAAGACGATTAGTATAATATGCTTAATTACATCACATGGACAGTTGATCCTGCAATCTTTACTATCGGTTCACATGAGATTCGGTGGTACGGACTTGCGTTCGCTATTGGTTTCTTGATTGGATATAAGATCGTTGAAAAGATGTGGAAACAAGAAAAGCTCAATCCGGCATGGATTGATTCTCTGCTTCTTTACACTTTTCTGGGAACGGTTATTGGTGCACGTTTAGGACACGTGCTCTTTTATGCACCGGGTTATTATTTCGCGAATCCAATAGAAATATTCAAAATATGGGAAGGTGGGTTGGCAAGCCATGGAGGTACACTGGGTATTATTATTGCCGTATATTTTTATTCAAGACGTGTCAGTCACCGCAGTATGCTTTGGGCCTTCGATAAACTGGTTGTTCCAACAGGATTGGTCGCAGCATTTATTCGTTTAGCCAACTTGATGAATCACGAGATCTACGGGCATGTAACAAATTTGCCGTGGGGATTTCGTTTCATTACGAATCTGCATGCTTGGAAGCAGGGGGCTGATCCTATATTTACTGCGCCTTGCCATCCGACGCAATTGTATGAAGCTTTATGTTACTTTATTACATTTGTAATATGTATGTGGCTATACTTTAAGAAAAAAGCATGGAAGAAGGAGGGATTCATCTTCGGCGTATTTATGATTTGTATTTTTACAGCTCGTTTCTTTATCGAATTTTTGAAAAATGATCAGGAAGATTTCGAAGCCAATATGATATTGAATATGGGACAATGCTTGAGTATACCTTTTGTTTTGGCAGGTTGTTATTTTGTATGGAGAGCATTAAAGAAAAATGATAAATCAGTAGAACATGTATAAGCTAAAAGAGATTTCAGATAAAATCTTTTACGTTGGAGTGAATGATCGTCAGAAGTCACTCTTCGAGAATATGTGGCCTTTACCATACGGTGTGTCATATAATTCTTATTTGATAGTTGATGAAAAGATTGTACTTGTAGACACAGTTGATGTTTGTTATTCGGATATTTTCCTTAAGAAGATTGCTGATGCGTTGAATGGCCGGAAACTTGATTATCTGATTATTGATCATATGGAGCCCGATCATGCCGGAAGTATTCGTCTGTTGCGTCAGCAATATCCGGATGTTCAGCTTGTCGGTAATAAATATACCTTTGGAATGTTGGAAGGTTTTCATGGTATTACTAGGGGCCTTTATGAGGTTAAGGAAGGCGATACACTGAATATTGGTCGTCATCAGTTATCATTTTATATGGCACCGATGGTCCATTGGCCTGAAGTAATGGTCACTTATGATGCGACAGATAAGATTCTTTTCTCTGCCGATGCTTTTGGTACTTATGGCACATTGGATGGTGGCGTGATTGATTCCGAAATGAATGTAGAGCATTATTGGGAGGAGATGATTCGCTACTACTCTAATATTGTCGGTAAGTATGGTAATCCTGTGCAGAGATTGTTGCATAAGCTTTCAGCATTCGACATTCAGACGATTTGCTCCACTCATGGCCCTGTTTGGCGCGAGCATAAGCAAAAAGCTATTGAAATATACGATCGTTTGAGCCGCTATGAAGGTGAGGATGGTGTTGTGATTGCTTATGGGAGCATGTATGGTAACACTGAGCAGATGGCAGAAGCGATTGCTTCTGCATTAGCTGAAAATGGTGTGAGGAATATTGTAATACACGATGTAAGCAAGAGTCCGGCATCGTATATTCTAAAAGATATATTCAAATATAAGGGGCTTATTATTGGAAGTCCTACTTATTGTAACAGCCTTTTCCCCGAAGTGGAATCACTGTTGAGTAAAATAGAAATCCGCGAAGTGAAAAATCGTTTGTTTGGTTACTTCGGTTCTTTTAGTTGGGCTGGAACAGCAGTTAAGCGACTTGCTGCTTTTGGGGAGAAGATGAAATGGGAGACCGTCGGTACGCCTGTTGAACAAAAACAAGCACTGAAAGCTGATAAGTATGAGGCTTGTCGGGCTTTGGGTGAAGCAATGGCAAAGCAATTGATAAACGAATAAATGAAATAAATTATGAGATTGATTATTGAATCTGATTACGAACAGCTTTCAAAATGGGCGGCCAATTATGTGGCAGCAAAGATAAAAAAAGCAAATCCTTCTGCTGAGAAACCTTTTGTGTTGGGTCTGCCAACCGGTTCTTCTCCTCTGGGAATGTATAAGAACTTGATCGAACTGAATAAGCAGGGAGTGATTTCCTTTCGGAATGTGGTTACATTTAATATGGACGAGTATGTAGGATTGCCCGAAAATCATCCGGAAAGTTATCATTCATTCATGTGGAATAACTTCTTTAGTCATATTGATATAAATCCTGAGCATGTAAACATTCTCAATGGTAATGCCGCCGATCTTGAAGTCGAGTGCGCTTCTTATGAGGCTCGTATCAAAGCAGTCGGAGGTGTAGACTTGTTTTTGGGCGGTATCGGTCCCGATGGGCATATTGCGTTCAATGAGCCTGGTTCATCGCTGGGTTCTCGTACACGTGTGAAAACACTGACTACAGATACAATCATTGCTAATTCGCGCTTTTTCGAAAACGATGTGAATAAGGTGCCCAAGACAGCCGTTACGGTTGGTGTTGCCACTGTACTTGATGCGAAGGAAGTATTGATTATGGTTAACGGTCATAACAAAGCGCGTGCTTTGCAACAGGCTGTTGAAGGAAGTGTTTCGCAGATGTGGACAATCACTGCGCTTCAGCTTCATCCGAAAGGAATTATTGTCGCTGACGATGCTGCATGTGTAGAAATGAAAGTGGGAACTTATAACTATTTTAAGGATATAGAGAAAAATAATCTTTGTCCTTCTTCTTTATTAAAATAAGAGTCGTATCTGATTATATGCATAAATTATAATAAGACAAAAGATGAATATAAAAGTAGAACGGGAGTCGGCAAGAACGATCGTATCACTCTCAGGACAGTTAGATACACTAACAGCTGTAGATTTTGAGAAAGAAGTGTCAGCACTTTTGAATAGCGATGAGCATCAGATTGTACTCAATTGTGAGGGTTTAAGCTATGTGAGTAGTGCCGGCCTCCGTCTACTGCTTACATTACAAAAGGGAATGATGGCAAAAGGCGGAACACTGATTCTCGAAAAAGTACAATCGCCTATAATGGATATATTTAAAATCACAGGTTTTTCTTCTATATTAACGATCAAATAAGAAAAGGATCAAAATAAGTAATAGACTGTGATCACAAACACTCTACATATTAAGAATGAATTGGGACAATTATCTCTTGTTACCTCATTTATTGAGCATGAGATCGAGACTGTCGGCATAAGTAATGAGTGTTCTATGCAGATACGACTAGCTCTCGAAGAGGTTGTTACTAACGTCATTTTATACGCTTATCCATCACAGAGCGGACAAGATTTGTCCATTGATCTTGCCTATAAGGATGGAAAACTGCAGATCACAGTCATAGACACCGGTATTCCCTTTAATCCTATGGAAATAGAAGATCCAGATCTGACATTATCTGTAGACAAACGACCTATAGGAGGTTTGGGAATATTTATAGCTAAGAAATTAATGAACGAAGTTCATTACTGCCGTACCGACGGAAAGAATATACTGACAATGGTTAAAAATGTAGACTAATATGAGCGACTATAATATAAAAGATATCGAGCAGCTAAAATTCCGAATACGGGTTGTTGATAAGGTAGTACTTGCCGGATGGGCGCTTTTTATTTTCTTACAACTGTTCTGCAAGGCCTCGAATTTCTCATGGAGCATTCTTTTTATTATTGTTATTTTATATATTTTCAAAGCGCTTTGGCAGAAAAAACTCGGCATTAAAGAATCATTGGCGAAGATGGTTGAAGAACGCACCATTGAGCTTCGTGTTCAGCGTGACCAGGTAATGAAAGAATCAAAGAAATTGTCGGAAACTCTTCGCGCTCTAGCCAAAGCACAAGATGAATTGGTAAGAAGAGAAAAGTTAGTAACAATCGGACAACTTACGCAAGGCCTTGTCGACCGTATCTTAAATCCTGTCAACTACATCAATAATTTTGCGGAATTGTCGGTCGGGTTGCTTAAAGATTTAAAACGCAATATTATTAGTCAGCAGCAGTCAATGAATAAAGAAACTTTCGATGATAGTTTAGAGATTCTTGAGATGATTGACGGTAATCTGATAAAAATTGATGAGCACGGTTGTAACACCGTTCGGATTGTTAAGGCTATGGAGGAATTACTGAAAGATCATCATGGCGATATTGTGTCGACGAATATGTGTGATTTATGTAAGGTAAATGTTGATGTTATACGCAAATCATATCAAAAGCAAATAGAAGAGTATCATATTCAGATAGACTTGTCGTGTCCGGCTGAACCATTGATGGCCGATATCAACATTGAACAGATGAATAAAACACTGACCAATCTTTTAAAAAACTCATTATATGCCGTTGAGAAGAAAAAACAAAAAACAGAGGATTTTGAGCCCCTTGTCTCGGTTATTCTGAATAAAGGATTTCATGATACTTTTACGCTTTCTATTCATGATAACGGCATTGGCATTGATGAAAATATCAAAGAGAAGATATTTGAGCCATTTTTTACGACGAAGACAACTGCAGAAGCGGCAGGTGTCGGTCTGTACCTTTGTCGTGAAGTTGTTTTGAATCATCATGGAAGCATTGTTGTTAACAGTAAAAAGAATATTTATTCCGAATTTGTAATTACAATTCCTCTTCATCAGGGTAACAAGGATAATAGCAAAAGCAATGAATGATACTGATAAAGAAATAGAACGACTCAGAAAGCAGCTTTCTCAACTGGAAAAAATGTCGGGACTTGGATATTTGAGTGCCGGTATTGCACATGAGATACAGAACCCTCTCAACTTTGTAATCAACTTCAGCAAATTATCAGGGAAGCTATTGAAAGATATGGCAGAAATCCTACAGGATGTGCTTATCTCTTTACCTGATGAGACAAGAGATGATTTGCAGGATATTTTAAAGGATTTGCAGGGGAATATGCAGAAAATTGAGGAGAATGGTAGTAGAGCCTCGAATATTGTCAAAGGAATCTTACTCTATTCACGTGGTAGAGAAGATGAGTTTATTCCTACAAATCTTTGTCAACTGGTGAAGGAATATGTATGGCTTTCATATCATGCGGCACGAGCGAACAATAAAAGCTTTAATGTGACGATTCAGGAAGACTATGATGAGCATATGCCTCTGATAAAAGTGATCCCTCAGGATTTCAGCCGAGCTGTACTTAACTTGATGAACAACGCTTGCTATGCAGTCAATGCACGTGAAAAATGTGCGTCCGAAGAACTTTATTCTCCGACTATCAAAGTAAGTTTGAAGCAGAAAGACGCCAATATTGTATTAATCATTGAAGATAATGGGGGAGGAATCTCCGATGAAGTAAAAGAACACCTGTTTACCCCTTTCTTCACAACCAAACCGATAGGTGAAGGTACGGGTTTGGGACTTTCTATTACTAAGGGGATCATTGAACAAAAACATAACGGAACAATTAAGGTGGAATCAATGGCGAACAGGTTTACGCGCTTCATAATAACTATTCCTATCCAATAAACAGAGATATTACAACTATGGCTTTAAAGATATTAAGTGTAGACGACGAACAGGATTTGGAAATATTACTCACGCAATACTTCCGTCGGAAGATTAAAAAGGGCGAGTATGAGTTTTCTTTTGCTCATAACGGACTGGAGGCTCTGCAGATGCTTTTGGCCAAACCGGATTTTGATATTATTTTAAGTGATATAAATATGCCTGAGATGGATGGACTGACGTTGCTTACCAAAATCAACGAAATGTGTAATCCGGCTCTGAAATGTATTATGGTATCGGCTTACGGAGATATGGAGAATATCCGTACGGCAATGAATCAAGGTGCTTTTGATTTCACAACCAAGCCTATCAATCTCGAAGATTTGGAGAAAACAATAAATAAGGCTGCTCAACAGATATCTTTTATTAAGAAAGCGCAACAAGAACATTCACAGTTGGAATCTATCCAAAATGATTTGCATGTGGCACAGGAGATTCAACAGACGATTCTACCTAAAAAATGTCCACCATTTCCAGGGCCCAAAGCGTTCGACTTGTTTGCCTGCATGAGTGCGGCCAAATATGTTGGAGGCGATTTCTACGATTTTTTCCGTATTGATAAAGACCGACTTGGAATTGTTATTGCCGATGTTTCAGGCAAAGGAGTCTCGGCTGCCATTTTTATGGCAGTAAGCAGAACGGTTATTAGGGCAATTGCGCTGACCGAAAATTCGGCTGCACTTTGTATGGAACGATCAAATATTATATTATGCCAGGAAAGCGTGAGCGATATGTTTGTAACAGTCTTTTATGGGATATTGAATATTCATTCTGGAGTATTGGTCTACAGCAACGCAGGGCATAATCCTCCTGTATTGATAAAGAGTGACGGCACTGTTTCGTATGTCCCGATTACCAATGATATCATATTAGGTGCGATGAAAGATGCACAATATCACGAAAAATCATTGCAGTTGACGGGAGAAGACAAGCTGCTTCTGTATACCGATGGCGTCACTGAAGCAATGAACATCGATCACGAGCTTTATGGTAACCAACGACTGCTAGACAATTGTTGTATTTGTTCTGATAGAACTCCACAGGAGATAGTGGAGAATGTGATAAAGAGCGTGAGCGATTTTACAGCAGACAATGCGCAATCGGATGATATAACTTTGTTGGCTGTGGCATATCATCAATCCGAATAAACCAACAAAATTCCGGTATGGATTCTTTTTTTTGAAGTAAACACCTGTAAATGAAATTTGTGGGTTGGTGCCAGACAAAGGTGGATATAAATGACGAAAAGCAATAGTATCTGATATTACCTTCTTAAGTAAAAATAAAGGGTTGAACTTATTTTCAAGTTCAGCCCTTTAACGTATTTCATATTTATGATATTTCTTACTTTACCAAAGCATCACGGATAGCCATGATGTCTGCATTAGCAGCTCTTGCAGCTTGTATGGTTGCTACCTTTTCTTTCAACGGAATGATTGTTTCACTTAATTGTTTCAGGTCTGGATAATAATTTGACAGATCTGAAATGACTTGTCCCAATATGTCAATACGCTTAACCATATTATCTGAAAGTCCTGCAGAAGTTGCATCTCCTTTAATAACCAACGATGGGTTTGCAAGCAGGCACGCATTTTCGGCAGCTGCGCCACCCATTATTTCTACAGCTACATCCATCTTGTTCTCTTCAGCCAGTTTGTCAACAATCTTTTTTTCCTGATTTTTCATGAATGTGTTCAGTTCATCTTTTGTCGTCTTTACAGGCATGGGTTCCTTTAGGATGTCCAGGACAGAAGTAACATTCAGATCGGCTGCTAATTTGGAAATTGCGCTTTCCAGTTCTGTTGTCGGTTGCTTCATGACTTTTTGTATATTGATGTCAGCGATGTAGATGCCTAATGCGCGTGATTTCTGAGCTGGAGTAGTGAGCTCGGCTGCTTTCGAAACTGGCAGCATATACTTTATGTTTCCAACGGCGATTTTGATATCTCCGGTAGACAGGCGGTACGGGATGTCAGAGCTTGGCATGTCTTCCAACAATTTGGTCGTTTCCTGCTTTAGCTCTACGGTAAGTAAGTCCTTCGGAACATTCCCGGCAACAACAGCCGAGTCTTCGGTTGTTTGTGCTTCATTTGCTTTCTTGGCTCCATTACATGAAGCCATTCCAAATGCAATTGCTGCAATAGCAAGCATGCTTAAAATACTCTTTTTCATTTGAATGAATTTATAGTTTAACTTTTAAAAAGTTCATTTATTCATTTTCAGGAATCGCCCTGGAAACTCCGCGAAGATAGCGATTATTGTTAATAATGCAAAGAAAATAAGGACTAATATATTAAATGTGTAAGTAGAAATGTATAAACCACCTACATTCTTTTCGTGGCTATAAAATGCCGCTCTTCCCCACCGATTATCTGGAGGTATGAATATCTGTCCCACAGTTGGATAAATCCTATGATTCGTTTCTCTAAACAGGCTCGTATTATTTGTTCCCATTACCAGACTTTCGATGGCGGTATTATAATGTTTTTTCTTTATTTCTAGGAGCCATTTGGCGCCTTTATCCTTTTCAATACGCTGTTGTCTTTGATTAAGTAATGCAGTAAAATTGCTGGCTCGTGTAGTAAATGCCGTATCGACTTTATCCAGATAGGCCAGATAAGATTCATTTTTTAACCGTGGAGCGATTCTCGCAACAGAAGACAGGATCGCCAGTTCATTTTCTACCGTTGCCCGCTTATCTGCATCTTCTTTACTTTGGAGCTGTTCGACTATATTACGTACTTCTTTCGCATGCACATTACCATAATATTGAGCGAGATACTTCTCTTTATCAATGAGGAAAAAAGGTCGTTCATAAGTATTATTTTTGAACTGTTCCACCATCAGCATCTCAAACGACCAACGCGAAGGGATCATCTCTCCAATCAGTGGAACCACGTTCCTGTCGGAAGTCGGTGTCTGCAAATCGTCAAACTTGATAACCAACCCGCAGAGTAAAATCTGAGGAATGAGCAATAGGGGAATACATATGTATATAGCTACGACCGAACTCAAGGTCTGCGACAAAAGCAATCCAGCCATGTTTGCTACAAATGCCGTAATCCACAGGATACTCCACCAGGTGATAAACATTTCATTGCCAACGCCTATGATTGTATTCCCTACAACTAGAAACAGAAAACTTTGCAATCCGGAAATGAGAAATAAATAACATATCTTCGATGTCAGATAGCTGCTTCTGCTAAGTCTAAGGAAGTGTTCTCGTTTCAGTATTATACGATCTTTAATGATCTCTTCGGCGCTAATACTTAATCCGATGAATGTGACTACAATAACGGCCATGAAAATATATGAAACGAAATTCTTATTGGTTAGTAGAGAATACGTATCCCCATCGATATAGTGGGTGAGCGAAGCAACCATAAATGCCAGAAGCGGGGCTTCACACAACGCGATCAGCAAATATTGTTTGTTAGTCAGTTTTGTTTTGACATTGCGTTCCAGAAATATAAGGAACTGTTTGAACCACGAAGGTTTTTTTTGTTTGTTGTCAGGGAGCTGGACCTTATGCACCGGTTTGGATTTTGGCCGGGCTTTTGTATATTTTTCATGCCATTCTTCGGGTGTAAACTTGCGGATGTTTGTTTGACTTCCCGAATCGTCTAGTTTTTTCGAATCGATGATATTGAGTATCAACTCCGGATTTACATTGCCGCATGTACTGCAAACACTGATATCCGGATCCGTATATTTTGCTGCCTGTTTGAAATAGGTGATTGCTTCAATCGGGTTCCCGTCATAGATAGGGTAGCCTCCTTTATCTAAAAGCCATAAACGATCGAATAGCTTATATATTTCCGACGATGGCTGATGAATATTCACCACCACAAGTTTCCCACGATGGGTCTGTTCTTTTAGCAGCATAATAACCATTTCAGAATCTGAAGAAGAAAGTCCTGATGTGGGTTCATCCAAATACAAGATGGCTGGCTCGCGTATCAATTCGAGTGCGATATTTAGCCTCTTTCGTTGTCCGCCACTGATTGTCTTATGAATAGGAGATCCTACAGCCAGGTCTTTTATTTCCTGAAGATCAAGATCTTCCAATACATCATCGACACGTTTCTTCATTTCATTGTCCGACAGGTTTGCGAAACATAATCGTGCGGTATATAGGAGATTCTGATATACTGTAAGTTCTTCAATCAACAAATCTTCTTGTGGAACAAAACCTATCAACTGCCGGGCTTTGGGAGTTTCCAAAGGATAACCATTGATAGTTATAGATCCGTTATTTGGATGGATGTTCCCATTCAGAATATTGAGTAAGGTGGATTTACCAACACCGCTCCCTCCCATAATAGCCACCAGTTGTCCCGATTCCAGATCAAAAGAAAAGTTATGTAGTCCGTTATGACTGTTATGAAAATTATATTCAATATCCCTTCCGGAAAGATAAATCGTTTCTTTTTGTTTATTTTTATTGAATATATTCAGCAGGTCGCTGTAATATACTGGCAGAAAATGCGGTCCTTTGAGTACACTGCTGTGTTGCCATGAATAGAACATATTTGGGGCAAGTGGAATATCGTTCATAAACACCTGCCCTTTGCCATAATAGGTAAACAACTGCTTGTCGAAACGACGGATATAATGAACTCGGATAAATCCTTCCATTCCTTTGCGGAAGATATGATTCTCATTGTCACCGGATGCGCCGTTGATTGTCAGAATAGATGAGGTGGATGGCCCTCCGGTAATGAAAGCAAGTATATCGTTAAACTCCTGATTGGAAATAGAAAAAATATCGGCTACTAAATGAAAAAGTTGAATGTGGTTATTAAATTCCCGGCTATTGACATAAGCGAACTCTATAAAACGAATTAGTAACAGGAGTTGTTCGTCCGAACGCAACTTGATTTTCATTTGTTCGCATATGTTCCGTATGACATCTCTCTTGTTGATATCGGAATGTGAATCGTCATACATGTCTCTCAGCTCGTTATAAAGCTCAAGATAATCCTTGTGCGAGCGAACACCAAAATGACTTGATAAGTAAGAATTAAGAGCCGAATATGCCGTATCCTTGTCAATTTTTACTGTTGAAGCAAACAGGGCGAACAGATTCAGCAATCCATTTAGTATGGTTTCATTCATAGATTTTTATGGATTAAACAATAATTTACGTATTGATGCCGGTAAACTCCTTCAACGCATAGCCTATAAGAAAGCTGAGTGTTGCAACACTGAAACTCAGGATAGCCATTTCAGCAAACCTTTTCTTGAAACTCTCGCTGCGAGCTACGGCATAGTAATAATTAAACAAGGCAATAATCAGCAGAGCTATAGTCAACATAATTCCTAACGCTATCAGAACATTACTGATAAAGATAAAAGGAGCAACTAGCGCAATCACTGTAAAGATGTATGCAATGCCTGTATAGACCGAGGCTTTTATCGGATGCTTGCCTTCTTTGCCTTCGGATTTTGTAGACAAATATTCGGATGATGCCATCGATAAGGCTGCCGCAATACCTGTTATGCTTCCGGTAAGGGCAATAAGTTTTGAGTCACTTAGTGCAAGAGTGAAACCGGCTAAAGCTCCGGTGAATTCCACCAAAGCATCATTCAGACCCAGTACAACTGATCCCATATATTCAAGCCGTTCTTCATTGATCATGCCGATCAGAGCTATCTCGTGTTGCTCTTCTTCGCGGGTAATCTGTTGTAGTTCGGGAAAATCTTTGAAAGCAGAGTAATTGTTTTGCGCATTCTTTTCACTTGTTTCCATCAGTTTGATAGCAAATGTAAGTCCAAAAATATGCGACATCCAATAATATTTGTTGATGCGAGCTTTGTCTGGAGCCACATCCTGATTTGTTCGATTGCGAAATAGAACATAGTGATGCTTTTCATCTTTCGAAATACGCAGCAAGATTTGTCTATTTGCTTCGTTCTTCTCTATTGAAGCCAGCTTTGCATAAACAATGCTTTCTGTGATTTCGTTCTTTTGAAAAGCCAAAAGAGCCTTTATTGTTTGATTACCGCGTTTCATAACTACATCCTTTCTGGCACTTCCATACCTAATAGTACTGTACCTGATTTGATAACTTTTGCTACATTCGATGAGAGTACCAGACGGAATGCTTTTAGTGCTTCATCTTCTTCATGCAAGATAGAAAAATCATGATAGAACTGATTATATTCTTTTGCCATATCATAGATGTAATTGGCAATCAGCGCCGGACTGTATTCGTTGCCGGCCTCTTTTACGGTTGCGGCAAAGTCGGCAACCGATTGTATTAGGTTCTCTTCTTTTTCGGAAATGGAAGTCGTATCAGATAAGACATTCGGGATAACAATTCCATCTTCGGCGGCTTTACGCAAAATGGAACGAATGCGTGCATAGGTGTATTGAATGAACGAACCCGTATTGCCATTGAAGTCGATTGATTCCTTTGGATTAAAAGTCATGTTTTTACGTGGATCCACTTTCAGAATAAAGTATTTCAGTGAACCTAGGCCGACGATACGTGCAATATTGTTGCTTTCTTCTATAGAAAGGCGATCGGTTTTCCCTGCTTCTTTAGAGATATCGCGCGCTGTCTGAATCATTTCTGCCATTAAATCGTCGGCATCAACAACTGTCCCTTCCCGACTTTTCATTTTTCCATCAGGAAGTTCAACCATTCCATAAGAGTAGTGCACTAAGCCTTTGCCAAAGGCAAAACCCAACTTGTCAAGCAGGATCGACAGTACCTGGAAGTGATAATTTTGTTCATTACCAACGACATATATCATTTTGTCGATAGGATAGTCGTCAAAACGCAGCTTGGCTGTTCCGATATCCTGTGTCATATAAACGGACGTTCCATCCGAACGTAACAGAAGCTTCTCGTCTAATCCTTCTCCGCGTAAATCTGCCCAAACAGAACCATCGTCACGACGATAGAATATTCCCTTTTCGAGTCCTTCCATCACTTTGGCTTTGCCTTCGAGATAGGTTTGCGATTCATAATATATCTTGTCGAAACTGACCCCTAGCATCTTATATGTTTCATCGAATCCGGTATACACCCAACTGTTCATCATTTCCCACAATGCACGTACATCTTTATCGCCTGCTTCCCATTTGCGAAGCATTTCATGTGCTTCTTGCATCAGTGGAGCCGCAGCTTCGGCTTCTTCTTTTGTCATGCCCTTAACTTCCAGTTCTTGAGTCTCTTCCTTTAGTTTATTGCTGAATAAAACATAGAAGTCGCCGATTAAATGATCGCCTTTTTTGCCAGCTTTTTCAGGTGTGATCCCATTACCCCACTTTTGCCAGGCAAGCATGGATTTGCAGATATGGATACCTCGGTCATTCACGATGTTGGTCTTGATAACTTTGTTGCCATTCGCTTTCATGATCTGTGCCAGACTATAACCTAACAGATTGTTGCGTACATGTCCCAGATGGAGCGGCTTATTGGTGTTTGGTGATGAGTATTCAATCATGATCAGTGGCGACTCGTCTGTGGCATTTGTAATACCATACTCCGGTTGAGCGTTGATATCATTCAGTAGGTCAATCCAACAGGTGCAGGATATGGTTAAGTTCAGAAATCCCTTGATTACATTATATTCGGCTACAGCTGTTGTGCTTTTTTGCAAATAATCGCCAATCTCGTTAGCCGTTTGCTCCGGTGATTTTTTTGACAGGCGGAGAAATGGAAATACAACAAGGGTCAGGTGTCCCTTGAATTCTTTTTTGGTCTTTTGTAGTTGAATCTGATTGTCGGCTACATCAGCACCGTAAAGTTCATTAATGCCGGCTTTCACTGCACCGGATATCTGTTGTTCTATTTTCATATTGTTATGATTACAGTTTAATGATTAGGCAGTTTAGCAAACTGCGGGCTTTTCAGATGCAAAGATAGTGTAACCCGCGAGGACTACAAACAATCTTGTCTAATTTCTTTATAGAGTACTTTGTCTATATTATGGAAGAATTTTTGCTTGGATTGGAATGAAGTTTTGTAAAAGTACAAATGAAGTTGTCGGCTCATATAATATGGAACGATCGTTCCACATATGTGAGTCGATCGTTCCATATAATATGGTTCGACCGTTCCATATATATGAATCGATAAATTTGTTTATACAAATGTATAAATACGTATTATCAGATGCATTCTTTTATATAAACCAATGACAACATAGATCAGATGAAACTGGTTCCGGAGACGGGAATTTGTATATAATTATTATTAACTCTTTTATTCACATCACTTATTTTGTTTACATTTGTTCCCATTAAAGAAGGGATTATGCGATATATACATCATATTTTTTCGGTGTCGCTGTTTTGGTTGTTGTTCGCTTCGATAATTGTGGCCCAGCAATTGCCGATGAAGCCGTTGCCGATTGATTCGGGCATTCATTATGGAAAGTTAGTTAACGGGCTGACTTATTATATTCGCCATAATGCCTTGCCTAAAGAGCGGGCCGACTTTTTTCTTGTGCAGAATGTAGGATCAATCCTTGAAGAAGAGAATCAACGCGGACTGGCGCACGTTCTTGAACATATGGCGTTTGACGGAAGCAAGCATTTTCCGGGTCATGCGATGGACGAATATACCGAAAGTATCGGTATGCGGGGAGGCGAAAATTTCAATGCTTACACAGGTTTTGACGAGACGATATATATGATTATGAATGCGCCGGTAAAGCGTCGTAGTGTTGTTGACTCCTGTTTGCTTATACTTCATGATTGGTCGAACTGTATCACGCTGGCTGATACGTCAATAGAAAAGGAACGTGCGGTGATTCGCGAGGAATGGCGTACACGTCAGGATGCACAGGCGAGGCTTTGGGAGCAGCAGCTTCCAAAAATGTTTCCCGGTAGCCGGTATGCAAGCCGGATGCCCATCGGTTCGATAGATGTGATCAATCATTTTAAGAGTGAGGAATTGAGAGCTTACTATAAAAAGTGGTATCGCCCGGATCTTCAAGGAGTTATTATCGTTGGAGATATCAATGCGGATAGTGTGGAAAGGGCATTAAAGCAGGTTTTTGCTGATATTCCGACTCCTGTAAATCCGGCAAATCGTCCTTACTTTGAAGTGACTAACAATGATAGTCCGCTGGTTTCGGTCGCCACTGATAAAGAGTCGTCGAACACGATTCTTTCCCTATTTTATAAACACGAACGGATGCCTAAAGAGCTTACTGCCACGATGGCGGGATTGCTTAAAGATTATATGGACGAAGTAGCCGTTTCCATGATTAATGACCGTTTTAGTGAGATTTTGCAGAAGGCTGATCCTCCTTTTGTTGTTGCACAGGCGGCTGACGGGAACTATATGGTTGCGAAAACGAAAGATGCCTGGACTGTTTCTGCGTTGGTTAAAGAAAATGATATTAATCGTGCAATGATTGCATTGGTGAATGAAACGGAACGGGTGAAACGTTATGGATTTACGCCTTCGGAGTATGACCGGGCCCGAATAAACGTTCTGAAAGATTATGAATCGATTTATAATGATCGTGATAAGCAGAAGAATCGGACTTTTACTAATGAATATGCTTCTCATTTTACTGACGGAGGATATATTCCGGGTATTGAAACTGAATATATATTAATTAATCAGTTAGCCCCGCGCATTTCTGTTGAGCAGATTAATGAGCATGTGAAGTCTCTGATAGGAGACAGGAATATTGTAATCAGTTTGACCGGCCCTCAAAAAGAAGGGTTGAAATATCCTAGTGAAGCGCAGTTATTGGAGTCGTTCAAGAAAGCGCAGCAGATGCCTGTTGAGCCTTATAGGGAGACAGTTTCGGATAAGCCGCTCGTTTCGAATCTTCCTATTCCCGGAAAGATAAAGAGCTGCAGAATTGATCCGCAGTTTGGTGCAACAGTAATGACATTGAGTAATGGTGTAAAAGTGGTTCTTAAACATACCGATTTCAAAAAGGATGAGATTTTGATGACAGCTACTTCGCCTGGTGGCAGTACATTATATGGTTCTAAGGAGATAGCTAACCTGAAGATCTTGAATGATGTCATAGGTTTGGGAGGGTTGGGTGATTTTTCTCTGATTGATCTGGGAAAGGTTCTTGCAGGAAAGAAAGTCTCTTGCTCGTCATCGATCGGGTTAGACGATGAAAGTTTGAATGGTTATGCTGCACCTTCGGACATCAAGACACTGTTTGAACTGATTTATCTTAATTTTACTGCTCCGCGGATAGACGAGGAAGCCTATAAATCTTTTGAGTCGCGAATCAAAGCGCAACTGGTAAATCTTCAACTCAATCCGATGATTGTTCTTAATGATACGCTGGCAAGCATACTTTATAATGGAAATCCACGTGCCGCGCGTATTGTAGTTTCTGATTTTGATAATATCACCTATTCGCGTGTCATGCAAATTTGTAAAGAACGTTTTGCTGATGCTTCAGGTTTCGTGTTTACATTCACGGGAAACTTGAATCCGGATACTCTAAAACCGCTTATTAAGCAGTATTTGGCAGCATTGCCGACTAAAGGGGTTATAGAAAAGGGCAATCCCCTCGAAGTCCCTGCATTTCGTAAAGGCCATTATTCGGATATTATCAAGCGGAAGATGGAAACACCTAAGGCTACAGTTGTTGACTTTTGGTCCGGACGAATGCCTTACAATCTGGAAAATATTCTTACTTCAAACATGTTGAAGCAAATTCTCGACCTCATATATACGAAGCAGATTCGTGAGAATGAAGGAGGAACCTATGATATAGCAACGACTGTGCAGATTGCTTCTTTTCCAGAAGGACAAACTTATCTGCAAACATCTTTCGAAACGGATCCCGCAAAGCAGAAAGAACTAAACGCGATCGTTCATCATGAAATGGAGAACTTACTGGAGAACGGTCCGACTGCCGAAGATTTCAAAAAGTCGCGCGATAATGTGATGAAACGCCATGCCGAAAAAATGCAAGAAAATGGCTATTGGTTGAATATATTGGACAACTATTATTCCCGTCATTTTGACGGATACACGGATTTTGTAAAGACGATGAATTCGATCACGCCCGCAAAAATACAGTCGTTTGCCAGGATGCTGGTAGGGCAAGGCAACAATATCGAAGTGGTGATGGAACCGTGAAACTCCGTCAACGTATCGGGAATGCTTTTTTAAAGCGCATTACTTTCCCGTTTGAATGATATAGTTCAGCGTAGAAAATATAGATTCCTGTTGGAAGATGTCTGTTGCCTGATTGCATTCCGTCCCAATATAATTGTCCGTTTGTTCCTAGTAGTTCGTTTGTTGTTATGGTGGCCACACGCTGTCCTGCGGTGTTATAGACAAAGGCTCTGCATCGATAGCCTGTTTCCTCTGTCAGATAGGAAATTATGTATTTCCCGCCTTCATTGGACCAGCGTGGTACATCAATACCTAACGGTATTTCTGAAGAAGAATTCCTGACTTGTGAGTTTTTATATCCGGGTGTTCCAAAACCTGCCGATCCGGCAGCTGAAGTCCAGTTTGTTGCATCTTGTGTCGCTTTATCAGGAGATATCCGTTCCAAAGAAACGCCTTTTTTGTCTTTGACGGATGCTGCATGCCATTTGTTATTGTAGCTTACTTCATCGATGATAGTTTCATCGGCGGTTCTAAACAATACAATTGTAGAAGAGGTATTGGCGAGAACCGGAAGTTTCTCGATTTCATGTAGTGCGTGAGGTTCGCTAAGCATATAGAAGGAAGCGACACCTTCGTAATTTTTTGTCAAAGCTATGTAGTTACCTGCCTTAAGGTTTCCTTTTAGAGCAGAAAGTGGATAATGTGTACTCAATGTTTCATCTGACTTGCGAAGAGCGATGGAAAGGCCGCTTAACGGAAGATCCTTATCGGAACGGTTGTAAAGTTCGATATATTCACTGCCTCCGGAGCGTGGTTCGGGTAGTAGTTCATTGAAAATTATATCGTTCGGTTTGACAGGCGATATCTCCGGTTCGGAAGGTTCTTCAGGTTTCTCCGGATCTTCAGGTTCGTCGGGTTTTTTTTCGCCTTGCGAACTATTCTTCGCACCGGGTGTTCCGCCTCGTGGATCCACCGATAGGTTCCACTGATTATATGCACGTTCCCATGATTTGGCAGGTGTGGCTTTGGCATAGATCACTTCGTCAATGATCTTTCCCGAGGAGTCAAGTAATTGAAGTTTCTTTCCCGTGTTTGCCAGTGCTGCGGGAAAGTTGCCTAATGGAACGGCGATTCCTGTATCATCGACAGTGATATTGCGGCCTTCACGATAAAGAACGGCATAGCCTCTGGCGGAGATCGTAGTGTTTCCTATCTCTTTTGCCGAAGTGTCGTATACAAACAAGCATCCTGCAAGAGACAGTGCCTTGTCTGTTGTATTATGTAGTTCTACATATTCAGTCTCTGGAAGTGATGTTAAACCTTTGGGATCAGCCATGATTTCATTGATTATAATTGAACCGGGTGTAATTGTGCTATTGTCTTCTTTTTCGTTATTATTATCCTCGTCTTCTTTCTCGATTTTTATCTCTTGCGAATACTCAGGGAGTTCGTTCCCTGACAAATCTTTTATACCTTTATAAGAAATGGTGTAGAATTTGTCTGTTTCAAGTTCTTTCGCGAAGAATATATTGATTCTTTCATGTGTCTCGTCAGCATATGATTGTTTGGTAGCAAGGCCGATATCGGTGAGATTAAAGGCGGCTTTTTCAATATTGACGGCTTTATTGAATAAGAGTTGCAACGACGACAAATCGATTATTTCCAAGGACTTTATAACAGGTAGTTCAATAGGTGTAGGATTTTGTTCTTCAGGAATTGAGAAACCAGAAGTATCAGTTGGTGTTATTTTATTGGAAATTTTTATATTATCGATACTAAACAGGTCACTTTTGGTTTTTGTATATACAAATTTGAAACAGAATTGTCCATTGTTCACGGCTTTTACCGTACAGTCACATGCTCCTTCCTTTACATAATATGTAGAATCATGCTGCCGACTGTATAAAGTCCAGTATCTGTTTTTTTCCAACGTTACCTTGAAGTGTACCCACGAATCTTTCTGATAATTGTTTCCATCGTTACGTATAATATCTTTTCCGTTATGTCTTAGCCCCAGTTTTCTCTCTTTATTATAGCCAATTTGTAGATTGAAATATTCGGTGCTGTCGGTGCGGTAAAGATACACCCAAAGTTTGTTATTGTCGCTTGGGGCACTGTTCATCTGAATATCAAATTCCCACTGCATGTCCGGAGCGTATGAAATATTCATGCCGATTACTGCTGTACCGGAGGTTGTTGGTGAAATGCCTAGTTGTAGACGTCCGCCTTTAACATTGAACATATTTCGATCTTTACCAATCCATGTAGAAGGAATTTCGGAGCTGTCGAATGTTTCATTTATTTGAGAATAAAGGCATATAGGAAGAAACAGGAGGGATAAAATGATGAATTGTTTCATAGTTATAACGGCTTTTTTTATAAATTGTTTATCTTTGCAACCTCATTGGCTAGAGAGGATGCTTTAGCGGTGATAAAAATACAATATATTAAGTAAACAAACAAATTAGTGCTCAAAAAAATGAAAGTAGCAGTTGTTGGAGTCAGTGGAGCCGTAGGACAAGAGTTCCTGCGTGTGCTCGACGAGAAAAACTTCCCGATCGATGAGCTTACCTTATTTGGTTCATCTCGAAGTGCCGGACGTGATTATTCTTTCCGTGGTAAAAAGTACACGGTCAAGGAATTGAAGCACAACGACGACTTTAAGGAAATCGACGTTGCTTTTGTTTCGGCCGGTGCAGGTGTTTCCCGTGAATATGCCGAAACCATTACTAAATTCGGAACAGTGATGATTGATAATTCGAGTGCATTTAGAATGGACAATGATGTGCCATTAGTTGTTCCTGAAGTCAATCCGGAAGATGCTCTGGATCGTCCGCGTAATATTATTGCCAATCCGAACTGTTCGACAATCATTATGATTGTCGCTTTGAAAGCTTTGGAAGATATTTCGCACATCAAACGTATTCATGTAGCTACTTATCAGGCGGCCAGTGGTGCTGGAGCTGCTGCAATGGATGAATTGTTTATACAATGTAAAGAATATTTGGAACAAAAGCCGGTGACAGTCAATAAATTCTTCTATCAGTTGGCCTTTAATCTGATTCCGCAGATCGATGTGTTTACAGATAATGGCTATACAAAAGAAGAGATAAAGATGTTTAATGAAACTCGCAAGATGTTACATTCGGATGTAGTGACAAGCGCAACGTGTGTTCGTGTACCGGTTCTCCGTTCTCATTCTGAGAGCGTATGGGTTGAAACGGAACGTCCAATCTCGGTTGAAGAAGCCAAAGATGCTTTTGCAAAGAAGAATGGACTGGTGCTGGTAGATAATCCGGCAGAGAAAGAATATCCGATGCCTTTGTTTGTTGCAGGAAAGGATCCGGTGTACGTAGGGCGTATACGTAAAGATCTGGCCAACGAAAACGGTCTGACATTCTGGGTTGTAGGTGACCAGATTAAAAAAGGCGCCGCTCTTAATGCCGTTCAGATTGCCGAATACCTGATCAAGGTTAAGAATATCGGATAAAGTGAATGCGATCCTTTTGGGACGCAAAAAAGTATATTTTGGTCTGTATTTCCTGGATTTGAATACGGAGAAATTTTATAAAGAAAGTAGCTAGAAGATTATATCTCTAGTTGCTTTTTTTATAAAATGAGTGTGAATTTGGATTTTTAATTTGATTGATTATCTTTGTCCATTAACAACAACTTGATTTTATTATGAAAAAGTACTTTGGAATATGCCTGTTTATTTTGTTTATTTCTGCATGTAGCCATCAATCTAAGCGTGCAAACGCTGAGAGGATTAAAGACTTGAAGTACCTTACCATAACGGATAGTGTATACTCGACGTTTCCAAGTCAACTATATTATCAAAATGGAAAACTCTATTGGGAAGATGCATTTGCAAGTGACTATTTTATGCATATGCTGGATGCAAAAACAGGAAAGGAACTTTATAAGTTTGCTCGAAATGGTAATGGACCGTGTGAATTAAATAGTTGCCACAGGATTTCATTAATACCGCAAGGTGGACTTTGTGGGTTGGATCTGGCTCATCATGCTGCTTTATATAAACCTTCTGGGGATACCCTCCGTGAAATACCTGAATACATTTTTGGGGGAGGTAATTGGACTAACTGTATTGCTATAGATGATACGACGGTAGTTTATCTGTATCCAGGAAAAGGTATTCCATTTAAATTTCAGCGCAATAATCGTCATACCTGTTTTGGACATTTGCCATTAAATGAATATTTAAGAGAAGATGAAAGATATAATCAATTCCAAGGTGTGATTCATTATAATAGTGAGAAGAAAGTCCTCGTTTATGCTCCCCTTCATATTCCTTATTTGGCCGTATATGACTTGTCAAAACAAAAGTATAAGCTTAAAAAAGAAGCATTTGAATTTTTTAAATATACCGTCCAGAGCAATGGGGAATTGCATTTGGGTGAACATACTCCGGGTATTCAAGATATGAATATAACCAAAGACTATATTATTACTATTAAGCATGATGAGAAATATGAAAGTACACTCAATATAAAGAAGGATCATGACCTTACTACATATTTGCCTTATTCGGCTTTTGTTTACGATTATGATTTGAATCTCGTAAAGATTCTTAATTTCCCGTTTAGAGTATTATGTATTGGCGGAGATCTTCAATCAAATGATGTATATCTGATGGCTTTAAAAGATGATTATGAGATTGTGAAAATTTCAATACCATAAATGAAACGGTCTTTATTTATTTAATCTCTTCCAAGCCTTCTTCAAACGAGTGCGGCTGATAGCCTAGCTCTTTGATAGCTTTTTCTATATTGAGCCCGCTATTGAAGGGACGGGGAGTGGTTTCATGCATCTCGGCTGTTGTGACCGGAAGAATCAGACTACTATCTAAATGAAAGAAAGCGGCGGTTCTGTAGGCGATATCTTTAATCGACATGTACTCTTTCCCACAGATATGATAGATTCCGCTTTTTGAATCGAGCAGAAGCTTGGTGCCTTCAGCGATATCTTGAACCCACGTTGGGGTGCGATACTGATCGGAAACGACTTTGATTTCTTGTCTGCTTTCGAGGCGGTTCTTTACTAACTGTACAATATTTCCATGTTGTCCTTGCAGGTTTTTCCCGTAGACGACAACTACGCGTACAATAGCATAACTGCTGCATGTTTTAGCAATGATAATCTCACTTAGGTATTTTGACAACCCGTAGTAGTTGATAGGTGCAGGTAAGTCTTCTTCCGTGTAAAGGCGATCGGTGTTTCCATCGAACACAAAGTCGGAAGACAAATGAATTAAACGACAGCCGCACTGTTCACAACATTGTGCCAGATGTTCTACGGCAGCCACATTAAGGGCAAAAGTTTCTTCATGGTGTTGCTCACAATAGTCTGGAGCTGACAAAGCTGAGCAGTTGATGACAATCTTGGGTTGTATTTCTTTTATTATTCTATCTATGGTTTGATAATCCGTCAAATTAGAAATATAGAATTGGTGTCTTCCTGTTTCTCTTATGTCAGGATGAAGTGATATTCCGATTAAAGAATAATAGGAATAGGTGGAGAGGTTATCTAAAATTCTACGTCCGGCAAAGCCATTAGCTCCGATAACAATAATCTTTTTCATATATTGCTTTTTAGAAAATATACAAAGCTGTTAATGCTATCCTTTGATTTGTAACAGCATGTGTATTAATAACCTTTCCATTCTCTAAATTGTTTTCGCCATACCATGCTTTGGTTGGTGTGAATTCAATTCCGGTACTCCAGTGTGGAAGATTGTACGAAAAAGAAAATACACACATGCATAGTTTGTCAATATTCAAGCTATTACCATAAGTCGTTGAACTTGTCAAAGAATGATTTGTCCCTAAATTCTTCGTAAATCCAAGGAATAAACCACTTTTCCATTTGCTTCCATAAGTTAGATCAATCCATGATGTAGAATGACGGAAAGGAACATATTTCTGTTTCCCATTTTGTTTATTGATAGAGCTGATGCCATAGCCGCTGAGCATAGATGTATAATCGAGACATGAAGCCAGCAGACTTTTTGCCGCGAATGTGAAATCTTTGTGGCTGTATTTCAAATGAGCTTCGTATGAAAAGGCTCTGATATGTTCATTTACTTTATAGGTTTTTCCTTCCCACTCGGACGCTAATCTTGGTTTTAAGGAAATGGTATGCACGCCAGCGCCAAGACGCCAGTCTTTGATACTTAATATATCTGCACCAACATAAAATTCAGGGAGACAATTATTTTTCATGTAATCCAGGCTTTTCCCGTTTGGCCCATTTGAGATATATTGCAATTGCCATAAAGCTGCAGCAGTAAGTTCTATCCCCTTTAGATTATATTGATAACGGAACTGAGGTTCACGGTTAAAAGGTTGAAATGGTGCACCTTGCGAAATACAAAGCAGGCTTGGGGTAACCGAGCCTGCTAGTGGATGCCATGTCTGACCAATAGTCAGGCTGCTGTTTTGCCAGTCCAATTTGAAATAAGCCTGACGGATTCGTAACAGGGTACAACTGCTTGAAAAACCTCCGAAATCTGTTTCAATTTTTCCGGACGTTTGCGCAGACCCAATCATTGGGCCTTTAATATTTATCCCTAGACGCGTCGTAAAGGAATAGAAACCGGTGTTGGATTGTGCATTCAAATCTTCACCGTTGCTATCCAGTTTTTTATCCATTGGATAAAGATAGAAAGTTCCTTCGACAGCGGCATTATTTGCGCGCGAATTATAAAACATATCGTTGCGAATGAATCCATAAAAACTGTATGAAAAGTCTTTTTTTTGTGCCTGCAGAAGAGGAGTGAGCATGAGTGCAGATAAGATTAGAGTTTGTCTCTTCATTTCTGTCGTTTGTTATTCGTTTGTTACTGGGTTGCAAAGGTACATATTTTGGTATAATTAATTTGAAAAGTGGAATATTATTTGTTCCTTTGCTTCCAGAATGTTAGAAAATTGCCATTATGGATTACTAAACAACATGTTATAAAACAAATATAAAATGAATACTAAGAAATTTTTATTGCAGGAAAAAGACATTCCGACAGCGTGGTATAATATTGTCGCTGATATGAAAAACAAACCGCTTCCTCCGTTGAATCCTAAGACGAAAAAGCCTCTTAATCCTGAGGATCTTTATCCATTGTTTGCAAAAGGATTGGTTGATCAGGAAGTAAATCAGACAGATGCTTGGATTGAAATACCGGAAGAGGTTCGCGATATGTACAAGATTTGGCGTCCAACACCATTGGTTCGTGCTTTCGGATTGGAAAAAGCGCTAGATACGCCTGCACATATCTATTTCAAAAATGAAAGTGTAAGTCCCGTAGGTTCACATAAATTGAATTCGGCTATTCCTCAGGCTTATTTTTGTAAGAAGGAAGGAGTTACAAATATAACAACTGAGACAGGTGCAGGACAATGGGGTGCTGCTATGTCGTTAGCTGCTAAGCATTTTGGATTGGAATTGGCTGTTTATATGGTAAAGATAAGCTACAATCAGAAGCCTTATCGTCGTCTGATTATGCAAACTTATGGAGCTGAAGTTGTTGCTTCGCCAAGCATGAGTACACGTGCCGGTCGTGATATTATCACCAAACATCCGAATTATCAGGGAAGTTTGGGAACAGCAATCTCTGAGGCTGTTGAATTGGCTATGCAAACTCCGAATTGTAAATACGTTTTGGGAAGCGTCCTGAATCATGTCATGTTGCATCAAACTGTTATCGGTTTGGAAGCCGAGAAACAAATGGAAATGGCTGGCGAATATCCGGATGTATTGATTGCTTGTTTTGGTGGAGGTTCGAACTTCTCAGGCATTGCTTATCCGTTTTTGCGTCACAAACTCCTTGATGGAAAAGATATTCGTGTGATTGCAGCTGAACCGGCTTGCTGTCCGAAATTAACGCGAGGCGAGTTTCAATACGATTTTGGTGATGAGGCAGGTTATACGCCACTAATTCCAATGTATACTTTAGGCCATAGTTTTACTCCAGCCAATATTCATGCGGGTGGATTGCGCTATCATGGAGCTGGTTCTATCGTAAGTCAACTGAGAAAAGACGGATATGTTGATGCTGTTGATATTCCTCAGCTTGAAACATTTAAGGCTGCATTGCTTTTTGCTAAGACGGAAGGTATTATTCCGGCCCCTGAATCATCACATGCTATTGCTGCAACGATTAGAGAAGCTGAACAAGCAAAATTGGAAGGTAAACAGAAAACGATCTTATTTAATCTTTCTGGTCATGGATTGATTGATATGACGGCTTATGATCAGTATCTTGAAGGTGATTTAACGAATGGAGAAGTATCTGATGCTGATATTGCAAAGAACATTGCAGAGTTGGACAAAATTATCTGATTGATTACAAGCGTAGTTCTTTTGGGGATAAAAATAGAAAGGCGCTAATAGCAGAGACTCACGTCTTTTGCTGTTTGCGCCTTGTCTAGTTATGAATGTGTGTATGAAACATTGTAATGTTTATGAGAAGATATCGTTGTAGTTCGAATCCGCTAAAACTAATTGCTGGACATTTAGGTCGTAAGATTTCTTATTTTTATCCCACATGCCATAAACAACATGAATCTCGCCTTTATCGGTATATGTGAATGTTGATTGATAATAAGGCTGCCATTCTTCATTACTTTTATCCCAGCGATAAGCCGTTTTTGAAGCTACTTTGCCATTTTCATTGTACGTGAATTCATATTTGAATTCTTTACTCAATAGTCCATCGTTGTTCAAGAAAACAACTTTAGACTTGATCTTGCCGTTTTCTTCTTTTGTATCATACATGTAGTTCCTTGGTGAAGCTGCGCTTATTACCAGGTTACAGATGAGCAGAACTGCAAGAATCAAAATGCTTTTACTAATATTTGTCCGTCTCATGTTAGATTGTAATTTTGTTTTTGCTTTCAAATTGTCATGCAAATGAAGTCTTTTGCCCTGGATTAACCAAATAATATCTGACATTTTGTTATATCATTTTGCGTATTTAACTATAATTATATTATCTAATAGCTAAATGATAACTCTTATGGCTTTCAATATGTAACTTGTTATCCGCTTTTTATTCGTATATAGTGAAAGATGATCCCCTTTATTGCACTTATTGGCTACTTTTTTCTTGCTTAACTTACAATTTTCTATTGGACGATGGAATAGGCGAATGTGAATAACTTATACATGAGAAAGGATTAGTTTTACATTGATCCATTGCTAAACGTTCAACATAAAATTAATCCTTAAAATAGAGTTTGAATATTCTTTTATTGGCTTATATCCCTTTTATATACAATGGCATACGAGCTATAATTCCTTTTTCACTCTTTGCACGCTGGATGGTACTGAACAATTCATAATCACTGCCTAACATGGTTTTAACGATTGATAGTTTGGCTTCGTTTATTTTCTTCTCCAGGAATTTTGTAAGGAAGTCTTTTGGTTCATCCGCAACCGTAATGCTATAATTCTTAAGCTTGGCTAATGAAGCAGCTTCTTTGATTGCCACATCAATACCACCTAACTTGTCAACTAATCCTTTTTGTAAAGCTTGCTCACCCGTCCATACGCGTCCTTGACCAATTGAATCAATATTGGCTTTAGTCATTTTTCGGCCATCGGCACAACGGGTAAGGAACAAATCATAAGTACGTTCGACACTATGTTGAATTAAAACTTTTTCGTCGTCACGCATTGGACGGGAGGCATCGCCGAGATCTGCGTAAGTGTTTGTTTTAACCATATCAGTGGTGAGACCAAGTTTTTCAAAGGTTCCTGTAAGATTACGAACCACACCGAAAACGCCTATTGATCCTGTCAATGTGGTGCGTTCGGCTACAATTTTGTTTGCGGCGCAAGATATGTAATATCCCCCGGAAGCAGCATAATCACCCATTGAAACGACAATGGGTTTCACGGCTTTCAGGTCTTTTACTTGTTTCCAAATTTGTTCGGAGATGTAAGCGCTTCCTCCCGGAGAATTAACGCGGAAGACAACAGCCTTTACCTCTTTGTCTTCTTTTAATTTTCGTAATTGATCAGCCATATCTTCAGTGATTGACTGTTCTTCGATGGAACTTAGCGGAGATGCAGAAGCTTCGTCAATAATCTCACCTTCTGCATAAAGAACAGCGATTTTATTTGGATTGTCATTGTTCGATTCATTTATTGAAATAACTTTGTCGATAGTAGCTGATTTAAGTTTGTCTTCTATCTTTTGTCCGGCTAAATTTTTTACACTGTTTTCGGCTTCGAAACGATAGCGTAAAGCATCTGCAAGTTTAAAATCAATGGCATTTGATGCATCACCAATAGCAAATCCGCCGTTTATGTATTGTTCCAATTGTCCTGTCGGAATCTTTCGGCTTGAAGAAATCTCATTTGTGATATTTTCCCAAACGCTATTCAATATAGATGTTAATTGTTCACGGTTCGCATCACTGAACTTCTTTAAGAAATAGGGTTCAACAGCACTCTTATATGTTCCCACCTTAAATATATAGTGTTCAATACCTAGTTTCTCGGCCAGTCCGGTGAAGAAAAGACCTCGTGATGCCAGCCCAATCAAGCCGATAGAACCCTGCGGATTTAAAAAAACAGAATCGGCTACACTGCATACGTAATAGCTCCCTTGTGTATAATTATCACTATAGGAGACGATGAACTTGCCGCTTTTTTTGAAATCCAACAATTCCCGGTGAATAGCTTCTACGCCGGCAAAACCCGATGAGAAGTCGCCAGCTTCAATATAGATACCTTTGATGTTTCCATTTGTTTTTGCGTTACGAATTGCTTTGATAATGTCGGACAGAGAAATATTATCACTAGTCTCATTAAAAAGCTCAAAAAAAGGATTCTTGCTTATCTGTTCAGATAATGTTCCTTTTAGTGTAAGTCTGAAAACAGTATTTTTATCCGGACTATATGTACTGGAACCTTCAGCAGAAGCTGCAACTCCAATGATGAAGAAGATGGAACCAAGAATAATGATTCCGAATGCTATGAACGCACCTAATGCGCAAGCGAACATGGTCTTAAAAAATTGTTTCATCTGTTGTTTTATATTTGTTAGGTTATGAATGGACGGTCTTAAATCTCTATGCGGCCTTCGAATTCATCTACAGTATAGTTTAAGAAACGATTGAATGGCAACATTATTTTAAAACAGGCAGCCGTTTGTTCCAACCAATCGGGTGCGGTAAAAAAACTGTCGGGTTTGACTATACTCATAGAAAAATCTTTATGTCTCAAAACTTCTTCATATTTGAAATCGGCAGAGAATCCGTAGGGTACTCGTTTTAATACGTCACCATCCAAACTAGGAAAGATTTTCTTAAATGCAGGTTTTTCTACAATAGCTTCGAACTCTTCGACATGATCATATATGTCCTGACGAATTTTTTTTACCAGAGGGGTTTTAGGGCACCATATTCCACCAGCCAAAAGGCAATGCTCGGGCTCAAGATGAAGATAATAGCCCCCACGTTGACTGTTTTTCCCTCCGTAAGCGGCGATATAAGCACCGAAATGTGTTTTATACGGTGTTTTGTCCGGTGAAAAACGGATATCACGGTAGATGCGGAAATAACAATCTTTGGCCTCGATACCGATTATTTCTTTGTCGAAAAGAGCAATTCGGTTTATCAGATCTTGAACTTCATCAAGGAACACCTGATGCAAGAGATCATATCGTTCCTTGTTGGCGTGGAACCAATCTCGATTGTTATTTTGTCGGAGTTCTTTTAAGAACTGTAAAATTTGTTCGTTCATATTTAGTTTTTATAATATATCATTGTTAGAAAATCATTCTTTATTCTGCATTTGTACGAAAGGGAGCTACCGGGAGTCCTTCTGTGTTGAACAAATTGCCGACTGTTGCATCATCAAAGCAGTATTCTACTTTCACAGGATGCTTAATCTTTGGAGCTGAAACAATCAATTCGTTTCCTTTGATTTTTGCTTTTGCATTTACAAAAGATCCGTCTTCCCCGGCAACGGTCAGACCTGTAACTTGCTTCCCTTTGCAAATGAGGCCATTCTCGGCATGGCTGAATGAAAGTATCGCCTTGTTTTTTTCTATTCTTATATTTTCAAGTAAAGGAGAAGCATATCCTGAGGCAACTCTGCCATAAGTTTGAACTAAGGCCAGCTTGGCTAAACGTAAACCTACGTCCTGTTTATTGACGGGATGAATGTCATTTATGTCGTTAACTAAGTCTGAAGTGACTACTAGCCCTGATTGATGGATGTTTTTGGATACCCATTCTTCGGCTTCACGAACTTTTGCCGGTCCATTATCACTAGACTTGTATGTGTATGGGGCAATCTGAACAATATAAAATGGAAATTCTTTTTCAAAGTTTTTGCGCCAACTTTCGATCATCGTTTTTAATAGGGTTGCATAAGATGAAGAATGGTCTACATTGGCTTCGCCTTGATACCAGATAGCTCCGGCAATGCCATATGGAACGAACGGATGAATCATTTGGTTATAAAGTACACCCGGTTCTACAGGCCACCAAGGATATGTTTTAGCTGGAATGGCTTTTACTATTGATTCATTTGACATAACCTTTTCTTTTGGAGTCCATACTTCAGCCGGAGTACCTCCCCAGGCTGTCACGATCAGACCGACCGGAACTTTTAAAGAATCTTGCAGATTGCGACTGAAAAAGTAAGCAACAGAACTAGTATTCCTCATTACATTGGGGGTGCATATTGCCCATGCTCCTTCACAATTGTTTTGCGGAAATGCTGCTCCTCGTTTTAAAACATTAAAGATGCGGATATTAGGATGATTGGCCGCCGCTATTTCTGCTTCTTTGTTCATTAGTTTCCAATCGGCATTAAAATCCATATTCGATTGCCCACTGCATAACCATACTTCTCCTAGCATAACGTCTTGGAGTATTTTTTCTCCACTGCCTGTAATAGAGATGGCGTACGGACCACCCGCTTTGATTGTTGTTAATGTTGTTTTCCATGAACCATCGGATGCAGCAACAGCTTTTGCTGTATCGCCGGGCGCCCAACTCCCGACAACCGATATGGTATTATGTGCTGCACCCCATCCCCAGATGGCAACTTTACTATTTTGTTGCAAAACCATATGGTCTGTAAAAATCGATGGTAGACTAATTTGCGCTTTTAAGCATAAAGTTGTTCCAAATAAACAACCCAAAACTAAACAGCTCAGATAAATTCTATTCATTTTATATTCCTCCTACATTAATTATTATCGTATTCTGTATTAAAAGTAAAATCCCAAATTTAAATAGAATTGTACTTTTTTGTTTCTACTTGACAGCCCGATGTTCGCATTGAGTGGTCCGGCAAAACTGTTGTAAGCATAACCAATGCTACCTCCCCATATGCTTTGTCCGTCTATAAGTTTCAAAAAACTATTTTGATGGATAGCATAATTGGCAATCAAAGAAATATAATTGTTAGCTATTATACGTTCGCGAAACTGAAAGCGCATAACAGCTAGGGCATTATCCAGAATTTCAAGATGACTGATCCCTGCAAAAGGCATTTGTTGAGGTACATATCTGCCAAAAATCTCTCCACCTAAAGCATTCAGATACGGATATGCAACATTATGTCCTATAAGAACACGTCCATATAAACTGGGCAGAATACTTAAGCGACTTGATAATGGTACGATTGTTGCCAGATTAGTTGATAATGCCGAAAAAGGGGAACTTCCATCATATTTAACAAAATTGTCAGTATAAACAGAATAATCAGCTTGCAAAGAGAACCCCTTGTCCGGAAAATATCGACGATCGAAGGTTTCTAAATTTGCTGAAGCAAAATAGTTGAGAAATCGTTTAGGTTTGACGTTGTATTGACTACTTTCGGTTTTTGCCAAAAAGGAATTGTAATCATAATATTCATATCGCATTCCAATTTTAAACTTGAAACTCAACCAGTTCATGTCCGAATAGGCAAATTCGGCCAAATGATGTGTATAGGTTGTATTATACATCTTATCTCCTTTATGATAGATATCCAAATCATGATAGTCAAACTGATAAGACAAGTTGAAGTTGCGCAACGGAGTTCGAGCTATTGAATAATCCAAACGCACATAGGATAATTTTTCCCCGACACGTCCAGTAAATGCTAATTTAGAACGGAAGTTGCGGCGATAGTCGTAGGTTGCATTGAGTAAAACGCCGATTATTTCTTCAGAGTCAAATCGTAATCCGACATTGACTGAACTGACAGATTTAGCTTGGACTTCAAGATCCAAGTCTTGTTGTTTATCACCTGTAAGTTTGTAATTGACATTCGAATAAGCATTTGTACCAATAAGTATTGACATTGCATTCTGTAGTTTGTTTACAGTCAGTAAGCTGTTTTCCTTCAAACCGCTAATTTTTTTTAGCCAATTAATATCACGGGCATCGGCACCTGTAAATGAGATATGACGAATATAAAAGCTGTCTGTTGGGAAGACTGGTCGTTTGAACTTATATTCTTCCGGACGATAATCACTGGCAACACCAACTTCCTTCTTTAAAGCGAGAATATCAGTCCATCGACTTCTGGCACATTGTTCACCTCGTTGGACAAGAGAGTCAAGCGCTGCATGGGTGAAACTTGTGGAACGATATGGTTCCATATTCGGGCGTAGCAGCAGATCAGTATGTTGTTTATTAAGGTTGTATTTTTCAAAGCCGTGAAGTGCGATGATTTGAGTGGCAATATCACCTGGAGTATAAAGCCTGTTACGTTGTCGCAGGTCACTTGTTGCCAGATCAACGCCGATAATAATGTCTGCACCCATAGCGATTGCTACATCAACCGGATAATTATTGTTCAAACCACCGTCAACAAGCACCATGCTATCTAATCGAACAGGCGCAAAAACGGCTGGAATAGCCATACTGGCACGCATGGCAACAGGAAGGCTTCCGTGATGAAATACGTAATCTTTTCCTGTTACCATATCAACGGCAACGCAGGCAAATGGTTTATTAAAATGGTTGAAATCGACCGAATCTTGATAGCCAATAGTTAGATTTGAGAATAGGTTTTGCAAATTCTGTCCTTTAATCATGCCTTCAATAACACGATCTTTTTTTGCCATTCCAAAAGGAAGCGAGATGATATAACGTTCTGCATTCTCTTTTTCGGGGAAAAACAACCGATCTCGTTTTATATGATCACTTAGAAGCATTTCCCAGTCCTGACTGTCGACCATCTTTTCTATTTCTTCCGGTGAATATCCTATTGCATATAACCCTCCAACTATAGCACCCATACTTGTACCTGTTACGATATCTATTGGAATACCTGCTTCTTCCAATACTTTGAGAACGCCAATATGAGCAACACCCTTTGCTCCGCCACCACCAAGAACAACAGCTACTTTCTTTCGCTGGCTAACAGCGGAAGTTGCAAAAAGGATCATCAGTAAGAAGCATAGATATTTTTTCATTTACAGAATATTGACATAACAAATGTACATGCTTATTTTGGGATACACAACTAATCTTTATTTCTATTTTTGCCATTTCTTCATGAACAACACTCCCCATAGCAAGTTCCTTCTGTTTCAAATTCTAAGGTTACATGTTGAATCCCCATTTCCATCAATTTGTCTTTGATTTGGTGTTTGATCGGCGACATTTGCTGCGCGTCTTTGATAAGTACATGGGCAGTTAAGGCCGTTTCGGTTGTACTGATTGCCCAAATATGTAAGTGATGGATGTTCTCTATACCGTTGATAGCGCTGATTGATTGGATTATTTTATTTATATTTATTCCTTCAGGTACACCATCCAGCGAAAGACGAAGGCTGTTTCGTAGTAACCCCCACGTAGAGTATATGATGATAAGAGCAATGATAAATCCGATGATAGGATCGACAATATACCATTGCGTTTGCGCTATAATGATTCCTGAAACTACTACACCGATAGAAACCAATGCATCAGCAGCCATATGTAAATACGCCCCTTTGATATTTAGGTCTTTATCTTTACCGCTCATAAAAAGCCAGGCAGTGATGGCATTGATGATAACGCCTATTCCTGCTACCCAGGCAATAGTAGAACCTTCAACGGCTTGGGGAGTTATGAATTTACTGATGCTCTCTGCAATGATAATACCCACGGCGACGAGCAGTATAACGGCATTAAGCAACGATACTAATACTGTACTTTTTTTAAACCCATAGGTATAGCTTGAGGTAGGATGTACTTCGGCCAGACGAAAAGCCAGCATGGCAAGTATTAGACTAGCTACATCTCCCAGATTGTGCCCTGCATCAGAAAGCAGGCCTAATGAATGTTGCCAGAAGCCTGCCGCAAATTCAACAATGACAAAGGCAGAGTTAAGCGCAATACCAATGATGAATGCGCGCTTTGGTGAATAGGCTTCAAATTGATGATGTTCATGATAATGCTCCATGTGCAGACTTATATGGATTGTTTGATATAGATGTTGTTTACTTTTTTGACTTTACTCATTGGATGATAAGCGTCATGACTGAATATCAGAATCTGGTTTTGCTCGGCGGCTTCGTCCAGCATCTTGATTTTCTCATTATAGGAAACTACAGGTTCAATATCGTAAGCTGAAATCCATGCCGGAGAGATGCTGGCTTCCAGAGGAATAACGTCGCCACAGTAGACATACGTGTCGGTATCTTCTTTTATGTATGTTACGATTTGTCCTTGTGTATGTCCATTAAACAAACGTAGTTCTATTTGGGGACAAAGCAAGGTATCTTTATCAATCAGACAGAGTTGATGGCTATCTGCTATAACTTGCATGTCTTCAATAAAATAAGAACTGTTTTCGAGGGCATTGGGATGAATAAAGCTTTCCCATTGTGCATGACTGACCCAATGTTTGGCATTGGAGAATCTGGATGAATAACAGAGTTCCGCTTCGCCTTTTTTCTTTTCAAAGGTGGTATATCCACAATGATCGAAGTGAAGATGAGTAAAAACAACATCTGTAATTTGTTCCGGGGTTATTCCGTATGTGCTTAATTTTTCCGATAAGTCATGCATATCAAAAAACTTATAGTAACTTAATTGCTTGAGATGTTTTATGCCTGCACCATTATCGATGAGGATGAGTCGATTGTCGTCAGTTGTTATTAAAGCGCTTCGTAAAGCCAACACACATTCGTTGCGTTCGTTGCACGGGTAGCGACGATTCCAGGAAACTTTAGGTATAGCACCAAACATGGCACCACCGTCAGCATAGAAGAATCCGGAATCGATAAGTTGAATGTCCATGAGTATATATTTATTTGAAAGCAAAAATAGTTGCTTTTGTAATAGAAACCAATTACTTTTTGCATTAATAGCGTATGTGCTGTTTCTTTTTATAATTTTGAAGAGATAGTAAAAATTTGTATATCTGTTTGAGGTGTTTTCTGAAGTTTGTATATTTGTAAAAAATATCAATCAACCATGTCGATAAAGAAGTATTTGCCTTTGTTATTCCCTGTCGCGTTTATGATTTGTTATATTATAACTCATCGGTACTTGTATGATTTTCTGACTACGTTTTCATGTGCGGTAATAGTTAGTGTATTAGTGGTGCGCCATAAGACTGTTGTAAATTGGGGCATTATTGTGCTGGCTTTTCTTTTTTCTCTTGCTGGCGATCGGATGTTGTTTACCCGCGCAGGATCGGAAATCCGTTTTATGTATGGCATTGCTTTGTTTTTTGCCGCTCATCTGTTTTATATTTTTTTCTGTCTGAAGAATGGTCGTTGGAGTATTCGTTTTTTTTGCCTGTTGCTTGTTTGCTATATGGCATATTTCTTTATCGCATTGATGCCAAATATATCAAATGGCATATTGCTGACGGCTGTATGCCTGTATATTCTTGTTTCGTGTTTTTCTGTTGCTGCAGCCTGGGGACTTTCGCTGGATAAGGCGACACAAATGCTTTTCTTTATAGGTATCGTTTGTCTTGTTTTTTCGGATACATTGATATCGATTCGGGAATTTCTGCATCAACAGTTGCTTTATACGTTGATGCTCCCAACTTATTATGCATCACAAATATTGGTGTCGGCAGCATGTATATACTCTTTAACAAGAAATCCGGGTAATAACTTCTCTATGAAGGGTAAATAGTTTTCTTCTGTGAATTGTAATCTCTTTTATTGAAAATGATTACCTTTGCAGCAAAATATAAGCAATGCAAAAAGTACATTTAATCTCCATTACAGAACCATTAGTTTTTGATTTGGCACTGGCCCTTAATCAAAAAGAATATGAAGTCAGTGTGTCAGGGAGGGGATTAACTGACGCTGTTATTAATTCGTTAAGATACAGCGGTTGTGATTGTCGTGGCGATGGGTGGTTTACAGAAAACATAACAAAGGATATCTTGTTTGTTATTATTGGGGCAACGGTTCAGAAAGATAATCCTGAATTAGTGCGTGCTAGAGAATTAGGGCTGTTAGTCGTTTCTATTCCGGAATTTATTTTTAGATGGACAAAGTCTAAGACTCGGATTGTTGTTTCGGGTAGTCGAGGAAAGAAAAGTATTATCTCAATGATAATCTACGTTCTGAAGCAGAAAAAGTGGCCTTTTAATTATGCCATAACCACTCATATTTCTAATTTGGAAGGTTGTATTTCGCTGGATTATGAAGCTCGCTTTGCGCTTATTGAAGGTGATGAACGTACGACATCAGCATTGGATAAACGTTTCCGTTTGGAATTTTATCGCCCACATATTGCAGTAGTGACTAATTTGGCGTGGACGGAGTCGACAGGGCATACTTCTTCGGATGCTTATTATGACATGTTTAATAGTTTTTCTCAATCAATCGAACGCGAAGGCAAGTTGATTTACTTTGATGGTGATGAGGCTGTTAAACGTTTAGCAGAACATGTAAGGGAAGACATTACGGCTATGCCCTATAATGCCCATGAGACGGATAAACGAGATGGGCAAGTGTTCTTAAAAACACGTTATGGAGAATTCCCGGTAAGAATTTGTGATGCCTATTTCCTGATTAACATGAATGCTGCACGTTTGGTTTGTCGTCAGCTTGGCGTCAAAGATTCGGAATTTTATCAGGCCATATCTGATTATAGTCTATCATTATAATATGTTTATTGCAAGACAAAAAAGGAAAGAGAATATCGCTGAGTATTTGTTGTATATGTGGCAGGTTGAAGATCTGATACGTGCAAATTGCTTTGATATGGATCAGATTCGGGCAACCATTGTATCACAATATGATCAACCTGATAATGTTAAAGAAGAAATTGCGCATTGGTACGAAGATTTGATCGAAATGATGCGCTCCGAAGGAGTAATGGAAAAAGGTCATATTCAGTTGAATAAGAATGTGATTATTACGCTCACGGATTTACATTTGCGTTTGCTTAAGTCGCCAAAAGAGATGGTTTACGGAGCCACATATTACAAGACGTTACCATATATTGTACAGTTGCGAGCTAAATCGGGAGGCGAAGACTTGCCTGAGATTGAGGTTTGCTTTAATGCTTTATATGGTTATCTGATTTTGAAAATGCAAGGGAAAGCGATCTGCATGGAAACGATGGAGGCTATCAAGCAGATCAGTGCTTTCTTAGCGATGCTTTCTGCAAAGTATCGTGATGATATAAATGGCGAACTAAAGTTGGAGGATTGAAAGAATGATAAAAAAAATATTGGTAACCGGTGGAAGCGGACAGTTGGGAAGTTCGCTTTACAAGATTTCAGACCATTATCCGCAGTATGAGTTTTTGTTTACAGATGTGGATACACTGGACATAACAAAGGCCGCTGCTGTGCGTGCTTTTGTTTCACAAAATCAGATATCTTACATTTTGAATTGTGCTGCTTATACGGCAGTTGATAAGGCTGAAGATAACGAGTTATCGTGTTTTCGTCTAAATTGTGATGCCGTGAAAAATCTGGCAGAAGCTGCCTTCGAAAATGGAGCGAAAGTTATTCACATATCAACGGATTATGTGTTCGATGGAACAAGCTACGTGCCATATGAAGAGGTAAATCCGACATGTCCGGTTTCTGTCTATGGAAGGACCAAACTGGCAGGCGAATTGGCTCTGTTTGAGATATGTCCTTCAGCTATTGTGATTCGTACAGCTTGGCTTTACAGTGAATATGGCAATAACTTTGTGAAGACGATGCTTCGTCTCGGTCATGAGCGTGATGAAATACGCGTAGTGTTCGATCAGATTGGAACGCCTACTTATGCGACGGATTTGGCTTTGGCCATGATGCATATTATTGAGTATGACCAGAAAGGACTTTGGATTCCAGGAATTTATCATTTTTCTGATGAGGGCGTTTGTAGTTGGTATGATTTTACAGTAAAAATTTTACAACTGGCAGATCTTCATCCGTATGTGCTTCCTATAGAAACAAAGGACTATCCGTCGAAAGCAGCTCGTCCGCATTATAGTGTATTAAATAAGATTAAAATTAAACGGACTTTCGGATTGCTTATTCCACATTGGGAAACTAGCTTGCGTGAGTGTGTTCGTATTTTGAAAAAAGAAAATCAATAATAGAATGGGTCAATATACAGAAGAGATCAACAAGAGAAGAACGTTTGCTATCATTAGTCATCCCGATGCCGGAAAGACGACGCTGACAGAGAAATTACTGCTTTTTGGGGGAGCCATACATGTGGCTGGGGCTGTCAAATCAAATAAAATTAAACGTACAGCTACATCTGATTGGATGGAAATAGAGAAGCAGCGCGGTATTTCGGTTGCAACTTCCGTGATGGCTTTTGATTATGCGGATCACAAGATAAACATCCTTGATACGCCTGGGCATCAAGATTTTGCTGAGGATACGTTTCGTACGTTGACTGCTGTTGATAGCGTCATTATCGTGATTGATGCTGCAAAAGGTGTTGAGACTCAGACTCGTAAATTAATGGAAGTGTGTCGCATGCGTAAAACGCCGGTGATCATTTTTATCAACAAAATGGACCGTGAGGGTAAGGATTCTTTCGATTTGCTTGATGAATTGGAAGAAGAATTGCAGATTAGGGTGCGTCCATTGAGTTGGCCTATTGATATGGGGCAGCGTTTTCGTGGTGTTTACAATTTGTATGAAGAAAAACTGAATCTTTATACGCCCAGCAAGCAGTATGTCACCGAAAACATTGAGTTTAAAAATATCAATAGTCCGGAACTTGAAAATTATATTGATCCCGCACAAGCTTCAAAGTTGCGTGCAGATATCGAGCTAATAGAAGGAGTATATTCGCAGTTTGACGTGGAGGAGTATCTGAAAGGAAATATTGCTCCTGTTTTTTTTGGATCTGCACTAAATAATTTCGGAGTGAAAGAATTGCTTGATTGTTTTATTAATATTGCCCCGTCCCCTCGTTCGGTTCAAGCCGTGGAGCGGACAGTGATGGCTGATGAGGAAAAGTTTTCGGGTTTTATCTTTAAGATACACGCCAACATGGATCCGAATCATCGTAGTTGCATCGCTTTTGTCAAAGTATGTTCCGGACGCTTCGAACGTAATATGAACTATAAGCATGTGCGATTCAACAAGTGGATGCGTTTCAGCAGTCCGACGGCTTTTATGGCTCAAAAAAAAGAAGTTGTTGATGAGGCTTATGCCGGCGACATCGTAGGACTTCCGGACACAGGCAATTTCAAGATCGGTGACACACTGACAGAAGGTGAAGATTTACATTTTAAAGGTCTTCCTAGTTTTTCTCCGGAGATGTTCAAGTATATCGAAAATGCCGATCCGATGAAGTCAAAGCAGCTTAACAAAGGCATTGAACAGTTGATGGATGAAGGTGTGGCACAGCTATTTGTAAACCAGTTTAATAACCGTAAGATTATCGGTACGGTCGGACAACTTCAGTTTGAGGTTATCCAATACCGTCTTCTGCATGAATATGGTGCCCAATGTACATGGGAACCATTAAACCTATATAAGGCCTGTTGGATTGAATGCGACGATTCAGAAGTGTTTGATAATTTCAAAAAGCGTAAGGCTCAGTATATGGCCATTGATAGGGAGGGACGTGATGTTTATATGGCTGATTCAAGCTATGTGCTTATGATGGCGCAACATGATTTTCCTAAGATACAGTTCCATTTTACTTCAGAGTTTTAATTTTACATCCAAAATTCTTCGTTTGTATTAAAAGCTGCGTAGTGTTTAGGAAAAGCCGTAGCATTGTATTTTTGTTGAGGAGAGTATTATTTTTGGTACGAATTATTCTGTTAGAGAATAGTCATAATCTCGTTAAGTGTTCCAACAGTGTAAGTGGGCTTAAATTTGTGAGGTTTCAGCTTGTTTGGGTTTAGCCATAACTGGTCAATTTGCGCATTTCTGGCTCCTTCGATGTCGGCCTCCCAGCTGTCGCCGATCATGAGGCTGCCCTTGCGGGTTGAATTTGTATTGACCAGAGCATAATCAAATATGCCCTTTTGCGGTTTTTGAATACCGGCATCTTCCGAAAGAATCATCTTCTCGAAATAGGGAGCTAATCCTGAGTTGACCAATTTCTTGAGTTGTACTTCGTGGAAGCCATTGGAGAGGATGAACAAACGGTAGTTCGGGTGGAGATAATCTAGTATATCAATGGCTCCTTCGATAAGGCGGGTTTTTGTGGTTGTACGCTGAAGAAATTCATTATTGATAGCAAGAACTGATTTTGTATCTTCAATGCCCAACGGCTGTAGCATGTAGCGGAATCGCTCTACGATCAGTGTTTTACGGTCAATGGTCCCTTTGCGATACGCTTCCCAGAGTTGGTCATTATGCGGCCAGTAAATATTCAGAAATGCCTCGAAGGAGGTATAATACCGACCAAGATTGTGTGCGGTATATAGTTCTTCGAGGCATTCTGTGTTATTCTGATACGTTGCCCACAACGTATCGTCTAAGTCGAAAAACAGACTTTTGTATCTCATCATCCTACTTCTATTACCAAGTATTTTCCAAGGCTCCAGAATGATTTGATATCTGTAATTTTCAATGTCATGTTTCCTTCGCTGTCTTTTACAAACTCGTAAGATCCGGTCGGATGATTGGATTTTAAGCTTGCTTTATGTGTGAATAATGGAATCTCTTTTACTTCGCGGATGTCGATAGTGATAAAATAGTCTTTATTGAATCCGCTTTGCAGCGCTTTGGATTTAGAAAACAATCCACCACCCGTAAGAATTTTTTGGTTTTTGAGCTCTTTGGTTGTACCGAAACAGTAGTAAGCCGTGTTGAGTGCTTTGTCTTGAGAATTGATTTTCTTTGACTGTTCGGCATTCTTGTTTGAGAGATCTTCAACATTTGTGTTGAGTGAAGCAACAGTTTCATCCAGTTCCTGAATACGGATATTCTTCTTAGCCAAATCCTCTTGCAGAGCAACAATCATAGTTGCCTTCTGATCAAGTTCGGAAGTGAGGCGTTCGATTGTTTTTTTCAAAGCAGCCGATTGTAGTTTACTCTTTTTTAATTTAGATTGAAGATCACTGATTTGTTGTCTGTTTTTTTTCAGCGTTTCCGTGATGAGTTGCATATTTTCCTTGATCTGTTCGCGATTGCTTTTGGCAAGATCTCCATTCTGCTGTTGAATATTCAGAAAGTTTTCAGCATCGCGGATAGATTGGATGTCCGTTTCTACATCATTTAGGGTTGCGATGATTTCATTCATCTCTTCCGTATTCTTGGTATTTTCAATCTTCAGAGAATCATTCTCTGTCTTTAACTTTTGGTAGTCGGATGATTGCTGTCCGCAGGAAGCCAACATAGTGGCGCAAATAATAATTGCAAATGCTACTTTTTTCATATACTTCTCTGTTTTTTATGTATTTATTCAGTATCGTTATTATTCCTTTTCTCTTTCTTATTTTTGCCTTCTAGGACAATAACAAATTCGCCTTTTGGTTCGTTCATTGTAAAATGAGCTATTATCTTTTCCAAAGTTCCACGAACAGTTTCTTCATGGATTTTTGATATTTCACGCGAAACTGAGACTTGTCGCTCTACTCCAAAGTATTCAGCAAACTGAGTTAATGTTTTGCAAATTCTGAAAGGAGATTCGTAGAAAATCATTGTGCGGCATTCTTCTGACAACTCTTTTAATCGCGTCTGACGTCCTTTTTTTTGAGGGAGGAAACCTTCAAAGCAAAATTTTTCATCAGGAAGGCCTGAAGATACCAAGGCCGGCACAAAAGCAGTGGCACCGGGCAAACATTCAACTTCTATGTTTTGCCGGATACACTCACGAACCAACATAAAGCCGGGATCGGAAATGGCAGGCGTGCCGGCATCCGATACAAGGGCAATATTTTCGCCTTCTTTGATACGTTCGGCTATCAGTTCTACCGTCTGATGCTCATTAAATTTGTGATGCGACTGCATTCTGTTTTCAATGCTATAGTGTTTAAGCAAGATGCTGGTAGTACGTGTGTCTTCAGCTAAAATGAGATCTGCCTCTTTCAGCACTCGAATAGCTCGGAAAGTCATATCTTCCAGATTCCCAATCGGGGTAGGTACTACGGTCAGTTTTGCCATATTGTTTTATTTAAAAGGACTTCATTAATGATTATAGAAATTTCTTTTCCAATAGCCGAATAAAGTCTCCTACGGTATTGTCTTCCATATCCCATTTTAGTTCATTACTAAGATAATCGACAGATTCCTTATATGAATGCATGTTGTTGAGGAGATTGAGTGTTTTATTCATATACGTGTCATCGCCTCTGAATAAATCTTTTTTAAAACGAAAACGTTCATTGAGACTCAATGCTTTGCTGAAGTCTGTAAGTTTCCTTTTTTCTATGACATCACTGAGGAATACACTATTTCGTTCATTCGCTGGATTATATACTGGCGTTTGGAGAACAGTCGTCTCTTCAGCAATAGGTGGTTTTATTTCTTCAGCTGGCTTTTCTGGTTCTTTGGTTTGGGCACTTGTCTCAATCATAGGTGCTTCAGATAGATATTCGAGAGAGGTCCCGATATCATTAGGATGACTGGAAATTGTCTGTATGATTGTTTGATGTTCTTCCATTTGTTGTCGCAACATTTCAATCTGCTCAGCTTCAATAGAATGAATGTCTTTTAGTATTTTGTAAGTCATGTCGAACGACTGACTGAAAAAAGAAGCCGGATATATTTCCGCTTCCTGCATTCCGGAAATTGCTGACTCTAGATCTTTGATGTCGGAAAGCAAATGAATAATTCTGTCTTTATTCGCCATTCTTTTATTTTTTAGAGGAGTTGGAGATACCTCCTCAGTATTATAGTACAAAAATAGATATTTTATTGAATATGTTGATTACATTCTTATAGTCAAAATATTTTTTAACTCAGTTATATTCTATAAATCATGACTTCTCGATGAATTGTTCGGGCAGATTAACTAGATATAGTTTGTGTGTTGCTCGGGTAAAAGCTGTATAGAGCCACCTATAGAAGTCTTCTCCTAACATATCTTTTGTGATGTAGCCGATATCGAGAAATACATTCATCCATTGTCCACCTTGTGCTTTATGGCAAGTGACTGCATAAGCATATTTAACTTGCAAGACATTGTAATATGGATTGGCTTTCATTTTTTTTATCTTATCGGACTTAGTCTTTATCTCGTCGTATTCTTTTAGTATGCTATAGTAGAGTTTGTCGTTCAGTTCTTGGGGAAGTGATGGCGTTTCTGTTTGAAGTGTATCCAGCAGCAGTTTTACTTCTGTTTCAAGGTCGTAGTCTTGAAAGCTGACGATAACGTCTGCAAAGCGGAACCCATATTGTTCATAGGTTCGCCGAACGTGCACTACTTGAATAATTTCTCCATTGGCAATAAAGTCCATTTCCTTGTTATCCTTCGTCCAATAGTAATTGTTTTTCGCCACCATTAGCCGGTCTCCGGCAGAGAGTTCATCCTCACGATAAAGGACGCGGTTTCTTATGCCATTATTATATATGTTAGCTCGCTTGTTGGATCGCGAAATGATCATGGTTTCTTCTATTCCATCACGGCTATATGCCGATGAAATTTCCTCAATCAAATCTTCGCCACTGACTTTTTTTATATCAGGGAAACTTCCCAAGCATATTTTTGGATATATTTCTACATTTTTGTTGTGTAAAGCTTCTCGAAGCCGAGTGGCATTATATAAGATCCCTGAATCCTCACTTTGCCTTACAACCTGGGTAAGAAGAATTTCTTCAACGTTTAGATTATATTTTTCCAATGTCTGCATATTCAAAGCCGGACTTTCGATTTGCATGACAGGAGGCAATTGTGCAACATCGCCCATCATGATGAGCCGGCAGTTCTCACCTGAGTATACATAATATATAAGGTCGTCCAATAAATGTCCGGACCCGAAGCTAGAAGAATTACTGACTTCGTTTGAAATCATAGAGGCTTCATCCACAATAAACAGCGTGTTTTTATGCAGATTGTCGTTGAGGATAAAACCGGTTTGTTCATTAGAAAAGGCTTTTTGTCGATAAATTTTTTTGTGGATGGTGTATGCTTTTTCTTCGGCGTAATTTGAGAAGACTTTGGCTGCACGTCCTGTCGGGGCTAAAAGAATGCTTTTTTGTTGAAACGCATTCATTGTTTTAACTAAAGCACCAATGAATGATGTTTTTCCAGTTCCAGCGTATCCTTTTACCAGTAAAAGGGTCTTTTGGTTGTTTATAAAGAGAAAGTCAGAAAGCTTTTTTAACGCGAAAAGTTGGTTTTCTGTGGGATTATAAGGCAAATTTAGTCTTATTTTGTCCATCAAATAACTATTTATCATTTTGATTGCAATAATTTTCGCGATAAAGATAGTTCTTTAAAGATTCTTTTTTAAATTTGCCGAGCGAAATAAATTCAAAAAACATATAAACCATGAAAGTTACAGTTAAGATTTTATTGTTTGCAGCAGTTATTCTGCTAGCATACATGTGCTATCAGAGTATTATTACTCCGATTGAGTTTGGTAATACTAAAGACCAGCGCGAGAAAGCTATTGAGAAGCGTTTGGTTGATATTCGGAAGGCTCAAATAGAGTATAAAAATATTCATAAGGTACATGCAGCAAATTTTGATGAACTGAAAAAATTCCTTACTTCAGAGAAGTTGCCCTTCTTGGTTAAGGAAGGTGTTTTGACTGACGATCAGTTGGAGCAGGGTCTGACAGAACGCGAAGCTGTTAAGAAAGGTATTATCAGACGTGATACTGTTTGGGTAGCTGCTGGTGATACATTACTTGGCAAAAATTACGATTTTGCGAATATTGACAAAGTCCCTGGTTCGGATGTCAAGTTTTCTATGGATACAGCAACTCTGAAATCGGGTTCTGGTTACAGTGTTAAAGTGTTCCAGTGTGGTGTTTTGTATGATGATTATCTGGGCGACTTGAACAAAAAGTTGGTTGCTAATCTGAAATACAAAGCTTCGAAGGCAAATAAGTACCCGGGTTTACGTGTTGGTTCATTAACTGAAATCAACAACAACTCAGGTAACTGGGAGTAATCCGTATGTCGATTTCTGCGAAGTTGACAGCTGATAATGCGGAAAGATATGTAGTGTCCATCCGACTTCGGTCGGGTGGACTTTCTTTTACGGGTTATGATTCTTCGACCAGCGATTCTTTCTTCTATCAAGAAGTTGAGTTCGATCGAAGCCGACCGTATATAACTTCGCTTAAAGATTATTTTTTTGACAATGAATGCTTTGGATGGCCTTTTAAGCGATTCTTTATAGTTTGTGTATCACCTAAATATATTTTAATGCCGGCAGTAGCTTTTCGCGATGATCAGAAAGATAAGCTTCTTGCATTTGCTTTCTCGGTAGATTTGGGGCATGGATTGTATAACGAGTTGAAAGATAAGGAAACTTATTTATTGTTTCCTTTAGAAGAGGAGACTTATGAGTTTTGTTCCCGTTCAATAATTAATCCTGTTTTTTTCCATTATATGACACCTCAGTTAAATTGGTGGAAGAAGCAGAGTCGAAATTTTCTTCCGAGATTGTTGTATGTGGTATTACATTCTGAATGGATTGATGTGGCTTGTTTTTGTCAAGGTGTGTTGCAGTTTTCCAATTCTTTTGTTCATGAACAAGCAGAGGATATTTTGTACTATATATTATATGTATGGAAACAGACTGGTTTGAATCAAGAAACAGACCGATTGAGAATTTATGGAGAGCCCACTTTAAGAGCTCGTGTTGCTGATGCATTGCATCAATATATACAGTATATAGATTTATTGGATATTCCCTCGGAGGCATATTTGCTGGGATTGGAAGTTCGTAAAGCTCCGCTAGATATAATTACATTATTATTATGCGAATAATCAATGGTATATATGGGCATAGGCGATTTGATGTCCCCTCTTCTTTCAGTGCGCGTCCGACAACGGATTTTGCTAAGGAAAATATATTCAATGTTGTTAATAATCTTATTGATTTAGATGATTTAGAGGCACTAGACTTATTTGCGGGGACCGGTAGTATTTCGTTTGAACTACTCTCACGTGGATGTAAACATGTTGTTGCAGTAGAAAAGAATAATGCACATGCGTCATTTATAGCTAAAGTGGCTAAGGAATTAAAAACAGACTCGTTACAATTAGTGCGAGGAGATGTTTTTCGTTATCTCCATTCAGTTCCAGAAAATAGCTTTGATTTTATATTTGCGGATCCACCTTATGCATTAAAAGAACTTCCTTCTGTTCCCGAGCTTGTCTTTGCTAATGACTTATTGCGTGAAGGCGGACTTTTCATTATGGAACATCCTAAGATAAACGATTTTTCACAATTGCCTTTTTTTTACCAGCATCGCGAGTATGGAGCTGTTAATTTTTCCATTTTTATTAAAACAAGCGATAAATAGATTTTCATAATAAGGGAGAAAAGAGTCTCATAAATGATTCGGCTAATCGTTGTTTAAGGGGACGCTTGAGCCATTTTGACGGGATAATATGCTCACAGTTATTTATGTCGTGCATGAATATTTTTTTCATATGTATGGCAAAAGCCGGTTCATAGACAAACGCATTGATCTCGAAGTTGTGTTCAAAACTTCTGAAATCGACATTTGCGGATCCAATGCAAGTAAGTTCATCGTCAGTGACGATAAGTTTTGAGTGCAAAAAACCAACTTTATAAAAATAGACTTTTACTCCGGCTTTTACCATCTCATCCAAAAACGAATGTGTCGCCATATTTGCAGTGCGTGTATCAGATCGTTCCGGAAGCATTAGTCTTACATCGACTCCCCCTAGGGCTGCCGTTTGGAGTGCTTGGTTGATTCCCTCTGTAGGGAGAAAATAAGGAGTTTGAATATAAATATATTTTTTCGCATTTGAAAGTACAAATATGGCAGCTTGCAATAATGTACGCCATTGTCCTACAGGTCCACTTGTTGCAATTTGCATGATATTGTCTTTATTATAGACTGGAGCAGCCGGATAATAGACCTTATCATTCAATAACTTTTTACTTATTACATACCAGTCTATTAAAAATGAAGCTTGTAGTCCATGGACACCTTTCCCGCGTATTTTGAAATGTGTGTCACGCCATGATCCCCAGTTTGTTCCTTTTATATAACGATCTGCAATATTCATTCCCCCCATAAATCCTACCTTACCGTCAATCACTACAATTTTTCGGTGATTACGATAATTTACCTTACTGGTGAGGATAGGGAAAGCAACTTTCAGGAAGGCATACACTTCGACACCCGCTTCTCTCATCTCTTTGAAGAATTTGTTCTTAACATTCCAACAGCCTACGTCATCGTATAAAACGCGTACTTCTACTCCTTCTTTTGCTTTTGCTATTAGTATGTTTTTGATGCGATTACCTATTTCATCGTCACAAAAAATGTAATATTGCAGATGGATATGATGTTTAGCGATATTCAATTCATGGATTAGATCTTTGAATTTTTCTTCCCCACTGGTATAAACTGTGATCTCGCTGCCATAAAGTAGTGACGATTGTTTGCTGTTAGTTAATAGGGTGACTAAAGGAAGGTACGGAGCCGGAACTGAACACACATCTTGTGGCATTTTACCTTCTTGTGAACGTTTCATGATCCGTTTATATGCTCGTCGGGAGATGACACGGAGTTTTCTATTATCCTGTCCTAAAAAGCAATAGGCTAACAAACCAATAACGGGGGCAAACAGTAGGACAATTACCCAGGAGATTGTTTTTAGGGGATTTCTATTTTCCGCAACGATAACTAGGATAACACTCACTGTTGTAACGGCATATAATATAATAAATATCAATCCGACTATCCATTGAATTTGCACATATATGGCCGCTAACATTTATTTGATGTTTTTAATTTAATAACAAGGTAAAAATAAACACTTGCTTTTAGAAAAGCAAGTGTTTAACAGACTTTTAACAATCTAGAATATATAGATTGTTTGCATTGTCATTAAGTAGGTATTTTGTTCAACTAGAAAGGACCACTGCCACGAGGAGGTCCACCTAGACCATGTCCATGTTCTCTATTGCCACCGAAAGCGTCACGCATTGAAGCACCTCCTTTGAAGATGCTGAAACGGTATATAAAGTGAACCATGAAGTAACTATTCAGGGTGTTGTATTCTGTGTCTGTAATAGCAGAAGCTGTTACACTGTGAGAAATATTGCTTCGCTGTTGTAAAATGTCGTATATTTTAAAGCGTAATGTAGCTGCATTGTTTTTTAGGAAAGATTTTGAAGCCGATGCATTCCAAAGCCATTCACTTTGCTTGTATCCGCTTGAGTAGCCGGAATTGGTTGAGTAGGTTATATCACTTTCGATCTTAAAGTTGAATGGCAGATAGATAGTGGTGTTTCCTCCAAAACCATAATTGTATACATTTTGATTTTGCTGCTGTTGCAGTGAGTTTGTTGCACCATTGTAGAGGATGTTCCCGTTAATACCCAAATCAAGATAAGTAGAGCGGAAATCAATGCCGGCACGTTCTGAAAGGATTATATTTTTATTTGTATTCTTTTCGCCATTGATAAACCCGTTGTTATTTGTAAAAGAGGCGGTCGTCATAGAATTAATTGAAAACTTTTTATTGCTCAGAGGGGTATTTATCATGGAGCGTATATTGGCATTGTAGTTTCCATTAACATTTTTATAGGTAGTAACTTTTTTTCCACTGCTTTTTTCGTATTGTGAGTAGCTGACAATGTCATTGATAATATAGCTACCGTTAGCCATCAACATGAATGCCCGCTGCTGTTCGGGGACAAATTTTTGGAAACGGATGGATAGGTTATTTGTATATTCTGGATTTAAATCCGGGTTACCAATGATTGTATTCAGAGGGTCGCTTACATCGGCAACAGGTTGTAATTGAGTCATACTTGGCTGGCTTGTAGTTCCAGTATAACGAATACGCAAGTTTGTTCTGTTGTTCCAACGATAGTTGAATAGTGCCATTGGAGAGAGATTGACTACGTGCCGCGAGATAGTAGACAGGATCGTATCTCCCACGAAGTTTTCGCTTTTACTATATGATGGATCAAGATTTAGTCCAATCGTGTAATTATATTTTTCACGCTGCGCTTTAAAACTAAGGCTTATACGCTGGTTCGTGAAATAATTGCGATAACTTTTACTATAGGCCGTATCCAGTTGACTGTAATTGTGGTCGCTGTCGTCCCATGCAAACGTTTTCTTTAATGATTTTTGTCTGTTTTGGCTGAAGCTGTAGGTGGCCTGAATGAAGTTGTTATGTCCTATCGGCTCAACCCAGGATGCAAAAGCCTTATAATTGTAGCCGCTATTGTCGTAGCGGAATTGTTGATTAATGATGGAATCTTTATTTAGCAAATAGTAATCTGTTTCAGAGTAGTTTGTCCCTTGATTATAGGAATCGTTACCTCCTCCTGAAAGGGAGAAGCTTAGCACGCGTCCCTGGTTGTTTAGCTTTCTGCTAAAATCCAAGGTGGCATTCAGATTATAGCCCTCGCCATGTGAGGAATAGTTGGAGTTGCCGGTATTGATTTTGCTATTGCTCTGTGATAATGTTTGGAAATCGCTCGTTTCAAGGTTATGGCTGTTACTGTAGCCGATGCTTGGGCGAAACAATATTTGAGTCATTGTATCGGGTTTCCATTCCATACGGAAATCGGCACCAACATTATCGTTTTTTGTCCGGTTGTTATCATTTGCTGTGTAAAAGTTTGAACTATCACCTGTCAAAATATTTTGCTGGTTGCTTTTCTTTATAGCTTCGTTGTCCGAATGTGAAAAGCGAGTATTGCCGTTCAGAGTCATTTTGGAGTTGAATTCTTTGTTGAAATTCAACCCCGCATTACTTGAAGCAGTGATACCGTTGCCTGCACCGCCTCCTCCGAAGCCACCACGGCCACGACCACCCATTCCGGAGAACATTGTCGAAGCCAAATCCGAGAAGCCCATATTGTTTGTATTATTGATGCCGCCCATGAGTGTCAGCTGGTCGTTATTGACGAAACGATTCACCATTGCATTTCCTTCGTAGCGGTTATTGTTTCCAATGCCACCGTAAGCATTACCAAACCAACCTTCCTTCATCCCTTTTTTGACGGTAAGGTTGATGACGGTCTCTTCATCGCCGTCATCGAATCCTGTCATTTGAGCCATATCGCTTTTCTTATCCCAGACTTGTATTTTGTCGACCATCTTTGAAGGCAGATTCTTAGAAGCCACTTTAGGATCGGATGAGAAGAATTCTTTACCATCAACTAATATCTTTTTGATTTCTTTGCCGTTGACGGTAACTTTACCGTTGCTGTCTATTTCTACACCCGGCATTTTTTTTAATAGGTCTTCAAGTACAGAGCCTTCAGTGACTTTGTAAGAATCGGCATTGTATTCGGTCGTATCATTTTTTACTTGAACTTCAGGAGCTTTACCTATAACAACGGCTTCACCCAGCTGGATAGCAGCATCGCTTAGTACAAGATTTCCCAATTTAATTGTGGCGACTTTGCCTGTGATACGCAGTGGCTGATATAAATCATTGAAACCGACGAAGGAAACGTGAAGCAGATAGTTTCCCGGTTTAATGTTTCTCAATGTAAAGGAGCCATTCTTAGAACTGGCTACGCCGCCGACCATAGCACTGTCTTTTGAGCCAAGCAGACGGATTGTAGCCTGCTCTATAGGCTGCTTCGTACCTTCTTCAATAATGGATCCTGTGATTGTGACTGTTTTTTGCTGTGCATACACTTGTGTAGACAAGAAAAATAGAATCATCAATAAAAAGTATCGTTTCAATTTCATATTGTTACTATTTATACTTTTATAATATCATCAAAACATACTTATAGACGAAAATCCTATTGGAAAGTTTAATTGATCCGGAGGTAATTTTTATTTATTAACAGAAACTGTTGCAGAATCATCTACGTTGGAACTTATGTTTTCGGATTGATTTTTGTAACGCCTTTAATATGTCGAGGGCAATGCATTATAATAAATGATCCATTGGTGGAATTAGTGCATAAACAAATGGCTGATATATTGTATTTGTTTATTGTACTATTGAACTCTTTTGTATATATAATAGAATAAGTTTCAGCAAATGTAAAGATATATTTCTGTAAATCTCCCCATATTTCTATCGTCCCATATAATATGGAACGACCGTTCCATATTATATGAATCGACTGTCTCACATATATGAATCGACTGTCTCACATATATGAATCGATCGTTCCACATATATGAGACGATAAATGAGTGAGCACAAACAGAAAGATTCTTCCGGACTCGTGCAAAAATTCTTCTACAGAAAATATAAAACAAGTCGTGAATGAGATTTGAAAAGGGATAGTTTTAAAAACAATTTTTTCAAGGGAAAATGTGATTCTTAACACACCTATTTATCCGTTGAATTTAATTCTGCCAACGTGTAAGTCTGATTATTTCTTGATTGCATCAATCCCCCAATAGTAATTTTTCATGTCTTTATTAAAGAAAGGGCCGGCTAAATCGGTTAGCCAGCCCTCTTTTTAGCTATGTTGAAACATTTGTGGCGATTTATATTGCTTTACTGTCTTCTTCTTCTTTATACCAGGATGCGTACATATGATAGTTGCGGGCGATTTTTTGATTAATTTCTTTCGCCTCTTCGGGGTCTACTTTCTTAACAAACTTTGCAGGAACGCCGGCGTATATACTCCCTGGTTCAACTTGTGTTTTGCTAAGCACAACTGAACCAGCGGCTACAATAGCTCCTTCGCCTACTACGGCATGATCCAAAACGACTGCCCCCATACCTATCAAAGCACCTTTGCAAATTTTTGCTCCGTGAATAGTCACATTATGACCTATTGATACATCATTCTCAATTTCAATGGTCGATTTTTCGTATAGCGTATGAAGCACTGAGCCATCTTGAATATTTACCCCGTTGCCTATGCGAATGGAATTGACGTCACCACGTAGTACGGTTCCGAACCAGATGCTACAGTCTTCACCAATTTCAACATCGCCGATGATGGTTGCATTGTCTGCCAGGAATGTGTTTGCACCAATTTTGGGCGTAAAGCCTCTTACTGATTTGATTAATGCCATATTGTTTTTGTGTGTAATTAAATTTCTGTTGTTTTTTCTTTCAACCATGCTTTCTCTTCGTCGGACAGGTATGGGCTGAGTTTTTCATATACGGTCTGATGATAACGATTCAGCCAGGCATGTTCACGTTCGGATAACATTGAAACGACCACCAGACTAGTATCAATATAGCAAAGTGTCAGCGTTTCAAAACTGAGGAACTTACCATATTCCGTTTCACTGTCTTCACGAATCAGCACCATGTTTTCGGTTCGTATGCCATATTCGCCAGTGCGATACATTGCCGGTTCATCGCTCATTACCATTCCGGCTTTTAGAATTACAGGATTTTCTTCCATGCGGATGCTTTGGGGACCTTCGTGTACGTTCAGACAGTGTCCAATACCGTGGCAAGTGCCGTGAAGATAGTTGATTCCTGCATCCCACAGTGCTTTACGGGCGAATACATCTAATAAGCAACCGCGGATTCCCGCTGGAAATTTGCATTTGGCGATACCTATAGTACCTTTTAGTGCACGCGTGAAATCTTTACGCATCTGCTCTGTCGGTTTACAGAGGGCGATGGTACGAGTAATATCGGTAGTACCGTCCATATATTGAGCGCCCGAATCGAGAAGATACAAGCTGTGTGGCTCCAGTGGAATATCTGTCTCGGGCGTTGGAGCATAATGGACGATGGCCCCGTGAGCACCATAGCTCGAGATACTTGCGAAACTGTCCATAACGTAAAGGGGCTGTTCTGCACGTAGGGTTGACAGTTTATGGCTTGCACTCAGTTCGGTGACGGTGGAACCAGCTTTCATTTGTTGTTCCAGCCAAAAGTAAAATTTTGTCAGGGCGATGCCGTCTTTCAAAACGGCGTTGCGGAAACCTTTAATTTCGGTAGCGTTTTTTATACTTTTCAAATGGTTAGCCGGCGAGATACCTTCAATTACTTTTGCGTCTTTAGGCAGGGCATTGTAAATAGCAACATTTGTGCGACTGCTGTCAAGGAATACAGTGGTATTTTCCGGCAGGCGTGACAAGTAGGTATAAATCATAGAATAGTCGGCGAGCGTTACCCCTTCTTTCTTTAGGTGGCCGGCAGCTTCGGCAGTTAACTTTTTGGGGTCGATAAATAGTACACTTTCTTTTTCAGAAATGAAGGCATAGCTGACAATAACCGGGTTGTATGTCACATCCGTACCACGAATATTAAATGTCCATGCCACTTCGTCCAAAGCCGATAGTACGGTACAGTCGGCACCAACCCGGTGAAGCATATTATTGATTTCATCGAGTTTGCTTTTGGTCGATTTTCCGCTTAGTTCGACAGGCATTTCAAACAAATGACCTTTAGGAATAGCAGGACGGTCTTTCCATATTGGATCAATCAGACTGGCATCGGTTCTTAGACTGATATTTTTTTCGCCGAGCGTTTTTGCTAGCGAATGGGCATCACAGGCGCTGTAGGTTTCGCCATTCAGACCAACGATAGATCCTTCTTTGAGCTCGTTCTTAAGGAATTCGGGAATCGAAGGCGTGCCGGGCAACATTAGTTTGTATAGATCTATGCCGCTCCCTTTTAGTTGAATATCGGCTTGTAAAAAATAGCGTGAATCAGTCCATAAGCCGGCTTTGTCATTTGTAACGACTACGATACCCATAGAACCGGTGAACCCCGAGATCCAAACACGATACTTCCAGCATTCGGCCGGATATTCGCTCATATGAGGATCTGAAGTCGGGATGATGTAAGCATCAATCTTTTCTTTTGCCATCTCTTCGCGCAGAGATGAAATCCTTTCTGAAATATTTGTTTTCATTGCAATTTTATTTAGTCAACGTTGTTGTGCAAAAGTAATCAAAAAGATTATTCTGTGGAAGATTAATCCGATAAAAGGCTTTTTGTAATAAAGAAAAGTATAATTTTGCATAAAACAGGAATTTGAATTCAGACCAGTGTAATGGAATTTTAAGTATCCTAACCGATGGAATGGTGTTATTATTATGTAATATGTATAGTAAAATTACCGATATAAAGACAGTTTGCCTTAATAAAGAAGGTGATGCCGTTATTATTTTAGATCAAACCCGTCTTCCGGGTGAAGAAATGTATCTTTCTTTGTCTTCTGCTGAGGATTTGTATAATGCCATAAAACGGTTAAAAGTACGTGGAGCTCCGGCTATTGGGATTGCCGCAGCATATGGATTGTATGTATTTAGCCGACAGATAAAAGCAAATAGTTATATCGATTTTTATCATTCTTTTAAGGGAATAGAGGATTATCTGGCAAAGGCGCGTCCTACAGCTGTCAATTTGCAGGCGGCATTAGATCGAATGGATCGCGTAGTTACGGCGAATGCTTCGGCAACGTTACCTGCTATACAAAATTTGTTACGTAAAGAGGCCGAGCTTATACGCGAGGAAGATGCTGCAGCCTGTCATCGTATTGGTGAATTAGGACTTTCTTTGTTGCGTCCTGGAATGGGCTTACTTACGCATTGTAATGCCGGTCATCTGGCTGTATCCGAGTATGGAACGGCACTGGCTCCGATATATCTGGGAGAGGCGCGAGGCTACCACTTTAAAGTTTTTGCCGATGAAACCCGCCCGCTGCTACAGGGTGCCCGCTTGACCGCTTACGAATTGCATAAATCCGGCATAGACGTGACGCTTATTTGCGACAATATGGCCTCCTTCGTGATGAAAAAGGGATGGATACAGGCGGTTGTGGTCGGTTGCGACCGTGTAGCTGCCAACGGAGATGTTGCAAACAAGATAGGTACTTCAGGTGTTGCTATATTAGCCCGTCATTATGGTATTCCTTTTTATGTCCTGGGCCCTACATCCACCATCGATACCGATTGCCCCAACGGCGACTCTATTATTATAGAAGAACGTAACCCTGATGAAATCACAGAGATGTGGTATGCTTGTCGAATGGCTCCCAAAGGCGTAAAAGCATACAATCCAGCTTTCGATATAACTCCTCACGAACTTATCACGGCAATAGTAACGGAAAAAAGGATCGTTTATCCACCGTTTGACAGACTTGTGTAAATAATATTAATTTTATTTTTCTATTCATTGTATTTAGTAATTTTGAGAGCTAATAAATATAATCACAGTATATTATGAAAAAGATGTATTAATTACAGCTTTGATTTTGTATATTTGCTGTGAGGACATACAATAGTATAATTGAGAACAAGTTTTGGAATTTGCATTGGTTAATATAGAGCCGTTAGCTAATAATGTCCCGGATGGGAGGTAATAGTAATTAAGTCCCTGATTATAAGTTTAATTCTGTAGTTACGTTTTAAATGATTATATGAAGCATATTGTATTTTTACTATTAGTGATTGAACTATTCTCTTGTAAAGGAGAAAGGTCAGAATTGTTGACTTTGCCGCATTCAATAGAACTTACACCTATCGAATATACTGAGGATCCGGTTATAAAAAACCCGTGGGGAATGAAACAGATTGAGCGCAAGTTGTTGTTGTTTAATGTGAACGGTGGAGATTGTGTAATAAATGTAATGGATATTGAAAGCGGCAAAATAGTGAAAAAATGGGGAGCATACGGAAATGGGCCTGGGGAGTTTTCAGTATCATTATATTGGGGCAGTCATGATGATAAACATATTTTTTTCTTATTTGATCCAAATATGTCTTTGCTGCGAGAGTATTCTTGGTCTATGGACAGCGATGAAATAAACTTTTCATTAATTCGTGAAATTCCTTATGGATCAAAGGATGGTGTACAAATTCAATTTGGAAGAAGATTGGCTAGTGGAAGTTACGCTGCTTATGCAAATTATGGAATAGGCAAACCTATTTTGATTTTAAACAGTGAATTGAAAGTGTTGTCTAATTTCGGAGACTTTCCTGACGATATGCATAAGTCTATGATTATGTTCAGTTTTGAAGGACGTTTGGAAGCATATAAAAATAAGTTTGTATATGCGATGACTAATTTAGGATATTTGGCGTGCTATGAGCAGTTGTCAGATGGCAGTGTAAAGCAAAATTGGGCAGATTATATGCAGAAGCCTGTTTATAATGCTGATGAATTGGATCGTAAGCTACTTAAGCTTGGTTTTTTCTCGGTTACAATGAATGATAAATATATTTTTGCAACATATAGTGGAGTATTTGATTCTCAGGAGCAAAGACAAAATAGCGGAATCTGTCCTGAAAATATTCTGATGTTTGATTATCAAGGACATTTATTGGAAAATTTACATACGAAAGGAAAACGTTTAGGGCAAATTACACTGTCAGAAGATGGTAATACACTTTATGCAGTAACGCTCTATCCACAAATTAGCGTTGTTCGCTATAATATCAGTCCTTATGTAAAATGAATATACTCAAACTTCATTTGTATGTTAAAGATGTGATTCTTGTTTTGGGCTACAAAAGGATGGCATTATGGCAAAGAAACACTCTTGTATGCAGTACTAGAAAAAAAATATTTATCGAAAGTTTTGCTAATCCCGAAACAATCAGTAATTTTGCTGCCCAATTTGTAGATATAACTAATAAACAAAATAAAGAAATTAAATTATGATCGTAGTTCCATTAAAAGAAGGCGAGAACATTGAAAAGGCGCTGAAGAAATTTAAAAGGAAGTTTGAGAAAACAGGTATTGTAAAAGAGTTGAGAAGCCGTCAGGCATTTGAAAAGCCTTCTGTAGAGAAGAGAAAACAACAGATGCATGCCGTTTATGTTCAACATTTGCAGGAGGCTGAAGAATAATTCTTGTAAATTCTTCCTGCTAAATTTGTTTTATTGAATTCTTCTTATTATTTTCGTTGCAGAAAAAGTGATGCAACGTGAATATGCTTATAAATTCTTTTTTAGATTATCTCCGTTTCGAAAGGAACTATTCTGAAAATACGGTTTTAGCTTATGCTAAAGACTTACATCAGTTTGAGAATTTTGTAAAAGAGAAGAAAGAAGGCATATTCATTCCGGAAGAAGTTGATTTGGATATTGTCCGGAATTGGATAGTATTTTTATTAGACGAGAAAATGTCGCCTCTATCAGTCAACCGGAAACTCAGTTCTTTGAAATCCTTTTTTAAATTCCTTATGAAACGGGAAGTGATTTCGGCAAACCCATTGCGGAAAGTGGTCGGTCCGAAAACAAAAAAGCCATTACCCTATTTTATAAAGGATAAGGATATGGAAGTTTTGTTGGACGACGATGAGTTTGACAATGATTTTGAAGGAATTAGAAACCATTTAATGCTTGAGATGCTTTATGATACCGGTGTGCGCAGATCTGAATTAATAGGACTACATGATACTGATGTAGATTGTAATTCTATGCAGATCAAAGTTACAGGGAAGCGCAATAAGCAACGGTTGATTCCTTTCGCGGAAGGATTAAGAAGAATGATTGTTGCATATCTTGAGGTCCGAAATCATGATGTAGGTTCTGCCAGTGGCTGGTTTTTTGTAAGGCAAGATGGTCGGCAGTTGTCCGCTTCTATACTTTATTATGTGGTAAAGAATATACTGTCTGCTATACCTACGTTGGGAAAGCGAAGTCCCCATGTTTTAAGACATTCATTTGCAACGAGTATGTTAAATAATGGAGCAGAGTTGAACGCTGTGAAGGAGTTACTTGGACATAGCAGTTTGGCTTCAACCGGCATTTATACGCATACAACCTTTGAGGAATTAAAAAAAGTTTATCATGCTCATCCAAGAGCACAAAAAGAAGGAGGTTAATTATGGAAATGAGGATTCAATCTATCCATTTTGACGCTACCGCACAGTTGGAAGCGTTCATTCAGAAGAAAGTTTCAAAGTTGGAACAGTATTTCGACGGGATTCTGAAAGCGGAAGTTGTTTTGAAAGTTGTAAAACCAGAGACAAGTAAAAATAAAGATGCAAGTATCCGTTTGTTAATAAAGAATGGTGATTGTTTCGCTGAGAAGGTAAGCGATTCTTTTGAAGAGTCAATAGATGGATGTGTAGAAGCTTTAGAAAAACAGTTGATTAAATTCAAAGAAAAAATAAGATCAAAGAAGGCTGCTACTACTTTTGAGGGTAAAGAGAAAGGTGATTCAGTAGAGGAGAGAGTATCTGAATGAGTTAATCTGTCTTTTGACATAAAAAGTCTAAGTAGAATAAAAAAAATAGCAGATAAATTTGGTATCTAAGAAATAATATCTAAATTTGCAGCCGTTTCGGCAATATGTTGAAACGGCTGTTTTATGGAGATAGAATAGTAATGCCTCTTTAGCTCAGTTGGCCAGAGCACGTGATTTGTAATCTCGGGGTCGTTGGTTCGAATCCGACAAGAGGCTCAAACGATGTAAATACTATTCCCCAGAGGGGGTAAGTGAATTATTTTTTTAAGGGCAGTTACCAGAGTGGCCAAATGGGGCTGACTGTAACTCAGCTGGCTTACGCCTTCGGTGGTTCGAATCCATCACTGCCCACTGCAATTGATAATAGATAGAGTTTCTACTATTGGAGATTAAATTGCGGAAGTAGCTCAGTCGATAGAGCATTAGCCTTCCAAGCTGAGGGTCGCGGGTTTGAGTCCCGTCTTCCGCTCTTTTTTATGTTGCCTGTGTAGCTCAGCGGTAGAGCACTTCCTTGGTAAGGAAGAGGTCCCGAGTTCAAGTCTCGGCACCGGCTCGTTATAAAATATAGACATGATCATTAATCAAATAAAGAACAATTAAGTTATGGCAAAAGAGAAATTTGAGAGGACTAAACCACATGTCAACATTGGTACGATTGGACACGTTGACCATGGTAAGACAACCTTGACCGCTGCTATTACCAAGGTTTTAGCAGAAAGGGGTTTCAGTAAATCAGATGAGATCAAGACTTTTGATCAAATTGATAATGCTCCTGAGGAGAAAGAGAGAGGTATTACCATTAATACTGCTCACGTAGAGTATGAGACATCAAAACGTCATTATGCTCACGTTGACTGTCCGGGGCATGCCGATTATGTTAAAAACATGGTAACTGGTGCAGCTCAGATGGATGGTGCAATTATCGTTGTTGCTGCAACAGATGGTCCTATGCCTCAGACGCGTGAACATATTTTGTTGGCTCGTCAGGTAAACGTTCCGAAATTGGTTGTCTTCATGAATAAGTGCGACATGGTAGACGATGAAGAGATGTTGGAACTTGTAGAAATGGAAATGCGTGAATTGCTTACTTTCTACGGCTTTGATGGCGATAATACTCCTATTATTCGTGGTTCAGCACTCGGCGCTTTGAATGGCGATCCGAAGTGGGAAGATAAAGTGATGGAATTGATGGACGCCGTTGATGAATGGATTCCACTGCCTCCGCGTGAAATTGATAAGCCATTCTTGATGCCTGTTGAAGACGTGTTCTCTATCACGGGTCGTGGTACTGTAGCAACAGGTCGTATTGAAACGGGTATTGTAAAGGTTGGCGATGAAGTTCAGATCATTGGCTTGGGTGCAGAAGGTAAAAAATCAGTTGTTACGGGTGTAGAAATGTTCCGTAAGATTCTTGATGATGGTGAAGCTGGTGATAACGTTGGTCTTTTACTTCGTGGTATTGATAAAGATGAAGTTAAGCGTGGTATGGTTCTTTGCCATCCGGGGCAGATTAAACCTCATTCTCACTTTAAGGCTTCTGTCTATATTTTGAAAAAAGAAGAAGGTGGTCGTCATACTCCTTTCCATAATCACTATCGTCCACAGTTCTATATCCGTACAATGGATGTTACGGGAGAAATTACTCTCCCCGAGGGAACTGAAATGGTAATGCCGGGTGATAATGTAACTATCGATGTCGATTTGATTTATCCGGTAGCTTGTAATACTGGTTTACGTTTTGCTATACGTGAAGGTGGCCGTACAGTAGGTGCCGGACAGATTACAGAATTGGAAAATTAATTATTAGTTAGAAAATAGGATTAACCAGTCCTTTAATGTGGACTGGTTATTTTACGGAAGTAGCTCAGTTTGGTAGAGCACTGGTCTCCAAAACCAGGTGTCGGGAGTTCGAGTCTCTCCTTCCGTGCAAGAAAATCTATAGATTCAATGAAAAAGATAGTTACTTACATAAAGGAATGTTATAACGAACTTGTGTATAAGGTTTCTTGGCCTACAAGAACAGAGCTTTCCAATAGTGCTGTGGTTGTTTTGTTTGCTTCCCTGATAATTGCAGCAATAGTCTTTGTTATTGATATGGGCTTTGAGGGTGTGATTCGCTTCATCTACTCAAAAATCTTTTAATCAACTACAGATATGTCCGATGTTGAAAAAAAATTCTATGTTTTACGAGCTATAAGTGGCAAGGAAAATAAAGTAAAGGAATATCTTGACGCTGAAATAAAGAATTCAACTTTAGGTGAACATGTTTCACAAGTCCTCATTCCTACTGAAAAGACCTTTACCGTGCGTAATGGCAAAAAAGTAATGAAAGAGAGATCTTATTTGCCAGGTTATGTATTGGTTGAAGCTGTTTTGACAGCTGAAGTTATTTATCGATTAAGTAATGCTCCTAACGTAATTGGTTTTTTGGGAGGTTCTGAAAATCCGGCTCCTTTGCGTTCAGCAGAAGTCTCTCGTATTTTGGGTACGGCTGATGATTTGCATGAGCAAGGTGAAGGTTCTGATATTCAGTATTACGTTGGTGAAAATGTAAAAATAACCTTTGGACCTTTTAGTGGATTTACGGGTGTTATTGAGGAGGTAAATACAGAAAAGAAGAAACTCAAAGTAATGGTGAAAGTTTTCGGACGTAAAACACCGTTGGAATTGGGTTATATGCAAGTAGAGAAAGAGTAATACTTTGGTTACGCAAAGTTTTTCTTTCAGTTATATGTTTTATATATTTAATAAAGTTAGAAACAATGGCTAAAGAAGTTGCTGGACAAATTAAATTGCAAATTAAAGGAGGAGCCGCAAACCCTTCTCCTCCCGTAGGACCGGCTTTAGGTTCTAAGGGTATTAATATTATGGAGTTTTGCAAGCAATTTAATGCCAAAACCCAAGACAAAGGCGGTAAGATATTGCCAGTAGTAATTACATACTATAGTGATAAATCTTTCGACTTTGTTGTTAAGACCCCTCCTGTAGCTATTCAATTATTGGAAGCTTCAAAACAGAAGAGTGGCTCTGCTGAGCCTAATCGTAAGAAGGTTGCTGAAATCTCTTGGGATCAGGTGAAAACTATTGCAGAAGACAAATTGGTCGATTTAAATTGCTTCACAGTTGATTCTGCTATGAAAATGGTAGCAGGAACGGCTAGAAGTATGGGTATTACCGTTAAGGGAAAGTTTCCGGAAAATAATTAATAAACTTCAATTGAGATGAGTAAACTTACAAAAAATCAAAAGTTGTCTGTTGGCAAAATTGAAGCCGGGAAACTCTACACGTTAAGCGAAGCATCTGCTTTGGTGAAGGATATATCTACAACCAAATTTGACGCTTCTGTAGATGTGGATGTCCGCTTAGGTATTGATCCTCGTAAATCGAATCAAATGGTTAGAGGCGTAGTTTCACTGCCTAATGGAACCGGTAAGAAGGTCAGGGTTCTCGCATTATGTACACCAGAGAAGGAAGAAGAAGCCAAAGCTGCTGGCGCTGACTTCGTTGGTTTAAATGAGTATATTGATAAAATTAAAGGAGGTTGGACTGATGTTGATGTAATTATTACAATGCCTTCTATTATGGGTAAGATTGGTGCTTTGGGTAGAGTCCTAGGCCCTCGTGGCTTAATGCCTAATCCAAAGAGTGGAACCGTTACCAATGAAATAGGTGATGCAGTAAGAGAAGTTAAACAAGGAAAGATTGACTTTAAGGTCGATAAAGCTGGTATCGTACATACTTCAGTTGGCAAAGTTTCTTTTACAGCTGAGCAAATATATGGTAATGCCAAAGAATTTATTATGACTCTTGTAAAACTTAAGCCATCAATGGCTAAAGGTGCTTATATCAAGAGTATTTATCTTTCGAGTACGATGAGTGCAGGAATTAAAATTGATCCTAAATCAATTGAGGACTAATAAAATAATTGGACGATGAAAAAGGAAGATAAAGGCATCATAATAGAAAAGTTGGCTGAAACTGTTAAAGCATATTCGCATTTTTATTTGGCTAATATTGAAGCATTAAATGCTGAGCAAACAAGCCAGTTAAGAAGAGCTTGCTTTAAGCAGGAAATTAAAATGGTTGTTGTAAAGAATAGCTTGCTTAAAAAAGCCTTGGAGAATGTAGAGGGTGATTATTCACAACTGCATTGCGCTTTAAAAGGAAGTACAGCTGTATTATTTTCTCAGACGGCTAACGCACCTGCACGTCTGTTGAAAGACTTTACCAAAGGAAAAGCAGACGTTAAGCCTCAATTGAAAGCTGCCTATGTACAGGAAAGCTTCTATATTGGAGCAGAAAATCTCGATGCTTTGGTAAGCATAAAGAGCAAGGAAGAACTTATTGCTGATGTTATTGCATTGTTGCAATCTCCGGCAAAGAATGTTATTTCAGCTCTTCAATCGTCAGGGCAAACAATCCATGGTCTGTTGAAGACTTTGGAAGAAAGATAATTTAAATTTTAAAGATAAACAAACATTAAATTCATACAAAAATGGCAGATTTGAAAGCTTTTGCAGAACAATTAGTAAGCCTGACAGTCAAAGAAGTTAGCGAATTGGCAAAGATCTTGAAGGATGAATATGGTATTGAACCGGCTGCTGCAGCTGTTGCTGTTGCAGGTCCTGCTGCAGGTGCTGAGGCAGCTGTAGAAGAAAAAACTTCTTTTGACGTAATTTTAAAATCACCGGGTGCAAGTAAATTGGCAGTCGTAAAATTAGTTAAAGAATTAACAGGTCTTGGATTGAAAGAAGCTAAAGATTTAGTCGATGGTGCTCCAAGTAAAGTTAAGGAAGGCGTAGCTAAGGCTGACGCTGAAGATTTGAAGAAACGTTTGGAAGAGGCTGGAGCTGAAGTTGAGCTTAAATAGTATTTATAGCCTGTTAATCAGGTAATTTGGTTAAGAGTCTTCTTAGAAGAAGATTCTTAACCTTTTTGTGTCTATTATTTATATAAGTTCAATAAATTCCTTACCAGATGTCTTCAATAACTGAAAACCAAAGAGTTAATTTTGCTTCGATTAAAAATCAAATTCCGTATCCGGACTTTCTCGAAGTGCAATTGAAATCTTTCCAAGATTTCCTTCAACTTGATACACCTCCAGAGAAGCGAAAGAATGAAGGATTGTACAAAGTTTTTGCCGAGAATTTTCCAATAGCAGATACACGGAATAATTTTGTATTGGAGTTTTTAGATTATTATATTGATCCACCGCGCTACAGTATAGATGAGTGTATAGCGCGAGGATTAACATATAGCGTTCCTTTAAAGGCTAAATTAAAATTGTATTGTACAGATCCTGATCATGAAGATTTTGATACTGTAATTCAAGATGTGTATTTGGGCCCTATTCCTTATATGACGGAACGAGGAACTTTCGTCATTAATGGTGCGGAACGAGTTGTGGTTTCTCAATTGCACCGTTCGCCTGGTGTATTTTTCGGACAAAGTACGCATGCTAATGGAACGAAGTTGTATTCTGCTCGTATTATTCCTTTTAAGGGATCATGGATCGAGTTCGCTACAGATATTAATAATGTGATGTATGCGTACATCGACCGTAAGAAGAAATTGCCGGTAACAACCCTTTTAAGAGCTATCGGTTATGAGAGTGATAAAGACATCCTTGAAATCTTTAATCTAGCAGAGGAAGTAAAAGTAACTAAAGCTAGTTTGAAAAAATATATCGGTCGCAAATTAGCTGCCCGTGTTTTAAAAACGTGGGTGGAAGATTTTGTGGATGAAGATACAGGTGAGGTTGTCTCTATTGAACGTAATGATGTCATTGTTGACCGTGAATCGGTTCTTGATAATGATAACATTGATGCTATTTTGGAGTCGGGAACTCAAAATATTTTGTTGCATAGAGAAGATCAGAACTTGTCGGACTATGCCATTATATATAACACATTACAGAAAGATCCGAGTAATTCAGAGAAAGAGGCTGTTTTATATATTTATCGCCAACTTCGAAATGCAGAACCTGCTGATGAAGCAAGTGCACGAGAAGTGATTCAGAATTTGTTTTTCTCTGAAAAACGATATGATTTGGGTGATGTAGGTCGTTTTAGAATCAATAGAAAGCTTAATCTTTCTATCAGTGAAGATACCAAGGTATTAACTAAAGAAGATATAATTGAAATCATTAAATATCTGATACAACTTATTAATTCTAAAGCTGTTGTTGACGATATTGATCATTTGAGTAATCGTCGCGTTCGTACAGTTGGGGAACAATTGTATAATCAATTTGGAATAGGTTTGGCTCGTATGTCTAGAACCGTTCGTGAACGCATGAATGTTCGGGATAATGAAGTTTTCACTCCTATTGATTTGATTAATGCAAAAACTATTTCTTCTGTTGTAAATTCTTTTTTTGGAACAAACGCATTATCACAGTTCATGGATCAAACTAATCCATTGGCTGAGATTACGCATAAGCGTCGTTTGTCTGCATTAGGACCAGGTGGTTTGTCTCGCGAACGTGCAGGGTTTGAAGTGCGAGATGTGCATTATACACATTATGGGCGCTTGTGTCCGATCGAGACTCCAGAAGGTCCGAATATTGGTTTGATTTCGTCTTTGTGTATATATGCAAAAATCAACGATTTAGGTTTTATTTCTACTCCTTATCGGAAAGTGAAAGAGGGTATAGTTGATTTTTCGCCAGAAGGATTGAGCTATTACACAGCCGAAGAAGAAGAAGAGATGACAATTGCTCAGGGAAATGCCTCGTTGGACAATGATGGACGCTTTATTAATGACAATATTAAGGCTCGTTTTGAGGCCGATTTTCCTGTGGTGTCTCCTAAAGATGTTGACTTGATGGATGTTTCGCCACAGCAAATAGCCTCTATTGCTGCTGCTTTAATTCCATTCTTGGAGCATGATGATGCCAACCGAGCATTGATGGGGTCAAACATGATGCGTCAGGCAGTTCCATTGTTGCGTCCGGAAGCACCTATTGTTGGTACGGGTATAGAAGGACAGGTCGCTCGTGATTCTCGTACACAAATTGCTGCACAAAGGGCCGGAGAGGTAGTATTTGTTGACGCTACTTGCATTAAAGTAAAATATAGTAGAACGGCTGATGAAGACTTTGTTAGCTTTGATGATTCAGTTGTTACATATAATATTCCGAAATGGAGAAAAACTAACCAAAGTACGACTGTCGATTTACGCCCGATTTGTCATCGTGGACAACATGTTGAAGCAGGGGATATTTTAACAGAAGGGTATGCTACTCAAAATGGCGAGTTAGCATTGGGTAGAAATGTGAAAGTAGCTTATATGCCATGGAAGGGCTATAACTATGAGGATGCTATCGTTCTGAATGAAAGAATGGTGCGTGAAGACTTTTTTACTTCCGTCCATGTTGATGAGTATATTCTAGAAGTTCGCGAGACCAAGCGCGGCATGGAAGAATTAACATCGGATATTCCTAATGTTAGTGAGGATGCAACAAAAGATTTGGATGAAAGAGGTATTGTACGTGTTGGTGCTCATATTGAACCAGGGGATATTTTAATTGGAAAAATTACACCTAAGGGAGAATCTGATCCGTCTCCAGAAGAAAAGCTTCTTCGTGCAATTTTTGGTGATAAGGCGGGTGATGTGAAAGATGCATCTTTAAAAGCTACTCCTTCTTTGCGCGGTGTTGTTATTGGAACATCATTGTTCTCAAAGGCTATTAAAAAACGTAAGTCAAAGTTGGCTGATAAAGCTATACTGCCAAAATTAGATGAGGAATTTGAAACAAAAATGTCCGACCTGAAAACGTTATTGGTAGAAAAACTATTGACTTTGACTGAAGGTAAGCTTTCTCAGGGTGTTAAAGATTATATGAATACCGATGTGATTGCTAAAGGGGCAAGGTTTACCCGTGAAGAGCTGGAAAAATTAGATTATGATTCGATTCAAGTAAGTAAATGGACTGCTGATGCCGATAAGAATGAACTTATTAAGCTGGTTGTTTTGAACTATTTGAAGAAGTATAAGGAGTTAGACGCAGAGTTGAAACGTAAAAAGTATGATATTACGATCGGGGATGAATTGCCTACTGGCATTGTTCAGATGGCAAAAGTCTACATCGCAAAGAAGCGTAAGATTCAAGTGGGTGATAAAATGGCCGGACGTCATGGAAATAAAGGTATTGTATCAAAGATTGTTCGTCAGGAAGATATGCCATTTTTAGCTGATGGAACTCCTGTAGATATTTGCTTAAATCCGCTAGGTGTTCCTTCTCGTATGAATTTAGGGCAGATTTTTGAAGCTGTTTTAGGTTGGGCAGGACGTACAATGGATGTAAAGTTCTCTACACCTATTTTTGATGGAGCAACAATTGATGATATGAATGGGTGGACAGATAAAGCGGGATTGCCACGTTATGGTAAAACCTACTTGTATGATGGTGGTACTGGTGAGCGTTTTGATCAGCCAGCTACAGTTGGTGTTACCTATTTCTTGAAATTAGGACATATGGTTGATGATAAAATGCATGCTCGTTCAATAGGCCCGTATTCTCTTATTACACAGCAGCCACTTGGTGGTAAGGCACAGTTTGGTGGTCAGCGTTTTGGAGAGATGGAGGTCTGGGCATTGGAAGCTTTTGGTGCATCACATGTTTTACAAGAGATTCTTACGATTAAGTCTGATGATGTTGTCGGCCGTTCAAAAGCTTATGAAGCAATTGTTAAAGGAGAACCAATGCCTCAACCTGGCATTCCTGAATCTTTAAATGTATTGCTTCATGAATTGAGAGGTCTGGGCTTAAGTTTGACTTTGGATTAATTTCAATAATAATAAGCTGGTAAGTGTATACTTATCTGCTTTATCTATAACTCTTTATAAATAAATAATATGGCTTTTAGAAAAGAAAACAAGATAAAGAGTAACTTTTCAAAGATAACTATCGGTTTAGCATCACCCGAAGAGATTCTAGAAAATTCTTATGGTGAGGTTTTAAAACCTGAAACGATTAATTATCGTACATACAAACCTGAACGCGACGGTCTTTTCTGCGAACGCATTTTTGGTCCTATAAAGGATTATGAATGTCATTGTGGAAAGTACAAGCGCATTCGCTATAAAGGTATTGTTTGTGATCGTTGTGGTGTGGAAGTTACAGAGAAGAAAGTACGCCGTGAGAGAATGGGACATATCCATCTGGTGGTTCCTGTAGCCCATATTTGGTATTTTCGTTCCCTGCCTAATAAAATTGGGTATTTGTTAGGGCTACCTACAAAAAAATTGGATTCTATTATCTATTATGAGCGGTATGTAGTCATACAAAATGGGTGCGTAGATACTGTTGCTAATTTGGATTTACTTTCTGAAGAAGAATATCTCCAGATTCTGGATAATCTTCCAAAAGAGAATCAAGCTTTGGAAGATACAGATCCAAATAAGTTTATTGCAAAAATTGGAGCTGAAGCCGTATATGATTTGTTAGCTCGTTTGGATCTTGATTCGTTATCATATGAATTGCGCCACAGAGCAAGCACGGATAGTTCGCAGCAACGTAAAAATGAAGCATTAAAACGCTTGCAAGTTGTAGAATCTTTTAGAGCTTCTAGAGGAAAGAATAAGCCGGAATGGATGATTATGAAGGTTATTCCGGTTATTCCTCCGGAGTTACGTCCGTTGGTTCCTTTGGATGGTGGTCGTTTTGCAACGTCAGATTTGAATGATTTATATCGAAGAGTGATTATTCGTAATAATCGTTTGAAACGATTAATTGACATTAAGGCTCCAGAGGTTATTTTGCGTAATGAGAAACGCATGTTGCAAGAAGCGGTCGATTCATTATTCGATAATTCTCGTAAATCAAGTGCTGTAAAAACAGATGCAAATCGTCCGTTGAAATCTCTTTCTGATAGCTTAAAAGGGAAACAAGGACGTTTCCGTCAGAATCTTTTGGGTAAACGTGTTGACTATTCTGCTCGTTCTGTGATTGTAGTCGGTCCAGAATTGAAGATGAGTGAATGTGGGTTGCCAAAGGGGATGGCTGCTGAGTTGTATAAACCGTTTATTATTCGTAAACTTATTGAACGAGGTATAGTAAAAACTGTCAAATCTGCCAAGAAAATAGTTGACCGTAAGGAACCTGTAGTTTGGGATATATTGGAATATGTAATGAAAGGGCATCCGGTATTATTGAACCGTGCTCCTACGTTGCACCGTTTAGGAATACAGGCTTTTCAACCTAAGTTGATTGAAGGTAAGGCAATACAGTTACACCCACTTGCTTGTACTGCATTTAATGCTGACTTTGATGGAGACCAGATGGCTGTCCACTTACCATTGGGCAATGAAGCTATTCTGGAAGCTCAACTTTTAATGTTGGCTTCTCAAAATATTTTGAATCCCGCAAACGGGGCTCCGATTACTGTTCCTTCTCAGGATATGGTATTAGGTCTATATTATATTACCAAGATTCGTAAAGGGACAAAGGGCGAAGGACTTGTATTCTATGGCCCGGAAGAAGCAACTATTGCATACAATGAAAAGAAAGTGGATATTCATGCACTAATAAAAGTGTATGTAAAGGATCGGGACGAGAAGGGCAATATTGTAAAGAAAATGATGGAAACTTCTGTTGGGCGATTGATGGTTAATGAATTTATTCCATCTGAAGTCGGTTATATTAATGAAGTTTTGGGAAAGAAGGCTTTACGTGATATTATCGGTAATGTGATTAAAGCTTGTGGTGTTTCTCGTACGGCTCAATTTCTTGATGATATTAAGAATTTGGGTTATTATATGGCCTTTAAAGGCGGTTTGTCTTTTAATTTGTCAGATGTTCTTATTCCACCGGAAAAGGAGGCTTTGGTTAAGGAAGGTTATGATGAAGTAGAACAGATTAAGGCAAATTATAACATGGGTTTCATTACAAATAATGAACGTTATAATCAAATCATTGATACTTGGACTCATATTAATAGTAAACTGTCAAATATTTTAATGAAGCAGTTGACAGAAGATAATGATGGATTCAATTCTGTATTTATGATGATGGATTCCGGCGCACGTGGTTCTAAAGAGCAGATTCGTCAGCTTTCTGGTATGCGTGGTTTGATGGCAAAGCCTCAAAAGAGTGGTGCTGAAGGTGGTCAAATTATTGAGAACCCGATTCTTGCCAATTTTAAGGAAGGCTTGTCTGTGTTGGAATATTTTATTTCTACTCATGGTGCCCGTAAAGGCTTAGCCGATACTGCATTAAAAACGGCTGATGCTGGTTATTTAACTCGTCGTTTGGTTGATGTATCTCATGATGTGATAGTTAATGAAGATGATTGTGGTACATTACGTGGACTTGTTTGTACAGAGTTAAAAAATAATGAAGAAATCATAGCTACGTTGTATGAGCGTATTTTGGGTCGTGTTTCAGTTCATGATATTATTCATCCTACAACAGGAGAAGTCATTGTTCGTGCGGGAGAAGAAATTCGTGAAGATGCCGCTCAGAAGATTCAGGATTCTCCAATAGAGAGTGTTGAAATTCGTTCTGTATTGACTTGTGAATCTAAGAAAGGCGTTTGTGCTAAATGCTATGGTCGTAATTTGGCAACGAACCAGATGGTTCAAGTTGGAGAGGTTGTAGGTGTAATCGCTGCTCAGTCTATCGGGGAACCAGGTACTCAGTTAACTTTGCGTACATTCCACGTCGGAGGTATTGCTGCAAATATTGCAACAGAAAATAGTGTAATATCAAAATATGATGGAATTCTTCAAATCGATGAACTTCGTTCAGTCGAAGTAGTTGAAGAAACAACGAAAAAGAAATATTTGGTTGTTGTTAGTCGCTTGGCCGAAATGCATATTGTTGATCCTAATACAAAGATTGTATTATTGACTCATAATATTCCTTATGGCTCTAAATTATTTTTTAATAATGGAAATGTAGTGCATAAGGGTGATGTTTTGATAGAATGGGATCCATTTAATGCAGTTATTGTTTCAGAAGTTTCAGGTAAAATTCAATTCGAGAGTTTAATAGAGAATGTAACATACAAGGTAGAAAGTGATGAGACAACAGGTCTGAAGGAAAAAATTATCATTGAATCTAAAGATAAGACGAAAGCTCCGGCTGCACATATTATTGATGAAAATGGTAATTACTTGAAGAACTATTCTCTCCCATTGGGTGCCCATGTAGTTAAAGAAGACGGCGATTTGATTAAGGGTGGTGAAGTCTTGGTGAAGATTCCTCGTGCTGTTGGTAAAGCCGGTGATATTACAGGTGGTCTTCCGCGAGTAACAGAATTATTTGAAGCGCGGAATCCATCAAATCCAGCTGTCGTATCCGAAATAGATGGTGAAGTCGGATTTGGTAAGATCAAACGTGGTAATCGAGAAATAACGGTTACATCGAAATTGGGTGAAGTGAAAAAATATATGGTTCCGTTATCAAAACAATTGCTTGTACAGGAAAACGATTATATTCGTGCAGGTATGCCGCTTTCTGATGGGGCTATTACTCCTTCTGATATTTTGGCTATTAAGGGTCCGACGGCTGTTCAAGAGTATATCGTGAATGAGGTTCAGGACGTATATCGTTTGCAGGGGGTTAAGATAAATGATAAGCATTTTGAAGTAATCGTCCGTCAAATGATGCGTAAAGTTGAAGTCGTTGATCCGGGAGATACTCGTTTCTTGGAACAGCAGATTGTAGATAAGCTGGAGGTAATGGATGAGAACGACCGCATATGGGGCAAGAAAGTTGTTATGGATTCCGGCGATTCGCAAACATTGCAAGCGGGCCAAATTGTAACGGCTCGTAAGCTTAGAGATGAAAATAGTATGTTGAAACGTCGTGACTTGAAATTAGTTCAAGTTCGTGATGCTATTCCAGCAACTGCAAATCAAATTCTTCAGGGTATCACACGTGCTGCTTTACAAACGAATAGCTTCATGTCAGCCGCATCATTCCAGGAAACAACGAAAGTTCTTAATGAAGCTGCTATTAATGGTAAAGTTGATCGTTTGGAAGGATTAAAGGAAAATGTTATTTGTGGGCATTTGATTCCTGCCGGCACCGGTCAACGAGATTTTGAGAAGTTGACTGTAGGAGCAAAAGATGAATTTGATCGAATCTTTGCAAATCGTAAGAACGTGGTCGATTTTAATGCAATGGACCGTAATGACGATAGCAAGGAGAAAGAATAAGATTAATTGTAATTGTAAGTATAAAAAGCTGTGTCATGCGTGGCACAGCTTTTTTTATTTGTGGTAAGTGTTCGAAATGTTTCATTTTGAAGTGATATATGTCAATATTCGCTATGCATAGCGATGAATTGTGGATGAAGAAATTCTTTTAATCCTAGTTCATGGACATAGGATTTATGTGTATATTTGTACTTAGTATAACAATAATAATATAGATATGGATAATAATAAACCAACAAATCAGATTCAGATCGAGTTGTCGGAAGAAATGGCCCAGGGAACATATGCCAACTTGGCTATTATTTCACATTCGACATCTGAGTTTATCTTAGATTTTATAAGAGTGGTACCTGGTGCTCCAAAGGCTCAAGTAAAAAGTCGTGTGATTTTAACTCCGGATAATGCGAAACGTCTTCTATTTGCTTTGCAGGATAATATTTCGAAGTTTGAAGGGCAGACTGAAAATAAAACAGCGAACTTTGAAGATTTTGTTCCTCCGGTAGGAGGTGTTAAGGGGCAAGCTTAATTGGAATTAGAATAAATAAAAAAGAGCGACCTCTGAGAGGTGCTCTTTTTTATCTTTGCCGTGTTTATTTAATTACTCAAATTTCTTGTTGAAGAAAATGTGTGCAATGTAGCCAATGATGATGACAACCAAGCCTGTAATTAAAACAGCATTTGATGCTCCTTCTTGAAAAGAAGGCACTGCTAAGATGATAACACCTATAAGGAGAATTATAACTCCTAAATTTTTCATTAATCCCTTCATGGTGATAGAGTTTATTTATATTCTTTTTCTACTGCAAATAAAGCAATAATAACCCGATTGCAAAAATATTTTACAATAAAAATGTTGAAACCATCAAAATTAGCTATTATATTTGCATATGATAAGCTATTATATGATGTTGCGTGTACTTTATATTATATATTTCTGGTTAATTGTGGTGCCGGTATTTCTTGTCATTACTATTTTAACTGCAGTTACAGTTATTTTTGGTTGCCTTTTGGGAGGAAAGAAATTTTTTGCTTACTATCCGGGGAAAATTTGGTCGTGGCTGATATGTCATTTGGTGCTTTGTCCTGTAACAGTCAGAGGAAAAGAAAATATAGATAAGAAGATACCGTACGTGTTTGTTGCTAATCACCAAGGTGCTTTTGATATCTTTTTAATATACGGATTCTTAGGTGTCCCGATTAAATGGGTAATGAAAGCAGGGATAGGAAAAATTCCCTTTGTTGGTACTGCTTGTCGTTCCGCTGGTTTCATTTTTGTTGATAATACTTCTTCAAAGGCGGCTGCTCGGAGTGTGTTTGAAGCCGAACGCAACTTGCGCTCGGGGACGTCTATAGTTATTTTTCCTGAAGGGTCGCGATCTCGAGACGGAAAATTGGCTCGCTTTAAGAAAGGAGCTTATCAAATGGCTGTAGATCAGCATATGCAAATAATTCCCATAACAATTAATGGCCCATTTAATGTGCTGCCTATAGGTTCTATAATGGTTCATAGGCATCCTATGGAACTGATTATTCATAAGCCTATTATCACAGAAGGCATGGATTCGTCTCACAAAACCTTGCAGGGATTGGCTGAAATAACGCAACAAATCATATATACAGACTTATGGGAAAAATATAGAAATTGAAATCTTACCATAATTTGAGTATTCCTCTCTTACGGACGGTAATGCTTAATCCTAAATTTTTTGTATATAGAGAACCAGCGTCGGCTGCTATAGAACTGCCAAAGCTCCATCCATTTAGTTTGGGGTGTTGGTATTGAATGTCCAGCAATCCTGCCACACCTTGTTTATTGTCGAGTAGAGGAGCGGCAGCTCTTCCCCACGTATTCATCAACGTAAGTAGCAAACGATAAGATATATATTGATATATACTACCTTCCGCAGCAAAATGCCATCCACAAACACGATTATTTTCAAAACCTAGGGTTCCATTTCTATTGTATTCGGGTGAGAGAATCAAGGGTGAACCAAGGGTTCGGTTATAGTATGATGCGCCTGTTTGATATTCTCCGTTGTTGTAATAATCATCAGATCCGCCGCCAGGACCTTTATGTAAATTGTGATCGAATTCTATAAAGTGGAACGGGCCGCTTTGATTTCGAGTTTCAAGATGTTCAATAACAAATTTTTTAAACCAGCTAATTTTATGTAGATCAAATTGTAATCCCCATAAACCATCTTTTCCATTAACAAATATCATACCTGATTTGTCTTCAAAATAGTGCTGATGGTATGCTGAGACTTTCCAGTCAGGTTGCGTAAATGCAAGTTTGAAATCGTATGAGCCATAGTGATTTCCTAAAACATTTATTTGGTCGGATACAGTGGCATTTTTTCCACCTTCGCTACCGCACACAACTCTTAATAAGTCACTGATGGATTGAGGTTGTTTGCCTATTTGGGGATTGGTTGAGGTTCCCCCCCATTGTGCCCAATGCTGAACACCCATAGTTACAGAGAGTGGAAAATTGTTCTGTGTATCTTTAACCTGAACATAAAATGATTTGTGATGCCACAAAACATTTTTGTCGTATGTCTGCCTGTTTTTTGTGAAATACTCCAGATAGTTTGTGTCAAAAGAGCGGCCGAGGGCAAAATCTCCTTTTATCTGCATCCACCCTTTTGTTCGAGGAACGAGTGTGAACTCGGGTATACTTAGATTGATTTCCGGTATCGGACGAGCGTTGGTAGACAAAACCATATCGCCGGAACTCAAATTCTGATCCCATAAAGAACGATAATTTTCTTTGCTGCCAATTGAAAGCAAAAGTTTTTTGTAACCTAATTCGGCGTATAGCTGTTGTATATAAATGTTTTTGTGGTCGTAACGCGGCATTTCTGCAACTAAATCCAACCCTGCATTCCATCTAAAATTCTTATTTATATCTTGTTGGTGAAATATTCCGGCATTGAGATATCCGCTGTTTGCTGTCAGAGGCACTTTCCCATAGCGATTACTTACCATCCAAAAAGGAGCATTTGAATTTCTTACGGAGAATAATGAATTGTCCAGCCAATAAGGTTTTTCTGTCCCTTTCGCTACAGACACAAAGGTCTCTATCCGATAGCTGGTTGTGTTTGCAACAGGGTTATTGTCCTGTGCGTAACATATTGCGCTTCCGGATGATAGAACTATAGCAGATAAAAATGATTGTACGAATTTCATTCACTTTCTATGTTTTTATTGACAAAGATACACAATAAACGACTATTTACTTCCTTCCTCCAGAAGAATGTGTTATTCGGCCAAGCCAACTGAAATAGGTATAGTAAACTTGACGCCTGTAAGGAGTTTTTGAAAGAATTAAATCGTGGATGCCATTTTGGATCGTATATCGTGTAATATAATTGCCTAATTTAGCTCCATAATGCTGAATGTCATTTACATCGAGTACAATATCACAGTTTAGATAAGCTTCATTCCAAGTCTCCGTTTCAGGGAATGAACGGGTTGATGACAAAATTAAGATTGGGCAATTGATTTTTCCTCCTTTGCGGAGACTTTTTTGTGCAGAAGTAACAGCATAAATCCAACCTGCCTTAATCGGATGCCCGTTTGGTATTTTCCATTTAGTGTTGAATGTCCATTCTCCTTTATATTGTTTCAGAAGACTTTGTGCATAGCAACTTGTGCTTTTACTTGCTTTTCTAATCGTTAAGTTAGGAAATAGCCAACCAATAAACGAGATCGCAGGAATAAAAAAAATTTCTGCATTGGAACTCATGTTCCAGTCTAGAAAAGGGCTATTTAATATCAACCCATCCACAGGTAGTTTGCCTTTTTTGCATTGTAGATAGTAAGGCGTTAGCAATCCGCCTGTAGAATGTCCCATTAAAAATATTTTGTTGTTGCCTTCCTGTTTTATGATTGCCAGGGCCGTGTCAATATCTGCAAAATATTCTTTCATGCTTTTGCAAAAGAAGGGATCTTGTCCCGGAAGGATAGAACGGCCGTATTTCCTAAGATCTAATGCATAAAAATTGTATCCGTGGCTATTAATACTATCGCCCAGCTCTTTTTGGAAGAAATAGTCATTGTACCCATGTATATAAAGAACAGCTTGCCTGATATTAGCTAACTGCGGTTTTTTAACGAGTGTGCATATCACTTTTCCGGAATAATCATTCGGCATTCGTATGGTTCGGTATAGATAGTTATCTCCCAATATATCAGGAGTATATTGGGCAAAAATATTAGAAGCAGAAAAGCAAAGTGCAAAAATATAAGTAAGAATTTGTTTCATAAGAACTTTTTATTATAACAACTTTAATAAAGAATTGTTTATAATTTGTCGGAGACGGACATTAATGAACTATATGATTCTTTTGTTTTTAATTGAGTTTTTCATGAGAGCTCTTCATTACAACCATTTGTGTGCCATCTGAAAAATAGTTGTATTTAGCTTGGCTAAGAAATGTGATTCGTTTACCTTTGCAAAATTGAATAGACAGAATTACAAATATCATACATTCGATGAAAATATTAGTTACAGGTGGGGCTGGTTTTATTGGTTCTAATCTTTGTGAGTATCTACTAGAACAAGGCAATGAGGTTCGTTGTTTAGACAACTTCGCTACTGGACACATTGAAAACCTACTTCCCTTATTAAATAAGTATCCGGATACGTTTAAATTAGTAGTAGGCGATATCCGCAATATGGATGATTGTTGTAGGGCTGTGAAAGATATGGAATATGTCCTTCATGAGGCTGCACTCGGATCGGTCCCTCGTTCAATTAAAGATCCCGAAACAACAAATGCGGTCAATATCAGTGGATTTTTGAATATGATTCTTGCGGCTCGCGATGCAACAGTCAAGCGTTTTGTTTTTGCTGCCAGTTCATCTACCTATGGCAACAGTCAATCAATGCCAAAAGTAGAAGAAGTAATCGGACAGCCACTTTCTCCATATGCAATCACTAAATATGTTGACGAACTTTATGCTGATGTTTTTGCACGTACATATGGTACGGAATATGTAGGTCTTCGCTATTTCAATGTATTTGGTCGACGTCAAGACCCGAATGGAGCTTATGCAGCTGTCATTCCGTTGTTTGTAAAGAAACTGATGTTGCATGAAAGTCCGGTTATCAATGGTGATGGTAATTATAGCCGTGATTTTACTTATATTGATAATGTGATACAGATGAATATGTTGGCTCTGGCCACAACGGAACCGAAAGCCATCAATCAAATCTATAATACGGCCTATGGCGAACAGACTACACTTAATCAGTTAATTGAGTATCTCAAAGAGTATTTGTCTCAATATGATTCTCATATTAATGATGTAGAGATTGTACATGGGCCGAATCGCACAGGTGATATTCCTCATTCACTAGCTTCAATCGATAAAGCAAAGCGCTTACTTGGTTATGCTCCGCATTTCAGTATGAAGCAAGGATTGAAAGAAGCTATTGGATGGTATTGGAAGAATTTGAAATAGAAGGAAATGTTTTTGTTCGATTAAATTCCTATCTTTGTTCAAAAAGAGATAATATTTTAAGATGGAAAACGAATTTCTCCAAACAGAAGAAACAATCGTAGCGATGCTCAAAACCGTTTACGATCCTGAAATTCCGGTCAACGTTTACGATCTGGGTATGGTTTATAATATTGATGTAGATGATAAGAGTAATGTAAAGATTGATATGACGCTGACCGCACCAAATTGTCCTGCTGCAGATTATATTGTTGAGGATGTTCGCGAGAAGGTCGAATCAATACATGGCATTGGCAATGTTGAAATTAATCTTGTTTTTGAACCTGCATGGGACAAGAGCATGATGTCTGAAGAAGCGAAATTGGAGTTAGGATTAGAATGACTACTGAACGAACAAAAATTTATTTTGCAGCTGATGCTCATTTAGGCGCTCGTTTTCATAAGGATCCTCTTGCTGTTGAAAAAAAGTTGGTCCGATGGATGGACTGTATCAAAAAGGATGCTATCGCAGTTTACTTTTTAGGTGATATGTTCGATTATTGGTATGAATATAAATATGTTGTCCCCAAAGGTTTTATTCGTTTCCTCGGTAAACTGGCTGAGCTTTCTGATCTAGGTGTGGAAATCCATCTGTTTACTGGTAATCATGATATTTGGATGTTTGATTATTTGCCGCAAGAAATAGGCGCGATTATTCATCGTGATGTTTTAACTATTGATTTGTTGGGCAAACGTTTTTTTTTAGGGCATGGAGATGAAGTCGATTATAGAAGCAAACTGTTTCGTTTCATGCGTGCTTTTTTCCGTAACCGATTTTGTCAGTGGATGTATGCAGGTATCCATCCGCGTTGGACTTTTGGTTTTGCGTTAGGGTGGTCCTTAAGTAGTCGCAAAACCGGACTGGAGGTTCGATCGAGCGATTATCAGGGTGAAGCAGGAGAGTACCTTGTGTCTTTTGCCAAAATATATCTCAAGAATCATCCTGATATTAATTTCTTTATTTTCGGGCATCGCCATATCATGCTTGATATGATGCTCACAAAAACGACCCGAATATTGATCGCAGGCGATTGGATGCAATATTTCTCTTATATTGAGTGGGATGGAACAACCTTAAGTCTGAAACAGTTTGAGTCAGAAGATCCTGCTATTTCCAATGGATAACCAAGCTTTCTTCGGGATTGATTGTAATCGAGGTGGCATTTGCTGATCCTCCTTTGTCTGCGTAAAGTATTTTAGGCATAAGAGTCTGATTATTTTTCTGTAAATCAACTATTTGTGTTTCTCTGGATTTGTTAACTGTTATGGTTATTATTCCATCTTTCGCTTTCATTTCTTTCATAATAATATCCCGATTCAAATGCTTGAATGATATAGGAATAGAAGACGTTTCACATTCCAAAGCGAGCCATGAAGCCAACGAATAATTACCTAATGACCATCCTGCACCCAATAACGATGGAATCCAAACGACGTCGCCTTTTCCAAAATGATTTTCTGTTGCTAAAGGCAATGGTTCGTTGTTTTCATTGCAAAGGGGTAGAGATGCCTCTCTTCTAATTGTGCCTTTCCACAGAAGACCTGGAATTTCATATTTGTATCCTTTCAGATGATAAAAATGAGGATTATCAATTTTATTAAATTCAGAGATACTTCCACCGAACAACTTTTTTAATGGAAATCCGGTAAGCATCTGGTTGTGAACATTTTCATCATAAAATCCCGTTAATCCGTCAACAATGAGTTTACCTCCTTTTGAAACAAAAGATTCTAAAAGAGGAACATATTTTGATGGAACGGCCAACTGGTGAGCTAAAATGATAGTCTGACCGGAATAGTCCGGTTTACTGAAATCATATTCGTCAAAAGCTTTTAGATTCGGTGTGATACCGCATTCTGATAATGACTTAAAGTAGCCCAGCATATTTTCCATGCACATTTTTCGTCCGTCAGTGGCTGCCGGTGTCCCTTGGGTAATAATTTTTTCTGTCCACAACGATTCACGAATGTATAGAATACTAATACCAGGATCAATCTTCTTTGCCGTGTAAAACAGTTCTTTATTATTATTTAGGCAATGGCTGACAGAAGCAATGGCTGATACCCGATCTGTCGGTTGATGTTGAAAGTCAAGCAGCGCCCATTCACCAGATTCAATTCCTGAGGCGCGGGGATTGAGCGACCAGAAAATACCCCCTTTGCCTTCTGTCCCGATAATAATCCAAAGCCACTGAGCTATTTCCTCTTTTGTTGGGCACATGGCACAGTTTCCGCTGAAGGTGTTGTTGCCGCCTTGTATCTCAGTCATAAACCACGGAAGACTTCCTGCTCCAGAATATAACAATTCGCAATCGGCTGACATCGCTATATCGTATTCCTGGCGGGGGAACATCGTAAAATGCCAGCTGGCATGAGCGGATCCTCCTAAACTATTAAGGAATGGCCGCCATTCAGAGAAATTGTATTCACCAATATTGGTAAATATCGCATGGTTGTTGACGTGTAAATGGATGTTTTTGTCGTACTTGCGAACTTCGTTGGCAATCCATTTCAGCATCCAGGTTGTTAGTTCATTTCTAAACTGTTCATCTTGTAAGTCGACTAATAGAGGATACCCGTTTTTCAGAAAGTCGGATTCTTGATGTTTCAAATTCCATTCTTTGCGCATATTCTGCGAGAAGGCATTGTCCTTCAGTCCGCCTCCCGGTTCATTAATCAGTACCCAGCCATATAATGATTTGTATTGTTTGAAATGTGTGCTCATTTGCTTGATGTATTCGGCAAAGTTTTCCAGTTGAGCCTGATCTTTAGGAAATTTCCATCCGCCGATATCCGTTTTGTCGGTGAGAGGAAAGAACGTTCCAAGTACTTTGATGTTATATTTTTCTGCATATCGGAAAGCGCGATCAAAAAGAGAGAAATCCCAATGATTATCTTTATGCATATAAGATTCGAACATTCGAATGCGGCATATTGTCATTCCGTTGTCGTGCAAAGTTTTAAACCATTGTTCTGTCTCCTGCTCTGTCTGTCCGGGCTCAATAAAAACTTGTGCTCCAAGTAGAGGATAGTCTGATGCTTTTATCGTTTGCGCTTTGATGTTGAATGCGCAGAATATACTTATTATTAGAAAAAAATAGAAATGTCTCATTGTATTATTTATTTGTGCTTCAAAGATAGTTGTTTTATCCATATAAACATAAAAAAGCAGCCTCAACCGATGTCAAGACTGCCTAAACACTAATCCAAATGTTTTGTAAGCTGCGAGGATTAGTTATTATTATTGTTTATTTAATACGTCCATTGTATCAGATGCGATCATAAGTTCTTCATCTGTAGGAACAACCATGACGGTTACTTTGCTGTCTGGAGTACTGATGATGGCTTCAACACTGCGAAGCCCTTCATTTTTTTTAACATCAAGTTTCATTCCCATATATTCCATATTCTCGCATACGGCGCGACGTGTGATCCATTGGTTTTCGCCAACACCCCCTGTCCAGACCAGAATATTCAGGCCATTCATAGCGGCAGCATAAGCACCGATATATTTCTTGATCCGATAGTTGTATACGTCGAGGATCATTTTGGCAAATTCATCGCCTTTCCCTACCGCACTTTCAATATCCCGCATATCCGAAGATCCGCCGCTTAATCCAAAAACACCACTTTTCTTATTAAATAAAGTGGCCAGTCCATCGGCATCCAATTTTTCTTTTTTCATAATAAATGGAATAGCTCCCGGATCAATATCGCCGCAACGAGTTCCCATAACCAGCCCTTCAGTAGGCGTTAATCCCATGGATGTATCGACGCATTTACCATTAAGAACGGCAGCCAGTGATCCACCGTTTCCAATATGGGCAGTGATAATCTTTTGCTCTTCGTACTTGACGCCTAATATTTCGCAAGCGCGTTTGGATACATAACGATGACTCGTTCCGTGGAAGCCATAACGACGGATGCCATATTTAGTATAGAATTCATAGGGAAGAGCGTACATGTAGGCTTTTTTTGGCATAGTCTGATGAAATGCAGTGTCGAAAACACCTACTTGAGGAATGCCCGGTAATAATTTTTCCATGGCTTCAATACCTTCCAAATTAGCCGGATTATGAAGCGGCGCTAATTCTGCACATTCAATAACTTTTTGTAGAACTTCTTCCGTCAACAATACACTCTGAGAAAATTTTTCTCCTCCGTGGACTACACGGTGACCAACCGCATCAATCTCTTTGTAGTCTTTGATGCAACCATATGTCTTATCAGTGAGAACACTCAAGATAAATTCTATTCCTACTTCGTGATTAGGAATGTCTTTGTCTAATGTGATCTTGTTGTCATCCTTGTCTTTCAGTTTGAGGAAAGAACCCTCTATTCCGATTTTTTCTATTCCGCCTTGTGCAATGACTGAGCGGTCAGACATATCGAACAATTTATATTTTATGGAACTGCTGCCACAGTTTAATACTAAAACCTTCATGTGTTTTGTTGTTTATTTGTTTGTGTTTCTGTTTTTTAGACCGATAGATTGGTTACATGCAATAGCAATCATTTTATATATGTCATCAACAGAACAGCCTCTTGATAAATCGTTGACAGGTGCTGCCATACCTTGTAGAATAGGTCCTACAGCTTCGGCACCGCCCAGACGTTGAACCAGTTTGTAAGCGATATTTCCAACATCTAGAGTTGGGAATACTAATACGTTTGCGTGACCGGCTATTTTGCTATCCGGAGCCTTCTGATTGGCCACTTTCTCAACTAATGCAGCATCAGCTTGTAATTCACCGTCAACCTGCAGATTTGGTGCCTCTTCCTTGACTAAGCGGGTTGCTTCAACAACTTTGTCGACCGTTTCGTGAGAAGCGCTGCCTTTAGTAGAGAAACTTAGCATGGCTACTCGCGGCTCTATTCCAACGATGTCGCGAGCTGTACTTGCTGTCGCTAAAGCGATGCTTGCCAGTTCTTGTGCATTGGGGAAAGGCATTACGGCACAGTCTGCAAACAGCATAATACCATTTTCGCCGTATTGAGGCGTTTGGGTGAACATAATGAATGCACCGGAAACACAACTCATGCCTGGAGCCGTTTTGATAATTTGTAATGCAGGGCGAAGTACATTGCCTGTTGTATTACGAGCACCGGCAATTTCTCCGTCGGCATCGCCAGCTTTTATTATCAGGCAACCTAAGTATAAAGGATCTTCAACAAGCAATGCTGCTTTTTCTAGAGTCATTCCTTTTTTCTGTCGTAATTGGAAGAGAAGGTCGGTATATGCGGCTTTCTTAGCATGATTCTTCGGATCAATAATAGTCATCTGCGAAAGATGTTTCAACCCGAAATTCTTTGCTAAACTTTCTATTTCGGCAGGATTGCCAATGAGCGTAATATCTGCTATACCGTCAGCAACAATACGGTCGGCAGCTTGAATTGTTCGTTCCTCTGTTCCTTCGGGAAGAACAATGCGTTGTTTGTTCGTTTTAGCACGAGCAATAATTTTTTGAATTAAGTCCATAATGGAATATTTATTTTTTCCGTTGATATCAAATCAGGTTACAAAAGTAGGCAAAATGCTATTTCGAGTTTACAAAATAGGCAAGATATTTAGGTCTGGACTTGTCTCTTTTGAATTATTTAACGATAGTTTATTACTTCTTTCTCTCCGGAAAGAATCTGTTGCAAATCCTCGGCTGTTACATTAATTTCTATATTGCCGTTTTTCGCGACAGATATTTTTCCACGTTCTTCAGATACGATAATTATTGTTGCATCATTCTCTAATGACATTCCTAATCCCGAGCGATGGCGTAATCCCATCTCTTTAGGGAGATTTGCATTTTGTGCTACAGGAAGAATACATCCGGCAGCCCTGATACGATTATCTGCAATAATCATTGCGCCATCATGCAGTGGACTGTTCTTGAAAAAGATATTTTCTATTAGTCGGGCATTTATATCTGCATTAAACATTTCACCAGTATGTTCATAAACAGTCAAGTCAACATCTTGTTGGATACATATCAGTGCACCGGTTTTTTTTCTGGCCATATTCATACAAGCCAATACGATTGGCGCAATATATTTACCTTCGCTTTCTTTTTTTTCATCTGTCTTGGAGAAAATTTTACCCAGAAATTTCCATCCTTTGTGTGAGCCAAGTGCTAATAGGAAACGACGGATTTCATCTTGAAACAAGATCACCAACACAATAAAACCGACACTTATGAATTTGTCGAGGATAGCACCCATGAGTCTCATTTCCAACACCTGAGAGATGAGAATCCAAACGATGATGAATAATACGACACCACTAAAGATGGCCAGTGTTCCCGAGCTTTTCATCAATCGATAAGTCTGATAGAGAAAAAAGGCTACCAATAATACATCAATCAAGTCTTTTATGCCGAAATTCATCCACAACATAATCCATTTTCTTTGGTTAGTTTGTCTACTATTTTGATTGCTTCAACAGCTTCTTTCACATCGTGAACACGCAGAATATGAGCTCCTTTTAATAAAGCGTAGGTGTTGAGTACTGTTGTCCCGTTCAGACTGTCGGAGGCTGTTTTATCAAGATATTTGAATATCATGCTTTTGCGTGAAATACCGACCAACAAAGGCAGTTCAAGTTCATGAAAATCTTCCAGATGCTGCATAAGTATATAGTTTTGGTCAACGGTTTTACTGAAGCCAAAACCCGGATCAAGAATGATGTCATTCACACCCATTTGCCTGAGCTGGTTTACTTTGTTGGCAAAATATAGCAGGATTTCCTCCATTATGTTGGTGTATTCGGTGTACTGTTGCATAGTTTGTGGGGTTCCCCGCATGTGCATCAATATATAAGGAACATGCAGGCGGGCCACAGTTTCGAACATCGCATTATCAATCTGGCCACCGGAGATGTCATTAATAATTGCTGCGCCAAAATCTTCGACAACCTGTCGGGCAACAGAGGCACGGAACGTGTCGACTGAGACTATCGTCTGGGGATAATGAGTTTGAATGATCTTTAGTGCAAATGCAAGTCGTTTTAATTCTTCTTCCGGAGAAATATCAATGGCATTTGGGCGAGAAGAGTATCCACCTATGTCAATGATTTTCCCCCCTTCAGACAAGATGGTCTCTATTCGTTCGCTAATAGCTGATTCAGTTTGTTTACGACTGTCGGCATAAAACGAATCTGGGGTGACATTTAGTATGCCCATCACAATCGGACGATCAAGTGGTACAAGTGTCCCCTTAATGTTTAATGTTTTATGAAACATCTGCAATACTTCTTTTCTGCAAAGATACAGCAAAAACATTAAATTACTACATTTGCGGCGAATTACTGTAATTAATAATGATCGTAAGGAAAGGAAAAATATGAATATTGCTGAATTATATGAATTGTTTTTGCATTATCCGAAAGTGGTAACCGATAGTCGCAAGTGTGTGCCTAATTCTATTTTTTTTGCGTTGAAGGGCGAAAAGTTCGATGGAAACGCTTTTACAGAGAAGGCTTTAAATGAGGGATGTGCGTATGCTGTTATCGATGATGCAAAATACTTGAAAGGGGATCGTACCATATTGGTTGATAATACGCTTAAGGCTTTGCAGCAGCTGGCTCACCGCCATCGTAAAATGGTTGGATGCCCGATTATAGGTATTACAGGGACTAATGGAAAAACAACAACTAAGGAGCTTATTGCTACTGTCCTTTCATCAAAATATAATATCTTGTATACGGAAGGGAATCTGAATAATTCTATCGGGGTGCCTCTCACATTGCTTCGATTAAATCACGACCATGAGATGGCGGTGATTGAAATGGGTGCCAGCCATCCGGGCGATATCAAGGAACTGGCGGATATTGTACTTCCCAACTATGGTCTTATCACGAACGTTGGACGCGCTCATCTAGAAGGATTTGGTTCATTTGAAGGGGTTATAAAGACGAAAGGCGAACTGTATGACTACATACGTATGTCGAAAGGTAAGATTTTCATCAATCAGAATAATCCCTATCTGATGGAGATTGGGCAAGGCATCGAACATATTACTTATGGTTTTGATGAAAAGGCATTTACGTGGGGATGTGTGGTCAGTTGTAATCCTTATCTGATTTTCGACTGGCGTCAGCAAGGGAAAATTCATACGGTTGGAACACATTTGATAGGCTCGTATAATCTGGATAATGTTTTAGCAGCGGTAGCTGTAGGACGTTATTTCAAGATCCCCGCAGAACGAATAAGCAGGGTTATTGCCGCCTACGAACCGACGAACAATCGTTCGCAGCTGATGAAGACCAAAACGAATGAATTGATTATCGATGCCTATAACGCAAACCCGAGCAGTATGAAAGTGGCATTGGATAATTTTGCAACGATGGATGTCTCACCTAAAGCTGTGATTCTGGGTGATATGTTTGAGCTGGGTCCTACGAGCGACGAGTTACATGCTGAAGTTGTCAGTCAGGTGAAGGAAGGCCACTATGAGAAGGTATTCCTTTGTGGTGAACATTTCCAAAGGGTGGGCGACGGATTTACTACATTTAAAACTACGGATGAACTAATTAATGCATTGAAGGATAAATCCTTAGAAGGCTACCATATTTTGATCAAGGGCTCTCATGGAATGGCTTTTGAAAAGATTGTTCCGTTGTTGTAGGAATAACTAAATTAAGTTTTGTATATGCATTGGCGAATGATTCCTGCCAGATAATGTGAGGGACCTTTCTCCTGGCCGGAAAGATTGATCTCTTTTCAGCCGGAAGAATAGTCCTCTTTAGGCAAGTTATTTTGTTTTAGTTTCTTCTTCTTCTTTTGTGTGAAAAGCCAGAGCGTACATACGCATCTGCTTTAGCATAGCCACCAATCCGTTGGAACGAGTAGGCGAAAGGTGTTCTTTCAATCCGATGCGTTCAACGAAGTAGAGGTCGGCATTCAGAATCTCCTGCGGCGTGTGGTCGGAGAGAACACTGATGAGCAACGAGACAATTCCTTTTACGATGACCGCATCGCTCTCGCCTTTGAATACGATTCGGCCATCAATATAGTCTGCTTGCAACCATACGCGGCTCTGGCAGCCTTCAATCAGATTACTTTCTGTTTTATATTTTTCTTCCAGTGGAGGAAGTGAATTTCCCAAATCGATGAGCAAAGCATATTTGTCCATCCAGTCGTCGAAAGCAGAGAAGTCGTCGATGACCTTATCCTGCAATTCATTTATAGTCATAACGTTTATGATTTATTGTTTATAGATTGTTTCCAGTAAAGTTTGCCCTACAGCTTTCAGTGCGTTGCGATCGATGTTTTGCATGTTGTCGTTTTGCGTATGCCAATAGGAAGCAAAACCTGTTTCCGATTGGGGATCGTAGTTGATAATATCCAGACACGGAATGTTGAGCCCTTTGATAACGAATTCATGGTCGTCGACGATGGCTCCACCATCGGAGGCGATGAAGTATTTGCCATATCCCAGATCGCGGGCCGTATCCCAAATATCGTCCACAAAGCGTGCCGCGTAGCGCATGGAGGTGTACTCTTTGTAGAAGACCGCATTCTTTGCGCCTACCATATCCAGTAGAATTCCATAATCAGCCTTATAGTTTTTGACGTGTGGATTCTTTGTCCAGAACTGTGTTCCCAGGCACCATGTCTCGTTTGTGTCTTTATATTTCTCCCTGTCGAATTTGGCTACACCATAATCTTCTGCATCAAAGAAGGCAATATCGATGCCTATGTTTGGATTCTTTAATCCCAGTTGGCGGGCGATTTCCAGTAAAACACCAACACCGCTTGCACCATCATCGGCACCATCAATAGGTTTCCGAAAATTCTCCGGATTGGCATCTTCATCTGAAAAAGGGCGGGTGTCCCAGTGTGCGAATAAAAGGATACGCTTGCTGTTTTCCGGGTTGAATGAACCTATTATATTGCACACTTGAAGCTGAGTACCGTTATATGCCGTGAGTGCTGTTTCCTGTTGATACACTTTTGCGCCGAACCTTTTCATTTCTAAAGCCAGATATTTGCTGCAAGACTTATGTGCATCCGTATTCGGAACACGTGGTCCGAAAGCGACCTGACGTGAAACGTATGAATAGGCACTATCTCCATCAAATACAGGAGCAGTCGAAGCGGGTGCAGATGCTGTATCGGCTGCTGCCGCTGCCTCATTAGTTCCTTTCTGTCCGCAAGATATGAGCGCGATGCTCAATGCCAAATAAATGAGTCTGTTCATATTATTATTTGTTTACAGTGGCTGCCTTTTGCACCTCATTGAGAACACGCAGCAGATTGCCACCCCATATTTTAGATAAATCTTGTTCAGTATATCCTTTTTCTATCAGTTTGACAGAGATTTGGATAAGATCATTGTCGGATTCGCAACCAATAACGCCACCTCCGCCATCAAAGTCGGAGCCGACACCTACGTGATCAATGCCGGCTACTTTCACCATGTGATCGATGTGCGTAATCACATCATCCAAACAAGCTTTTTTCTCATCTTTGTTGATGTATGCATCCAGCAGACATATTTGGGCAACGCCTCCATTTTTTGCCAAGGCTTGGAGTTGATCATCCGTAAGGTTCCGATCCGTATCACATATTTTGCGTGAAGAAGAGTGAGAGCAGATAATCGGCGTTTTTGTCAGCTTGATCACATCATAGAAGGATTCTTCAGATGCGTGCGACATATCAATCATCACCCCTTGGCGGTTCATCTCCTTCACGACCTTCTTACCGAAAGGGCTGAGACCTTTCCATTCTCGTTTAGTTTTTGTCGATGAATCGCAAATGTCGTTATCAAAGGAATGACAAAGTGTAATATAATTGACACCCCTGGCTTTAAATCGGGCAATATTGTTTAAATCTTTCCCGATGCCGTATCCGTTTTCTATGCCAATAAAAAAGGCTTTCTTCCCTTCTGCTTTCAAGCGGGCAAAATCTTCAGATGTTGTAGCAATGCCACATAAATCGTTGTTGATCTCAACTTGTCGATATATGTTATCAATGAGCCGGTTTGTTTCTTCGACAGCTTCCTTTAGTGAAGCCTCATCTCTTTTCCCTTGCCCGATAAAGGCGGCAAGGAATACTCCATCGAGACGCCCTTCTTCCATTTTAGGAATATTGACGCGGTTTTTTTCTCTGCGTGCAATACTGAACCCGGTTTTGTTGAACCACAAAGGGGTGTCGGTATGCGTATCAACAGAGAGAAAATGCTTATGCATCTTTTTTGCCAGATAGAATGTATCAGCTTTTCCTACTATAAACTTGAACAATTTGAGCATTGTCGTGTCTCCGGCAGCAGTAAAAGCTTCCGGATGCCATTGGACAGCGATAATAGGGTGATTCGGCCAAGCCTCGATAGCTTCAACCAGCCCGTCTTTAGCCGTAGCCGTAGCCGTAAAGCAAGAGGCGACATTCTTGATTCCCTGATGATGAAAAGAATTGACAAAAAGGGTATCTCTATTTAAAATGTTGTGTATCATGCTTTCTTGTTTGATAACAACTGGGTGCGAAGGTTTGTCACCGGGGAGTGTCTGCAGATGTCTGATTGCGTCTTGCTTTTGTGAAGGAATATCTTGATACAACGTTCCTCCAAAGGCTACGTTAAGAATTTGTTCGCCACGGCAGATTCCTAAGATTGGAATGTTTCTGTCGCTGGCTAATTTGATAAGCGTTAATTCAAATGAATCTCGTTCGGAGTTTATTTCCTGAAGGTTCCGGTTAGGCTCTTCCTTATACCATAAGGGATTAACGTCTTCGCCTCCTGTTAGGATTAGTCCATCCAAGTCCGCAACTATTGAGCGCAATGTAGAACCATCTTCGATTGTTGGGATAAGAATAGGTGCGCCTCCGGCTTTTAGAACAGATTTTACATATGCGCTTGACATGCTGAGCCGTCCATTATTTGCTCCTATTGAAATTCCAATCAAAGGCTTATGTGGCAATCGGAGATTGACATTGCATGAGTCGATAAGAGCATTAAACGATTTCAGATCCGGTTGTTGTGCCGCAAGGGAACTTAGACTACCGGAAATTAGAAAACAGGCAAAAAAGGTATAAATCAGTCTTTTCATTGGTTATTTATTTATGCGCCGATGCTTCTTGTACAATTGACATGACGCGCAGCAGATTGCCGCTCCATATCTTTGCAATTTCATTTTCAGTAAAGCCTTCTTTTAGTAATCTGGTCGTGATATTAATCAATTCGTTTGTCGAACGGCAGCCGATAAGTTCTCCGTCACCATCAAAATCGGAACCTATCCCAACATAATCGATACCTATCAGATCAACGATGTGCTTGATATGACAGATGGCATCGCTTAGGGATGCTTTTTCAGCTTCTATATTGATAAATCCTTTGTAGAGGCAAAGCTGAACCACACCGCCCTGTGCTGCCAATGCTTTCAGTTGATCGTCGGTTAAGTTGCGTTGATGATCACAGAGGGCTCGTGCCGCCGAATGCGAGGCTATGATCGGGTATTGACTGTTTTCCAGGGCATCGTAAAAAGTCCTTTCCGCTGCATGCGATAAATCAATCATCAATCCTTCCCTGTTCATTATTTTTATTACTTCTTTGCCAAAAGGACTCAATCCATTCCATTCTGCGTGACCTCTTGCAGAGTCGCAGATATCGTTGTTGCCATTATGACACAGAGTAATATAAATTACGCCTAAGTCTTTGAAACGTTGAATATTATTCAGATCTTTACCAATAGCATATCCATTCTCAACACCCAAAAGAATGGCCTTTTTACCTGTATTTTTTAGTTGTTGTATTTCCTGAGGCGTTTTAGCAATGCCCATCTTTTCGCTGTTGATCTTTTCCTGACGATGAATTTCGTTCAGACGATCGATAGCAAAACTGGTAGCTTGTCGGGAAGCAGCTTCGTCTCTGGGTCCTTGTGGAATATAAGCCGCCATGACCACAGCATCAATCAGGCCTTCTTCCATGAAGGGAAGGTTTACTTTGCCGCCTTCTTTTTTCCCAATATTGAATTCGCCCGGGAAAATCATGGGCGTATCTGTATGCGAATCGATGCTGATGTGATGATGGTGTATCCATTTGGCTTTTCTGAACAGACGCGCAGCTTCTATCTCCAGCTTGAAAAGACTTAGCATCTGCTCATCGTCATTTGTAGCCATCGCTTCCGGGTGCCATTGAACACTAAAGATGTTTTTTTCTTGATGTTCCATGGCTTCGTTAATACCGTCAGGTGCTTTAGCCGTCTCAATAAATTCGGGTGCTAAAGTTTTTACAGCCTGATGATGAAAGGAGTTCACCAGGAGTGTATTCTCGTCGGCAAAAAGGTTGCGGAATCTGGTACCCCCCTCTGTTATCTTAACAGAGTGAGAGGCCTGTTCACGAGGCAACAGCTGGCTATGCTTTAGTATTTTACGGTCGTTTTGACTGTATATATCCTGAAATATACTGCCACCAAAAGCTACGTTAATTATCTGATGACCCCGACAAATTCCCATGATCGGTACTTGGCGATTCATGGCCAGTCTGAGGATAATCAAATCGTACTCATCCCGGTAGGTATCGACGTCTTGTAGTTGAGGTACAGGCTCTTCGTCCAAATAGAGAGGATTAATATCTCCACCGCCACTCATTATTAATCCGTCTATCTCTCCGATGATGACAGTGAGTGCTTCAATATCTGTGATAACCGGTATTAGGACAGGAGCACCACCCGCTTTTAATGCGGCTTGAACATACGTTTCGGCTATGCATGTCTGTCCCTCTTTCCGATTGGCGGATATTCCTATTATGGGAGGTCGATTATCATTCCTTTGTGGAATGAATGCGTCAACCTCTCTATTTAATGCTTCTAGATTTGGACGACGAACCTTTATATTCATTATGCATCAATATTTGCATACGTTGCATTCTCTTCTATAAATTCACGACGCGGCCCTACATCTTCGCCCATCAACATGGCGAAAATTTGATCGGCTTCAGCCGCACTGTCGATTGTAATCTGTTTTAGTGTACGGTTTTCCGGATTCATGGTCGTATCCCATAACTGGTGATCGTTCATTTCACCCAAACCTTTGTATCGTTGCGTGTGAATTTGGCTTTCGTTGCCGGCTCCGTATTTGTTGATGAAATTCATACGTTGTTGATCCGTCCAGCAATACTCTTCAATCTTGCCTTTTTTGCAAAGGTAAAGAGGAGGAGTTGCCAAATATACGTAACCGTTTTCGATCAATCTGCGCATACGTCGGAAGAAAAAGGTCAAAATCAGAGTGGCAATATGCGAACCATCGACATCGGCATCGGTCATGATAATGACTTTATGATAACGAAGTTTGGTAAGATTCAATCCTTTAGGATCTTCCTCTGTCCCAATGGTTACTCCCATTGAACGGAAAATATTTTGGATTTCTTCACTATCAAAAATCTTATGATCCATCGCTTTCTCTACGTTTAATATTTTACCACGAAGAGGAAGTATGGCTTGGAAATGGCGGTCACGTCCCTGCTTAGCTGTACCACCTGCCGAATCTCCCTCGACAAGGAACAACTCGCATTCTGTTGCATCTTTTGATGAACAGTCGGCTAATTTGCCGGGCAACCCTCCATTAGTCAACGGTGATTTGCGTTGAACCAGTTCGCGGGCTTTGCGTGCAGCCTGTCGTGCCTGAGCTGCTAGAACAACTTTGTCGACAATCGTTTTTGCCTCTTTGGGATGTTCTTCAAGATAGTATCCTAAAGCTTCACCAACAGCCATATCTACAGCTCCGGTTACTTCGCTGTTGCCTAGTTTTGTTTTAGTCTGACCTTCAAACTGAGGTTCGGCAACTTTGATAGAGATTACCGCTGTTAAGCCTTCGCGGAAGTCATCACCCTGAATTTCTACTTTCGCTTTTTCAAGCAGTTTGGAATCTTCTGCATATTTCTTTAGCGTACGTGTCAATCCACGACGGAATCCTGCCAGATGAGTACCCCCTTCAATGGTGTTGATATCGTTAACATAGGAAAATACACTTTCATTGAACGAGGTATTGTATGTCATCGCCACTTCTACCGGGACACCCTGCTTTTCAGTAACGATATGAATCACATCAGGAATAAGTTCTTCTTTTGATCGATCTACATAGTGCACAAACTCTTTTAGCCCTTCTTTGGAATGGAAAATGTCAGATTTGTAGCTGCCGTTTTCTTTTTTTACCCGCTTATCGGTCAGTGTCAGTTTAATACCTGAATTCAGAAAAGACAATTCACGCAAGCGAGTGGCTAATATGTCGTATTTATATTCAGTTACAGTGAAGATACTATCATCCGGTTTGAAAACGATAGTTGTACCTGTAGAATCAGAATCTCCAATGATTTGTACATTATGGAGCGGTTTTCCACAAGAGAACTCTTGCATGTATATTTTCCCGTTTCTACGAACTTCAGCACGCAGGTAAGTGGAAAGTGCATTTACACAAGAAACACCCACACCGTGTAAACCGCCGGATACTTTGTATGTCCCCTTATCGAATTTACCGCCGGCATGTAATACTGTTAGCACAAGTTCAAGAGCGGAAATGCCCTCTTTCTCGTGTATCTCAACAGGTATGCCACGCCCGTTGTCAATAACCGTTATGGAATTGTCTTCATTAATGAACACGTCAATTTGATCACAGAAGCAGGCTAATGCCTCGTCGATTGAGTTATCAACAACTTCGTATACCAGATGATGGAGGCCTTTCTCACTGATGTCACCAATATACATAGCTGGTCTCTTTCGAACAGCCTCTAACCCTTCAAGTACTTGAATACTTTCTGCCGAGTATTCTTCAGTAGAAGCATTCTTCTTTTCTTCACTCATGAGTTCTTAATTATTTATTATATAATTCTTGTCTTCAAAAAAGCTAACAAATTTACTGAAAATAATTGACGTAGCAGCAAAAACATATGTAAAAATAGCCAAATTATCATTCGACTTACAATTGATGAATGACAAGGTTTAGACGCAACAAGAAGAGGCAAAATCGTTTAATTCTGTCTCTTCTGATGAAAGTAGTCTGTGGGGGAATCGAACCCCCCTTTCAAGAATGAAAATCTTGCGTCCTACCGATAGACGAACGGACCGCTGAGTTAAAAAAACCGGGCTTTCTTAGTTAGAGTCCGGCCTTATACTTTTATAAGAGGCTTTTTTATGCCAGCTTGTTGACGTATTTAGCCAACTCGGATTTCAAATTGCCGGCTTTATTCTTGTGAATAATGTGTTTCTTAGCAAGCTTGTCCAACATAGCACAAACTTTCGGAAATTGAGTCTGAGCCTCATTTTTATCTTCCGTAGAACGCAAAACCTTCATAGCGTTTCTAGCCGTTTTTGCATAATACCGATTGTGCAGACGTCTTTTTTCAGTCTGTCTGATTCTTTTGATTGCTGACTTATGATTTGCCATTTCTAAGCTATCTCTTTATTTGTTCTTTATTTTATTTATTTGTAGTCTGTGGGGGAATCGAACCCCCCTTTCAAGAATGAAAATCTTGCGTCCTACCGATAGACGAACGGACCATCGTTCAAAAATTTTGCTTTGAGCATAGTATGAAACAATAGGTTTCTCGAATGCGACTGCAAAGATAGACCTTCTTTGTGAACTACCAAAACATTTTGACGGAAATTTTAATGTGCATTTATTTTTGTTTTTATTCGATTCTCTAAAACGGATTCTATGTGTTAAATTAACTGGGAAGAAGATTAAAAGTACAGCCGATAGAAGCTCAAAGATAAAATCCTTGTATATTTGTTATTGAAAATGAAGTAACGACATGCTATATAAAACTCGCGGAATAGTGCTGCATACGCTGGCTTATAATGATAAGTACACTATTATATATATGTATACGGAATCTTTTGGGCGTTCTACCTATTTGGTGACGCGAAGCAGAGGTAAAAAATCCATGCTTACGAAAGCCCTTTTTATGCCGCTTGCTTCTTTGGAAATGGAGGTAGAACATCTTAATAACCGCGACTTAAATAGAATTCGGGAAGCTCGTTTGTGCTATCCAATTACAGAACTGTTTTGCAACCCTATAAAGAATGTGTTGGGGCTTTTTTTGTCCGAAGTGTTATTCCGGATCATACGTGAGAGAGAAGCTGATGCGCGTTTATTTGCCTATCTTTATGATTCAATTCGTTTACTTGAACTTACGAATAAGGGAATAGCTAATTTTCATATTGTCTTTTTGCTTAATCTATTGCATTATCTGGGTATCTTTCCCAATGAAGAATCGTATGCAACAGATTCTTATTTTGATATGATGAATGGTGTGTTCGTGTGTTTACGTCCATCGCATGATTACTATTTGGACAAAGAAGAAAGTGCGTTCTTTGGCAGGCTGTTGAAGATTCGTTTTGAGAACATGTCACTCTATTCTTTCTCACGGAAAGAGCGGGTGAACGTAATTAATCATATATTGGACTATTATCGTCTTCATCTTCCCGAATTTCCTGAAATTAAATCATTGTCTGTCATGCAAAGTCTTTTTGATTAATCCTTACGGCTTTATGGGAGGAATATCTTCAATGTTTATTGTGTATCTATATTGACAAGTTTATTAGCATGAATTTAGGTAGTGACAAGTTATCCGGGTTTAAACAAGTGGAAAACGAACAGGCGATTTCGGTAAAAATCAAATGTATACACTTCTAGATAAAATAGTATATACTTTTGAAGTTAAAAGTATATACTTTTATACCCTCAAAGTATATACTTTCGTATACCAAGAGTATATCTTTGATGTATACTGAATTTAGTTGACAGTATTGTTATTTAATACTATGTAGGTTGACAGTCCTACGCTATTTATACGAAATCAGTTGACAATTCATCCGGCTTAGTGTCAGCTTCCCTTTTTTAGGACGTCTTACATTAGACAGCGAAGTTAATAATTTTATTATCTGTTTCATACTTTCTTCTGTATTCATTAGGGGACATGTCCCCTAATGAATGGTGCGGTCGCTTTTC
>Ga0183097_10345_pt1 | contig 106844 bp, 90 predicted proteins | sample BioMet8_FD_128883 | JGI IMG/M metagenome (GOLD analysis project Ga0183097, IMG submission 128883) | Microbial communities from bioreactor (seeded with sewage sludge) at Lawrence Berkeley National Lab, California, USA - Biofuel... | ecosystem: Engineered > Bioreactor > Anaerobic > Unclassified ... | reverse complement strand
GACGATCCTTCACATTGCTGAGCATGCTCAGACAATGGAAGAGGAACCTGCAGACGACGAGTCAGCATCTCCGCTCGAGACCCCGGAGGCTTGATCCTGAGTCCCTTTGCGGAATAAAGACAGCGCATACACGGATTTTAGTGTATGCGCTGTTTTTTGTGATATCGCTTCTATCTGTCCTGCAGGTCTTTCTTGATCTGCGTAGTGCTTATCTCGGGTGTCCTCGGCAGATATACTACCTCCGCGCCCTCTTCTTTCAGAAAATCGAACTTTCCCTTCCAGTCATCGCCAATGACGAAGGTGTCTATGCCGTACTCGTGCACATCGGAGCGTTTCTGTTCCCATGAGGATTCCGGGATCACCAGATCCACATAGCGTATCGCCTCAAGCAGTGTTTTCCTCTGCTCATATGTGAAATAGCATTTCTTCTGCTTCTGGTTCCAGTTGAATTCATCGGTTGACAGCGCGACGATCAGATAATCACCGAGCGCCTTGGCGCGTCTTAAAAGATTGATGTGGCCGTAGTGGAGCAAATCGAATGTGCCGTAGGTGATCACTCTTTTCATACAGCTCTTGTCCTTGCTGTGGATGACTGCCTCCTCGTAGCCGCCGTCCTTCACCTTCCTGTCATTCTCGCTCTTCCCCTGCCTGTTCATGAGCATGCGCACGATCTCTTCAGGATCGGCGCCCTTATTTATAACACCATCGACCGCCTCAGCTATAGGCATCTCGATGCCATACCTGCCGGCCATCTCCAAAGTCGGGGCAAGAGCGTTGATGCCCTCGACTACCATGCCGATCTGTTTTACTGCCTCGGTAGGCTCGACTCCCTGTCCGATCAGGTAGCCGCATCTGTTGTTCCTGCTGTGCATGCTGGTGGCGGTAACTATCAGATCGCCCATCCCGGCGAGTCCGGCAAATGTCTGTTCAAGGCAGTCCATAGCCGTGCCGAGCCTGGTGATCTCCGCCATTCCCCTGGTTATAAGAGCCGCTCTCGCATTGTCGCCGTATCCTAAGCCGGCGGAAATGCCTGAGGCCAGCGCGATGACATTCTTCACTGCCCCGCAGAGCTGCACACCCTCGATGTCAGAGTTCGTATACACCCTGAAATTGTTGTTCATAAACGCGTCCTGGACCTCCTGCGCCGCGGTGAGATCCTCGCTGGCTGCCACTATGGCTGTCGGCTGGTCCAGTGCGACCTCCTCGGCATGAGTAGGTCCGGTCAGCGCCACCAGCCTGATATTGCCGTGAGTGCCGTCCCTGCGCAGCTCATCGCCGATCACCTGGGTCATCGTGTAGAGCGTTCCGCCCTCGATCCCCTTGGCCACGCTTACAATCAGCTGTCCGTCCGGGATAAAGCTGCCTGCCTGCGCCGCGACAGATCTGACGAATACCGACGGCACGGCAAAGAGGATGATATCCTTGCCCGAACATGTCTCCTCAAGAGATTTCGAATATTTAAGCTCCTGCGGGATGACCATCCCCGGCAGATTCGAGTGCACTCGTGCTGCGGAAAAATTGTCTACCTCCGACTCGATGGCGGACCAGACAGTGACATCGTGCTGATTCAGCGTGAGAAGCCTCGCCAGGGCTGTGCCCCATGTGCCGGCTCCCAGAACTCCAATTGCGCTCATATACCTTTCTCCCTTCTATATACCCTGTTTCCCAAAATATCTTCGGATACTAAAAAGCTGCCGTACAGAGGACTCTATCCCGTGCACGGCAGTTTCTTGCCAGTGGAGGCAAGGGGGATCGAACCCCTGACCTTCAGATTGCGAACCTGACGCTCTCCCAGCTGAGCTATGCCCCCAGCAGATAAAATGATTATACTACCAAATCACTGACAGTTCAATCTTTTTTTATTTTCCATTCCAAAAGCAGAGATCTCCCCGCCGTCACCTCACAGCTGAGAGCTTCATGGTCTTCCTGAAGCCGCTCGCCGCTGTGAAAAGCTGCCTGTAAGCCTTAAGGCTGCTCTTCGGCACACTGATCCTGGCCTTTTTGTATATGCCTCTGATCGCGCCGCTGCCCAGCGAGCTGAGCGCGGTCCCTTTTACCGTGATCTTTCTCAGCCCGCTGCAGCCATAAAAAGCCTTGCTGCCGACAGTGCTGACGTTCTTGCCTATGCTGAGGCTGATGAGCTTTTTTCTGTTCTTAAAGGCATTCTTGCTGACAGAAGTCACTTTATAATATTTGCCGTTTATCTTTACCGTCGATTTGATGACAGCCTTCCTGATATTCTTAGATGAGGCGGCAGCCGCGGCAGTCTTCGCGTCCGCGTCTGTGACCCTGTAAGTAATGCCGCCGCTGGTGATCTTTCCCACAGACGCAGTCCGGCAGCTGATGCCGGCCGCCCTGAGTGTGTCTATGGCGTTGTCCGTAGAAACTGCACAGTAAGTGCCGTCGAGCATTATCGCCTTGATGACGCCGATGGCGTTGCCGTACTGATCGACAAGCGCGCCGCCTGAATCTCCGCCCGAAACGCTGGCGGTGTTTATCACATACAGATTGTGGGGATTCTCTATAAAATAGACCAGCCTGGTCGCGATACCCGTGGTGATGACGTAATTTCTGACTATGCCGGTGCTGCTGACAGCGTTCTTCCCGGGATAGCCGATGGCATAGCATTTCTCATCCTGGCTGAGCTCTGAGCTGGCCCTGAGCTTCAGTGTCCTGCGCGAGCTCAGCGCCCTGCTGAGCTTCAGCGCCTCAAAGTCAAGATCCTTATCCTTTGATCCGGAGATGATGGACGCGCCGACAGACGAGCTGCCATCCATGACAGTGATCTTTACGTGATCCTCGATAGTGTTCTTGTCGACATTCAGGTTGGCAGCGATTATTTCCTTCGCCGACTCCGTGATATCCGTAACATGGCTGCAGGTCACGAGTGTAGAGCTGTTTACCAGGAACCCTGACCCGGTCTGCAGAGGAACAGCAGTCCCGTCATCCTCCTGGTAAGATACCACCACCTGCAGCACCGAGCTGCCCGCGGAGCTGACGGCGCCTGGCATCCCTGAGGCCGCGAAGGCCTGTATCTGCAGTGAAAAGACAAGGCACAGCAGCACAAATACACTGAGCAGCGCCCTCCAGTTTCTGTTCACTCTCTTTGCTTCTTCATTTCCCATTTCAGGCTCCCATTCTCATCCGCTCTATAACCTGCTCAGAAGCTCACGGACATACTGCCCGCCGAACATATGCTTCACATCCTCCGCTGTCACGATGTCTGTATCCGCCATCATTCTCTTCATCAGGGCATATCCCGGGCTTTTGAGCATCCCGGCATCGTCCTCGCCGGTGTAGCAGAACTGCAGCAATGTCGCCAGATAGCTCTCAAGATATCCGACAAAGCTTTCCTCGATCCAGTATGAACATCTCATCCTAGAAAATGTATTCCCGAGATGTTTCACGCGCAGATAATCTTCCAGCCCGTCCGCCGGATTCTGCCAGATATCGGCAAAGCAGCAGTCAAAGCTTCCGTCCTCGAGCTTCTCCATATAATCAAAGGCATCTGCCCTGATGATATGCACCTTCTGGGGCATATCAAACTGCGGCAGTATGCTCTTCTCGAAAATGTCTGTCACCTCGGCTTCACGCTCAATGATCGTCACCGATTCCACATCATCCTTAAGATGGACCATGTAGGCATAGTATCCCAGGCCCAGGCCCAGAGTCAGCACCCGCCCTGAGGCCTCTTTGATGCTGTCCTTCATAGTAGCTGTCTCATTCGGGGTGATGCTCATCCAACATCTGCCGTCCTCATAAAATCCCGGGTAATGCAGGTCGTCGTCATCGAATATCCCGATCCTGTTGATCCGCTTGTATCCCTCGGACGCGGGCTCCCTGTCAAGGAACAGCTCTCCCTTTTTTATGACCGTATCTTCAAGACTAAATCTTCCCGCAGCTGATGCTGCCGGGCTGATCTTCTTATAGTACGGATCTTCCATGATCTCACGCGCTTTATAGACCGTCATGTACGGGAGCATCCTGATAAGGAAATCCGGCATGCTCCTGCCGTCGATGCCGATGGCGCGGCTGATTATCAGCAGCGGAAGTATCCTGCGCGCGGGCGTGTGAAGGATGCCGCTGATCTTTTCCGAAGCGCTGAGCAGCTCCTCGTTATCCACAGGCACTGTCAGGCGTTTGTTTATACAGCCTGATATCTTCATATTGATCTCCTGGGACTGTACAATGTCCCTTGTCATATGAAGCAATTCTCTCTGTATATCATCAGTTTTCTTGATATTCATGTTCTTCACTCCCCCGGCGGAAAAATCGCAAGCTGTCGGGTTTATGATACCACAGTATACAGAGCCGGTCAAAACATTTTCATCATACGTACAGTCAGGCGTGGCACCCAGGGCTTTCGGCATCCATCGGCATCAAAAAAGCCGCCGGGCCGGCACAATACCGGACTGGAGGCTTTAACAAAATAAAAAAGCGCGAGACGGGACTCGAACCCGCGGCCTCGACCTTGGCAAGGTCGCGCTCTACCAACTGAGCCACTCGCGCATAAAACAATATTGCCACCCGCAGAATCTGCGGATATAGAGCAGGTGATGGGAATCGAACCCACGTATTCAGCTTGGAAGGCTGATGTTCTACCATTGAACCACACCTGCAGGGTGTGCCCAGAACCGGAATCGAACCAGTGACACGAGGATTTTCAGTCCTCTGCTCTACCAACTGAGCTATCTGGGCGCGTCCAAACGTCGCTCTCGCGACGAATTTTATGATACCGTATAAACCTGGATTTGTCAACACCTTTTTTAGGCTGTTCTGCGCAATTCAGGCATTACAGTCACGAGCATGGTGATGAAGCTCGCGCTGCCTCCGATGAAGTTCGACAGGGGTTCCGCGATGAATACGCCGGATATTCCCAGGCCGAAATAATGCGGCAGCAGTATGGTGAGCGGCACTACCAGCACGACTTTTCTGAACAGCGAGAAAAATATCGCCCGCTTCTTCATATTCAGAGCTTTGAAGGTCGTCTGCGCGCTCACCTGCAGTCCCTGGAAAATGAAGGCGAAAAAGTAGAGGTGAAGAGCCGGCACGCCGGCCTTCAGGGTCTCGCTGTCTCTGCTGAAGATCCGTATGAACATGCCGGGCTCCAGCTCTATCAGGCCCCAGATCAGCAGAGTGTAAGCCAGCATCATGGCAGTCATGATAAATATGGTCTTCCTGACCAGCGCCGGGCGTCTCGCCCCATAGTTAAAGCTCATCACCGGCGAGGAGCCCTCGCCCACAGCCAGCACCGGGGTTTCCAGTATCTGCCTTACAGACGAGACAACAGTCATCACAGTGACAAACAGATCCCCGCCGAGCCCGAACAGCATATGATTGCAGACTATGCTGACGAGGCTGTTCGTGACCTGCATGATAAACGAGGTCAGTCCCAGCCCGGCTATGTTTTTCGCCAGCTGTGCATGCTGCCTGAACTCGCCTGGTCTCATGAGCCTGAGGCGCAGTTCGACCTTGCTGGAGACTAAAAACCTTATCACGAACAGGGCTGAGAGAGTCTGGGAGATTATGGTCGCGATGGCGGCACCGGTGACACCCATGCCGAACGCAAAAATAAAGACCGGATCGAGGATCAGGTTGGCCGCAGATCCGACCATGACCGTGAACATCCCTGTCCTGGCGTAACCCTGTGCATTGATGTAAGGGTTCATCCCCGCGGAGATCATCGAGCATACCGTCCCCAGCAGGTAGACCCGCAGATACGGCAGCGCGTATTTTATCGTTTCCGCGGAGGCGCCGAAGGCGAACAGCATGGGCCGGGCGCTTATCTCCCCGACCGCAAACAGCACGGCTGAGGCGGCGATGAGCATAAAAAAAGCGGTGTTCATTACATTATCCGCTTTCTTTTTGTCTCCCATTCCGCGATAGATCGAGCACAGCGGCGCGCCGCCGAGCCCGAACAGATTGGTAAACGCGGTCACGATGATAATGACCGGGAAGCAAAGCCCTATGCCGGCCAGAGCCGCGCTGGATTCGCCGGGGATCATCCCTATGAAAAACCTGTCGACAATGCTGTAGAGCAGGCTGAGCACCTGCGCCATGAGCATAGGCAGCGAGGAATGCAGGACATTTGAAGCTACCCTGCCATTGGAAAAATCTATCTGTTTCACTGTTCCCACTTCATTATTGTCTTACCCATGATCTTGTGTATATCTGTCTCAAATGCCTTCGTGACATCCGCTATGCTGCACACATCTATCTGCGCGCCGACTATCTTTTCGAGATGTCCCGCGATCTCCGGGTGCTTTTCCTGGAGCCCGATTATGCCCTTAAAATCTTCGCGTCCGCTGCGGCTGCTGCCGAATATATGCAGTCCCTTTTCCAGCACCATGCGCGTGTTGATCGGGGCAAGATCCTCAGATACTCCGAGTATCGAGATGGTCCCCTCGGGATGTATGATGTCGATGACCTGATTGATGGCGCGCGCGGAACCGCTCCCGCCGACACATTCGAAAGCATGGTCTACCGCGGTGTCCTCAGGCACGTCATTTACCAGAAATACCCTGTCCGCAAATGAGAAATCATTCAGTTTGTATTCATTTACGCCGAACACATAGATCTGCGAATCCGGAAGGATGTATTTCAGGAGCAGTGAAGTGACGTAGCCAAGATTGCCGTCTCCCCAGACGCCGATGATATCCCTGCGCTCATGGGAGAATCTTATAAATCTCGTAATGGCGTGATAACTGACACTGACGAACTCCGTAAAGGCTGCCACGCTGGGGTCTATGCCCTCAGGCAGCATCACGAGCCTGTCGGGAGCGATGCTGACATACTCCTGCAGGAATCCGTCAAAGCCGCTGGCCCTGAACCTGCTGCTGCGCAGATAATTCTCAGCGATGACATCATCGTGCTCCACCGGGGTATTTGGTATCATGACGACATGGCTGCCGCAGGAAAATTCTCCCCTGGGGTCGTAGATGACCTCTCCTATGCCCTCATGGATGAGAGCCATCGGGAGCTTTTTGCGCAGCACTTCCTCGGGGCGCAGTCCCTGATAGTAGCGCTGGTCGGCGTTGCATATCGAAAGATACGTCGGGTGAACAAGAACATGCTCATCGTCCAGCGTAATATCCTTATATACTACTTCAAACTGGCGCGGCTGCACCAGCTGATATATCTTATTCAGCAAATCCGTCTACCTCCTGTCGGGATCCTGGCTGCGGCATATCACTTTGCCGCGGCATACAACGATTCAGCCATTCTCAGATCCTCAGGGTACGTGATCTTGATATTCGTGGTATCGCCCATGGCAAGATGCACCTTTTCTCCCTTGATCACCATTATCTTGCAGGCGTCAGTAAGGATCTTCTTCTCATCGTCGCTCAGGGAAAGATACAGTTCTTTAAGCTTCCTGGCCTTGAAAGACTGCGGTGTCTGTCCCTGGTACATCATAGATCTGTCGGGGATGGCGCTGATCATGCTGTGATCCAGGCTCTCGACGATAGTATCTGTTGCCGGTATCACCGTGTCGCAGGCTCCGTATTCCCTGGCAGCTTGGATATTCTCCTCGATGATGCGGTGGCTTACAAACGGCCTTACAGAATCGTGGGTCACAATGATGGTGTCATCGTCCAGCACGCCGTTTTTTTCAATATAGCTGACGGCATTCATGACGGTCTCGTTCCTGGAGGCGCCTCCCTCTATCACGCAGAGCTTACTCTGGAGAGCCGCAGGTATGTATTTCTTTATCAGGTCGTTGGTGTGGGATATCCAGGCCCTCGGTGTCAGAATGATTATCTTCTCAAATCCGTCATGCACCGCGAACTTCTCGATGGTGTGCACGATGATCGGCTTCTCACCGATATTCATGAACTGCTTGGGCTTGTCGACATTGCCCATCCTGCTGCCCCTGCCGCCTGCGAGTATGGCGCCGTATATATGTTCAGACATGTTCTTACCTCCGTAAAAGTGTTGTTATTACAGCCTAGCGGCTGTTCCTGTCCTCTATGGCATTATCAGGGCCCGGCTTCACTTCCGGCCCGCCGGCCTGCTGCTCACTGGCAGGACTGCCGTCATCCGGAGTGTCATAATACGCATCCGGCTCCCCGTGCGCATCTGTCTTCTCCAGCGTGATATCCGGCTCCTGCACCCGCCCGTTTACGATGAAATGCGAGTACTTCCAGGATACGTACACAGCGGTGATAAAATCTGTCACCCCGCAGTAGATAAAGCTTATGCCTATCAGCCTCATGAGCCACACAGCAGTTGAAAACGGATTCAGTATCACTATGGTCCCCAGCAGGATGCTGGCAAGAGCGAGGATAATTATATATCCCCAGCTGTTTATCTTCATCCTCTTCAGGTCGAGGCCCCGCTGAAGTTTCAGCAGTCCGCTGATACCGATGCATATACCGAAGATCACCGGGAGTATCGATACCACGAATCCCGTCCTGATGCAGACAAATATCCCCAGCGCGGTGATAACGATGCCCAGGATCAGGTCATAGCCAATGATCTGGCTCTTCCTGCGCACAAAATAAGCCAGCATAAAAATAAGTCCTACTATGATCAGCAGAACGCCAACGGCCGAGGCCATCACCTCCAGCGTAAGCTTCGGTTTCACCAGCATGATGACTCCGCCGGCAAACAGCACCAGAGACGCGCACAAATCCTGCCATTTCCAATATCTCAGCATCTAAGATCTCCCCAATCCGGAATAATTGTATATATTATAATGCATTAACCATAGTATAGTAAAAAAAGAAAGATTTATCAATAGTACATTTATTTTCAGGACAGCACAAGAAGGCCATCTGATGTTGCCTTGGCATCACCAGATGGCCTTCATACACATTCCGTTTCTTCATTGTGCATTGGACTTTATCTCCTCATAATTTAATAATCAGATAAACTGCTAAAATAACGCTTCTGGTGGATTGTACCTCCTTTGCTTAATTTAGACATCCCGCAATATCAAATGTATGTTGGAATCAGTCCTTTCTTGTTCTGGAGATCTCTGATAGATTCAGGATCTCTTGTTGTTCTGTATAACTATATTTTAGCACCTATTTCACATTTGTCAATATGTTTTTGGAAAAAAGTTATTTTCCGCTGTATTATTTTGTGAATATATGCCGCATGCCATTATTTTCAGAATATTCTGCAGTATCCATGAGCCTAGTTATGTCCTCTGGCCGCAGGCCTTTCTGTCTCGCAGAGTATGGCTCCGGAGAAGGGCGGAAGCTCCAGTGTAAGCTGCCCGCTGCGCACATTGTACAGCTTGTTCTCGACAGTGAAATCGTTTTCGGTACTCATTATGAGCTGCCTCAGACAGCTGCCGGGACCTATGCCTGTCTGCCAGACCGGGATATTCATCTTCACGGTCTCACGGCGGTTATTTACGGCGATCACATAGCGTTCATGCTCGTCGAACCTGCCGTATGACATATATCCGCTGTCCCCGCAGAGCATCTTTATCGAGCCGAGCCTCAGCGCGCTGCTCTGTCTGTGTATAGCTATGATCTCCCTGTGAAATGAGAGCATCTGCGCGTCCTCATGTCCCCAGGGATAAGTCCGGCGGTTATCAGGATCCGTCCAGCCGCACAGGCCGGCTTCATCGCCGTAATACACTGTGGGCGCGCCCGGCCATGTCATCTGCATGATGACAGCCTCGCGCATGACAGCCCTGCTGACTCCCTTACCTGCGGCCTCAGGTCCGGCGGATTCTATCCTGCCGACTCTCCGGTTCGTCCTGGTCAGGAAGCGGGAATGGTCATGGTTAGACAGCTCGTTCATGGCTGTCAGTATAGATTCGGAATGGAATCTGGACATGTGATGGAGCATGGCGGCTTGAAAGGCGTCAAAATTACAGTAGAGGTCATCCCTGTAGGAATCACTGTGCTTTTCCATTCCTGTCAGGAACCAGGTGACCGGCTCCATGAAAGCCTGATAATTCATCACGGTGTCCCACTGGTCTCCGTCGAGCCACTCTGCCGGATCGGAATAATTTTCCGCCAGTATCAGGGCATCGGGGTTGGCCTCCTTGACAGCCTTGCGGAAATCCCTCCAGAATCTGTGGTTGAATTCCCGGGAATAGCCAAGATCCGCGGCGACATCAAGTCTCCAGCCATCGACATTGTACGGGGGAGATACCCATTTGCGGGCGATCTTCATGACATACTGATAAAGAGTCTGTGAGGACTCATAGTTGAGCTTCGGCAGGGTCTCGTGTCCCCACCATCCCTCATAGTCATTGTTGTACGGCCATCTGGAGGAATTGAACCTGAAGAAATCGTGGTAAGGGCTTTTCGCGCTCACATAGGCTCCCGGGGCATATCCGGGCTGGTTCTCATATATCCGCTCCCTGTCCATCCACTTGTTGAATGAACCGCAGTGGTTGAAAACGCCGTCCAGGATAACGCGCATGCCGCGCTTGTGTACTTCTTCCACGAAATGCGCGAAAAAGGCATTGCTGGCCTCAAGATTTTCAAAAGAGCTGATCCGCCTGATATATTTCGAAGCGTGAGAATTATCCTCGTCATTCCAGCCCAGGATATCTCCGCCGTCGTCAGCGATCCTGGTGAAATGAGGGTCGATGTAATCGTAATCCTGTACGTCATATTTGTGGTTCGAGGGAGAGATGAAGATCGGGTTCAGGTACAGCACCTCGACACCCAGCCCCTGGAGATAGTCCAGCCTGTCAAGTACGCCCTGAAGGTCGCCGCCATAAAAATGGCAGACGTCCCTGGTCTTCGGCCAGGAATCCCAGTCTTTTTCCAGCCACACCCGCTGGTGCAGATATGAATATTCGCTGTCGACTATATCGTTCGACGGATCCCCGTTGCGGAAACGGTCGACAAAAAGCTGATAGAAAATGGCTCCCTTTGCCCAGTCCGGTGTGCGTATCTGCGGCCTGAAAACAAAGTCATAATAATCAGAGGGCGCGCTGAGCACGCCCTGTTTATTATAGTACGCATGTGTTTTCCCGCTGGCTGCCTCGAAATAGTACGAGCTGCCGCAGTCGGGATATCTGACCCTGATCTCATAGTAATCAAACAGCCTGTCTGAGCTCTGCTTAGACATAGGCATGCTGGTCTTATCAGTAATAAGCCTGACCGATTCTGCATTGTCCCTTGCGGTCCTGAATCTCAGCCACACCTGCCAGCCGTCGCCGTCCGGAGTGTATTTTCTGTATGCATCCGTTCCGTCCGCAAACAGAGCCTGGGTATTAAGGACTGCACGCATATTATTTATATATATCTGCACCTTATCTAAGGCCGGCAGCTGGTCAAAATACTTATCTGCAATCATTGTGTTCCTTTGCTGTTACTGTGCTTACTGTGCTGAGGCGCCTGATGTCCCTGTCACCGACGAGTTCTCTGACTCGCCGCCCTGGGAGACTCCGGTCTCCGTCTCGCCTGCTGCCTCAGTCTTGGAGATGACCTTTCCGTCATAGACCTGCTTTATCATTGCCTTCGCCGTGGCGATATCAGCCTCATTCGGGATCATGACATAAGCTGACTGGCTCATTGAGTAAGGCACTGCCTGTGAACCTGTACCTGTTACGCTGTAGCTGACGATATTCCAGCCGGCTCCGCTGTCAAGCTGAGTCTTCACCAGAGAGCCTATCGTATCATAGGGCATCGAGGTCTCAAAACAGCCTTCCATCGCGCTGAGTACATTTGTATAATTCTTAAGCATATCAACAGACATCATCTTGCTGATAACTGCTTTTATCATAGCCATCTGGTTCTTGCCTCGCTGGTTGTCGCCGCTCGCGAAAGCATGTCTCTCTCTGCAGAAAGCCAGCGCCTCCTTGCCGTCAAGCTTGTTCTCACCCTTGGTAAAGGTGTATCCGCTCCCGGTGAAAGCATACTCCGAATCGACCGTGACCCCGCCGAGGGCATCGATGATCTTCTCAAAGCCTGTGAAATTTACGCGGAAATAATAGTCGATATCCAGGTCATATATCATTCCCATAGTGTCCACACTCACCTGGATGCCGTAGATGCCGGCATGGGTAAGCTTATCCTTCGCGCCGTTGGAAATGGAGAGCGGCACGTAGTAATCTCTCGGTGTCGATACCAGAAGAATCTGATGAGTCTCCGGGTTGATCACCGCCAGAATGTTGACATCGCTGCGGCTCTTGGCCGACAGTGTATCAGAGCGCGTATCTATGCCGCTGATATAAAGGGCAAATGTGCTCCCCGAGTACTCTGAGTTCATGTTGCTCTCAGAGTCCGCGCTGCTGGACTTGGCTGTCGACTGGATATTGTATGTCTTTACGAGCTTGATCTCGTCGTTGATATTTTTAAAATCATCCATCTCTGCAAGGACATCGGTAAAGGCCGTGTTCATCAGGATGGCGTTCACCTCGCCGCCCTTGAGGGCAGTCACGAGCTGAGGAAGCGAGTCATACTCCTTCGCCTCTTTCGTCGGGGAATAATCCTTCTTGAGCTGCGCAAGCGCCTGATCAGTACTGTCCCTGTCGATCTCTTTGACAATACCGTACTGGTAGCCTGACGCTGCCGTGGCGAAATCGTCATTATTCGCCGCGGTGACATAGACACCGATCTGGGAGACCTCAGTGCTGGCCGTCGTTATCTGCTTTGCAGTATCGACAGTCTTAAAAACATAGCGGCTGCCTATCACAGCGGCTGCGGTAATGGCGATGCCCAGTATGATACCTATGACATATCTTACCTTGCCGTTGGAATTCCAGGTAAGAACCGCGATCAGCACGAGCAGTACCAGAAGCACCGCCCCACCGGCCATTATATATTTTGTCGGAAACATCTTCGACATATAAACGCCGCACATCAGCACTGCTGAAGAAACCATGGCAGCTATGGAGATCAGTTTTCCAAAAAACCATCCTATACGCGAACCCATATCCATCTATCCTTTCTATGCTGGAGAGAATAAAGCCTCAAACTCGTCTCTTGTTATCTTCTCCTTCTCTATCAGAAGACTGGCCGATGCATGGAGAACATCCATGTTCTCTCCGATGATCCTCCGTGCCTCTTTATGGCAGCCATCAATGATCTTCTTGACTTCACCGTCGATCGCGCCTGCCGTGTTCTCGCCATATGGCTTGGAATGCGCCAGGTCACGGCCTATAAAGACCTCGTCGCTGTCATTTCCGTAATTGATAAGCCCGACCTCGTCAGACATGCCGTACTTTGTCACCATGGATCTCGCGATATCTGTGGCCTGTTTGATATCCTGGGACGCCCCTGTCGTGATGTCCTTAAATATCAGCTCCTCGGCAACGCGCCCGCCAAGCGCCACAGTTATCTCCTGCAGCATCTTGCTCCGTGTGTTGAACATGTCGTCCTGCTCCGGCAGCGGCATAGTATAGCCGGCCGCGCCCAGGCCTGTCGGTATGATAGAGACCGAGTATACAGGACCGACGTCAGGAAGCAGGTGGAACAGTATCGCGTGCCCAGACTCATGGTAGGCAGTGATCTGCTTTTCCTTGTCAGAAATGACGCGGCTCTTCTTCTCGGCTCCTATGCCGACCTTTATAAATGCTTTCCTCAAGTCATCCATAACAATGAATGCCCTGTCAGCCTTGGCAGCGTAAATGGCTGCCTCGTTCATCAGGTTCTCGAGATCCGCGCCTGTAAAGCCGGCCGTAGTCCTGGCGATCTGGGAAAGATCGACATCGTCGCCCAGCGGTTTGTTCTTTGAATGCACTGCCAGTATATCTTTCCTGCCCTGAATGTCGGGGCGTCCCACGCCTACCTTCCGGTCAAAACGTCCGGGTCTCAGTATGGCCGGATCCAGGATATCGACACGGTTCGTCGCCGCCATCACGATGATCCCTTCGTTGACTCCGAAGCCATCCATCTCTACCAGCAGCTGGTTGAGCGTCTGCTCACGCTCATCATGGCCGCCGCCCATACCTGTGCCTCGTCTTCTCGCTACCGCGTCGATCTCATCGATAAACACGATGCAGGGAGAATTCTTCTTGGCATTGTCAAAAAGATCCCTGACTCTGGCAGCGCCGACGCCGACGAACATCTCCACGAAATCCGAACCGGAGATTGAGAAGAAGGGAACGCCTGCCTCACCGGCTACAGCCTTCGCCAGCAATGTCTTGCCTGTTCCCGGAGGTCCCATGAGGATCACGCCCTTCGGTATCCTCGCGCCGACCTTCGTATATTTTTCCGGTTCCTTGAGGAAATCTACGATCTCTTCCAGATCTTCCTTCTCCTCCTTGAGACCGGCGACATTCTTAAAAGTGATCCCCTTGCTCTCATTGAGCATGACGGCACGGCTCTTGCCGAAATCCATCATCTTGCTGTTGCCTGCCCCGGCGCTCTGCTGGACATTTATAAACGAGAACAGGAACCACAGAAATACACCGCCGAGTATGAGGATAGCCCCGTTCTGGTAAAACCAGCCCTCGCGGTTGAGAACATCTGTCTCCTTATATCCTTTATAGCCTATCGAATCCAGCCAGTCCGTCACTTTGTTGATATCAGCGACATACAGTGTCTTTTCAGTATTGTCTGTCATACGCACTGTCACGACACCGGTAGGCGTCTCCCTGTTGGGGGAAATGATAAGCTCTGTTATATCCTTGCCTTTTTTCTGTACGTCATCCTGGAACTGCGCGTATGTATAATCCCCTGCTTTGGTCAGCTTCAGCCCTTCACTGGCGATAATACTGAGAAATACCAGCATAACGAGAAGAAACCAGATGCCTACGTTCCTTCTTTTTGTGTTCAATCCCATACTCCTCCTAATCCAGGTTTACGACTCCTATATAGGGCAGATTCCTGTAAAACTGCCTGTAATCCAGTCCGTATCCGATAACAAACTTGTCCGGGATGTTGAATCCCGTATACCTGACATCGACCGGCGACGTGCGGCGTTCCGGTTTATCCAGCAGTGTGCATATGCTCATGCTCGCCGGATTCCTCTTCGCCAGGATCTCTACCAGATAATGCAGTGTATTGCCTGAATCGATGATATCCTCGACTATCAGCACATCCCTGTTCTCCAGCGGCTCATCAAGATCCTTCACGATCCTGACTGCCCCCGACGAGACAGTGGCGTCCCCATAGCTGGACACTGACATAAAATCCATTGTCACCGGAACAGTGATCCTCTTGGCGAGCTCACACATAAAAAAAACTCCGCCCTTGAGCACACATATCATATGCAGTTCTTTCCCTGCGTAATCCCTGCTGATCTGCTCTCCCAGCTCACGTATACGCTCATTGATCTTGTCTTCTGCAATGAGAACACTTATATTCTCACCCATAGTCTTAACCCTCCGACCTGAACGCCTTTCCGGTCCGCTCCCGCGATGCGGGGCGCCTTCTTCAGCCAATTTCAGATATATCAACTGTCAAAATGTCTTCTGTAATATTCGTAAGCTTATAATACTCACTGATCCTGCCATTGTCAATGATCCACATAACGTGCTCACCATCCGCCAGCAGCAGGACTCCATCTCTTTGGGAACGCGGGACCTTGTCATCTATCAAGATGCGCCGCAGGAGCTTCTTCCTGCCGCCTGAGATCATCATATAATCCCCGTCCAGGCGGTGTCTCAGGCTAAGTCCGCATTTAATTCTACCATAATCAAAGCATTTCGTATATATTTTTTGCGGAATTTGAGCTATTTTATCGGTGCCGGCAGGGGCGCTGTGTCTTAGCGAAAGCCTGATCTTATAACGCCCGCGGCAGACTTCAAGTTCTCCGTCCGGGCCGATCTCCAGCTCTTTTCCCACGCCGGGAGACATTTTCCCGTCTCCCCCGGCCTGCCCGGTCTCTCTGCTGATGCAGATATACCCGTATTCTTTTACCGCGCTCAGACCGTACGGCAGCGATATTCTGCTGCCCGTGCGTCCGCAGAACAGTTCCCGTACCGCTTCGATATGCACTGACTCTATATCCTTCAGGCGGCCGGCAGCCCGTCCGAGCACCATCCTCACAAGCTCTCTCTGTACGGCGGTATCCAGCTCTGCGAATCCTGCGCTCATTATGCGCAGAGAAGTCTCCCCGCCGCCGCTTCCTGATGAGCCTGAACTCACCAGCCGCCCGGCCGCCTCCGCCGCCTCATTCTCGATATGGTTCATGATGTCGCTGAGTATGTCCGACATCCGGGCGATATGCCTGTCCGCCTCGCTGTTGATATTCTCGCGCACATAGGGCATGATATCGATCCTGATGCGGTTTCTCGTGTGATCAGTCTCAAAATTGGTCAGATCCGTACAGTATTCCAGGGAGCGCTCGGCAAGATAAGCCTCTATCTCCTTTTTCCTCACACAGAGAAGAGGCCTGACTACAGCTCCCCTCTTCTCACGGATCCCTGTCAGGCCGCTCGCGCCGCTGCCCCTGAACAGATTCATAAGCACTGTCTCGCACTGATCATCCATATGATGGGCCACGGCTATCCTGCCGGCGCCTTCCTTCTGCGCGGCATCCTCGAAGCATCTGTAGCGGAACTGCCGTCCTGCCTCCTCCTCTGTCAGATGCTCTTCCCTGGCCATCCTGGCTATGTCCGCGCTGTAGACCAGGCACTTTATGCCCAGTCTCCCGCAGAGTTCACTGGTAAACAGCTGGTCCGCGTCCGCGGCGGCTCCCCGGAGCCCGTGGTTGACATGTACAGCCGTTACGCGCAGATGCATGATGCTGCCGATCTCATGCAGGACAGACAGAAGGCACACTGAATCAGAGCCCCCCGAAACGCCTGCGATCACGCTGTCTCCGTCGTCAAGCAGTTTCCTGGCCCTGATAAAGCCATAGACCTTCGCGGTAAATTCATCCATAATCGCTCACTGTCCGCCGATCCGGCTGTCATGATATGAGGGCACCTGTGTTTTTATCAAAATAATACCTGATCCCCTTTATCTTCACGCTGCCGGAAACCCTGCGGCCCTTCTTGTCATAGTATACTGCGTATTTTCTGCCCTTTGAGTCCCTGAGCATCTTCCATTTGTTTTTGATCATGGCGCCGGTCTTCTTGTCAAAATAATAATAGTATTTCCCGATCTTATGCGAGGCGCTCAGGCGCCGGCCTTTTTTGTCGTAATAGACCTTATACCTGTGCCCGGACTGATCCTTCAGGGTCTTCCAGGAGCCTGTCAGCCTCGCCCCGTCTGACTTGCTGAAATAATACCAGCTGCTGCCGACCATATGCTGGCCTGACAGGCGGCCGCCGTCTATGCCGTAGCGCACTGTATATTTCCTGCCCAGGCTGTTCTTGTAAGTCTTCCATTTTCTCTTATACATCGCGCCTGAAGACTTGTCGAAATAATACCATTTCCCGTTTATCTTCTGCTCACCGTACTGAAGGAAGCCGCTGCTGCTGAAACAGTATGTATGCAGGCCAATGTTCTGCAGGCCCGCAGCACGTTTCCCGTTGATCAGGTAATACACATCGCCGCCTGAGGTCCTGCCCCATCTGCTGTCGGTATAGTACTCGACGTCTATGTCCGTGCCGCCGTCTATGCCCTCAATAAAGCCATTTGACGATCCCTGCCAGAAACGGTAGCTGCCCCTGTACCAGCTTGGTCTTGCCAGCAGCGAAGCGTAGTCGTGGCAAAGCTCATTCGTCGAGCTGTCATAATAATACTGAGCCATCCAGACATCGTATTTCTTCAGGCGGCCGGTATCCCAGTATGAGGAATCCTGCAGATGCGAGGCACTGTTGTAGATCATGGCTTCATAGCCCTGGCTCTCTATGTACTCCAGGAAGGCAATGGCATTGTCCGTGCGCTTCTGAACATTGGCGTCAGAGGTCCCGTCCTTCACGTAATTCCTGTTGCTGCTGTTCGTATATCCCTCGTGGTCATAGACGACCGGATAATCTATCTTACAGTCCCTGATAAGACTGAGAGTGTATTTTGCTTCCTCCAGCGCCTCTTCCCGGGAAATGGCCGTGGAAAAGCAGTAGACTCCGACCTTTATGCCTGCGTCCTTCGCCTCACTGATATTTTCGATGGCCCTTGTATCTGTATTGAGCGTGCCGCTCCCCAGCGTTCTGTAGGCAACCCGGATAAAGGCGAAGCTCACTCCGTCCGCCCTGACTTTTTCCCAGTCGATGCTGCCCTGCCAGTATGAGACATCGATGCCGTATCCCCTGACTGCAAGGCTGTCCGCTGTGCCCGAGGCTTTTCTCAGGGCGTTGGCGGAAGAATTCTTTGCCGCCGCGGCCTTCTCAGGTGTGATCTTCCCCGGATCGCCGTCCTCATCATCAGCGGCAGCATCACCGTCAGCCGCAAAGGCATCAAAATTAAGCTGGCTTACCGTCGCCGGCATGGTCAGAGCAATAAATACAAGCATAAAAAATAACGACAGTTTTTTCATTTTAAACACACGTGGTAATTAACAGGGCTGCTCTCTGATCCCTCAGACAGCAGCCCGGCTATTACAGAAATAAAATCTCAGATCAGCGGTTCTGTTTTTTAAAGATAATCTCATTGTCAAAGACGAGGCCAAGCTTCTCTCTTGCCTGTTCCTCGATGTATTCATTGGAATTGATATAGGATATCTGATCCTTGATATCCTTCTGGTCGCTCTTCTCATTGGCGATCTGGGTATTGATGTCATCCTTAACTGCCGCATACTGATCGATCTTCTGGTCGACCTGATATGTCTTGTAAAAAAGTATGCCGCAGACTGCAAACAGCAGGACAGCGATGATTCTCATGCTGAGTCTGTGCTGTATGTTCTTTCTGCTCCTTTTGGCCTTTTTACCTGGCTGTTTTGATTCCATTAGACTCACCTTACTTCAAATTATAGTTCACTACCATCTTACTATTAAATGTTAATAATTTCAACAGTTTTTTAAAAAAGCCGTAATAATTCAGCAAAATGCAGATAAAGCATTTCCCTCAGGCCACAGCGCGTCAAACCGCCTGCAGGCAACCAGTCACAGATATCTGAACAGCTCTCCGGCCTCAGCCTTGCGAGTCGTCTCCTGGACGTCAAGGACTTCGACCTTTACGCTGCGCGTGCCAAATCCTATCTCTATGATATCCCCCACCTTTACAGGGGCGGACGCCCTGGCCGCTTTCCCGTTTATCATCACACGCCCGGCATCGCAGGCTTCATTGGCCACAGTCCGGCGCTTTATCAGTCTTGATATCTTGAGGTATTTGTCAAGCCTCATAGATTTCCCCCCTTATCATATCAAAACTGCCGCATATATAAATGCGGCAGTTTTGAATTATTGTTTTTTAATTTTTGAAACCGTATGTCAACATTGCTGTTAAGCGTTTACGGAATCCTTGAACGCCTTGCCTGCCTTGAACTTAGGAGCCTTAGCAGCTGCGATCTTCATGGTCTCGCCTGTACGGGGATTTCTTCCCTCGCGCTCAGGTCTCTCGGAAACCTCGAATGTACCAAATCCGACAAGCTGAACCTTGCCGCCCTTAGCCAGCTCACTGATCACTATTTCCTGAAATGCCTTTAATGCCTTCTCAGCATCGGTTTTCTTGAGATCGCTCTGTTCTGCCATTGCTGCAACCAATTCTGCCTTATTCATTCTAATATCCTCCTAAATATCCTGTCCCGCCTAGGCGGGATCCCTGTTGCCAGATATCGTATATCACCACAAACATCTGTCTCTCATATTTATATACGTTTAATGAGTATTTGTCAAGGTTTTTCCCAAAATCACGGCCTTTTCAGCGAAATCGCCGCCCTCCGGCGCTGATCCCGCCGCCCCGGCAGGCCCTGCCGCCCAAAAATCTCTCAATAATACTGTATGCTTACCCTCTTGCCGAGCGCCTCCGCAGCCTCTTTGAGCTGTTCAACAAGGTTGCGGCGCACCGTGACATCAAAGAGCAGCTGGTCATTGGCGACATTGTGGGCCTTCCCGACAAAGAGATTAAGGTCCGTGCATTCCTCATATATAGCTTTCGCCAGCTTCGCCGCGCCGTTGTTCTCGTCCAGCCTGTAAAACAGCTCGAACGCCGGCTGCTCTCCTCCCAGGTCTTTAAGTATCGTCAGCGCCCCGTTCAGTGTCAGCACGCCCTCAGTCACGAGATCCACGCCCTCGATGTTGGAGGTGGGAGGTATATCCTGAGTCCCGTCGTCATTGTTGGTGATCGTTTTTTCAAGATATCTGGCGGCAATGGCAGCTGTGGTGCCGCCGCATACTATGTGCATGCCGCTGCTCTCTGTGAAATCCTTCATCACCGCGGCGTCATCTTCCTTATGTTCAGGAGGTCCCGTAAATACATTGACGGGCTTTCTGCCGACCACATGTATGACCGCGACCGTCGTGTCATCGCCCGGGCGGTGGTTGTACAGCTCGTCGCAGGCCTGGGAAAGCTTTGCCGCGATCCTCGGCGAGGAGAGGGTCTCCTTCGAGCATTTGAGCGTGTACTCTGCCAGGCTTTCCCTGGTCCAGCCGAAGTTCAGCAGTTCCCCGACGCCGGCGTATTCCACGCCGTCGCTCATCAGCACGAAGAGATCTCTCTGCTCCGCCTTAAAGCGGTATTCCCTGATCCTCTTACCCTCTATCTCCCGATAGCTGTAAGGGATGTCCAGTATCTTACCGTCACGGATAAAAATGCAGTCCGGATTGTCGAACTCAGCCAGATAGGCGTCGCCGTTGTGGTATATCTGCAGGATGCTGAAGGTCGAATAGGCGATCTTCCGCACCTGGCATATGGGCAGGGTGCGGGCGATGGTCTCGACGCCCAGCTCAATGGAGGCGTTGTTGGCGAACATGGTATACAGTATCTTGGAGGTGAGGGTGGCAAGTATATTTGCCTTGACTCCGCTCCCCATACCGTCTGACAGGATGGCCACGTCGAAATCCTTAGCCCTGAGCAGCTCTACCCTGTCACCGCAAAGCACTTCACTGTACTTGTTCAGGCTTCTGTAACTCATTTCAGAGCCAATGTCCATAGTACCGCCTCCCGTCAGATGATCTGACTCTCGGGATCTTTCCTGATGTCAGTATTCTCAAGCATGGAATCACGCAGCTGGGTAAGTATGACCTTCGTCTCCGCGGTCGTCTCGCCAAGCAGGCCGGCTATCTCCTGGGCTGCCATCATCTGCCTGTCGATAACCTTCTGGGCGACGTCGACGGTATCCATCTTTATGCGCATCTGGCGCTCGAGTTCAGTCTCTTCCTCCGTGATATCACGGTAGATGGCCAGCATTGCCTCCTGATCCTTCATGTACACGATATTGCCCTGAAGCACGTGATCGCCCGTGATGGACCTGATCTTCTTCCTCTGTGAAGGCATGCCTGTCCTGAGGACCTCATTGATGTCATCAGCCTCGATAAATTCAAATATCAGTCTGCCCAGTGCTTCTGCCCTGCTGATGCCGAAAATATACTCAGCCCGCTTGTTGAATTCGATTATCTCAAATGACGAGTTGACCACTATCACGATATCCGGCATCTTATCCAGGATCACATTGGCCATGGACTGAGCCTTCTCATATACGTACGGCAGGCACATCTCCTGCTCTGCCTTGCCCTGGAATACCGCTATAGCCTTCTCGCGGCAGGTGGAATATCCGCAGGCTCCGCAGTTGAGCTCCTGGCTCTTATCGAACTTGCCGGTCGCCCTCAGTATCGCCCCGATCTGCTCCTCGCTCGGCATATGATCGTCAAGCTGCACAGGTGAAAATACAGTGCTGATGTCGACCCCCTCGATGAAATCAGGGTAATCCGGCGCCTTCTCCTGCACGCGGTCCTCGATAACTATCTTGGAGCGGAACCTGGAAGTGTTTGTCCGCACTGCCGCGGGGCCGTTGATACAGCCGCCCTCGCACATATTCGCCTCGATAAAGCAGCCGGAGATCCTGCCCTCGGTCATGTCCTGGAAAAGAGCCCTGCAGTCCTCGATGCCGTCGACATACAGCCTTTTATACTGTCCGAATCTGTCAGAGGGATCCCTGTCGGGAGAATTTTCCCTGTCCTGCGATGCCTTGGCGAGCACTGAGGACACGATACCGCCCGAGACGGGGTAAAGCCTGTTGACCTCGGGGTTCGGATTTGCCGGATCAATGTCATCGCATTCCAGAATATTTATCCCGCTCTCCCTGAGCCAGTCGTCCAGCTCGTCAAAATCCAGCACAGCGTCGACAGCGCCGGCAGTTCTCGCGTCACCCTCAGCCTCTTTTTTCTTCGCGATGCAGGGGCCGATGAAGACGACCTTCGTGTCCGGACCGTACAGCGACTTTATCAGCCTGCCGTGGGCGATCACCGGAGAAACCACAGGAGCCAGGTAAGATGTGAGCTGCGGATAATACTTCTCGACCAGATCATTGACGCTGGGGCAGCAGGTCGAGATGATATTCTTCATCCTGCCCTCTTCCATAAGCCTGGCAAATGCGTTCGTCACATAGGCCGCGCCCTCTGAGGTCTCGCGGACCTCGGAAAATCCCAGCTTCAGCAGAGCATCCGTCACCTGGCCCGGCTTGTCATAATGGGCGATGCCCAGATATGACGGAGCCAGAGAGACAACCGTCCTCTCCCTGTTCGCGATAAACTTTTTGACCCTCTGAATATCACTGATAAAAGTCTTCGCGTTCTGCGGACATACCTCAAGACAGGTACCGCAGAGAATGCAGTGGTTCTCCATGATCTTAGCCTGAGCATTCTGCACCCTGATAGCTTTAACCGAACATGATCTTACGCATTTGTAGCAGTGCTTGCAGTTAGCGCTCTTAAAATCAATAACTTTCATATTCTGCCGGTCCTCTCGGAATAAATATTTACAAGCTGCCTGGCAGAAAACACGAATGTCTTTCCTGCCCATATAAACTAAAAGCCGCACCAGGCACATAATGACCCGGTGCGGCATCTTAATTAACCTGGATTAATTAACTTTCCTCGGTACGTAGCTGGTGTGCAGCACATGATGTGCCTTGTCACTGCCCGGTTTGCCGAAGTAATCATGATATACCTTCTTGATAGCAGGATTCTCATGAGACTTCCTGATCTCCTTCGCGGCATCATTGCTGTAGAGTGCTTTCGCACGCTCAGCGCGGATGTCGATGAAGTTGCGGATGCTGCCTCTTACCTGAGGCTGGCCGCCGCCGTTTACGCAGCCGCCGGGGCATGCCATGATCTCGATAAAGTGGTAATCTGCCTCGCCTGCCTTGATCTTGTCAAGGAGTATCCTGGCATTTGCCAGACCAGACGCTGCAGCGACCTTAACATCCATGCCTGCGACATTGTAAGTTGCTTCCTTGATGCCCTGAACACCGCGGACCTCGGTGAAATCAAGATTCTTGAGCTCTTCGCCCGTGAGAGTCTCGACTGCCGTACGGAGAGCAGCTTCCATAACACCGCCTGTTGCGCCGAAGATTACGCCGGCACCTGTGGACTCGCCGAGAGGATCGTCAAATCCCTCATCCGGAAGGTCAGCAAATCTGATGCCTACCTTCTTGATCATACGAGCCAGCTCTCTGGTCGTGATCGCGATATCTACATCAGGGACACCTGCGGCACCCTGATCAGGTCTGTTGATCTCGAACTTCTTAGCTGTACAGGGCATAACGCTGACGGAAACGATCTTCTTGGGATCGAGATTCATCTTCTTTGCGTAATATGTCTTCAGTGTTGCGCCGAACATCTGCTGAGGAGATTTGCATGTTGACAGATGAGGGATAAGTTCCGGATAGTAATGCTCGCAGAACTTGATCCATCCCGGTGAACATGAGGTGATCATCGGCAGAACTCCATGGTTGGTAATTCTGGAGATAAGCTCGTTAGCCTCCTCCATGATAGTAAGGTCGGCACTGAAATCAGTATCAAATACCTTGTCAAATCCCATGCGCCTGAGTGCTGCTGCCATCTTGCCCTCTACATCGGTTCCGATAGGGAATCCGAATTCCTCGCCGAGAGCGGCACGTACTGAAGGTGCAGTCTGTACACAGACATACTTGTCGGGATCTGCTATAGCATCGAAGACTTCCTGCGTGGTGTCTTTCTCATAAAGAGCGCCTACAGGACATACAGCGATACACTGTCCGCAGCATACGCAGCTTGTGTCTCCGAGAGGCATGTCAAATGCAGTTCCGATAAAGCTTGCGAAACCACGGTTGTTGGGGCCGATAACTCCAACGCCCTGGCAGTTCTCACAGGCAGCGACGCAGCGCCTGCAGAGTATGCACTTGCTGTTATCACGGATCATATGAGGAGCTGAGGTGTCCAGCATAGGATTCGGAACTTCGCCCTTGTAATAAAGCTCGTCATCAACGCCAAGCTCGTGGCTGAGCTGCTGAAGTTCGCAGTGTCCGCTGCGCACACAGCTCAGGCACTCACGCCTGTGGTTGGACAGGATGAGCTGAAGCGTCTTCTTCCTGGAGTCAACGATCTTCGGTGTGTTTGTCCACACTTCCATACCCTTGTTGATAGGATATACGCAGGATGCAACCAGCGTCCTTGCGCCCTTGACTTCTACAACGCACATACGGCATGCGCCGATCTCATTGATATCCTTCAGAAAACAAAGTGTAGGAATATCAATATGTGCAATTCTCGCTGCTTCAAGGATGGTAGAGCCCTCAGGGGCAGTAACATCCATACCGTTTATCTTAATTGTTATATCTCCCATTGTGATTGTCCCTCCAATTATTCCTTATAAATAGCACCGAAACGACAACCATCCATACAAGCACCGCACTTAATACACTTAAGCTGATCGATCTTATGTACTTCCTTGGCAGCACCGATGATTGCTCCAGCAGGGCAATTTCTTGCGCAGAGTGTACATCCACGGCACTTCTCAGCGTCGATTTTGTATGACAGCAGAGCTTTACATACACCTGCAGGACATTTTTTATCCACTACATGAGCAAGATACTCATCTCTGAAGTAGCGGAGTGTTGAAAGAACAGGGTTGGGAGCTGTCTGACCGAGACCGCAGAGCGCGTTCTCCTTGATGTAATGGCAGAGCTCTTCCATCTTGTCAAGTTCCTCAAGAGAGCCCTGACCTTTGGTGATCCTGTCGAGCATCTCATAAACCCTCTTAGTACCGATACGGCAGGGAGTACACTTACCGCAGGACTCGTCAACTGTAAACTCGAGGAAGAACTTGGCGATATCAACCATACATGTATCTTCATCCATGACGATCAGACCGCCGGAACCCATCATAGATCCGATGGAGATCAGGTTGTCATAATCGATGTGGATATCAAGATGTTCTGCGGGAATACATCCGCCTGAAGGTCCGCCTGTCTGAGCTGCCTTGAACTTCTTTCCGTTCGGGATGCCGCCGCCGATGTCCTCGATGATAGTACGAAGGGTAGTGCCCATAGGTACCTCTACGAGACCGGTATTGTTGATCTTACCATTGACAGCGAACACCTTTGTTCCTTTGGACTTCTCAGTTCCGATGGCAGAGAACCACTCAGCACCGTTAAGGATGATCCTGGGAACATTTGCCCAAGTCTCAACGTTATTCAGGATAGTGGGCTTCTGGAAAAGGCCTCTTACAGCCGGGAACGGAGGTCTCGGCCACGGCTCGCCTCTCTTGCCCATGATAGATGTCATAAGAGCTGTCTCCTCGCCGCATACGAATGCGCCTGCGCCAAGACGAAGCTCAATATCAAAATCAAAACCTGTATTAAAAATATTCTTTCCCAGGAGACCATACTCGTGTGCCTGTTTGATAGCGATCTTAAGACGCTCAACAGCGATAGGATACTCTGCACGAACATAGATATATCCCTGGTCAGAACCAATAGCGTAGCCGGCGATAGCCATAGCCTCAAGAACTACATGGGGGTCGCCCTCAAGAACGGAACGATCCATGAATGCTCCGGGGTCGCCCTCGTCTGCATTACAGCATACAAACTTCTTTGTATTGCCTCTGTTTCCGGAAGCAAATTTCCACTTCATACCTGTAGGGAAACCTGCGCCGCCTCTTCCTCTGAGTCCGCTGGCAAGTATGACCTGGATAACGTCATCAGGCGTCATCTCTGTAAGGACCTTGCCCAGTGCCTCATAACCGCCGGTACCGATATATTCGTCGATACTCTCAGGGTTGATGACACCGCAGTTCCTCAGAGCTATACGAGTCTGCAGTCTGTAGAAATCGGTATCCTTAAGAGCCTTAGCGCTTTCGCCGTCATCCTCTACATAGAGGAGTCTGTTGACAACACGGCCCTTTACAAGATGCTCGGAAACTATCTCCGGAACATCAGCAGCCTTAACAAGCGAATAGGAAACGCCTTCAGGGTATACTACAACGATAGGTCCCTGGGCACAAAGGCCATGGCATCCTGTGCTGACAACTGCTACTTCGTCCTGAAGACCTGCTTTTTCGATCTCTGTCTTAAAGCATTCAATTACTTTGTCACTGCCGGAGGATGTGCATCCCGTACCGGCACAAACCAATACATGTGAACGATACATTAACATCTACCTCCTATAGATTAGTGCTGCTGAGTGTGTATTTCTTCAGGACATTTCCTCTTACAAGGTGCTGCTCGAAGACTTCCTCAGCCTTTTCAGGATTCATCAGAACGTATGTAGTCTTTTCTTTTCCGGGCTCAAATACTTCAACGATGGGCTCGTACTGGCACAGGCCGATACAGCCTGTCTGTGTAACAACGACATTGCTCAGATTCTCGGTCTGGACAAGTTCAGCCAGCTTATTGAGAACGGGTCTTGCGCCACTGGCAATACCGCAGGTAGCCATGCCGACAACGACACGGATACGCTTCTCATTATCATCTTCTCTCAGATTCATCTGATTCTGCATCCGGTCACGTATGGCCTTCAGTTCAGCGAGAGATTTCATAGGTTATATCCTCCTTATACCTGCGCCCCGCCGTCAGTTTCCTGTTTGTTCTCGTCCAGATAATCTTTGATATACTGGGCGACATCAGGGCTGTCGAGCGGAACACCCTCCAATATCTGCCTGAATTCACGAGTATCCAATGTAAATGACTTGTCATTAAATGTGTAGGTATAAACAAAATCAATATCCGTATTGAATCTGATCAGTGTATATATCGTCCCGTTTATATCGCCAAGCGGCATTCTGTCAATATTCCGAAGGCCGAATGATGCAGCAGTGCGTGTTCCCCTGCCCGGTTCGGAAACTATTGAAAAGTCTCCGCCGGTATTGAGCGCCGCCATCTTGTAGAAAGGCACTCCAAGGCCCACCTTCCTGGTCGTCCTGGTAGTAAAAAACGGGTCTTCCACATGTTCTACCTGTTCTTTTGTCATTCCGCAGCCGTTGTCCTCGATAACGATCTTTAATCTGTCCGCGGCTTCATCCACCGCGACATCGATCGTTATCAGAGAGGCACCGGCCCTGATGGAATTCTCGGTTATATCAAGTACATTCATCGAAATTTCAGGCATCATGATATTTAATTATACTTCTTCATAATGACAGCAACGTCATCATCAGTAAGACGACCGTAAACCTCACCATTGATCATCATAACGGGCGCAAGACCACAGGCACCTACGCAGCGGCAGGCATCAAGTGAAAACTTGCCGTCAGCTGTGCACTGGCCGGCGTCTATCTTAAGAGTTTCCTTAAGCTTATTGAAAATGCTTCCGGATCCCCTTACATAGCAGGCAGTTCCAAGACACACTGATATCTGATACTTGCCCTTCGGATAAAGGTTGAACTGTGTGTAGAAAGTTGCGACGCCATAGACTTTTTCAAGAGGAACGTTAAGTTCATCGGAAATGACCGTCTGAACCTCTCTGGGAAGATATCCATAAATGTCCTGAACCTGCTGCATAATAGGCATCAGACATCCCGGCTCGTCTCTAAGACTGTTGATAACATTCAGCATATCCTGATGCTGCTGTGCGGTACCTGAAAAAGGTACAGTGTTCGTCGCCAAGATAAAACCCTCCTTTTTATCTGCAAAAACACAAATAGTATCCAAAATGTCGATCCACACGGCGGTCCGGAAACGACCCGTTCTGCGTGTGTGAAACGTCAGTTGCTTTCTTGATGACTCCCTTCTGATCACGTTCATCAATCACATTGTTATTTTATCATCAATTCCTTTTAAAGACAATTACCAATATCATATAATGCATTGCTTCATATGTTTATATTTAGGTACAATTTTTGTGATTATCGCTGTATCGCTCTGAAATAGAGACATTAAAAAAGTGAGAAAAATAACAATCATTCCCGCTTTTAAAACGCAAAACATAGATATTAAATTATTGTACCGGAATCATCATAAGAATTTTCATAATTTTAAAAACGACTTTACTGTCAAAGAAAGATAGAAGAGATGCTCATCTTTAATTTCCCCTCCGGAGACCATGCTCCGAAGGGGAAAAAGTGTGTTAAGTCTGGCTGGCAGATCTGGATCAGATCCTGTTTACGCCGTCCTTGATTGCTGCAGCTGCAACTGCCTTGGCAACCGCATCCTTAACTCCGGGGTCAAATGCCTTCGGAAGGATGTGCTCGGAGGTAAGCTCACTGTCACTTACCATGCCTGCAAGTGCATAGGCAGCAGCGATCTTCATGCCTTCTGTGATCGCGCTTGCACGAACGTCAAGAGCGCCGCGGAAAAGGCCAGGGAAGCAAAGTACGTTGTTGACCTGGTTCGGGAAATCGCTTCTTCCTGTAGCGACTACTGCTGCGCCGGCAGCCTTAGCTTCATCAGGATAGATCTCCGGTGTGGGGTTAGCACATGCAAAAACGATAGGATCCTTAGCCATGGTCTTGATCATGTCGCCTGTAAGAGTGCCGGGGCCGGAAACACCAACGAATACGTCAGCGCCCTTGATAACATCAGCAAGAGAACCTGCCTGATGATCAAAGTTTGTGATCTTAGCCATCTCTTCCTTGACAGGATTCAGGCCGTCACGTCCCTCATAGATAGCGCCCTTGCGGTCTGTCATGATAACATTCTTAAGGCCCATGCTCATCATGAGCTTGATAATAGCAACACCTGCTGCGCCGGCGCCGCTGGTTACGATCTTTACGTCCTCAAGTTTCTTTCCTACGATCTTAAGGGCATTGATCATACCTGCCATCGTGATAACAGCGGTTCCGTGCTGATCATCATGGAAAATAGGAATATCGCAGGATTCCTTTAATTTCTGCTCGATCTCGAAGCAGCGGGGAGCTGCGATGTCCTCGAGGTTGATGCCGCCGAAGCTTCCTGCAAGAAGAGTAACGACCTCAACGATCTTGTCAACTTCTTTTGAACGGATGCAGAGAGGAATAGCGTCAACGCCGCCGAATTCCTTGAAAAGAACGCATTTGCCTTCCATAACCGGCATACCTGCTTCAGGACCGATGTCTCCAAGTCCGAGCACTGCAGTACCGTCTGTAACAACAGCAACTGTGTTCCAGCGGCGTGTCAGGTCATAGCTCTTGTTAACATCCTTCTGGATCTCAAGACAGGGAGTAGCAACACCAGGTGTATATGCAAGGCTAAGGGCCTCATCAGAGTCAACCTTCGCTCTTGCTACAACTTCAAGCTTGCCTCTAAGCTGCTCATGTAATTTGAGTGATTCTTTTGCGAAATCCATAGTGTAAATTCCTTTCTTAAAATAAGACTGTTTAAAATGCAATTCTCGGACCGCTTTTCATGATCATGCAAGGCGGTTCCGTTTGATTATATATCGGAAAATGCAGCTATTCAACCTGTCGGATAACATCAGTGACTGTTCCGTCACGGTATTCTACTACACCTACGATACGATCCTTGAACTTCGGATGCTCATCGATCGCGCCCAGTTCCTGGCCCATCTTGTAGAGGTCATGAATATCGACAAGCGGAAGTCCGCTGTCTTTAAGCTTCTCAATGAGATCAGTACGCCTCGGGTTGATGGCGATTCCTTTATCTGTTACAAGTGCGTCGACTGTCTCACCGGGGGTGGTAACCGTGATCACCTTGTCCTTGACGAGGCAGCGATTTCCTTTTTTCATAAGATCACTGACTACGATCGCGAGTTTGCTGCCGGCAGCCGTATCTGCGTTGCCGCCTGAAGAACTCATGATCACGCCGTTAGAGCCTGTATTGACGTTGACATTGAAGTCGACGTCTATCTCAAAACCGCCGAGCAGCATGACATCAAGCTGATTTACCGCGCAGCCCTTGTTGCCGGGGCTTGCGTACTGGCTTGCATCAACGATGATGTGCTTGGGGTTGGTTTCAATGTCCTTGATAGCGTCAAGATCGAAGCACTGTACATCAAAAAGAGTACGCAGCAGTCCTTCGTGGTTCATCTTTACGAAATAGCCTGTTATGCCGCCCATGCCAAAACTTCCGGTGATCTTCTCCGCGATCATCTTGTCGCGGACCTTGGCAGCAACCGCAAGGCTGATAGAGCCTACGCCAGTCTGAATGCTGAAGCCATCTTTGATATAACCTGCAGCGTCGATAAAATCTGCCGCGCGCTGAGCAATAGCGAGGCGGGCCGGATTAGTCGTGACCTGCATAGCGCCTGTTGCGATACCGTTAGGATCGCCGATCGAGTCAACCTTGACGATATAATCTACCAGATCCTCGCTGATCTCTATAGGACAGCAGGGATAGGGTACGAGATTATCCGTTACAGCGACTACATAGTCGGCATGCCTTGTATCAGCATGGCTGAATGACAGGCATCCGCAGGCATTCGGACCGTTGGCGTTCATATTGCCCTGATCATCGCAGGTGGGGGCAGCTACAAATGCAACATCGATGTGCATCTCCCCGGTCTCTATGGAGCGAGGGCGCCCGCCATGTGTGCGGAGTATACAGGGTTTCTTCATCTTTCCTGCCGAGATCGCCTCCGCGACAGGACCTGCACCGAATGTGCTTACTGAAATCTGAGTTATCGTACCATCTTCAATGAGGGGTACCAGAGGTGCGTGGCATGCAAAAATACCGGAGGAAGCAACATGGATGTCCTTGATCCCCTTAGCGGCGATCGCCTGCATTACGAGATTAATGACCTTATCCCCGTTGCGCAGATGATGGTGGAACGAAACCGTCATGCCATCATGCAGATTAACTTTATCTATGGCCTCTTCTATCGAAGAAAGAAGTTTGGCCTCTCCCGGATGCGCAGAATGCACAGGTGCTGCTGCGCGCTGAGTTTCCATTCCCAGACGTGCGAAAGCTCCCTCAAAAGGATGCACCTCGCCGTAGCCCTCAATATACTCAGGCAATTCGCGTTCTACTTTATTAATCATGCTTTTGTCCTTTCAAAAATGCTCCGCGCAAAGGTCAGATGCCTCGGCGCGGAGCTGTTTGGGTGTCCTTTTGTTCACAGCACCGAGTGCATTATTGTGTGCACTCGTCTTGCCTGACACATGCTATATTCTATTAGTGCTTCTTAGTAGCCTCAGCTGCATCGATCTCAGCCTGACGTGCAAGGATGTTAAGACCATCATTGTATACAGGAATATCGATCATGTTGCCCTGATAAGCTACAGAGCCTTTGCCCTTAGCAAGTCCTTCCTCCTGGAAGCACTTGGTAATAGCTTTAGCCCACTCAACACGGTCCGGCTTCGGAGCGAATACTTCGTTAGCGATCGGAACCTGTGAAGGATGTATAAGCATCTTGCCTTCGAAACCAAGCATAGCTGCGCGCTCGCAGTCAAGCTTGAATCCTTCAACATCCTTGAAGTTGCCGTAAGGAGCATCCTGAGCAACAAGGCCGAATGTACGAGCAGCTACACCTGTCTTAGCACGTGCATAATACTGCTCCATAGCGCCAGGTGTACGTACTGTATGCATATCACGAAGATAATCAACAGCACCGAAGATAAGAGCTTCAAGACGATTAGAACCGCCTGCAGACTCATCAACCTTCAGAACACCAATAGCTGTCTCGATAAGAAGAGCAAGCTTGATCTTTCCGATCGGAAGGCCCTTTGCTCTCTCACGCTTTGTGATCTCATCATCAATACGACGAACATCAACAAGGCCGTTGCATTTAGGAAGAAGGATACCATCGATGCCCTCTGTTACAACTGCATCGAGATCGCCAAGAGTAAGGTCACTGTCCCATGCGTTGATTCTTGTCCAAACTCTTGAACCTGTTGAACCAGCAACAGAGATGTTCTCAACAAGAGTCTTACGAGCTGCTACCTTCTCGGCAGGAGCTACAGAATCCTCGAGATCCAGAGAGATAACATCGCAACCTAATGTTGCAGCCTTCTGAATCATGTGTGTGTTGTTTGAAGGTAAATACAGATCACTTCTACGTACCAACTTAACCACTCCTTTTCTTTTTAAATAGTACTTCTCAGTACTTAACTTAGGTTACCTATTAATTCTGTATCATTCAGCGTCCTGTGATCCAGCTAACAGGAGTCGGCCAGCTGGTCCCACACCCAGATTCATGTAAAAACTATATCGGCAAGGAGGTGAAACCGGTCAACCAATTTGATACAGCTATATATTACTACATTTCCGGGCAGTTTTCCATATGCAACATTACTAAATTTGTTCCTCTTTATTGTCTATTATGTCATAATTATGTGCCATCCAAAAAAGAGAAATATTATCATCATTGTGAATTAATACTAAATTATCCCTGCTGATCTTTGTTGTATACGTTCAATGCGTCTATTTTTGAAAATATCGTCAAAAATCACGCATTTTTCAGACAAAATATATATGAATTCCGAAGATATCCGAACTATTGTGCCGGCGGCATGTTTTCTTCGCATATTCTCAGGGCAAGGGCCGCTGTCCTGCCGGATCATTTGTATTAAAATGGTTTTCCGGCTGACTCTTATCATTGATAAAACACTTTTCACATGGTATACTGATTCAAGGTTTTACGTACTGTATCCAGCAAAATACGAGGAGGTATTCATATATGTTGTATGTCAAGGATATAGTCCAGCTGCTTGATGCAAAGGTATTATACGGCAAAGACATGAACGAAACTGAAATACATTATGTCTGCGGCTCCGATATGATGAGCGACGTGCTTGCATATGTAAAAAACCAGTCGGTGCTCCTGACCGGACTTTGCAACCCGCAGACAATCAGGACAGCGGAGATGATGGATATAGTTTGTCTGGTATTTGTAAGAGACAAACAGCCGGACGAAACTATGATCACGCTGGCAAAGCAGCGCGGCATATCAGTGTTTACGACATATCATACAATGTTTACCGCCTGCGGGATCTTATATAATGCAGGCTTGAAGGGAGGAGCCTGAATTGGACGATTGTATCAAGCTTGAATATTCGGTTTCCGGCGACGATTTTACGCGTGCCGGCGAGGCCAGCTCCAATCTTAAAAGCGTCCTTCGGCAGATAGGGGCATCTCCGGATGTCACCCGCAGAGTCTCCATAGCAATGTATGAAGGCGAGATCAACATGGTCATACACGCAAACGGCGGTATTATAACGGTATACATCAGCCCCACAGAGGTAAAAATGATCCTCAAAGATAAAGGGCCCGGTATCCCTGACATTGAGAAAGCTATGCAGGCAGGCTACTCCACAGCCCCGGATGACATCCGGACACTTGGATTCGGCGCCGGCATGGGGCTTCCCAATATGAAAAAGTATACAGATGAAATGCAGATAGAGAGCGAGATCGGAGTCGGTACCACAGTAACCATGACAGTTGCGCTCAACTGATCTTCATATCATATATACAGAAATTTTTATTCACGTGACATAACAATAAAACACACTTACCAAAAGAAGGTGACGGATTGTCGGATAAATTTTTCCACTCTGTTTATCTTGAGAAAGACCTGTGCAGAGGCTGCATCAACTGCATCAAGCGCTGCCCTACGGAAGCAATACGAGTAAGGAACGGCAAGGCATGCATCACCAGCGAATTCTGTATAGACTGCGGCGAGTGCGTACGCACATGTACTCACCATGCAAAGCAGACCAGAACGGATTCTCTTGATATACTGAACAACTACGAATATACGATAGCCCTTCCTGCGCCGTCTTTATATGCGCAGTTCAATAACCTTGACGACATCAACATTGTACTTACCGCGCTGCTGAAGCTCGGCTTCAATGACGTATTCGAGGTGGCAGCTGCCGCCGAGCTGGTCTCCGAAGCCTCAAGAGCATACGTAGCCGCCCACGAGGAAAGCTGGCCGCTCATCAGTACAGCCTGCCCGTCGATCGTAAGGCTTATACGGGTAAGATTCCCCAACCTTATCGAGCATCTGCTGCCGCTCAACCCGCCTGTTGAAGTTGCCGCAAGACTTGCGAAGGCTCAGGCTGCTGAAAAAACAGGGCTGCCTCCGGAAAAGATCGGCGCGATATTCATATCGCCCTGCCCATCGAAGGCCACATATGCGAAGTCGCCTCTGGGCACTGAGAAAAGCGCCATCGACGGAGTCATCGCGGCCAAGGATGTGTATTCTCTCCTGCTGCCCCTGATGAAAGAGGCGGAAAAAGATCCCAAAGATATTGCCAAAGCGGGCAAGATCGGTGTCGGCTGGGGCTGCTCCGGCGGAGAAGTCGGCGGTCTTATGACAGACAGCTACCTTGCTGCCGATGGTATTGAGAATGTTATCAAAGTCCTGGAGGATCTGGAGGATGAGAAGTTCAGCAAGCTCCAGTTCATAGAACTCAACTCATGCAACGGCGGCTGTGTCGGAGGCGTACTGAATGTTGAAAATCCTTACGTAGCCAAGGCAAAGCTCAAACGTCTGAACCATTACCTGCCAGTGGCAAAAAGCCACCGTTCAGAGACTCCTGCTGATGAGGACCTTCCGTGGACAATGCCAGTTGATTACGAGCCGGTATTCCGTCTCGGCAGCAATATGATCGAAAGCATCAACAAGATGAGGCAGATAGACGAACTGCTTCAGGAGTTCCCGGGACTGGACTGCGGATCATGCGGCGCTCCCACCTGTCGTGCCCTCGCCGAGGACATAGTCCGCGGCAACGCCAAGAAGACAGACTGCGTGCAGATACTGCGTTCTGACATACACAAGCTTTCCCAGACATACACGAAACTTGCACGTGACGCAATAACCGAAAGCAAGGATTCATCTGCGAGCATACAGAAACTTTTAAACTATATCGACAGCCTTACATCTGAGATCTCCATGCTGGATTCACAGGGACATCCGCTGGACAGTGAATCAGATGATAACAATACGTAACGGCAGACCATACACCTGCAGAAGGGAATGATTCTATATGAAAGTCAGTGATCTCATAAACAGCGGTTTATTCGAACTGGTAAATGAAGGCAGCAATACAGACAGAGACATCTCAAAGCTGTTCTGCTGCGATATGCTCAGCATTGCCATGAGCCGTGCACCGTCAGCATGCGCATGGGTCACAGTCATGGGGAATATAAATACTCTCGCTGTCGCTTCTCTCAGCGATGCAGCCTGCATAGTACTGGCAGAGGGAGTCAGGCTTGATGATCCGGCGACAGCGAAGGCTGCCTCTCAGGGCATCACAGTGTTCAGGACAGACATGCCTATATTCGAGGCAGCGCTTCTGATACACGACAAGCTGTAATGCTCAGTCTCAGTTACGATCTGCATATCCATTCCTGCCTTTCCCCATGCGGAGATGATGATATGACGCCGGCAAACATTGTCGGCATGGCAGTGGTCAACGGTCTTGAGCTGATCGCTCTCACCGACCATAACTCCTGCAAAAACTGCCCGGCATTTCTTACCGTGGCCGAGGCATACGGCATGACCGCTCTCCCGGGAATGGAACTCACAACGTCTGAGGAAGTCCATGTATTATGCCTTTTCCCCGGACTCGACAGTGCCATGGCCTGGGATGAATATGTCTACCAGCATCTTATACCTGTGCCAAACAACGAAGAGATCTTCGGAAAACAGCAGATATATAATGAGGATGATGAGATAATCGGCACTGTGCCGAACCTTCTCATCAATGCTACTGATATCTCTTTTGACAGTGTCTATGACCTGGTCGGAAGCTATAACGGGATCATGATCCCCGCCCACCTCGATAAAAGCACCACAAGCCTGCTTTCAAACCTGGGGTTCATCCCTCCGGGAAGCAGATTCACCTGCGCCGAAATTAAGGATATGACAAAATTCCATGAGATCAAAAAACAGAATCCTTATCTCGACAATTGCAGGATCATCAGTGATTCAGACGCACATTATCTGGAGCACATCCGGACCCCGCTGTATACATTGGAGGTAAACAGCAAGGATCCGGACGATATACTCCAGGCGTTGACAACAAAGCCATAAAGATATCGATCTTCTATACCGCAGAGCCGCATCACAAAGCAGTTCTGCGGTGTTTTCTGCCTCTGGCAGCACGCGCCAGTATCAGTATTATCAATGCGGCTATGCAGAAATTTATTACTATAAAAAATGACGTATCCGTGCAGAAACGTACCCACAGACTTTTTGTCACATAAAATCTGTCTGCAGTCAGCTCCGATTTATTGCCGGCCGCATCGACTGCTACAGCCTTCAGCTTATGTGCTGAAGATGAGTCACCTTTTACGGTATATGAAAGTTCCCCGTAAATACTGACTGTTTTTTTCAGCTCTTCACCATCCCACTCTCGGCACTGAACGCCATCCAGATATAATGTCAGCGATGACAGCCTGAGATTATCGCCTGCTGCAATATAGATAATATGGTTTTCCTCAGGATAAGTCCTGTTGTTCTCAAGATTCCCGAAGCTCAGCAGCGGGGCCGTCCTGTCGACAGCGAAGCATATCTGCGACTTCCTGTCATCCGCACCGTTCACCGAATCATTCCCCGCCTCGTCTTCTGATCTGGCAGTTATCCTGTAAGCCGCATCATCGGCAAAGTTTTTGCTGAATACAGTGTATCTGTACTTAAACCACTCCCCTTTCCCTCCGCATTCTTCTACAGAATAGTCTTTGTCCCTGATCAGCGGGAACGCGCTGTCGTTTTTGAAAAGTGTGAGCTCTGAAGATCTGAGTCTGCTGACATTGGATTCGCAGAAGCTCAGATCCCCGGCCTGGATCATATATCTCCCGTTTATCATCTTTATACTGTCCCCGAGTGCATAACATGACCCGAACCGGTTAACCGAAAATCTGACCTGCTTCTGGGCTGTGTTGCCTGCTCTGTCTTTAGCATAAGCTTTCAGACAATATACGTCATCGACATCTTTTATCCTGTCAAAATCATCATAGGTAAATTTTAAACCTTTGCCGCTGTCTGTATATTTCCCGCTGTAATCCGCATTTCCTGCCCGGCAGCCTGTAAGTGTCCAGTTTATTGAACTCATGACGATATTATCATCAGAAAAATCCAGCTCCGGTCTGACCCTGGACGTGCCCGAAAAAACATTCTTGATCCCGCTGATCTCGATCCCGGGAGCTGTCCTGTCTATATAAAACTTCTCGGCTTCGCAGACAGCAGCCTTATTTCCAGCTTTGTCGCAACATTCCATATGGAATGTATACATTGCGTCTTCTGCAAATATTACCTGTGCCGTATGACTGTCACCGTCAGGTATAAAAGCGCTCACCGGAGGCGGCTCAGCAGCCCGGGCCCCATCCATTAGCTTATCAATACGGATATCCGCACACTCAGGCGAAAAATTTCGCTCGGTAACAGTAATTACCGCTGTCCTCTTTTTATTGAAATAACAGCCATTTTCAGCTTTGTTATTATCATATGAGATCTTCACGACAGGAGCAGTTTTGTCTATAGTAAATTCCTTTCCCGCGGCAGTACCTTCCGCGTAGCTGACGGCACCGCTTTTGTTCCCCGCCATATCACTGCAGGATATTTCGAAATCATAATCAGCGTCCCTGCTGAATCTGAGTTTTGCTGTCCATCTGCTATCATCAGTGCTGCCGCTTCCGGATGACCTTTCCCATCCTGATATTTGCGGAATATGACCGGATGAGGACAGTATAATGGGTCTGACATATCCGGGGTCAAAATTTCTCTCACATACTGCAACTGTGGCAGTGCGGTCCGACTTGAAATATTTTCCGTTCAGTACACGGTTATTGTCAAATGAGATATCCACTTTCGGAGGGGAAGTGTCTATGCTTACTGACTTACTCGTGCGGAGGCTGTTCGCCGCGTTGTCTTCAGCGCATACGACCACGACGACGTTATTGCTGTTGTTCCTTGACGCGTCCACGATGACGCTTCCTGACCAGGAGCTTTTAAGCCGGTCACGCGGCGGGTGTTTATCTCTGAATGAATACAGCGTACCTTCCTGCGTCGGTACTGTCCTGCTCAGGTCATAATCGTACACTTTATATGAGACCTTTTTTAAGCCGGAATATGCGCCGCCGCGGGCAGGATCACGCACTCTTACAGAGATCTTCACATCTTGACTGTAAATGCCATTCACAGGCTGATCATCTGAGCGCTCTGACGACGCTTCAAGTGGATCAGCCGCCGGCCGGCAGCTGTCTGCTGTCAGGCCGTCCGTGCTGATATATCTGTAATTGCCGGCCCTGTCATAAATTTTCAGGTAGACGACACACTGCTCATCGGCTCTGACAGTAAGGCCCTGAAAAGCTTTCCAGCCTCTGACACGGTCCAGCTCTGCAGCAGTAAGCGCGCTGTCCCTGGCAGTCCTGGAAACATCCTTATAGTACTTCACGTATGCGACCCCGGATGTCTTATCACTGCTCTTGCAGCTGATCTTTATATCTCCTCTTGAGAAAAACCCATAGCTTAGTTCCTTCCTCAGACTGTCCCACGACTCCCCGGTGCCATCCTGCGCTTCCGCGGTCACTCTGGCTTCCGGAGAAGTTCTGTCGACCGTGAATCTGAACGGTGCTTCAGAACCGCAGGTATTTTTCTCACTGCAGGGATTACCTGCCATATCTGTATAATCGATTTTCAGGATATATTCAGCATCTTTTTCAAAGTAAAGCCTGATCATATGTACATCTCTGTCCGGATCACCGCTGCCGGAAATCGTCTGCCAGCTGCCTGCTCTGTATGCGTCTCTGATATTCCTGCCGCCGCAGACAGCCGCTGCCTTTATGCCTGCGGATGCTGCCGCCTCATCGAAATGACAGCTGCGTTCTGTGATGCTTACTGCTGCAGTCCTCGGCGCACTGAAAAATGAGGAGCCTCCATAGCCGCTGTTATTATCATATCTGATCTCAATTGTCGGCGCGGTGATATCTATATCAAGCCTGAGCAGCTGTGAATAAGTGTTTCCCGCGTTGTCAGCTGCTGTGACATACAGTGTGGTATCACAGCTGTTGTTCTGGCGGGCATCGACGACGATGCGGCCGTCATACTGCTGTTCCGGCGCTGATGCCGCCGGCCTGCTCACATTATACGCATACAGGCTGCCTTCCTGAGTCTGCAGAGGCTTTTCCCCATTCTTTATGACTCTGTAATCCACAGTTTTGATGCCTGAACATCCGCGATCTTCCACATGTACGCCTACACTGACATCTTTATTCCAGATACCATCCGCATCAGTATCATCCGGAACCAATGATATCCTGCAGGGAGTTCTGTCAACAATATATCCGTCAGAGCTGAAATATGACCTGTTTCCCGCCAGGTCTTTAACCCTGAGGTAAACTGTCACGCGACCTTCCGCTGTCACATCAAGGTCCCCGGCGTATGTCTTAAAAGCGCTCCTGTCAAGTTCCCGCTCGCTCATGATGTCCGGGGAATCAGACAGACAGTACTCCAGCTGCGCGGGGCCAAAGGCATCTGATCCGTCTGCCGATATCTGAAGCCCGTTTTTGCTGAAATGGCTGAAACTCAGCTCTGATGGCAGTTCAGACCAGGTCGTGCCGTTTACGGTCACATATCCTGCATCAGGAGCTGTTTTGTCGACAGCGAATGAAAACGGTGTCTCACACCCGTCCGGCACAATGATGTCCGCTTCCATATCTGCTTTGTTTACATAGCTGACAGTCCATTTATATACAGCATCACCTGCAAATGTCAGGACCGCAGTATGCGTACCTTTCTCATGTGTCCACCCCGAAAGCATACTGCCGATATCCACATCCTTCTTTTTACCGTTCGCGTCAGATGCGGTCACGCTGATCCCTTTTAACATGGCATCCTGATCAAATGCCGAATCCCGGTCGGCTACAGTTAACAACGCCTGCCTGTCAGATGAATAATACCCCTGACCATCGATTATCCTGCCTGCTTTGTCTCTGAACATTATACTGACCGATGGCCTGCTGCCGCATACTGATATCTGCCGCCGTTCCTCACTGATATTCCCGGCATTATCTTCAGCTTCAATTATCACTGTGACATTGTCAGAATCATTCTTAAGAGCATCGACCTGCAGTTCTCCCGACCAGGATCTGCACGGCTCATAAGGCTTCTCTGCACTCTCCGTTTCAGGATCAGGGGACCGATACAGCATTTTCTCCTGCGTGATCTCACCGTCTTTCAACACTCTGCCGCTGACCCTGCGTATGCCTGAGCATACATTTTTCACTGCGGCTTCCCTGACTGATACACTGACGCTGACATCTTTGTTGTAAAACCCACATCTGCCGGCCGGCGGCAATTCCATGCCGATGCTGCAGCTGCTCTTGTCTGTTATCAGACGGTCTGTAGAGACATACACAGCGTTCCCCGCCCGGTCACATATCCGGGCATATACCATAAACTGCCCTTCACTTTCTGAGACACACTTTTCTCCGTCAAAGCTTCCTTCACGAAAAAGCTGTTTAAGTTCTTCAACTCCCAGCACTTCATCTCCCTCTGTCCTGTAATATTCAATATCCTTGATACCGGAAACTGCGTCCGAACTGTCCTCTGCCGAGACTGTGACACCTCTGTCAATATAAGTCACAGGTGTCAGTTCCTGCCGAAGATCTGACCATGAGCAGTCTTCGCCGGCTGTCACGACACCTTCCGGCGCTGTTTTGTCGACGGTAAATCTGAACTCAGAGCCTGCGGACCCCTCAGCGGCAGCACTGCCATACCCGGCATATGCCGTCCTGCCGGCTTTGTTCTTATATGAAATGCTCCACTCATAATTTGCGTCAGCGCTGAAAGTCAGCACTGCTGTGTGTTCGTCACCTTTCTCCGTCCAAGCAGATGTCATCAGTCCGGCTGCTGACACATTGATCCCGGTGCCATGAATATCGGCCGCGCTCAGCACTATGCCGTCAGTTGCTGACTTCAGATCAAAGAGTTCTTCTCTGTCCCTGATCGTGATGCTTATATGCCGGCTGCAGGAAAAGAATCCTTCATCCGCCCCTGCTGTCTCCGCCCCGTCTGCTGAAACGCTTATCGACGGCAGCTGTGTATCTGTGTCCATTTCCAGTCCATACGCGCAGAATAAAAACACCGGCGCAGCCATAAAGGCTGCTGCCATTATCCTGACCAAAGACCATAGTATTCTCTTTTTCATGATATACCTCCGTCCCGGATCAGGCCGGATCCCTGCCTGTGCGTGCGGCGCGGCTGCTGAGAGACGGCAGCGACGCGCTTTGCTTTCTGATCATAAGAGCCTCTCTGTGCGCTCTCCTTCCTGTCACGTCTCCCCATGCCTTCCCGATATCAAGCGCGAAAAAAAGAAATGCCGTCACGCCGGAAAACAGGAAACCAAGCAGCAGAAATACTTCAGAGATACTTTTCATCATATTTACAGACATATCTATCCCTCCCCTTCTTTATATACAGTCCTGATCATCTTTCTTACCCCGGCTTCATTTTTCAGCAGGCGCTCCCTGATAGCGCGCGTTATATCCACGGATGCCGTCACCGAGCCTGCTCCCTTCATGATATCGTCGACCATGCGTTCCATCTCCTCAAGAGGGACCTCATCTCCCCTGAATCCTGACGCATACTGCCACAGCGCATTCTCGGCAAGTTCAAAAAGCTTCAGCCTTACGATGTCGCTCTCATCCCTGTCACAGCCGACAGATGAGATAAGTTCCCGGATATCATTAAAAAAGGGGCCGTACTTTCCTCTGTCTTCGGCCTCTGTGATATCCGTCACTATATCGCGGCAGAATATTCCTGTATCTGCATAAACCTCAGCCATAGCCCTGTCAGGATGACCCGCCGGCGCGTATGACAGAAACTCGCTGAACCATCCGAGCGCGCTTACCGCCCTGACAGCCTGTTTATCTTCACCTGTTCCATAATCATAGTAATACCAGTACAGTTTGCCTGTCTCAAAACAAATATCCGCATAAACGGAGGCATTCCGCCTGAGCTCAGCGCTGTGCAGCGATATCAGGCTGCTTAGTTCCTGAGCCTCCTGTGTACTGAACACTGAATCGTTATCCCTGTAAGTGCTGATAAGTCCAAGATACGCCTCCTCTTCAGATGCCTTGTCAGGGATATCCAGGCAGCTCTTATAGATAGCAGCCTTCCCGGCATAATCTGCTGTGACCGCTGCCTGGCGCAGCCTGCTCTCATACGTTCCCGAAGCCTTTAATCCTGCGGCGGCTGCCAGAGCAGTCCCGCCCAGTGAAAATACAAGTGACACCGCTGAACAGCAGCTGAAAACCCTGATCTTCTTCCGCTGTCTGTTCTTATAGATCATATCCACTTCCCTGTGATGCCTGAGGTCGTACATCAGCTCCGCGGCAGACTGGTACCTTTCTGACGGGTCAGTCTTCGTGCACCTTAGTATGATGGCTTCAAAGCCGCCGGAAAAACCCGGGCAGGTCTGCCTGGCAGTCTCCATGTCATAAGGAGGCATACCTGGCTCGCATCCCGTAGCCAGATAGTACATCGTAGCCCCGAGCCCGTAAATGTCCGTGCGTTCATCTGTCTGTCCTCTGCCGGGGAACTGTTCGGGTGCGGCATAGCCTATCGTTCCCAGACATACGGTATCAGAAGCATTCCGGGCTTTGAAAATACGCGCTGCCCCGAAATCCACCAGTACAAGGCATCCGTCAGGTCTGAGCATGATATTCCCCGGCTTCATGTCCCTGTATATCACAGGCGGCACCCGCGTGTGCAGGTATCCGATAAGATCACAGAGCTGCGCGGCCCATTCAATGACCTGCGGCTGCGGTCTGGGACCCAGCTCCCTGACAATATCTCTCAGCGTATTCCCTTCCACATAATCCATGACTATCATAAATGAATCCTCTTCATCTATAACGTCTACGATGCATGGAAGGTGCGGATGTCTGAGCCTCTTGAGCATGTCTGTCTCGGCGATAAGCCCCCGGCGGACCGAATCAAAGTCCATTACGCCGTCCCGGCGTATCTCCTTGACCGCCCACATCTTATTAGCCTTCTCATTGACCGCAAGGTAGACGACACTCATGCCGCCGCGGCCTATCCTGCCCAGCACCCTGTATCTGCCGCCTATAAGAGAACCTGCCTCCGGCATAAGCTCCGCCTCCTGTCATGATGATCTCAGAATATATTTTAGAGCGTATTGCTCTAAGCCACATTATAGAGTTTATGACTCTATATGTCAAGAGCATTATTCACGAATTTTCGTCTGAGAAGATCTGCCCGCAGAAAAAAAATTATGCTTGACAACAGCATTCACCGATAATATAATAGTGTCATGTTAAGAGTCTATGACTCTAAGATATATTTACGGGAAGACTCCTGAAAGGATAAACGATGAGATATTACGAAAGGGTCAGGGAACTGCGTGAAGCAAATTCCCTGACCCAGGAGAAAGTTGCCGGCCTGCTTTTTATAGGCCAGCGTACATACTGTGATTATGAAAGCGGAAAGACGCGCATACCTGTTGACAGTCTTATAAGGCTGGCAAAGTATTACGATGTTTCCATGGATTACATCTGCGGACTGAGCAACAGCCGCGGATCATATCCTTCCGCGGAAGATCAGCAGGATCAGCCGCAGGATATGGCAGGCCGCAGCAGCCGGAAGCGGGCGCCACAGGCCTAGGCCAGCTCGATGACATCCAGCTCATCGGGCACGCGCACCTTGTCCCGGTAATAGAGCTTTGCCTCGGCAGTATAGAGGTCTCTTCTGTGAGAGAGGTTATCCTCCTCGGTCTGCCACAGTATCAGCTCAGGTATGCCCAGATGAGCAGCTGTCTCACACGCATCGCGCACCGTGCAGCGTCCTTCCGCGTACGGAAGGTACTTGTCTTTCTGCGAGTGCAGGCAGTACGCCTCATGGATGAGCCAGTCTGCGTTCTCCGCGTATGAGAAGCAGGACTCAGGCAGGAGCCCGGCCCCTGCGAACACCAGGCGTTTGCCGCTGTCCATGGCCATGGTGAAGCCAAACTGCTTTTTTACATTAGACTCCATCGCGAAGAACTTCACACGGTGATCCATCATATGGCGCATATCGCCGTCATAGACCGGCACGAAGAGTATCCTGTGGTCAAAGAGCCAGATGAACCTTCTGGGCAGCGTGATATTTGCCAGCGTATGAACAGCAGCTACCAGCTCGCTCTGGCAGTATATCTTCAGCTCTCCGTCATATTCATCGGTGCGCATCAGCGAGCCTATCATCTTTATGACCCAGATCACGCCGAAGATGCTTTCCGGGTTGCTCTGCGACAGATATATATTGTGGATCTTTTCCGGCGCGATGCCAGCCTGAGCCAGCTGTCTGAGTATGCCGCTCCCGCCGCCGCCGTCAACAAGCAGATATTCATCGCCGTCCTGCAGCGCGAAGCACGCATTGTAGCATTTTACAGCCTGGGAACTGCCTGTTCCCAGCATGATCAATTTCTCCATATGCTCTGCCTCCTTTATAATAAAGCAAGGTATTATGTGTGAAATATCAGCTTAAGCTCCCGGATCTGCGCGGCAGAGCCGGGCAAGTCCTAGAGCGCCCAGCAGTGATCAAGCGGGCCGCTGCCGTGGCCGAGATCAAGCCCGGACTTGAGGGCTCCGGTAATATAATTCTTCGCGTTGCCGATGCTTGTGCGCATGTCATTGCCCAGGGCAAGATTGCTGGCTATAGCTGAGGAAAGCGTGCATCCGGTACCATGCGTGTTGGGGTTGTCAATGCGCTCCCCGCGATACCAGATGAATTCTCCGTTATCGTAGAGAAGATCATCGGCTGTTTCAGTCAGATGTCCGCCCTTGATCAGGACGCTGCCGGAAAGGTTCATGCCGATCAGCCTGGCCGCGCGCTCCATGTCATCAGTGCTTTTTATCTCGAATCCGCAGAGCTTCTCAGCTTCCGGAAGGTTGGGCGTGATCACATCGCCCAGGGGAAGAAGGACAGATATCAGGGTATCCATAGCGTCCGGGTGCATGAGCGCACATCCGCTGGTCGAAACCATTACCGGATCGATCACGATATTTTTCGGTGCATATTCGCGGAGCTTTGAGGCGATCATCCTGATAGTTTCTATATTAGAGACCATGCCGATCTTGACTGCATCAGGGAATATATCCCTGAAGACACAGTCCATCTGTTTCCCGACGAATTCCGCGCCGACATCCAGCACATCGTCGACCCCGATGGTATTCTGTGCGGTAATAGCGGTGATAACGCTGGTCGCGAATACCTTGTGCGCCGTCATTGTCTTTATGTCAGCCTGTATCCCGGCACCGCCGCTGGAATCTGAACCTGCAATTGTAAGTACTGTCTTCATTTTCATCAAAAGTCCCTCCTGAAATATGCTGTATATATGCAGAATCATCTGTTTGTTATCATGTCTGAGGATAACACCTTTATATCCAAGTTGCAAGTTTTGCAGCCTGCCTGTTTGCGGAAAATGTGTATACATATCATTATAATGTTTCAATCAAATGTCTTGCCAAACGCATTATTAAATGATAAAGTAATAAACTAACAGGTTGTGATGGGAATTGCGAAAGGATTGATGGCTATGGAGAGAGACCTGACTGAATTTAATGACCGCCTGAGCAGACTGGCGGACTATTGTATGAATTCCGGCCGTTTTGATCAGAATCTATATACAAAGTATGATGTTAAGCGCGGACTGCGCGATTCCAACGGAAAGGGTGTGCTTACCGGTCTTACGGAAGTGTCCGATGTTATCGGCTTCAATACTGACGGCGGAGATATCATACCGGTCGACGGCGAATTATATTATCAGGGCTACAATGTCGAAGAGCTCACCAAGGGCAACCGGTTCAGCCGCTTTGGTTTTGAGGAAGTTACCTACCTTCTCCTTTTCGGCGACCTCCCGACACAGCCGCAGCTCGATGAATTTCTGGATATACTCGGCAACTACAGAGAGCTTCCGGATAATTTTGTGCGCGATATCATCATGAATTCCCCTAATGGCAATATGATGAATATACTGCAGAAAAGTGTGCTGACTCTCTACTCATATGATCCTGCGCCGGAAGAGATCACTGTGAACAATATCCTGCGCCAGTCACTGCAGCTTATAGCCAGATTCCCGCTGATCTCTGTTTACGGGTATCACAGCTATAGACACTACATACTCGACAAGAGCCTGGTCATCAGGAGACCTAAGGCGGAGCTGTCCACAGCTGAGAACATACTGCGCCTGCTGCGTCCGGACGGTCAGTATACCGAACTGGAGGCAAAGGTACTCGATGTCGCGCTGATACTTCACGCGGAACACGGCGGCGGCAATAACTCCACGTTTACCACCCATGTAGTCAGCTCCACGGGAACCGATACATACTCTGCCATAGCAGCATCTCTCGGTTCGCTGAAAGGTCCCAAGCACGGCGGCGCCAACCTGAAGGTACAGCTCATGTTCGAGGAGATCATGAAGAACATACACTGCTGGGATGATGAAGACGAGGTCGCAGCATATCTGCAGAAGATACTTGACGGCAAGGCATTTGACGGCAGCGGCCTGATATACGGGATAGGGCATGCAGTCTATACAAAGTCTGATCCGCGCTGCGTCATACTCAAGCGCTACGCCATGAAACTTTCCGAGGAGAAGGGACTCAGGCAGGAATTTGAACTCTATGACAGAGTCGAACGTCTGGCTATAGAGCTCACACAGCGCAAGCGCCAGCTTTTCAAGCCTCTGTGCGCGAATGTGGACTTTTATTCCGGCTTCGTGTATTCGATGCTCGGACTCCCCACAGAGCTGTTTACTCCGATATTTGCCATTGCCAGGATCTCCGGATGGTGCGCACATCGTATCGAAGAGATCGCCAACGACGGCAAGCTCATCCGTCCCGCGTACAAATACGTGGGAAATCACAGAACATATACAGGAATTGATGTCAGGCAGTAGCATCTGCTGACTTAAAATGGCTCATCACACAGGCGGCCGGAAGTGCCGCTGATGTGATGAGCCATTATTTATTTCTGCCGGATCTTATCAGATCTATCTTCTCGCTGCGCGTGAGATGCTTTATAAAGTACTCGCGGCGCATGGCTTCCGTTCTCCCGGGATGCTGCTCGCAGTACACAAGCCGCACGGGGAGGCGCGATCTTGTGTATTTGCCGCCGCGTCCGCTGCTGTGCATCTCATAGCGTTTCTTCAGGTCGACGGTCCATCCTGTATAGAGGGAACCGTCCGCGCACTGAAGCATATAGGTATAATTCATATCTTAAGCACTTCTCCGGCGGCGCCTGCCGCCTGATGCAGTATCCACACTGCTTCCTCCCTCTACCAGGACTTTTTTGCCGGGTATCTGTTTGCTGACGTTAAGCACTATGCCCATCTCGATAAGCTGCAGCAGTAAAGCCGTGCCGCCGCTGCTTATATATGGAAGACTGATACCTGTATTCGGAAAGACACTGGTAGCGACTCCGATATTCATGATAGCCTGCAGGGCGACATGAGCTCCTATGCCGAAGGCGATGTAGCCGCCGAGATAATCTTTGGCATGCTGTGCGACCACCATGATGCGCCATATCTGGTAGATGAAAAGGAAAATAACCATCGCGCAGCCGACAAGGCCGAGCTCTTCCCCGATAACAGCAAAGATAAAGTCGTTGTCGCACTCAGGGATGTAGTATTTCATGGTGCCGTGACCCAGGCCGCGGCCAAGCACTCCGCCGAACCCGATAGCGTAGAGCGAATACCTGGACTGCATTGAAAGCTCCGAGAATAAATCAGGATACAGCCAGGCAAGTATCCTGCCCGCCCTGAACGAACTCAGCTGGGCGCCGCCGGACGAACGCGCGGCTGCGATCTGCGGAGATATATAAAGATGATAGTACATCAGCCAGAGTACAAGCAGCAGAAGCAGCCCTATGATTACCATGCCCCAGATCTTCTTGTTCGGGTGGGCGACAAAGAACATCAGTACCATTATGCCGAGAACGATCAGAGCGGTGCTCAGGTTCCTGGTCACTGCCAGGATAAGGACCACCGCGATCAGTCCCGGAAGCATTATGAAGACATCTGCCCTGAAATATGTAAGCTTGCGCCCCACCTGAGTAAGAAGATAGGCCATCAGTATGACTATGGCCGGCTTTACGAGCTCAGATGGCTGAAACTGCACAGGGCCGAGCTCTACCCATCTGTAGGCGCCGTTTCTGAGGACGCCGATACCGGGCACACGCACAAGGAACAGTGAGAGGATGGACAGCAGATAAAGCACGCCGGCCATTTTTGCCAGAAGATGATAATCTATATATGAGACAACTATCATCATAAGCAGACCGATCAGACCGATAGCGGCCTGTTTTATCATCGTGCTTGAGCCGGCTGTGGCATTCGTCGCGCTGTAGACCATGATCAGGCCGAACATCATCAGAAACAATATTGAAACTATAAGACGGTAATCGACCACCTCAAGACTTTTAAAATACTGTCTGATGCCCGATTTTCGTCTGTAAGCCGTTACCTCATCTGTTCCCGTCAATACTGATGCCTCCTGTCCGTGGATATCTGCGGCCTGCCTGCTGTCTGATTACGGACGGCAGCAGCCGGTCAGAGGACCGGCTGTATTTTCAGCAAAGGGCCGCTGCAAAGCGGCGGCCCGGATAATGCTGAATCAGCTGCAGATCATTTACCGATAAGCTCCTTGGTATCCCTTGCGATCATAAGCTCTTCGTTCGTGGGGATAACACATACTGTTACCTTGGAATCCGGCGTGGAGATGATCCTGTCATCGCCGCGCTCGCTGTTCTTCTTCTCGTCAAGAGTGACACCGAGGTATCCCAGATAGCTGCAGACCTTGCTCCTGACAAATGCGCTGTTCTCGCCGATGCCTGCCGTAAAGACAATGTCATCTACACCGTTAAGTGACGCCGCATATGCGCCGATGTACTTGGCAACATCATAGCAGAAGATCTCCATGGCATTTATGCAGTCCTGATTGCCTGCATCATAGCCTGCCTCAAGGTCACGGCAGTCGCTCATGCCGCCTGTAAGACCGGCAAGACCTGACTCCTTGTTGAGGACTCTCACTGCCTCTGCCAGAGAAATGTTTTCCTTGTTAGCATAAAATTCCAGGATGGCAGGATCGATGTCGCCTGAGCGTGTGCCCATGACAAGACCTGCGAGCGGTGTGAAGCCCATGCTGGTATCGATAGACTTGCCGCCGTCTACAGCACAGATGCTGGCACCGTTGCCGAGATGGCAGACGATAGTCTTCAGACTCTCGACAGGTTTGCCGAGGAATTTTGCGACATGCAGGGAGACGAATCTGTGCGATGTGCCGTGGAAACCATATCTTCTGATCTTATATTCTTTATAAGCTTTAAGCGGAAGACCGTAGAGATAAGCCTTGGGGGGCATCGTCTGATGAAATGCCGTGTCGAAGACCGCGACCTGCGGAACGTTCGGCATGAGAGAGCTGCATACATTGATGCCGATAAGATTGGCCGGATTGTGCAGAGGAGCAAGCTCGTTGCATTCTTCGATAGTCTTGATGACATCGTCGTTGATGATAGTAGAAGCAGCGAACTTCTCGCCGCCGTGGACAACTCTGTGGCCTACAGCATCGATAGCGCTGAGATCCCTGATGACGCCGTCCTTTGCTCCGGTAAGGCAGTCAAGCACAAGTTTGATGGCCTCTGTATGAGTAGGCATAGGTGACTCGATCGCGATCTTGTCCTTACCCGCCGGTGTATAAACGATACGGCTTCCGTCACTGCCGATCCTCTCGCAAAGACCCTTGGCCTGCACGGACTCATTGTCCATGTCGATCAGCTGAAACTTCAGTGACGAACTTCCACAGTTGATAACTAAAATGTTCATTTGGTATGTGACCTCCATCCCTTTTTTTCTTTCCCATTCAACAGAAAATACAGCTGGAACGCGCCGACAGAATGGCTTTTCTTCCAAACACTGTATTATACGACGATATTCTATCACAGAAAAAAATAAACTTCCACCTTTTTTTGGCAAACACGGCGTAAACTTTGCTGTTCAGATAAAACTGCTGACAATAATGCCGGAAAGTGCTATGATTATCATATGTGCGGCATGCCGCGTAGACACGAGGCGGCATGCGGCAAAATCTGCAGTCAGCAAAGGAGGAGGCTCCATTGAGTGATAGACAGCTGAAAAAGAAAAAGAAGAAAAAGAGAAGTGTGATCCCGGCGATAATACTGGTCATCGCGATCTGCTGCTTTGCCTACAGCGCTTTCCAGCTCGGCAGGTATGCCTGGGAAACCTATCTCACCAACAAGACACGCTCCGAGGTGGCCGCGATGGTGGATGTTGACACGTCCGCTGATGACGAGACATACACCGACCAGGCGGCGGCAGACAAGGCAGCCATGATGAAGAAGTATGGCAAGATCTACAAGAAGAACCACGATTTCATCGGCTGGCTGAAGGTGGACGGGACAGCCATCGACAATCCTGTCATGTTTACTCCCAACGACAAGGTAAACGGCCAGTACTACCTGAGAAAGAATTTTTACGGCAATTATGATATCGGCGGCACGTTATTCGTAGATTACAGATGTACTCTCGACCCGGCGAAGGGCGTGAGCACAGACACCATCATCTACGGACACCGTATGCGCAATGAGACCATGTTCGGTCCGCTGAGATATTTTAAGGATCCTGAATTCTGCAAGAAGCATACTTCCATACAGTTCGATACCATTTACCGCCCCGGCAGATACGTCCTCTTCGCGGCGCTGCTGGCAAAGGCGACGGACGGCGACGCCAAGGCGTTTAAGTATTATGACTTCATAAACGCAGCTACTGAGAAGGATCTCACCGATTATCTCAAGCAGATCAAGGCCAGCGCTCACTACTACGACGAAGCCAACGCGCCTAAGTTCGGCGATGAGATCATCACTCTCTCCACCTGCGATTATTATACGACAAACGGCAGGCTTGTCATACTCGGCAAACGCGTAGACTGACAGCCCGCCGGTCATAAGACCCAGCTTAGAGTAAACAGCAAGACCAGGGGGCGGTTCCATGAACCGCCCCCTGGTCTTGCTGTTCAGCGAAGCTCCTTCAGTGTGTGAAAGGCTTCTCTGAGCTCGGTCTTGACCATATTTTTCCTCAATTCATACTGTTTCCTGTAGAACTCATGGTTTTTCTGGTCGGTGTGATATAATTTTTTAACTTCGATATTTCCCATCAGCGCTGTCTTTACATCAGGGATATCTCCTGCTGCGAAGGCTGCCACCGTGCAGTTGGTGAGTATCGCACCGCCCGCGTTGCTCAGTGTGACGGCCTCGCTGCCCAGCATATCCGACTTCATCTGGTTCCAGATATCACTGTGCGACCCGCCCTCCGTTACCGTGATCCGGTCCATCCTGACCCCGGCAGCGCGGTAGATATCGGTTATCTCCATGTAATCATATCCGATCGCCTCCAGGACAGCGTGCCACATGGCCGCCTGGTCAGTGTCCATCGTCATGTTCAGGAAGCAGCCGACAGCGTCGGGTATATCATTCGTGCCGCCGGTCAGATAGGGAAGGAACAGCAGTCCGCCGGTGCCCGCCGGAACGGCCATGGCGGCATTGTTGAGCACGTCAAAATAATCCCCGTCGTTTTCTTTTCCGCAGACGGCATCCCTGAACCATCTGAGGGCCAGCCCGCCGGTGCGGATATAGCCCCAGTAAAAATACGTATCCGGGAGCGTACCGCTGTTGAAGATAAGACCGCTGCCTTTTCTGCTCAGCTCAGGTACGATACCTGTCGTGGAAACACAGAACATCGAGCAGGTGCCCGCCACGTCCACTGCCTGGCCGGCCTGGATATTTCCGCTGCCGATCATGGATTCCATGGTGTCGCCGGCGCCGCCGCACACAGGTGTCCCCGCCCTGAGGCCTGTCCTGGCCGCGATCTCAGCGCTCAGCCCGCCTATGATATCCCAGGGCTTTACTATTTTCGGCATCATCGATCCGGGGATGCCCAGAAGCTTAAGCTGTTCCTGCGACCAGCATTTTTCCTCGACCTTGTAGCCCATGCCCCAGCCGGACATCGTGCCCCAGTCTATGAACATATCCTTTGCCTTCAGCCCCGCCAGGTGCGCCAGAACGTAGGGTGCATCGTGGACAAATTTCACTATCTCCCCGTCAAAGGAGACACTGTTCTTCAGGAACCATCTGGCAAAAAGCGCCGGAAACATACATTTCGCGCCCGGGTTGCCGGTCTCCTTTCCCCATATGTCGAGATCCCAGCTGTTGATGAGGTTCTCATCGTCCTGGGTCCTGGAATCAAGATAGTTTATGAAGGGCGTGACGGCGTTCCCGTCTTCGTCGACCCCGGCGATGCCGCAGATGATGCCGTCGCCCATGATCGCCCTGATATCCGCGGGATCAAGCCCCTTCCCGCGCATGATATCCGCGCATTCCTTCATGCCGCGCACGGTCAGCTGCAGATATTCATCCACATTCATCTCGACCCAGCCCGGATGGGGATATACAAGCGTCGTCGGCGCGGACCATGACGCTGCCTCCTGCATCTTCTCATCATAGACAGCAACCTTCACCGACTGTGTGCCGGCGTCAAATCCCAGATAATACCTTCCCATTTTCACTTACACTCCTGTTTTATGCTGCCGCATAAGTCTGTAAACGCGGCACTTATTTGACAAGTCCGGAAATTTTTTTGAAATAGGGCGACTTTGAATCCTGAAGAAGCTCAAAAAGTATCGCCTCAGCGGTCGTCACCGTGATGCCCTCCTGCATGGCCCTGCGGATGCCGTATTCCCTGTCGTTCTCCCTGCGGGAGCCGATGCAGTCCGTAACAAGCACGGGCTCGAAGCCGTCAGCTTTGAGATCGATGCAGGTCTGCAGCACGCAGACATGGGCTTCCGTCCCTGCTATCAGGATATTCCTGCGCTTAGAATCATGCAGCGCCTGCCTGATATCGTCATCGCGCCAGCAGCTGAATGAGCTTTTCTCAAAATACCTGCTGCTCCCGGCTGCATCGTACACGGCAGGCAGGCTGCCTCCCAGTCCCCTTGTGTACTGCTGCGACAGCATGATCGGGATCTCCATGCCGTGCACGCCCCTGATCAGCATCAGAGTCCGCTCCTCCAGCTTTTCCTTCTCATACATTGCCCTGACAAGCTTTTCCTGCATATCGATCACAAATAAAAGACTGTCCTCCGGCATTATCCTCATCGTACCTTCCTCCTTCTACAGAACATGATACATTACATGTATATCCTCGTACTCTCCGTCCTTATCAAGAAATCCGCCCGGCACCAGGCCGAGATCGGTAAATCCGAGTCTCATGTAGAGATCGTAGGCGTGAACATTCGAAGCTACGACCGCGTTGAACTGCAGCAGCCTGAAGCCGCTCTCCTTCGCGCGCAGCAGGCTGTCCTTCACGAGCGCCTCGCCCACATGCCTCCCCCTGATATCCCTGTCCACCGCGTAGCTGCCGTTGCAGATGTGGCCGACACGCCCGATATTGTTCGGGTGGATGATATAAAGGCCGCAGATCCTGCCGTCATCGTCCTGCGCGACAGACGAGACCGTCTGCTCACTGAAAAATTTCCGGCCGTCCTCCGGCGTCAGGCACTCTGTCTGGGGAAATGCCATGCCGTCCTCCACTACCTGATTCCAGATCCTCACCATATCCGGGACGTCGCTCTCTTCAAATCTTCTTATCTCCATAGCAGATTACCTCACCGTATACTTTTCCAGCGCGAACAGCGCGGCGCCGAGCGCTCCGGCTATCTCGGGCTGGTCGCTGATAAAGAAACGGCTGCCTGTCCTCTCCTCTATCGCCTTTACCACGCCGGGATTCAGGGCTACGCCGCCCGTCATCATGAATGTTTCCTCAAGCCCGACTCTCTTCATCAGTGAATACGCCTTGCCGGCGATCGCGTTGCAGAGGCCGTGGGCAATGTCGGCGATCTCTTTATTCTGCGCGATCAGGGAGATGACCTCCGACTCCGCGAACACGGTGCACAGGGAGCTGATGGAGGTGCCGCCGCCCCGGCCGGAAAGGGCGCACAGCTCGTCCGGGCCGATGCCCAGCGTGGACGCCATGACCTCCAGAAACCGGCCCGTGCCGGCGGAGCATTTGTCGTTCATCAGGAAATCCGCCACGGCGCCGCCGCTGAGACGGATGATCTTGGTGTCCTGTCCGCCGATGTCCACCACGGCGCAGTCCGGCTCCCCGAACAGGCGCAGGGCGCCCAGCCCGTGGCAGGTGATCTCCGTAACGGTCTTGTCGGCGTAGGGCACGGCCACCCGGCCGTAGCCGGTGGCCACGCAGGGCAGGGCCGCCGTGTCGAACCCCTCCTCCGCCAGCCGGCGGCGGATGGCCTCCGCGGTGTCCACGCTGCTCCAGCCGGTGGGCATGACGAACGAGGTCACAAGGTTCTGCTCCCCGTCCAGCACCGCCGTTTTGGCGCAGGTGGAGCCGATGTCGATTCCAACGGCCGCTCTCATGGCAAAGCCTCCTTGCTGTTTGATGTCAGGCCGCGGAGGATGCGCTCCGCGGCAAGGTCCACGGTCTCCGGCGAGGCGGCGAGATTCACCCGCACGCAGCCCGGCGGGCCGCCGAACCAGGGGCCCGGATTCACCGCCAGACGGCAAACGTCCCGGAAGAACGCCTCCGTCTCGCCGGGCTTCAGGCAGGCCCCGAAATCCGCCCAGAGAAGATACGTCCCCTCCAGCGGCGAGAAGATCAGCCCCGGCAGCGCCTCCTTCAGAGGGCCGCAGAACCGGCGGGCGTTCTCCCCCACCGTGCGCCGCACCGCGTCCAGCCACGGCCCGCCGCCCCGGTAGGCGGCCTCTCCGGCGAGGAAGCCCATGGGGTTCCCCTCCTCCAGTCCCAGCGCCGCCATGTGGTCGTCGAACCGGGCCCTCAGCTCCCCGTCCGGCAGGATGGCCACGGCGTTCTGGAAGGCCGCCAGATTGAAGGTCTTGCCCGCCGACGTCAGCACCGCGATGCGGTCCTCCGGCCCCGCCAGCGTCCCCAGCGGGATGTGGGGATGGCCCGGCGCGGTGAAATCCTGATGGATCTCGTCGCAGACGATCCACGCGCCGCGCTCCCGGCAGAGGGCCAGCAGCCGCGTCAGCTCCTCCCTCCGCCAGACCCGGCCCACGGGGTTGTGGGGCGAGCAGAGCAGCAGGAGCCGGGCGCGGCTTTCCGCCATGCGCCGCTCCAGCCCGGCGAAGTCGATGGTGCAGACGCCGTCCCGGCAGAGCAGCGGGCTGGCGGCAAGCGTCCGCCCGTTTCGGGTCACGGCGTCCAGAAAGGGCCGGTAGACCGGCGTCAGCACCGCCACGGCGTCCCCCGGCGCGGTGAGCAGGCGGATCAGCGCGTTCATGGCCGGGGCCATGCCCGCCGTGCCCCGGAGCCACTCCCGCGGGATGTCCCAGCCGTGGCGCGTCCGCTGCCACGCGAGAAACGATTCGTAAAAGCCCTGCCGGGGGCAGTCGTAGCCGAACACGCCCCGCTCCGCGTAGGCGCGCAGCGCGTCCGTCACGCAGTCGGGCGAGCGGATGTCCATGTCGGCCACCCACATTCCCAGCAGCCCCTCGACGCCGAAGGCCGCCTGCTGCCCGTCCCACTTGCAGCAGCCGGTGCCGCGGCGATCCACAAAGGTCAGCCTCTGTTCCGCGGGCCGGCTCACTGCAGGGCCCCCCGCACCATGCCGCCCACCAGAAACCTGCGGAACACCACCGCCAGCACCGCCGGCGGCAGGATCGCCAGCAGGCCCGCCACGGCGGTGACGCCGTAGTTGATCATGGTTTTGGACATGAACTCGGACACCGCCACGGACACGGGCTTCGTGCTGATGTAGGACGCGAGGATCAGCGGAATCTGGAACTGGTTCCACGTGTTGAGCACGATGAGCAGTCCCGCGGTCAGCAGGATCGGACGGGAGAGGGGCAGCACGATCCGCACAAAGCAGCCCATCCGCCCGCAGCCGTCCACCCGGGCGGCCTCCTCCAGCTCCCGGGGCAGCGTGGCGAAGTAGTTGGAGATCAGCCACGTGGACATGGGCAGAAAGGCGGAGACGTACACCAGGCACAGGGCGAAGGTGTTGTTCAGCAGGCCGTGGGCCGCGTACATCCGGTACAGCGGGATCACCGTGGCCAGCACGGGGATGACCATGGTGATGAGCAGCGCGTCCCGGTACAGCCGCCGCCCCCGGAAGGAGAAGCGGCTCAGGGCGTAGGCCGTCACCGTGGCCGTGGGCAGGCCCAGCGCCAGCGTGATGGCCACCGCCCGCACGGAGTTCAGCAGGCTGGTGAACAGCAGGGCGTGCTGGCTGGTGGAGGCGGCAAAGATCCGGCGGTAGTTGTCCAGCGTAAAGGCGGAGGGCAGGAACGACGCGCTGCGGGAGAACATCTCGTACTCCGGCGTGACGCTGACCAGCAGGGCGCACAGGAAGGGCGCGCAGGTAAAAAACAGGAACACGGCGGCGGCCAGACCGTAGAGCAGGCCGGATTTTCTGTGCATCAGCAGTCCACCTCCCGGTACATCGAGCGCAGATAAAAATAGCCCAGACCGGCGGAGAGCAGCATGACGAGGTACGTGACGGCGCTGCCCAGTCCGATGTCCAGAAACGAGAAGGTCCGCAGATAGTCGTACACCAGCAGGTTGGAGGAGATGTCGCTGTACCCCGACAGGGCGACGATCTCATCGAAGATGTTGATGGCGGCGATGGAGGTGTGGGTCACGGCCACCCCCACGAAGGGCACGATCAGCGGCAGAATGATGTAGCGGAACAGCTGGCGCCGGCCGGCGCCGTCGATGAGGGCGGCCTGCCGCAGCTCCTCCGGCATGGACTTCAGGGCCGCCAGAATCACCACCGCGCAGAACGGCACGCTGCGCCATGAGGCCACCAGCGCCACCACGCTCAGCACCGTCCAGCGCCCCGTGAGCCACTGAACCGGCTCCCTCACCAGATGCAGGGCCAGCAGCAGCCTGTTCATGTACCCGTAGCCGGGATAGAAGATGAACCGCCACAGCACGCCGTTGACATAGGGCGGCAGCGCCCACGGCAGAATGGCCGCGCCCATCAGCACCCCGGACAGCCGGGTGTCCCGGCTCAGCAGCAGCGCCGCGGCGAAGCCCAGCACCAGCGTCAGCACCGTCACCACCGCCAGCAGAAACAGGGAGTTGCCCAGACTGTACCAGAACTGGGAATCCCGCAGGGCCGTCAGGTAGTTGCCCAGCCCGGCGAAGCCGGTGCGGTCCGGGGCCGTGAGCTTCATCCGCTGCAGGCTGAAAAAGAAGGTGCGGACGATGGGATAGGCCACCAGCACCAGCATGATCGCCGCGCTGGGCAGCAGAAGCAGCAGGGGGAAAATTCGGTCGTTCAGTCGTTTCATCTGTAGCCTTCCGTGTCTGAAAACATCTGCGCCGCCGGGGAGGCTTGCTCCTCCCCGGCGGTTGCAGTCAGTTGCCCTTGGCCAGCGCGTCCGTTTTCTGGATCATTTCTGCGGCGGCTTTGTCCGCCGTCATGGCGCCGGTGGCCATTTTATTGATGTCATTGGCCATTATATTGCTCATTTCGCTGTAATAGGACGGTACGCCGTTGGGATAGGCGGAGGCGATCATGGTGGACGCCTTCAGCATCACGCCGGGGTTCTTGATGGTGCCGTCGCCGATGAGCTGGGAGAGGACGGAGGTGCGGGTGGGGATGGCGCTCTGCTCCTTGTTCATGGCCACCTGAATGTCGGGAGAGGTGTACCACTCCACGAACTTCTGTGCGGCCTCCTTGTGCTGGGAGGCGGCCAGCACGCCGACGGCCTCGGGCAGCGCGGTGGTGGCGGCGGAGACGTCGGTCTTGCCGGGCAGCAGGGTCGATGCCACGTCGCCCACGATGCTGCACTGTTCGGGATCATAGGAGCGGGCCACGAAGGAGGTGGGGCCCACCATAAAGCTCGCCTCGCCGGAGAGCACCTTGCGGTAGGCGTCCTGTCCGTCGGTGGTGGTCAGACTGGGGTCGATGAGTCCCTTCTGCAGCAGCGTGGAGATAAAGGACATGGAATCCTGCACGGCGTCCTGATTCAGCGTGCCGTCGTCGTTCATGATGAGGCCGCTGCGGGCGATGGTCAGGCAGGTCAGGGACGTGGTGGCCGCCTCGGCGGCGTTCAGGGGAATGGCGTAGGGATACTGGCACACGCCCTGCGCCTTGATCTTGGTGACGGCGTCGTAGACCTCATCCCACGTCTTGGGGGCCTCGTTGCAGCCCACGGCGGCGAAATGCTTGGTGTTGTAATAGGCGATGCGGTAGTCGTTGGCGTAGGGCACGGCCAGAATCTTGCCGTCGATGGTGAAGTTGGCCAGCGTGGGGATGTCCTTCACCGTGTCGTCGTCCAGCGTCAGGGGCTCCAGCCAGCCGGCGTTGGCGAACTCGCCTGCCCACGACCAGTCCACCTCCACCACGTCTGCGGCGGCGGCGCCGCCCACGGCGCCCACGGAGATCTTGTCGCGGATGCTGTCCCAGTCCACCACGTTGACCACCACGTTGATGCCCGTCTCCTTCCTGAACTGCGCCAGCAGCTCGTCGGAGGGCACGCCCCAGTCGGGGATCATGAAGGTGATCTCGTCTCCGGCGGTGCCGGAGGACGATGCGGCGGACGCGCTGCCGGCGGGGGCAGCGCCGCAGGCGGCCAGTCCGGCGGTCATCAGGGCAGCCAGTCCGGCCGCCGTCAGCTTTTGAATCAGTTTCATCTTTCTCTCCTCTCTTTTGGCGGAGGGCCGTGTACACGGCCCTCCGCAGCAAACATCATTATAAAGGAGAGCGTTTGCAATGGCAAACAGGTTTTTGGGATAAAACGCGGGGTATGATCGAAAATTGCGATCACTCCCCGCCGGTGAACGCGGCCCGCTCCGGGCAGCGCAAAGGGGGGCCGAAGCCCCCCCGGCGTTTCCGGTGTTTCCTTATTTCGCAAGGTCGCGGTACAGGAAGGTGACGATCTGGCCCCGGGTGCAGGCGGAATCCGGGGAGAACGCCGTGGCGGAGGTACCCTTGGTCACGCCATTGGCAACGGCCCACGCCACCGCCCCGGCGCAGGCGCTGTCCGCCGGGACGTCGGTGAAGGATGCGGGAGACGCCGCGGGGCTGCCCGCGTTCCGCCAGAGGTACAGCGCCGCGTCGGCCCGGGTGCATCTGGCGTCGGGGTCAAGGGACAGGTCGGTGACGATGCCCTTCTCCGCCGCCCACGCAAGGGCCTTGTAGTAATACTTGCCGGAGGTCACGGCGCTGTTGGTGTAGGAAGCCGCGCCCGCTGCCTCCGGTTTGCCCGCGGCCCGCCAGAGGAAGGTGAGAATCTGGGCCTGGGTGCAGGTCTGATTCGGGGAGAACGTGGCGGCGGTGGTGCCCGCCGTGACGCCCTTGCCCACCGCCCACTTCACGGCGTCATAACAGTACGCGCCGGACTTCAGGTCGGTGAAGTCGGTGACGGCGGGGGGCAGCGGCGTCTTGCGGAGCACGTAGGAATACGTGTCGGTGCAGGGCGTGCCGAAATTCGAGTAGGTTTTCCGGACGAGATTGCCGGCCTTGTCGTAGAAGTAGTAGGTTCCGCTGCCGTCGCCGGCGGTGTCGTGGGTCAGCCGTCCGGCCGAATCGTAGGTCAGGTACGTCTTGTAAGTGTCGCTGTGGTTGGCGCTCTTGTATGTCGTGGCGACGCAGGTCAGCCTGCCGGCGGCGTTATAGGTGTAGGCCTCCGCCTTCGACGTGGCGGAGACGACCTTGCCGCCGCTCAGATTCGACTGCTGCTGCAGTCTGTATGTGCAGTTTCCGGCAGCGTCGTAGGAGAGCGTGTCCACCTCGGCCGCATAGCCGCTCTGCGACGCGGCCCGAACGAGCCGGCCCGCGCTGTTCCATGTGTAGGTGTTGGTGCTGGTCTCTCCGTAACTCACGGAGACGTACCGGAGCTGATGGCCCGCGCCGTCATAGGTGTAGGTGCTGTTGTTGCCGTTGGGCAGGACGCTGGAAACGGAGATCAGCCCTCCGTTTTCGTTGTAGGTGTAGGTCCAGAAAATGGAACCGTTTTCACTGTGGTAGTCCTCCGTCAGCACATGGCCGGCAGCGTCGTAGGTGAAGGTCTGCCGGTCCCCTATCTGGATAAGGTTTCCGGCGTCGTCGTAGGTGTAAGCGGTGTCGGCGCCGTCGCCCAGATTCGCGCTGGCGAGATCGCCGGCGCTGTTGTAGGTGAAGCGGGCGACCTTGCTGTTCCAATGCCGCTCCACGAGCCTGTCCTGCCCGTCGTAGGCGAAGGTGAACGTGGACTGGAGCTTGTTCCCCTCCCGGCTCTCTGAACGGACGAGCAGATAATTTTTCGAGGCGGTGGGGTTCGGCAGGGCGGCAGCCTGTGGATTGGGGATATAGGAACCAATGCCGGAGGAGGGCCATTCCAGCGCCTCAGCCTTGTCCGACGGAACGCCGTAGAACAGGCCGTACGCCCCGGCGCCCACGGTCAGCGCCGGCAGCAGCGCCAGCGTCCCGGCCAGCGCCAGGGCCAGAAATGATTTTTTCACGGCTGCCCCCCTCACTTGTTGGCCAGCGCCCGGTACAAAAACGCGGCGATCTGGCCCCGGGTGCAGGTTTTGAAGGGAGAGAACTCCGTGTCCGACGTGCCCTTGGTCACGCCGGTGGCCACGGCCCAGTTGACGGCCTGGGTGAACTCGGTGCCGTCGGGCACGTCGGTGTCCCCGACGATGTCCAGGATGTCATCGGCAATCTGGAAGGCCATGCCCATGTTCAGGCCGTAGACACTCAAAAAGCGGATGGTGTTGTCCGACGCCCCGGCCATGATGGCCCCGCAGAGGGCCGCCGCGGAAAGCAGGGCCGCCGTCTTGTGCAGATGGACGTACTTGAGCTTTTCCTCATTGATCTCGGCGTCATTCTCGCACAGCAGATCCCCGGTCTGGCCGCCGATCATGCCGTTGACCCCCGCCGATTCCATGAGGACGAACATCGCCCGGATCCCCTGGTCCCGCTTGTCGGCAGGCAGGTCCCGGATGCCCTCCAAGGCCACCTCGGTGGCGTAGTTGAGCAGGGCATCCCCGGCCAGGATGGCCACATCCTCCCCGTAAACCATGTGGTTGGTGGGCTTGCCCCGGCGCAGGTCGTCATCGTCCATGGCCGGCAGGTCGTCGTGGATCAGGGAATAGGTATGGATCATCTCGATGGCGCAGGCCAGGGGCTTCACATCCTCCACATCCCCGCCAAATTCCCGGCAGGTTTCCATCATCATCACCGGCCGGATCCGCTTGCCCCCGGCGAACAGGCTGTATTTCATGGCGCTGACGATGTTGTCCGGGGCATCGAAGGGCCGGTTGAAACACGCCAGCAGATCCCCCTCAAAATCACTCGCCAGATTACCCAGCTTCTCCTTGAAATCACTCATCTTCCAATTCCTCCTCCAACGTCCGTTGTCCGCCTTCCGTCAAAACCATGACCCTGGCTTCGGCCTGATCCAGATCCTTCTGGCATTCGGCGATCAGCTTCATCCCTTCCTCAAAGGAAGCCATGGCTGATTCCAGCTCCAGGTCGCCGTTTTCAAGGTTTCCGGCTATCGTTTCCAAACGTTTCATCTTTGTCTTAAATTTTTTATTTGCCATTTATTCCTCCTGCCCCCGATGGACCTCCACCTCGCCGTCGGCAAAGGTCAGGACCATCCGGTTGGATTGTTGTGCCGCTGCGGCATTCTTTATGAGCCGTCCGTCCTCCGGGCTGCGCACCATGGCGTAGCCCCGCCTGAGCACATTGCGGGGATCCAGGACCTCCAGCTGGCGCTGCAGGGCGGCCAGCCGTTCCCTGTAAACCGTGAGCTCATGGCCCATCGCCGCGTTCATCCGGTCCGAAAGCACGTCCAGCGCCTGACGGCCCTGGCTGATCTCATTTTCCGGGCTGCGGGCGACAAAGAGCTGCCGCCACCTTTCCAGCTGATCCCGGTAATCGAAGATCCGGCCATCCATGGCCATGGCCAGGCGGTCCGCCATGGCCATCAGGGCCTCCGCCGCCAGAGTGCTGTCCTCCGCCGCCAGTTCCCCGGCCACCGAAGGGGTGGGGGCCCGAAGGTCCGCCACAAAATCCGCGATGGTGAAATCCGTCTCGTGACCCACGGCAGAAATCACCGGCTTGTCCGCCCTGTGGATGGCCTGGGCCACGGGCATTTCATTGAAGGCCCACAGGTCCTCCATGGACCCGCCGCCCCGGCCGACGATGATCACGTCCACCCCGGGCTCGGCGTCCAGCCGGGCGATGGCCCGGGCGATGGAAACCGACGCGTCCTTCCCCTGGACCAGGGCCGGTGCCACCAGGATGGCCATCTGGGGATCCCGGCGATGGATGACGGAAATCATGTCCCGGATGGCGGCGCCGGTGAGCGCCGTCACGATCCCCACGGTCTGGATGGTATCGGGCAGGGGCTTCTTCTGATTGGGGTCGAACCACCCCCGCTGCTCCAGATCCTTCTTCAGCCGCTCAAAGGCCAAAAACAGGTCGCCGACTCCCGCCGGCTCCATCTTCCGCACGTAAACCTGGTACTGCCCCGACCGCTCGAAGACATCGATGCGGCCGTGGGCCACCACGTGCATGCCGTCCTCGGGCACGAACTGCAGATGGGCCGCGTCGCTTTTGAACATGACGCAGTTGATCCGCCCGCCTTCATCCTTCAGTGAAAAATAAAGGTGGCCAGAGGAATGCCATTTGAAATTGGAGACCTCCCCCTCCACCGCCAGATTTTTAAGGATGCTGTTGGTGGACAGGATGGTTTTTATAAAGTGATTGACCTCGGTGACGGTCAGCTGCCGGTTAATCATCCGAACCGCCTCCTTCTTCCGCGGACCAGGCCTCCCAGGCCAGCAGGGCGTCGCCCACGCTGTTGTCCGTGGCGTACCGCGGGTCGGCGAAGCGCAGGTCCAGATGGGTGCCCTGGAGGCGCTTTGCCGCCGTTTCCCGGACGATGTCGTTGGCCATGACCCCCCCTGAAAAGATGACGGTTTTCACGCCGTAGCGCCCCGCCAGATGGCGGATTGCCCGTCCCAGGGTGCGCCCGATGGACGCGAAGAGCCCGTAGGCGATGGCCGCCGGCTCCTCACCGGTTTCGATGAGCCGCCGGGCCTTGTTTTCCTGGCCGGAAAAATGGAAATCGCCGCCCTCCACCCGGGTGGGGATCACGCAGCCGCGATCCCCTGCCTGGCGGGCCAGCCCTTCCAGCTCCCGGCCGGCGGGAAAGCCCAGTCCCAGGGCCACGCCGATGCGGTCCACCAGCTGGCCGGCGTTGAGATCCAGGCTCCGCCCCACGATCCGGCAGTCGAAGCCCCGGTCTTTAAGCGTTACCAACAGAATTTCCGAAGTGCCGCCGGAAAAATGCACCGCCAGCAGGGGGTAATCCAGATCCCGCCGGTTGGCTACACAGGCCGCCATGGCGCTGCGGATGTGGTTTTCCTGATGGCTGAAGGCGTATACCGGCAGGCCGTCGGCCGCCCCGAGCATCCGCCCGGCGCCCTGGCCCACCCGGAACACGGGCATGTAGGATTCCTCCAGGGGCCGGGGGCTCACGGACACGCCGATGGCCTTCAGATTCCCCGCCAGGGGGTGTGCCGCCGAAAGCTCGTCCATAAGCTCCGGCAGGTTGCGCACGTGCTGGAATACCGCCTCGGACTGGCGCAGCCCCCGCTCCCCGGTCCGGACCTCCAGGACCCGGCGGACGTCCCCGACCACATGGCCGGCATCGTCACACAGGGCCAGGGAGGTCGTGTAATTGCTGGTATCAATCCCCAGGATCATCGGTCTTGGCCTCCCTTTTCTTCGGAGGAGCGGCCGCGTGATCCTTTGCCAGATTGTTCAGGATGCCGTTGATGTACACCTTGGCATCGTCACTGCCGTACTGCTTGGCCAGTTCCACCGCCTCATTGATGGCGATTTCCCGGGGCATCTTGATGAAGATCATTTCCGCCGCCGAAAGCCGGAGGATGGCCTTTTCCGCGTTGGGAATGCGCTGGAGGCTCCAATCATCCCGCAGGTAGGCGCTGATCGTTTCATCGATTTCCGCCGCGTGATCCAAAACCGTGTGGGCCAGCAGGACCGCGTAGTCGTTGGCGGCGGCGGAATCTTCCGTCCCTGCCGCCTCCTGGTCCTCCCCGGGTCCGCCGTCTTCCGTTTCAAAGCCGGCGTCCCCCGTCAGGACCTGGTCCATGCCCTTCCTCAGATCCTCCGGGTCACTCTGGAAATCCATCTGGAAGATCGCCCGGAAGGCGATTTCCCGTTCCCGCCTTCTGATTTTTTTTCTATCCTCTGACATGCTCATATTATCTCACTAATCCTATATCCCTGATATACCTAAAAAGGCCGCAGTCAACCGCGGCCTCTTTCCTTATTAATATTTTCCGCATCCCTTCACGTGGACATTGACCGTTGAAACCGGCTTGCCCGCCATGATTTCCACCGACTCCTTCACCTTGCGCTGAACCGTCGCGGCCACTTTGGGAATGTCGATCCCCAAGCTGGTGATGACGTGAAGATCGATCTTATAGCCGTCTTCATAGCTGACAACCTTGACCCCCTTGGCCACGGCTGAAGGATAAATGGCGTCCAAAATTTCATCGGAAATGCGCATGAACATCTTTTCGATGCCATCCACTCCCAATGCCGCCATGCTGGCGATGGAACAAATCATTTCATTGGAGATATCGTTATTGGACATGCCGCTGATCTTTTCTTCCATCGGATCCACCTATTCCTCGTGATGATGCCCGCACAAGCAGTCATCCGCATGGGTGAGCTCATCCACGACCTTTTCTTCCAGAATAAATTTTTCGCCGCATTCGGGACAGACCACATCGTCGTCCTCGAAGGATTCAAAATCCGTCAGGTATTCGGCCCCGCAGTTGGGGCAGATGACTTCGTACAGGTCGTCGTCATCGTCATCGTCGTCGATGCCGTCCATATCCAGGATGTAATCCTCGATATCGGTCATGTCGTCGTCGATCATTTCAACGTAGTTCTGCAGCTCCTGATGGGCGTCTTCCACGTCGTCCAGTTTTCCGGAGATGTCCGCCAGCACGTCCAGCATCTGACTGAGGATCCTTCCCTCGTCGGTGGTGGTGTCCAGCTTCATCCCTTCGGCCAGGCCCTGGATGTAAGCGACCTTTTCGCTGATGCTCTTCATTTTGATTTACACACGTTCCATGTAATCCCCGGTACGGGTATCCACACGGATCGTATCTCCTTCCTCTACAAAAAGTGGGACCGTGATCATCGCACCGGTTTCCACTGTGGCCGGTTTGTTGGCGCCGGTGGCCGTGTCACCCTTGAAGCCGGGTTCGGTCTTGGTGATTTTCAGCGTCACAAAATTGGGCGCGTTGACTTCAAAGGCTTCCCCCTTGAAGAAACGGATGGTGGCCATGTCGTTTTCCTTCAGGTACTTCAGGGCGTCTTCCACCTTTTCGTATTCCAGAGGAATCTGTTCGTAGCTTTCCATGTCCATGAAGTAGTACAGGTCCCCATCGGCGTAAAGATACTGCATTTCCTTGGTGTCGATCTGGGCTCTGGGGAATTTTTCAGTGGGGGAGAAGGTCCTTTCCACTACGGCCCCTGTGATGACGTTCTTGATCTTCGTGCGGACGAAAGCAGCGCCCTTTCCTGGCTTCACGTGCTGGAAGTCCACCACGACGAAGACGTTGCCGTCCATTTCAAATGTAATGCCTTTTTTAAACTCTCCTGCTGAAATCATCTATTCACTAACCTCCAAAATAGTCTTCGTGATATTTATTTATCCATTGTAACACACTTAAGGATGTTCTTCAAATATTTCCTTTTTTTGCCGCGATTCCCCGGCTTTTTCCAGCCAGGTCGTAAATTTCCCCTAAAGGATTGAAAGCCGCGGCTTCCAACCGTCTGGCCAGCTGGGCTCCCTGGTTCCAGCCGCATTCCATCACCAGGAATCCGCCTTCCTCCAGATGGGCCGCCGCCTGGGGGATGAGCCTTTCGTACACCGCGTAGCCTGAGGCTCCGCCGTCCAGGGCCAGCCGGGGCTCGTAATCCCGCACGTCCGGCTCCAGCCCCTCGATCTCCAGGCTGGGGATGTAGGGTGGGTTGGAGACGATCATGTCAAAAACCTCCCCTTCCCCGAAGGCTGCCAGCAAATCGCTCTGGACGAAGCGCCCGGCCACCTGGAAGCGGCCGGCGTTCTTCCGGGCCACCGCCAGCGCCGGGGCGGACAGGTCGGAAAAGACCATCCGGGCGTCCGGGCGGATGGCCCCCATGGCCACGCCGATAGCCCCGGAGCCGGTACACAGATCCAGCACCTTGGGCTGTTCCAGTCCCTCCAGCAGAGCCAGGGCCGCCTCCACCACGCATTCGGTGTCCGGCCGGGGGATGAGCACATCCCCAGTGACCGTCAGGTCCAGGCCCATGAATTCCTTGTGCCCGACGATGGCCGCCTCCGGTTCCCGGCGGCTCCGCCGCTCTATGCGTTCCCAGTATCGGGCGGCCTCTTCCCCGGACAGCTCCCTGTCGTCGTGGGCGTAAAGCCAGGCCCGTCCCCGGTCCGTCACGCTGTCCATGAGCACCTCGGCCTCAAACCGGGGGCTTTCCAGCCCGCTTTGGGCCAGCAGGGCCGTCCCCCGGTCCAGCCATTGCCGGATCGTCTGCGCCATAAAAACCTCCACATAAAAATAAGTCGGCTTTTACCGACTTACTTTGATACCTTTTTCGCGTATTTTCTGTTGAAACGTTCAACACGTCCGCCTGTATCGACCAATTTCTGCTTGCCCGTAAAGAATGGGTGGCAGGCAGAACAGATTTCAACCTTCAGTTCTGGCTTGACAGAACCTGTTTCAAACGTATTGCCACAAGCACATTTTACAACGGCTTTCCCATATTTTGGGTGGATACCTTCCTTCATCGAATTCACCTCTTTCATTTTATGTTATCATGGATACTATGATCGTAATTGTCAACTGGTTTAGTATATCAGAATATGAATCAAGTTGCAAGTCGATTTTTAAGGATATTCACGGGGAATCCAGGGATTATTTTCGTGTCAAACGGTTTAATAGCCCCTGGTTGCTGCTGGTCCGTTCCAAAAGGGTCAGCACCTTCTCAGTCATGGCCTCTGGACTTCCCTTGCCGTAGGTCTTGCGGATGTTGAAGGACACCCGGAGCTCTTCCGGTGTCAGCAGCAGGTCCTCCCGCCTGGTCCCGCTCTTCTGCAGGTCGAAGGCAGGGAAGATCCGGCGTTCGCTGAGCTCCCGGCTGAGCTGGAGCTCCATGTTGCCCGTACCCTTGAATTCCTCGTAAATGATGGAGTCCATGCGGCTCCCCGTATCCACCAGGGCCGTGGCCAGGATGGTCAGGCTGCCGCCCCCTTCGATCTTCCGGGCGCTGCCGAAGAATTTCTTGGGCAGGTACAGGCTTTCGGGATCCAGGCCCCCGGTAAGGGTCCGCCCCGAGGGCTCGATGACCAGGTTGTTCCCCCGGGTCAGCCGGGTCAGGCTGTCCACCAGGACCACCACGTCCTTGCCCTGCTCCACCAGGCGCTTGCTCCGGGCCAGCACCATTTCCGCCACCTGGAGGTGCTTGACCGCCGGCTCGTCGAAGGTGGAGTACACGATGTCCGCGTCCACGCTGCGGCGCATGTCCGTCACTTCCTCCGGCCGTTCGTCCACCAGCAGGATGATGACCTCGATATCCGGATAGTTCCGGCGGATCCCCTGGGCGATTTCCTTGAGCAGGGTGGTCTTCCCGGCCTTGGGCGGCGCGACGATGAGCCCGCGCTGTCCCCGGCCGATGGGTGCGAACAAATCGATCATCCGGGTGGCGGTGATATCCTGATCCGTCTCCAGGGTGATGCGCTGGTTGGGAAAGATCGGCGTGAGCTGCTCGAAATGGGGGCGGTGGGTCACCGTTTCCGGCAGATCCCCGTTGACCCGTTCCACGTAGAGCAGGGCGTCGAATTTTTCGTTTTCCCCGGACATGCGCACCCGGCCCTCGATCTTGTCCCCAGTGCGCAGGTGGTACCGCCGGATCTGATTGGCGGCGATGTAGATATCCTTGTCCCCGGAGAGATAATTGTTGGTGCGCAGGAAGCCGAAGCCATCGGGATTGATGTCCAGAATCCCCCATTGGGATTTGTTGTAGCGCCCCTTGTCTTCCTTATCCTCGGTCTGCATCAGGCTGTTCATGCGGCTGATGATTTCCGAGGTCTGGGTGCCGTTGACCACCTCCAGGAAGAGCATGGCCGCGTATTTTTCACCGGGCTTGGGCGCCCGGACCTTGCCCCCTAAAATATCCCCGTTGACCAGCTTGAACTTCTGGACCTGGGAGGCGGAAACGTAGATGGGGCTTTCGTTTTCCCCCCGACGGATGAAGCCGAAGCCCTCGGGGAGGACCTCCACCGGTCCCTCATAGGGGGTGGTTTCGTCGATGTTGTCCTTGATGTGGGCGTAGCGGCTGTCGTGGCCGTTCTTCCCGTCCTTCCGGTATTCCCGGTTGTTGCTTAAATTGCGGGAATTGGTCTTGTATCCCCTGGATTTGTCGTTGCTGTCTGACTGACGATCTCTTTTTTTATAATTGATGTTTTTCTTGAAATGTCTGTCCTGTTGTTCCGGTTTGTTCTGTTCTGACTTGCCCTGATCCGATTTGCCTTGTTCAGGTTTGATTTGTTCGGGTTTGCTTTGTTCAGATTTGTTTTGTTCGGGTTTGCTTTGTTCCGGTCGGTTTGCTTCCGCTTTGTTTGGCTCGACCTTGCCCTGCTCCGGCCTGTCCGAATCCTGCCTGACGGGCTGGACTCCCTTTTCCGGTTGATGCGTTTCTGACTTATGCGGTTCGGTCTTGTGCTGCCCCTGCTTACCCGTTTTTTTGGGGACATCGGCCTTTTTCGCGGTGGCACCGACGGACTCTCCCAATAAAATGATGTCGATGAGCTCCTGTTTCTTCATTTTGCTTTTCACAGCCAAACCCATTTCCTTTGCCTGGGCGCGAAGCTGCGTAACGGTCTGTTGTTCTAATCCTGCTCGTTCCAAGGGAACCTCCAATTGAATGCCTCTCTCATGATTAACGATAAAACGATAAAACGATAAAGTGCGGAATAATAATGTTGTAAAACCTCAATGAAAATAACGAATCTGCGAAAAATCGCGGTGAAAATCAAATCGGACTGGCTGTCACAATATGAAAAAGGCCTGTCATCGACAGGCACTTTCTACTTTTAAATGGAGCTGAGAGCCGGATTCGAACCGGCGACCTATTGATTACGAATCAATTGCGCTACCAACTGTGCCACCCCAGCAAAATATATCAAAACCAGTAATTTGAACAAGCTGTATTATACCGTTAATCGGCGAATAATGCAAGGGGCTTTTTCACAATTCATCATAAAATTTCCTTGTGTAAGATTGTAAATTACTGAAGACAGAATGAAAAGAATATGGTAAAATGAATACAATCAAGAGTAGACAAGATGCGTACAGTGTCAGGGGATGGGAGGTTGCCTCTGAACGAAGTAATATCGGAAGTCCGGTATTCGCGGTGTCTTGTCGCTTCCGCTTGTACACTCAAGATACAGGGCCGGCACCTTTTTTGACATCCGGTGCCCTTTCCCAAAACCTGCGGAAGCATTACTTCATTTCATTCACGATTACAGGAGGTTTCTCAATGAAGAGTAATGCTTTATCCCATCCGGTTTCCCGCACGCGGCTCATCGTCAATTGCGGCCTGCTCGTTGCACTGAGCGTCATTCTCAAGCTTCTTTTTGAAGTCTACATCCCTCTGGGCGGCTTCCCGTCCCTGCGTATCAATTTAACAGCCATCCCCATCATTTTAACGGGGATATTATTCGGCCCCGGCGCCGGATTCCTTGTGGGTGCCATTTCTGATATCCTGTGCTTCGCCATCAAGCCCGGCGGCCCCTTCTTCCCGGGGTTCACCCTGGTTTCCGCCCTCACCGGCTTCCTGCCCGGTCTTTTATGGCGGATCCAGAAGAAATACGGGTTTCCCCATCTGGAATGGTTCAACCTGGCCTTCATCGCCGGATCCATCGCCATTTTGACCGTCACCGGCGTCTTCGGCTTTGCCGGTGGGGCCATCACCTATTCGGGCAAGGCGGTCCATCCCGTCATCCTGGTCCTGTTCGCCTTTCTGCTGGTGGCCTTCGTCGTCTACCCCATCATCGTCCACCGCAAAAACGTCCGGCCCTTCCGGGGGGATTACCTGCTGTTCACCATCTGCGTCACCCAGATCCTTTGCTCCATCGTCCTCAACACCTTGTTTTTGACCACGCTGTACGGCCAGGCGGTGATGGTGCTGCTGCCGGCGCGGATCATCGCCAATATCTTTATCATTCCTTTATACACTATTTTGATCGGCGCCCTGCTCCAATATCTGCCTGAGAGCCTTAAACGCCCGCTTTAAACCATACCGCCGCGATTTCCCGCCCACTCCCGGGCTGAAACCGCGGCTTTTTGTTGTGTATCCCCGGCTTCTAAGGTATAATGTAAACAAGAACACCACCAACAATCGGAGGTACAAGACCCATGCCACTCGTAACAACCAAAGACATGTTTAACAAAGCGTATGAAGGCCACTACGCCATCGGCGCCTTCAACGCCAACAATATGGAAATCATCCAGGGCATCGTGGAGGCTGCCCAATCCGAAAAGTCCCCCATCATCCTCCAGGTCTCCGACGAGACCCGGCACTACACCAACCCCACCTACCTGATCCAGCTGGTCAAGGCCGCCGTGGAAACCACCGACGTGGAGATCTGCCTCCACCTGGACCACGGGGCCGATTTCACCATCTGCAAGGCCTGCGTGGACAGCGGCTACACCTCGGTGATGATCGACGGCTCCGCCCTGCCCTTTGAACAAAACGTCGCCCTGACCAAAAAGGTGGCGGACTACGCCCACGACCACGGTGTGACGGCCGAGGGTGAGCTGGGCCGGCTGGCCGGCGTCAGCGATGCCGTATCCTTTTCGGATAACGAGGTCACCTACACCGACCCGGACCAGGCGGCGGAATTCGTGGCCCTCACCGGGGTGGACTCCCTGGCGGTTTCCATCGGCACCAGCCACGGCCCCTACAAGTTCCGGGACCAGGAAGGGCTGGATTTCGAACGGCTCAAGGCCCTGTCCGCCATTTTACCGGGCTACCCCCTGGTCCTCCACGGGGCTTCATCGGTGCCCAAGGAATTCGTGGACATGTGCAACCAGTACGGCGGCGCCATCCACAAGGCCCAGGGGGTGGCGGAGGACGAGCTCCGGGATGCGGCCCGGCTGGGGGTGTGCAAGATCAACATCGAGACGGACTTGAACCTGGTGATGACGGCTTGCATCCGCCAGTACCTCATCGAACACCCCGAACGCTTTGACCCCCGGGCCTACCTGGGCGCCGGCCGCTCGGCGATCCGGGCCATGGCCGCCCACAAGATGCGGGAGGTCCTGGGCTCCAGCCGCAAGGATCCCTTTGAAAATCTTTGAGGCCCCCAGCCTTTTCTTTTCCCGGATTTTTTTGACTTTTATGATATAATGAAGCCATGAAAACTTACACCATTGATTCCAACTCAGCCGGTCAGCGCATGGACCGGTTTTTAATGAAATTCTTCCCCGAGGCCTCCAAGGGCTTCCTGGAGAAAATGCTGCGCAAGAAGCGCATCAAGCGCAACGGCAAACGGGCCGATCCCAAGGACATGGTCGCCGTGGGGGACGAGCTCCTTTTCTATTTTTCCGACGAAACCTACAACCAGTTCCGGGGGATCAAAAAGGGCGATGCTCCCAAGGAAGCACCCCTGCCCCCGGCCCTGCGGCGCATGATGGCGGAGCCCCTGTGGGAAAACGGGGACTGCATCGTCCTCAACAAGCCTGCGGGGTTTTTAAGCCAGCCCGACACCAGCGGCAAGCCCTCGGTGGCCGACGCCATCCAGCGGTTCCTGCCCCACTCCGGCACCTTCCACCCCGCCCCGGCCAACCGGCTGGATTACGGCACCAGCGGCATCATCCTGGTCCCTAAAAACTACGAGGCCCAGAAGAAGATCATGGCTGCCATCCGGGAACGGGCGGTTTCCAAGGAATACCTTGCCCTGGTCCACGGCACCCTGACCCAGCCACTGGAGCTGAAGACCCGTCTGACCAAGGATGAACAGGCCAACCGGGTCACGGCCGGCCATGCCGGCGTGGCGGCCAGCCTGTCCTGCACGCCTCTGGCCAGCCACGAGGGCCTGACCCTGGTTTCGGTAGACCTTCACACCGGCCGGTCCCATCAGATCCGGGTCCAGCTGGCCCAGGCGGGCTACCCCGTGGTGGGAGACAGCAAGTACGGTCAAGCCAAAAAGGACCTGTCCCTGAAGCGCCGCTTCCATCTGAACCACCAGCTCCTCCACAGCGTCCGCTACGCCCTGCCCCAGGCCGGGATCGACGTCCGGGCCCCCCTGCCCCAGGATTTTGAGGAAATCCTCACAGCCTTCCATTTTCCGGAGGTCCGCTGATGGGCTACTGGCACACCCGGGGCCTCCGGGGGAGCTACCTGGAGGACTGCATCAACCAATCCAACAGCCTCTACCTGTCCCAGGGACTGGCCGTGGTGCAGAAGCTGCCCACCGCCATCAAGCCCGTGGAGCTGGACAAGAGCCGGGGCACCATCAAGCTGGCCTATTTTGAGGAAAAGAGCACCGTGGATTACATGGGCAACGTCCAGGGCATCCCCGTGTGCTTCGACGCCAAGGAGACCAACCAGAAGCGGCTGCCCATCGCCAACATCCACGAGCACCAGATTGAATTCATGGACGCCTTCCAGAAGCAGGACGGCCTGTCCTTTTTAATCGTCCTGTTCCGCCAGCTGGACGCCTGCTTCCTGCTCCCCTTTGAGACCCTCAAGACCTATTGGGACGCCGCCAAGGGGGACGGCCGGAAATCCATCCCCTATTCCGCTTTTTTGGAAGATTACCGCATCGGGCCCATGGGCAACATCCAGATCCACTACCTGGAGGCCGTGGGCGCTTATTTGGAAAAAAAATCACAGACAAGGAGTTAAACAATATGAAAAAAATCGCAAGCTTTACCGTCAACCATCTGGACCTGCTCCGGGGCATTTACGTCTCCCGCAAGGACATCTGCGGCGATGACTGCATCACCACCTTCGACATCCGCATGAAGGAACCCAACCGGGAACCGGTACTCAACACCGCGGAATGCCACACCATCGAACACCTGGGGGCCACCTTCCTGCGCAACGACCCCGAGCTCTCCGACCAGATCGTCTACTTCGGACCCATGGGCTGCCGCACGGGCTACTACCTGCTCATGAAGGGGGACCTGACCTCCCGGGACGTGGTGCCCCTGATTACTAAATTGTTCCAATTCATGGCAGACTTTGAAGGGGATGTTCCCGGTGCCGCCGCCCGGGACTGCGGCAATTACCTGGACATGAACCTGACCATGGCCAAATACGAATCCAAAAAGTTTTTGACCGAAGTCCTTGAAAACATCACGGATAAAAATCTGATTTACCCCGAATGATTGCTGCATAAAAAACAGCCGGAGGGCTTCCCCCATGAACCTGTCATGGGAAAGCCTTCCGGCTGTTTTGATGTGACTATGATTATTTTTCCGGCATTTGAGACAGCCGGGCAAATTTTTCCCGCACCTGAGCCGCCTGGCCGCAGGTCATGGCCCCTTCCGGGCAGGCGCCGCTGACGCACCCCGGTCCCGCGTTTTTAAACAGCACCGGCGCCACCGGCTGACACAAAGCCAGCATCTGGGTGGCACACTCCCGGATCTCCCACTGGGCGCGGTTGCAGCAGCGGTTGTTGAAGAAGTGCAGCAGCTCCCGGGCGTTCATGGTCACGATGATCTTGGTCTCGCAGGCGTTGGGCAGCACGTAGCGGGCGTCCTCGATGCCCATCTTTTCCGCCTTGCGGGCCGCCGCTTCTTCGGACAGGCCCTCTTCATCCATGAGCCGGGCCTTGTGGCCGGCGATAAGCTCCGCCGCGATCTTGTCGTAGGCCGCCTGGGCGTTCTCCATGGCCTTCAGGTACTCCCTTTCCGCCGCCGGCACCTTCTTTATTTCCGGCGGCACGATGTAGGCAAACTGGCCTTCGCTCACATACCGCTGGGATTTCTGGCTGTAGCTGGCCAGGCGGTGGCGCACCAGCTGGTGGGTCAGCGCCCGGCTCACCCCTTCGATGGCGAAGGTGAAGCTCACGTGCTCAATGGGGGACGCGTGGCCGAATTCCATGAGGCGGTTCAGAAAGCTCTGGGTCTTGTGTTCGTCCAGGCCATCCAGGATATCCTGGGTACCGGAGCTGGAATAGCACAGCTTGGCCGCGGCAGCGACGATTTTTTCCGGCTCGGGGGTCCAGGTCAGCAGTGAAACGTTGAGTTTGGTTTCCATGTATATCTCCTTCGATTTTTTAATGGCTGCTTGACTTTTACGCGCAGCCTTCTTTATCACTGATGCGGCGGGGCTATGCCCCGGCATCGCGGTTCTCTTGGCCAGGAGCCGGCACATCGGCTCCAAATTGCAAATTATTATACCATACCGACAACATAATATTAACCCCGCTCCGGTCAAAACCGCTATAATAATACCTAAGAGAGAAGGAGGCAGGACAGCTTATGTACACCTATCAGCGCAATTACCGAAAGATCATCCCCGAACACGAAAAAGTTTATCATTATACCACCGGTGAAAAGCACAAATTCCTCGGTGATTTCTATACCCTATCCGTCCAGAGCACCCACGACACCGCCCATGTGGTGCCCCAGGGAGGCAACCTGGTGCTGGCGGTCAACGACCCCAAGGACAAGGAAGAATGTGCCTTCACCCTGGACATGTGGTACCGGGACCAGGCCCAGGAGGTCTTCCTGCCCATCGTGGCCGACGCCGTGGTGGAAACCGCCCCCTACAAGGTGGCCCTGCCCAAGCTGCGGATCTACCGCATGCTGGACCGCTGGGGCTCCTGTTCCCCCAAGAGCAAGATCCTCATCATGAACCTGGAGCTCATCAAGGTGCCCGTACCCTGCATCGAGTACATCGCCACCCACGAAATGCTCCACTTCCGTTACCCCAGCCACAATTTCGCCTTTTCCGCCGCCCTGGGCACGGTGATGCCCGACTGGAAGAAGCGGGAGGACATCCTCAACGAGTTTTATCCCATTTAGTTGAAATAGTTAATCAAATCAGTTAACAAAAATGCGGTTGCTTTTTCATCTACAGTGTTTACATTTTACAGGCTTACTTTGCCTATTTTGTAAATCCAACATTTGGTGATAAACAATCGCTTTTTTAGTTGACATTTCTAAACATTGATAGAATTAATCAACCAATTTCCATCTTGTTTTTTTACGAATTATTTATCTGATTTTTCCGAAGAACACTTTTAGTCCTTGGACTCGCTCATCCTCTTGCATGTTTGTTACACTCGTCAAATTTTGCTCCAATAAGATTTAGATAAGTCCATTATGTTTTTACTTTTTATGATATGGTGAATTGCATTGGCTAATCAATAAATAATTGATTACTGATGCGTTCTTTGTCACGTTGCTTTTTATTTTAACAAATCAGGACTTGCCATGATATCATAACTTTGTATTAATTGTGATTGAAGCATTATGGATGCGATTCATCGATTTTACAAAAACAGATTGTTTTGTATTACAAGATATATGATAAAACCATACTGAAAATTCTTCGACCAAAAAAGACCAGCCCGAAGCTGATCCTTTGGTTATTTTTCCAGTTGCCCGCAGTTCCCTTCCTTCACAATATACACCGGCCGCCCCTTGGTTTCCAGATAGGTCTTGGACAGGTATTCCCCGAGGATGCCGATGCAGAAGAGCTGGATGCCGCCGATGAGGGTGATGATGCAGATCATGGAGGGCCAGCCGGCCACCGGGTCCTTGAAGAGCAGGGTCCGCACCACGATAAAGATGATGAAGATGATGGCCAGCACGAACATGAGCAGCCCCACCACCGAGGCGATGGCCAGAGGCATGGTGGAGAAGGCCACGATGCCGTCGATGCTGTAAAGCAGGAGCTTCCAGAAGGACCACTTGCTCTCCCCGGCCACCCGCTCCACATTTTCGAACTCGATCCACTTGGTCTCAAAGCCCACCCAGCCGAAGAGCCCCTTGGAAAAGCGGTTGTACTCCTTGAGGCTTAACAGGGCGGTCATGAACTGCCGGGTCATGAGTCTATAATCCCGGGCGCCGTCCATGATCTCGGTCTTGGAAATATGATTCATGATCTTGTAAAACTGCCGGGCGAAGAAGGAGCGGACGGCGGGCTCCCCCTTGCGGCTGACCCGGCGGGTGGCGGCGCTGTCGTAGCCCTCATCCACGATGGCGGACAGCATTTCCGGCAGCAGCGCCGGCGGATCCTGGAGGTCGGCGTCCATGAGGCAGATGTAATCCCCCTGGCAGTGCTCGAAGCCGGCGTACATGGCCGCCTCCTTGCCGAAGTTCCGGGAGAAGGACAGGTATCGCACCCGGTCATCCCGTTCCGCGATGGCCTTGATGACCGCCTGGGTGCCGTCCGTCGAGCCGTCGTTGATGAACAGCAGCTCGAAGGCCATGTCCCCCATCTCCCCCATCACCTTCGCCATGGCCTCGTAGTAATGGGGCAGGGCCTCTTCTTCATTGTAGCACGGCACGATGACGCTGATCATTTCCATATTCTCTCACCTGATTTCCCGTTTGATGGCGGCCATGGCGGTTCCATTTACCCGCCGCGGCCGCGGTACGCTTTCGTTTTGCCCGATTATCATACCATACTTTCTTGGACTCAACATTAAACCCCCGGCTGAAAATGGCCAGCCGGGGGTCTGTATCTTTGCTGTTTTGAAAAAGACGGGCTTAAGCCTGCACCCGTTCCAGGGCGATTTCCGTGTCGTGGCCGTTGAGGTCGCACACTTCCCCGCCTTCACAGGCCGTCAGGCTGACCGCCAGGGTTTCCTTCTTGATGAAGTCCCCGTAGGCCTGGATGGCGGCGGCGGCTTCGTCATCGGCCTTGTAGGCGATGCGGATGTGGTCCGTCACCTCGAAGCCGTTATTCTTGCGCATCTGCTGGACCTTGGACACACATTCCCGGGCGATGCCTTCGGCGATGAGCTCCGGCGTCAGGGTGGTGTCGATGATGACGAAGTGTTCCCCTTCGGTCTGGACGTCGAAGCCCTCCTTGGCGGAGATCCGCACGTCCACCATTTCCGGGGTCACCTCAATGGTGTCATCCCCCACGGTGACGGGAAAAGCCTTGCCGGCGGAGGTGGCAGCCACCAGGGCCGGGGCGTCCACCGTGGCCATGGCCTTGCCCAGGAGCTTGACCTTCTTGCCCAGGATGGGGCCGGCCACCTTGAAGTTGGGCTTGACGGTGTAATTCATGAAGGCGCCCAGGTTGTCTTCAAAGTCCACGGTCTTGATGTTGAGCTCTTCCATGAGGAGCTGGGTCAGATCCCCCAGGGTTTCCTTGTATTTGCCGTCCACGATGACCTTGGTCAGGGGCTGGCGCACCTTGATCTTGGCGTCTTCCCGGGCGCTGCGGCCCAGGCTCACCAGATCCCGCACCAGGTCCATGGGGCCTTCGATGGCGTCGGAGATCAGGGCTTCGTCGGCCACGGGGTAATCCGCCAGGTGGACGGATTCGGCACCGGTCAGGTCGCGGTAGATTTCTTCGGTGATGTAGGGCGTGTAGGGCGCGCACAGGCGGCACAGGCCTTCCAGCACTTCCCAGGTGGTGCGGTAGACGGCGCGCTTGTCGTCGTCCATGGCGCTGCCCCAGAAGCGGCGGCGGTTGCGGCGGATGTACCAGTTGGACAGGTCTTCGTTGACGAAGTTCTGGATCTTGCGCACGGACTTGGTCAGGTCGTACTGATCCATTTCCGCGGTCACATCCCGCACCAGGCGGTTGTACTTGGACAAAATCCACCGGTCGATGTCCGGACGGCGGGCCGCCGGAATATTATAAGCGTCCCCTGCCAGCTCCGCCGGGTCGATGCCGTCGGTGTTGGCGTACAGGGCGAAGAAGGCGTAGGTGTTCCGAAAGGTGTTGAAGAACTTGCTGCGCACTTCCTTCAGGCCTTCCACGTCGAATTTGGTCGGGGTCCAGGCCGGCGACACGTAGAGCAGGTACCAGCGCAGGGCGTCGGCGCCGTATTCGTCAAAGAGGTCGAAGGGGTTGACCGTGTTGCCCTTGGACTTGCTCATCTTCTGGCCCTCGGCGTCGAGGATCAGGTCGTTGACCAGCACGTTCTTGTAGGGGGATTTCCCCGTCACAAAGGAGGCGATGGCCAGCAGGGAGTAGAACCATCCCCGGGTCTGGTCGATGCCTTCGCAGATGAAATCCGCGGGGAAGGCTTCCGCCGGCAGGGGCGGCACGTCGTGGAGGCCGGGGTTCACCGGGTCACCGTCCTTCATCATGCTGAAGGGGTAGTGCTGCTGGGCGAAGGGCATGGAGCCGGAGTCGAACCAGCAGTCGATGACGTCCTTGACCCGGGTCATGCGCTTGCCGCACTTGGGGCAGGTCAGGTGGACGTCGTCCACGTAGGGGCGGTGGAGCTCGATGTCGTCGGAGATGTCTTCGATGGCCTTTTCCGCCAGCTCCTTGCGGGAGCCGATGGACACCAGGCCGTCGCAGTCCTCGTCGTCGCAGCGCCAGATGTTCAGGGGCGTGCCCCAGTAGCGGCTGCGGGAGATGGCCCAGTCGTTGAGGTTTTCCAGCCAGTTGCCGAAGCGCTTTTCCCCGACGAAATCCGGGAACCAGTTGACGCCGTTGTTGTTGTCAATGAGGGTCTGCTTGATCTTGGTGATCTCGATGTACCAGCTCGGTTTGGCGTAGTACACCAGGGGAGTCTTGCACCGCCAGCAGTGGGGGTAATTGTGGGCGACCTTTTCCTTCTTGAACAGGACGCCGGCTTCCTTGAGCCACTTGATGATTTCCAGGTCCAGACCGTCTTCCATGACGAAGCGGCCCGCCCAGGGCGTTTCGGTGTACTTGCCGTCTTCTCCCACGGGCTTGACCACGGGCAGCTTGTACTGGCGGCCCACCTGGTAGTCGTCTTCCCCAAAGGCCGGGGCGATGTGGACGATGCCGGTGCCGTCTTCGGTGGTGACGTAGTCGGCGCAGGTCACGTAGAAGGCCTTGCCCTTGACCTTGACGAAGGGCATGAGCTGTTCGTAGGGGATGTATTCCAGATCCTTCCCCTTCATTTCTTCCAGGATTTCATAGCCTTCGCCCAGGAGCTTGTCGGCCAGGACCTTGGCGCAGATGAATACGGAGTCGTGGCTCTTGGCCTTGATGTAGTCCGCTTCCGGGTTGACGCACAGGGCGACGTTGGCGGCCAGGGTCCAGGGGGTGGTGGTCCACACCAGGAAGTATTCGTCGGCGTCGGCGCGCTTGAAGGCGACGGTCACCGTGTTGGTCTTGATTTCCTTGTAGCCCTGGGCCACCTCGTGGGAGGCCAGGCCGGTGCCGCAGCGGGGGCAGTAGGGCAGGATCTTGTGGCCTTCGTAGATGAAGCCTTCTTCGAAGAATTTGTTGAGCAGCCACCACACGGACTCGATGTAGTCATTGTCCAGGGTGATGTAGGGGTTTTCCAGGTCCACCATGTACCCCATGCGCTTGGTCATTTCCCGCCACATGGCTTCGTAGCTGAAGACCGAGTGCTTGCACTTTTCGTTGAATTTGGAGATCCCGTAGGCTTCGATCTCCGGCTTGCTGGAGATGCCCAGCTGTTTTTCCACTTCGATTTCCACGGGCAGGCCGTGGGTGTCCCAGCCGGCCTTGCGCAGGACGCGGTGGCCCTTCATGGTCTGGTACTTGCACACTGAATCCTTCAGTGTCCGGGCGATGACGTGGTGGATCCCCGGTTTGCCGTTGGCCGTCGGCGGCCCTTCATAAAAAACGAAATCGTCACAGCCTTCGCGGTTGTCGATGGTCTTCTGAAGAAGATCCATGTCTTCCCAGCGGCTGGCGATTTCCATTTCGGTGTCTTTGACACTTTTTTTGGATAATTCTGAAAATTGTTTTGCCAATGGTCTGTCCCTCCTGAATAATAAAAAAATCCCTCATATCTTTAAGATACGAGGGACGATAAAAGGCATTTACCGCGGTACCACCCGGTTTGGCGACGTGTCCGCTTCAAGGCGCTTGGGGACACGGGCCCACTTCATTTCAAGGTAACGGTTTTACCGGGAGGCCCTACCGTGCTGCGCGTTCGGGCGTCCAGCTCCAAGGTGATCCGCCCGGTTTCCGCTCCGATGGCTTTCCACCTGCCGCCATCTCTCTGGGAAGCGTCCGCTAACCGCGCCGTCCTTTTCAGTGCTTTTCAACTATTGAAATATTTTAACATAGATTCAAAAAAATGCAAGGGGTGGGGGGGATATTTTTGTTGGATGGGGGGGCTTACCTTTGCTTCGCTCGGTAAGCTGATGGGCGTGCATTTGCTTTTTGGGGGATGGCACTGGTGTGCTTTTTTCCGGGGTGGTTGGTCGGCGGCTTATCCTCGCTTCGCTGGATAAGCTGATGGGCGTGCATTTGCTTTTTGGGGGATGGCACTGGTGTGCTTTTTTCCGGGGTGGTTGGTCGGCGGCTTATCCTCGCTTCGCTGGATAAGCTAACAGGCGTGCATTCGCTTTTTGGAGGATGCCACTGGTGTGCTTTTTTCCGGGGTGGTTGGCTGGCGGCTTATCCTCGCTTCGCTGGATAAGCTAACAGGCGTGCATTCGCTTTTTGGAGGATGCCACTGGTGTGCTTTTTTCCGGGGTGGTTGGCTGGCGGCTTACCTTTGCTTCGCTCGGTAAGCTAACAGGCGTGCATTCGCTCCGGGGCTTCGCCCCTGCGCTCATTCACGGCTGCGCCGTATAAAGCAAAAGGCACATACCCACCGCCTCGAAAGCAAGCTTTCGATTCGATGGCCATGTGCCTTTTGCTTTGCACGCCTGTTAGCTTACGCGGAAAAAAAAAGAGAAGCGTTCCGGGCAATGAACGCTTCTACGGTGAGAGTGTGTAATGAATGTATCTTCATTACGGTATTATTCTACCACTTTAAAAACCGTTTGTGAACACATTTTTATAAATTTTTTTATTTCTTTTTTCATATCTATCAGACCACCATCCCTTTCTGCGCGGATTCTGAAATTTTCTCGCAAAATCGGCGGAGTGCTAGTGTTTTCACGATTTTTCGGCTATAATGGTCCTTATCAAAATGAATTAAGAAGGAGGTTTCCATTATGCGCATCGCCATTTGCGACGACGAGGCGCTGGACCGGATCCAGCTCAGTGATCTGATCCAGGCTTTGGCCGCCAACCATCATTTTTCCTGCACCATCGACGAATTCTCCGATGGGCCGTCCCTTCTGGACAGGGTGGCATCCCAGGATTACGATGCCATCTTCCTGGATATCTTCATGGAAGGTCTGAACGGCATCGACGTGGCCCGTTCCCTGCCCTCCCGGTTCCACGGATTCCTGGTCTTCACCACCACCAGTCCGGATTTCGCCCTGGACGCCATCGGCCTGGACGCGGTCCATTACCTGCTCAAGCCGGTGACCATGGACCATCTGGAAGAGGTCTATGCCCGCTGGAGCGAACGCTCCCGGAAGAAGCAGACCTCGGTGCTGGAAATCACGGTGGACCGCCAGCACCTGATCCTGGACCAGGAGGCCATCCATTACATCGAGGCCAACAACAAATCCTCGATCATCCACGCCAACGACGGGGTCTACAAGACCTATGAGACCATGGCCGCCCTCCGGGACCGCCTGAACGAGGGGATCTTCATCTTCCCCCAGCGCAGCTTCATCGTCAACATGGACTACATCGACCGCTTCCAGAAGACCCGGCTGATCTTAAAGGACGGGACCAAGCTCAACGTGGGGCGGGCCATCCGGGACGCCATCGCGGATAAATACACGGAGCACCTGGCCGGCATGGTCCGGGGAAACGCGTGATTCCATGGATTCCCCGCTGACCGCCTTCTTCGGTTACCTGGTTCAGATCCTGCCGGGCATGGCCCTGTTCGGCTTCCTGTTCCGCAGGCGCCTGCGGCTGTCCCCCACGGCGGCGGCCCTGGGCATCGGGGCCCTGGTCCTGGTGTCGGGGTACGCCTTCGCCACCACGGCGGTGTTGGTGGCGTCCTGGATGCCCGATGCCGACGGAAGCCAGCTCCGGTTCTGCTGCTTCGCCTTCTACATGATCATCGATTACCTGTGCCTGATTCCTTTCTCCGAGGAATCCTTGTCCAGGAAGCTGTTTTATTTCGGCATCATGAGCAACTACTCCCAGATTCTGTCCACCGCCTCCATGCTCATCGGGGCCCATCTGCCGTCGGTGAACAGCGGTTCCTACTTCACCCTGTCCAACGCGGTGGTGTCCCTGTGGCTCCTGGTGTTCACCTTCCCCTTTGTGGCCTACACCCTGAACAGCCGCTACCCGGAACTCATCGATACCATCGGTGACGCCATCTGGGGCAAGCTGGCCTTCATCAGCGTGCTGTATTTCGCCATCCTGTCCATCGCCGGGCTGTTCCTGCCCAAGCAAAACGCGGACCTGTTCAGCCAGATCGCCATGGTCGGCCTCATCCTCGGCGCCGGCATCCTCTTCGTCTGCATCTTCATGGTGCTGGAAAACGCCCGGCAGGAAAAGGACCGGGAGCTGGGTGAACGCCAGGCCCGCTACCTTCTGGACATGCAGGTCCAGCGCTCCAAGAACATCCAGGAATCGGTGGACCGCCTGCGCCGCAGCCGCCACGACCTGCGCCACCACTTCACCACCCTGGCCAGCCTGGCCGACGCCGGCGCCCCGGGCACCGATGCCGAAAAGCTGGCCCGGATCCGGGACTACCTGTCCCAGTACGACCAGTCCATGTCCCAGGCGGACTTCGTGCCCCTGTGCCACAACATCGTCCTGGACGGCGTCCTCAACTACTACCGCATGCAGGCCCTGGAATCCGGCGTGGCCTTCACGTGCTCGGCGGACATCCCCGAGGACTGCATGCTGCCGGATCCCCTGCTGTCCACCATCATCAGCAACGGCCTGGAAAACGCCCTGGACGCGGCGAAGACGGCTCCGGAGGGCCAGGGCTGGATCCGCATGGGGGCCCGGACCCTGGACCGGCAGATGGTGATCACCATCGACAACAGCTTCGATGGCCAGGTCTCCCTGCGCCAGGGGCGCTACCTTTCCACCAAATCCGGCGGATCGGGGCTGGGCATCGAGAATGCCCGGAACGCCGCCCAGGCCTACGGCGGCCATGCCACCTTCCGTCACGAGGGCACCACCTTCCACGTGGCGGTGAACATCCCGCTGGAGGGCCCGGCCCATTAAAAAAAACCGCTGCCAAGGCGGTTTTTTTAATGGGCCTGCTGATCCTCCAGCCGTTTCCCCAGCTCCCCGGCGTACAGGGGTTTGGCGAAGTAGTACCCCTGGCCGTAGGTGCTGCCCATGGCGCAGAGGGTGTCGATCTGCTCCCGGGCGTCGATGCCCTCGGTGATGGTGCCCATGCCCAGCTCCCCGGCCATGGCGATGACGGACTGGAGGATGATCCGGCTCCGGCCCAGATTGGCGGCGTCCTCGGTCTTTAAAAAGGCCAGGTCCAGCTTGAGCACGTCCATGGGCACGTCCTTGAGGACGTTGAGGGAGGAATACCCCGAGCCGAAGTCGTCCATGAAGACCTGGAAGCCCCCGCGGTGGAGGGCGTCGATGATCCCCCGGATCTGCTGGGGATTCTCCATGTACACACTTTCGGTGATCTCCACCTTGAAGTATTCCGGGTCCACGGCGTACTTCCGGGACAGCGCCTCCAGCTGGCCGACCAGATCGTCCTGGGCGAAATCCAGCAGGGAGAAATTGACGGAAATGGGCACCAGGGTCCGCCCCGCCTCCTGCCATCGGGACAGGTTGGCGAAGATCGTCTCCCGGATTTTGGCGTCCAGGGCAGTGATGAAGCCGTTCTTTTCAAACTGGGGGATGAACACCGACGGCGGAATCTCCCCCAGCTCCGGGTGCTTCCACCGCACCAGGGCCTCGGCCATGGCGATGCGCCCGTCGGCCAGGCGGACGATGGGCTGGTATTTGAGGTAGAACTGGTCCTCGGCCAGAGCCTGCTCCATTTCATCGGCGATGCGCTGTTCCTCCATGAGGGCCTGGCGCAGGGACTCGTCGTACCAGGCGGTGTAATCCACGTAATTGTAGCGGACGGTTTCCATGGCCATCTGGGCCCGGTCGCACATCTGGCCCACGGGCAGATGGGAGTCCTCCACGGTGTACAGCCCTACACGCATCCTCAGCTTGTAATCCACCGGCTGGGTGATGTGGACGATGCCCGAATCCCGCCACCGGGCCTTCACCAGCCCCGTGGGGATGCAGAAGACGAAATGGTCGGCCTCGGCCCGGCCACAGCAGCCGTTCTCCCCGGCCCGGCGCCTGAGGCGGCCGGCAAAATCCAGGAGCACGGCGTCGCCGGCCTTCTTGCCGAAGAGGTCGTTGATCATCTTGAAATGCTGGAGGTCGATCATCCCAATGGTGTAGTAGCCCGTATCGGGATTCTGCTCCATGAGGCGCCGGGCGTCGGTGTAAAAGCCCTCCAGATTGGGCAGGGCCGTGAGGGGATCGATCTTATCGTCGAAGCTCTGGAAGGAAAAATAAACCATGAGGACGGAAAGGGAGGCGATGACGCCCCCCAGCAGGTACTGGGGATGGAAGACCTGGATCAGGCCCAGGCCCACGATGATGGCGGAAGCCCCCAGCACCGTGGCCTTCTGGACCCTGGAGATGAAACGGCGCCCCCTGACCAGGTGGATGATGGCGTCGATGATGTAAAACACCATGAGCACGGGGAAGACCAGCACCCTGTCCCCCCGGATGTACTGGCCGTCGGCGGTCACCTGCATGAACCAGCCGGTGAAGGGGTTGACGAAGATGACCAGGAAGATGCACGCCACCACCGGCAGATACCACAAAAAGCCCGTGCGGATGGCGTTGGCATTGGCCGCCAGGCTGCGGGCGTAATGGGCGATGATGCTGGGGATGAGAAGGCTCAGGGACCAGTACAGCACGTTGACGCCGTACAGGGCCCAGGGCGGGAAGATCTCCCGGTGCCACATCATCACCACCGTCACGATGTCCAGGACCGTGCTGACGACCACCACCCAGTAATAATAAAGAAAGATATCCCGCTGGAGGGAAGGATGCTTGGGCTGGAGGATGAAATACAGTCCCGTCACCCCCAGAAGCAGCAGGGCGAGGCCGTCATATTGGATTTGATAATCGATCATGGCCGTCTCCTCAGAAGTCGTGATGATGGAATGCCAGCCCGGCGTCTACTCCTTGCGGGTGATGCTCTGGAGGAAGGTGCGGGTCCGTTCGTTCTTAGGGTGGACGAAGATATCCTCCGGGGACCCTTCTTCCAGGATGATGCCGCCGTCCATGAACAGGATCTTGTTGGCGGCGCTGCGGGCGAAGCCCATTTCGTGGGTGACCACCACCATGGTCATGTGTTCCTCGGCCAGCTCCTGCATGACCGTGAGGACCTCCCCGGTGAGTTCCGGGTCCAGGGCCGAGGTGGGCTCGTCAAAGAGCAGGATGTCCGGGTTCATCATCAGGGCCCGGGCGATGGCCACCCGCTGCTTCTCCCCGCCGGACAGGGTGCCGGGCATGGCGTCGATCTTGTCCAGGAGGCCGACCTTGCCCAAGTATTTTTCACAACGTTCGCCGATGGTCCGGGGGTCCTCCTTGCGCACCACCTTGGGAGCCAGCTCCAGATTCTTGCGCACGCTCAGGTTGGGGAAGAGGTTGAAGTGCTGGAACACCATGCCCATCTTGGCGATGATGGCCCGGATTTCCGCCGGACTGCCGTACTGGCCGTCCTTGAACAGGGCCTTGTCCTCCATGCACACCGTACCGCCGTCGGCCTTTTCCAGATCGATGAGGCAGCGCAGCAGGGTGGATTTTCCCGAGCCCGAGGAGCCGATGATGGCCACCACATCCCCCCGGTCCACCTCGAAGGAGATGTCCCGCAGCACGTGGTTGTCGCCGAAGCTCTTGTTCAGATTGCTGACTTGGATGATTTGATTCATGGGACCTCCTAAAAGTTATACTTCTGTTCCAATTTCTTGAAGATCAGGGTGATGACGAAGTTGACCACCAGGTACACCCCCGCCGCCACCAGGAAGGCGAAGGTATTGGCGTCGCGGTTGACCGCGGCCTTGGCGTAGTGGAGCACCTCCGACACGCCGATGACGGTGACCAGCGCCGTATCCTTGAGCAGGGTGATGGTTTCATTGGTGACCGAAGGCAGGCACACCCGGATCATCTGGGGGATGACCACCCGCAGCATGGTCTGGCCCCTGGTCAGGCCCAGCACCTTGGCCGCTTCGTACTGGCCCTTGTCGATGGCCAGCAGGCCTCCCCGGAAGATTTCCGCAAAATACGCCGCGTAGTTCAGACCGAAGGCGATGCACGCCGCCGGGAAGCGGTCGAAGGTCAGGGCCGCGCCGATGCCCGGGATCAGGGGCAGGCCGAAATACACGAAGAGCAGCTGCAGCAAAAGGGGCGTCCCCCGCAGGATGTAGATGTACACCTCCGCGAAGCCCTTGACCACGCCGATCCGGCTGCGGGCCATCAATGTGAAGGCGAAGCCCAGCGGGATGGAGGCGATGAGGGTGATGGCGAACACCGACAGGGTCACCCCCAGCCCGCCGATCATCGGGACCAGAACCGAAACAAAATAATCCATAAATCCATTCTCCTAACTTAAATACACACGCACCGACGGAAAAAAGAGCCTCCCCCACGAGGGGAGGCTTCAAGCTGTTTGATTATCTCTTTAATTGCCTTTATAAATGATGTCTTCACCGAACCAGGTCTTGGAAATATTGCCCGCTGTGCCGTCGGCGATCATTTCGTCCATGGCCTTCTGGATCTTGTTGAGCATTTCCGTGTTGCCCTTCTTCACCGCCACACCGTATTTTTCAGGGGACAGGTTGTCGGACAGGATTTTGAAGTCCGCCTCGTTCTTTCTGATGTAATACTTGGCGACCACGGAGTCAACCACCATGGCGTCGATGCGGCCCGAACCCAGATCCTGGAAGCAGGACACGTTGTCGTCAAATTCCGTGGGCTTGGCGCCGTCGATCTGGGACGCGATGCTGTCCGCCATCAGGGCGGTGTAGGCGGAGGAACCCTTCTGGCATCCCACCTTCTTGCCCGCCAGGTCCGCCTTGGCGGCGATGGTGGAGCCGTTCTTGACCACAATGATCTGATCGTTTTCCAGATAGGGCTTGGTGAAGTCCATGTTCTTCTTCCGCTCATCGGTGATGGACAGCCCATTCCAGATGGCATCGATCTTGTCGTTGTTCAGTTCCATTTCCTTGGTATCCCAGTTGATGACCTGGAACTTGACTTCCTGACCCATGCGCTTGCCGGCTTCCTTGGCCAGGTCCACGTCGAAACCGACGATGTTGTTGTTTTCGTCCCTGAATCCCATGGGCGGGAAGGAATCGTCCAGACCCACGACGAAGGTCTGATCATCGTTCTTGACTTCTTCGCTGGATGACGACGAGCTGCTCCCGCATCCGGCCAGAGCGATCATCGCCACACAGGCGATGAGGACCATGAGTATAATGTGTTTTTTGTTCATACGACCTCTCCTTTTCGTATTCCATGTAATGATAGGGATATTATACACTTTATTGCGTTAGAAGGCTAATCTTTTTTTAACCTTTTATTAAAATATGGTATACTATTTTGTATTAATCCAAAAAAAGGCAGGTATGACATGAATCCATTACTTGAAACAGCCAAAAAGAAATTTACGGGAGACCATTTCGCCACGGAAGCGGCGGGTGCCCATATCATCGACGTCCAGAAGGGATACGCCAAGTGCGGACTCACCCTCAAGCCCATCCACTACAACGCCAACGGCGGGGTCATGGGGGGCGTGGCCTTCACCCTGGCGGACTTCGCCTTCGCCGTGGCCACCAACACGGACAACGTACCCACGGTGTCCGTCACCAGCACCATCGCCTTCCTCAGCGCCGTCAAGGGCAAGGAGCTCATCGCCGAAACCTTTTGCGAAAAGGACGGCCGGCGCATGTGCACCTACCGCATCACCGTGGTGGATGAGCTCGACACCCCCGTGGCCGTCGCCACCATCACCGGCATGCGCATGAGGTAAATCCCCGATGGCCGCAGCCTTCCCTTCCCCCACCGTCTCCGGTCCTTCCGGCTCCCGCCCGGGCGGCGTCAGCACCGCGCACAGGGCGAAGGCCGTGACGGCCAGGTTGCGGCAGGTCATCCAGTAGTGGATGTAGGAGTGGTTGGCCATGAGGAGGTACCAGATGAAAGGCAGCACCCCGGCAGCGGCCAGGAGGACCACCCGTCCCCGGTCCGGCCGGGGGCTTTTTTTTCGGACCGCCGCCATCCACAGGGCGCCGCCGGCGGCGTACCCCGCCAGCACGGCGATGTAGATCCCATGGCCGTAGGCCTCCAGGTTCCGGGCCGGAGCCATCCACCGGGAGAAGGCGGCGCTTCCCTCGTCCGCCGAGGTGCGCACGGCGATGTTGGCCGCCGCGTCGGCCAGCACCGACCGGCCGGTGACCGCCGTCCCCAGCAGCCACTTGCCGGCCCACATGCCCCCGAAGCCCAGGAGCCAGCTTCCGCCCCACAGCACCGCCTTTCGGGCCCCCGCCTTCCAGTCCTCCCCGCCGCCGAAGCGCAGGGCGGCCAGGATCATGGGAAAGCCCAGGGTCACCAGGGGGGTGGTCAGCAGATCCAGATAATTGACGGCGATGCCCGCGCAGAAAAACAGCTCCGGCAGATGGCGGTCGCTTTTCAGGGCCAGCACCGCGATGGAGGCCCCCAGGGTGACCTGGGCCACGGCGGCGTACTGCATGGAGCGGGTGAACACCACCGGCGTGGCGAAAACCACCGCCACCGCCAGGGCCCCCAGGTACCGGGCCATCTTCCTTTTGACCATGAGGGCGGCCAGCACCGCCAGCAGGACCAGCTCCGCCACCAGATAAAGGGTCCGGATGGCCGGATACCCCGCCGCCAGAAGCAGCACCTTGAGGGGCACCAGGTAGCCGTTCCAGTACCGGGCGTAGGAAACCGCCGATTCCGCTCCGGGCTGGCCGGAAAGCCAGGCGATGGCCGACTCATAGGGCCCCTTTCCGGCGTACTCCCAGCGGTTGTTCCGGGCCGCCTCCAGCCAGGCCGGGCCCCCATCCGCCCCCTCCCCCTGATAACAGGCGATGTTCAGCATCAGGGCGTCGGTGAAATTGTCCAGGGCGCTGGCCGTGAAGCCGGGAATCAGCCGTGGGTTCTTGCCCTCCTGGGCCAGCAGGGCGGCGGCCTGGGGCCCCTGCTGCGCCATGACCGGCACCGGCAGGGTGTAGACCGCGGCCAGAAGGCCGTATCCCCCCAGGACGGCGGCCAGCCAGATCAACAAAAAACGGGCGGCCCTTCCGCCCCGTTTGTTTTCAGCATCCATCAGCGGCTTGCACCTCCCGTTTATCTTTTTTCACGCTATCCATTCCTGCATTTCCGATGGCCGTCATTTATCCCCGTCTTCCACCAGCTTGCGCTTGCCGGCCTCGATCAGGGCCTGGGTGCGGTTGCGCACCCCCAGCTTCTGGTAGATCCGGTTGATGTGGGTCTTGACCGTGGCCAGCTTGATGTCCAGCTCCTCGGCGATTTCCGCGTTGGTGCGCCCCGTGGCGATGAGGCGCAGGACCCCCATTTCCGCCGGGGTCAGGGTATCCATCTCCCCGCTGCCCCCCTCTTTCCTGCGGCTGGTCCTGGCGGCCCCCAGGCTGGCAAAGCTCCGGGTTTCCTCCAGTACCTTGGCGAAAAAGCCGTCGCCCTTGTGGCCGCCCTGGGCGTCCATGCGTTCCAGCACCGGCAGGAGCTGGGCTCCCTCGTCGGCCAGGACCCGGATGAAGCCGAAGGACCGGGCCATGGTCAGGGCGTCCTCCAGGGCCGCGCACGCCGCTTCCTTCTCATCCATCCCCTCCAGGGCCAGGCCCTTGAGGATGAGGGCCTCGATGACATTGTAGGTCCGGTGGTAATCCCGGGAGTAGCCCCCCACCAGCTCGATCAGGGGCAGGGCCCCCTCGGGCTGGCCGCAGGACAGCAGCACCCGGATCTTGACCAGGTAGTAATACCGGTCGATGACCCGGAAAGCCGGTTCCTCCTCGGGCTCCCGGCTCAGAAGCCAGCGCATGGCGTCGTCCTTCTTGCCGTCGCACAAATACTGGATGGCCTGGAAGGCCTGGGCGTTCTTGTACATCTCCCCGTCGTCCTGCTCCTTGAGCTGTTTGACCAGCTCGGCGGTCAGGCTCCGGGCTTCGGCCTTCCGGTCCATGACCCGGTAGATCTGGATGAGGACGGCCTTCCCGGCAAAGAGGATTTCCAGGTCCCCGTCCTTGCCGCAGGCCGCCAGCCCCTGGGAGACCCAGCGCAGGGCAGCGTTCATCTGGTTCTTCTGGTAGTTGCATTCCGCCAGGCCGATTTCCGGCAGGCCCACGGCTTTTTTACCCAAGATCTTGTACAGGGGCTTTTCCAGAAGGGTCTTGAGGATCATGGGATGGCGGGTCCACCGGCAGAAATCCCGGCTCCCCGCCATGATCCGGGGCTGGCCCCCGGTGACGGTGATCTCGTAAAAATGGCCGTCCTTGCTGAAGGCCGGCTCCGGCTCGTGGGGCCAGGCCTCCTCCTCCCGGGCGCCTTTCTTTCCCTTAAAGGGACGCAGCCTGACGCCGGCCAGGGCCAGGAGCATCTCCGGCATGTGCATGTCGTCGTACACGATGGGGATGACGATGTTGGCGTAGGCCATGATGGCGTCCATCTCCCGGCTGGGATGGTCCTCCCGTATTTCCACCAGGCGGGCGTACCACAGGCGGGCGGCCTCCACCCGGTAATTCAGGCTGTGGATCAGGGCCATGCCGCAGCACAGCAGGGGATCGGCCACCAGGATGGCTTCCGGCGTCTTGACCATGTAGGGCTCGATGCGGTAGTACATGGGGGTGGCCGGATGGCCGGCCAGGACCCGCCGCAGCAGGGTCACCCCGTCGTCGAACAGGTTCCGGCGGTAATAGGCCTCCAGAGCCGCCATCACATCCCCTTTTTCTTCAAAGTAATGGCCTGCCCGCCTCATGGCCGCGTCGATTTCCTCCGGCGCGACCCGGCGGCTGCGGAAGGCCTCGGACATTTCGTACATATAATAATGGATCCGGTAGGCCCCGTTCATCTTCCGGCGCATGAAGCTGCCCCGGCAGCACAGCTCTTCCATGGAAGCCACAGCGTCGGGCTTGCCCGTCAGGGCCTCTGCCAGGCCCTCGTCCAGATCCCGGTACAAAGACATCAGCAGGAAGTCCTGCTGAAGCAGCACCGGCCAGGATTCCAGGACCTCCTGCTCCACGGCGTTGAAGACCATGCGCTCCGCAAGGGGGTAGTCCGGCTCCGCCCGGAGCCTTCCCCCGGTGTCCCGGATTTCGTGGATGACCGCCGCCAGGGCCATGGCCCAGCCGCTGGTGTAGGCGCACAGCTCCGCCGCTTCCTCAGGCGTCGCCTCGATGCCGTCCAGGGCCAGCCGCTCCTGGGTCTCCTCGGTCGTAAAGAACAGATCCTTCTCGTCCATGATGCGGATCTGGTCCCGCAGGGCCAGGCCCATCATGGATTGGGGCAGCTCCCGGCGGCTCAGGACGACGAAGCGCGCCTCCTCCGGGGCCTTGAGGAAATAGTCGGTCATGGCGGTGGCTCCGGCGTCCCCCATCCGGTAAAAATCGTCGATGACGATGGTCAGAGGCGAAACTTCCTCTCTGCCCGCGATGAAATCATCCAGTTTGGCCTTGACCACCGGCCAGTTCTGGTCCTCTTCTTCCAATGTCAGCCATCGGTAGGGCCGCTCCCCGGTCTGGAGCCAGTCCTTCACCAGGCGTGTCTTGCCAAAACCCATTTTGGCAAAGAGAAAGATGATTTTTTCCGTAGACTGTGACAATTTGTCACAAAGACGCTGCCGGTGCACGTATTTTCCTATGTCAGCCATCCGATCCTCCTCGATTGTCGTGTTTGCCCTTTGGTTCGTATTATCCGTCAAAAACAGCGAAAATGCAATGGTTGTTTTTGCTCTTAAACGCAACAAAAACAAGCGCCGGCCCCGGCTGTCGCCGCCCTGCGCTTGCCATTCAGACCTTTATGGATTTTTCCATCCTCATTTGCCCAGCTGTCCCTTTTCTTCCAATAATCGGGCGATTTCCTTTCCAATGGCCTCCACCGCCTGGTTGCCGCTGATGTTTTCCGAATTCAAGCCGCTGAACCAGCCGTCGGTCAGGGTATCCCCAATGAGTTCCTTGCCCAGTCCCTTGGCTCCGGAATAGGTTTTGGCGATGGTGATCTTCTTGCCGGCGATGCTCACCATGACCTGATATTTGCCCGTCGGATCAAAACGGATGGCCCGCATGATGCCTTCCCCCGAAAGCTGGGGTTCCCCCAGAGGGTAGGTTCCGCCCTTCATGACCGCAAACAGCTGATCGTAATCCATTTTTTCCTTGGTTTTAACCGAACTGTAGGATTTCACCATATCTTTAAACAAGCCCATACTATACCCTCCATCCACTGAATGATTGTGCATCACGATTGATGTTGGATTCATTATACGCCCATTTCCTCCGGGGCGCGTCAACCAAAAGGTTGATACACCCCCATTTTTTTAGCCTTCCGGGGCTGGGGGCGGCAAAAAACACCAATCGGGCAGGTGCGGTGGGTTCCGCTGCCTGCCCGATCATGGGAGAGGGGTGTGTATGGGTCAATCATGAAGATGATCTGGTTTTCTGATGGTTCATCAGATCTGGGTTGCGATTATCCTTCGATCTGGATCAATTTGCTTTCTTCCAATTTCTTGGCGTCCTTCTTGGGGATGGTCAGGGTCAGGATGCCGTCGCTCATTTTGGCGCCGATGTCATCCTTGTTGATTTCATCGCCCACGTAGAACTGGCGGGTGCAATTACCGACATAACGTTCCTTGCGGATATATTTGCCGTCATCGTCCTTTTCTTCCTTGCTCTGATCCGTGACGGCGGAGACGATCAGGTTGCCGTTTTCCAGCTTGACGGATACGTCTTCCTTTTTATAACCCGGCAGGTCGATGGCCACCTGATAGGCGTCGTCGCTTTCCTTGACATCGGTCTTCATCACGGATACTTCGCGCTTGGGTTCCCGCCCGAAGAAATCGCCGTCAAAAGCTGAACCTACCCAACTGTCAAAAAGGTTTTCTCCAAAAATACTCGGTAACATCATAAGTCATTCCTCCTTACCGTTTGTTCATTAACTTTGGTTTTCAGCAGGCTCTTTCTTTGCTTCCTTGTTTCCTTATCTCCTGTTGATGGCTTTATTATAGACCCTTTTGTTAGCACTGTCAAGTTCTGAGTGCTAACTCTTCAGTTTTGATTAAGATTTTGTATATCAATTTATTGTTTTAGTATTTCAAGTTTTGTGTGTATCTCCCCCATCTGCCCCTTTCCATTCATAATTAAGGGATTTTATAGGCGCAAGGGCTAAACTGGAAGGGTTTTAAAGGCTTAATCACGAAAGGAAATCCACCATGACAATTGTTGGCAATATCTGTCTGGCCCTGATTTACGTTGTGCCGGACATGGCCGGATATTATTTCAAACCCACCGACGGCCCCATCCCGGATACACCCCTGATCTTCACCATCCTGGAGCGCCTCTTCGAGGTGGGCATGCTGGTCACCCTGATCTTCAACTGGAAGCTCTTCGGCACCCGCACCCTGCCCAACCCGGCCATGGTGGTACTGTCGGTGGTCATCGTCGCCTCCATGGCGCTGTACCTGGCCATCTGGGGGGTGTACTTCACCACCGGACGCAGCCGCCGCATCCTCTACGGCGACTGGCCCTTCCCCCTGCCCCTGGCCATCACCCCGGTGGTGCTGTTCATCGCCGCGGGCCTCAACGCCTGGAATCTGCTGCTCGTCGGCTTTACCGCCCTTTTCGGGCTCTTCCATATTTTAAAAAGCGTCGATATTTACAGAAACATTCACGCGGAGCCGCCCCTTCCTCTTGCAGAGGGCGCCGATTTAGAGTATAATGATGAAAAATCACTGGATGAGCACGGGCACAAGCCTGCTTATCCCAAGGAGGAAATCATTATGAAAAAGTATGAATGTGATATTTGCGGTTATGTGTACGATCCTGCTGTGGGAGATCCGGACAACGGTGTCGCACCTGGAACGGCCTGGGAAGATGTTCCCGCTGATTGGACCTGCCCGGATTGCGGTGTAGGCAAAGACGATTTTTCACCTGTCGCATAGGGAGGACGGATGTCGGTAAAAGCAAAGGAATTCGTTCGGAACAAGGAAATATCCGGTGGGGTGACCCTGGTGATGGCGGTGGCCATCATCGGGTATGTGCTTTTTTACGAGTATTACATGCGGACGGCATCTGACCAATCCACGCGAATCCTGTTTAATTTCGTATCCATGGCCATCATGATCGTCGTCTTCGTGCTGATGGTGCGCTATGTCTCTACGACCTTCAACATCCTGCTGACCCATGCCCGCTTCGAAGTGGAGCGCCGGGTCATGTTCACAAAGAAGATTGTTGCGAACATTCCTGTCAAATCCATCATCAGCCTGTGCCTCATGAGCGATTTTACCGCCATGGACAAGGTGGACGGCAAGAAGCATCATTTCACGGTATCCCGTTCCGATCTGGAGGACCTGCGCAAGTACGCCCTTTTATATGAGGAGGACGGAAAAACCTGTCTGGCAGAGGTCCAGTTTTCAAACAAGACCTACGAGACGTTTAAAAAATTATTGGACCAACAATGATTGATTCCGGGTGGCGGCCATTGCGTCATCCGGTTTTTCATTATATCCCTGAAAATTTTGAAAATCGGAGGAAAAGATGAAGATTCTTCACACTGGCGACTGGCATATCGGCCGGACGTTGAACCAGCGCAGCCTGCTGGACGATCAGGCCACGGCCCTTACCGGCCTTTTATCCATCCTGGAGACGGAAAAGCCCGACGTGCTCATCATCGCCGGCGACCTTTACGACCGGGCGGTCCCGTCCCGGGATTCCATGGCCCTGGTGGATGACACCCTGTCCCAGATCATCCTGGAGCTGGGCATCCCCACCATCGTCATCGGTGGCAACCACGACGGCCGGGAACGGCTGGAATTCGGCAGCGGCATCCTGTCCAAGAAAGGACTGTACATGATCGGCCGCTACACCCCGGACGTGAACCCCATCATCCTGGAAGCGGAGGACGGTCCCACGGCCTTCTGGCCCGTGCCCTTCATCAAGCCCATCGAGTACCGGGATGTCATGAACCTGGACGCCACACCGGATTACGACGCCATGTACGCCGCCATCCTGGAGGATATCCTCTCCCGGCGCAACCCGGTCATCCCCAACGTGCTCATCACCCACGGCCTCATCCTCTCCGGCCTGCCCAAGGACGGGGACATCGACGAATCGGTGCGCCCCATCGAGATCGGCGGCATCTCCTACGCCCGGGCGGAGCTGTTCACGGACTTTGACTACGTGGCCCTGGGCCACCTCCACCGGCCCCAGCGGGTGGGCAGCGATACCATCCGCTACGCCGGCTCCCTGCTCAAGTACTCCTTCTCGGAAATCAACCAGAAAAAATCCGTCACCATCGTGGAGTGGGACGAAGGCCGGAAGCCTGAAATCCGCACCCTCCCCCTGCCCTTCCGCCACGACCTGCGGGTCATCACCGGGGAATTTGACGAGCTCACCGGCCTGGCGGCCTACACCCAGCCCAACCGGGAAGACTACCTGCGGGTGGTGCTGACCAACAAGGAACGGGTGCCCAACCCCATGGAGGCCCTGCGCCAGGTCTACCCCAACGTCATGGAAATGGCCTACGAAAACGCCCGGACCCGTACCGGCGGCGACGCCCAGGAGGCCATCAAGAAGCATTTGTCCGACCCCATGGCCCTGTTTACGGACTTTTACACCACCATCCACGGCGAGGCGCCCGGGGACGAAAAGGCGGCCATCGCCCGCAAGCTGTTCAACGAAATCGAGGAGGAAGATCATGAGACCGCTTAAACTCACCATGGAATGTTTTGGCCCCTTTGTGGCGGAAACCGTGGACTTCACCAGCCTGGGCGACGAGCTCTTCCTGATCTCCGGCCCCACGGGCAGCGGCAAGACCACCATCTTCGACGGCATCTGCTACGCCCTCTACGGCGAAGCCAGCAGCCCCGACCGCCTGGCCGACGGCATGAAGAGCGACTTTGCCGACATCGGCAAGCCCTGCCAGGTGGACCTGACCTTCGCGGTGGGTTCCAAGACCTACCACATCCACCGCCTGCCCCACCAGATCATGATGAACCGCCTCCAGACCGGCCACAAGGAACAGAAGCACGAGGCCCAGCTCTGGCAGGTGGACGATGACGGCGGCGAGCACCTCATCGCCGGGTCCGTGCGGGAGTGCGCCCAGAAGGTCCAGGCCATCCTGGGCCTGTCCGCCAGCCAGTTCCGCCAGATCGTCATGCTCCCTCAGGGGGAATTCAGCCGGCTGCTCAAATCCACGGAAAAGGAACGGGTGGACCTGCTCAAGACCCTGTTCTCCATGTCCTACTACAAGGCCTTTGAGAAAAAGGTGGAAAGCGCAGCCCGGGACGCGGACACCGAGGCCGACCGCCTGGGCCTCGCCATCAAGCGGGAGATCCTCCACTTCGCTTACGACGACCCTTCCCCATTAAAGGACATCGTCACCGCCGGGGACACCACCCTGGAATACCTGCTGGCCCAGGTGGAGGAACACATCCAGAAGGAACAGGCCCGGGCCGCCTCCCTGGGCCGGGAGCTGAAGCACCTGAACGCCCGGCAGCAGGCCCTGGCCCGGGAGCTGGGCGCCGGCGAAGCCCTGCTCAAGCGCTTTGATCAACGGGACGCCTTCCAAAAGGAGGTGGCCGTGCTCAGCCAGCGCAAGCAGGCCATGGCCGACCTCCAGGTCCAGGCGGAAAACGCCCGCAAGGCCCAGCTGATCCTGCCGGTGGAAGACAGCCTCCGCCGGGACCAGAAGCGGCAGGCCCAGGCCCAGGCCGCCCTGGAGGCCCGGACCCGGGATGCCCGGGATGCCGAAGCCGAAAACGCCGCCCTGGCGCCCATGCTGGCCCGGGTGGAATCCCCGGCCTTTGAGGACGCCCTGGAAGGCGCCCAGGGCAAGAAGAAGGATCTGTCCGCCACCCTGGCCAACCTGGACGACCTCACCGCCCACGAAGCCAAGGCCGCCGACCTGCGGGCCCAGCTGGCCGGAATGCAGGAACGGCTGGACAAGGTGGCGGCCCTCAAGGACGCCCAGGAAGCGGACACCCGGGCCATGACCGCCCTTCAGCGCGCCCTGGCTGAAAATCAGACCGCCCTCATCGACCTCACCGAGCAGATCACCCACGCCCGGGAGAATGCCGCCACCCTCAAGCGGGTCCAGGAATACCTGGCGGTCATCGAGGACAACAACCAGGCCCTGCTCAAGCTGGAGGGGGAACGGGCCGCCGTCCAGGCGGAACGGGATCAATGGGAGGCCCGCCGGGTGGACCTGGAAACCGACCAGCTGGAAAACGCCGCCGGCGCCCTGGCCGCCACCCTGGAAGAGCTCCAGCCCTGCCCGGTGTGCGGCAGCGCCCAGCACCCCCATCCCGCCAGGGCCGCCCATCCCCTGGGCACCCTGAGCGCCGCCCTGTCCAAGGCCCGGAGCAAGGCCAGCGAGCTCACCGGCACTCTGACGGTGATGAACGAGCGGGCCGCCTTCTGCCAGGGGCAGATTGAAACCACCCAGGAGGACATCCGCAGCCTCATCGGCAACGCTCCGGATTTTGCCAGTGCCGAGCCCACCCCGGCCACCGTCCGGCAGCTCACCCTCTTCTGGCAGCAGAAGCTGGACAGCCTCCAGGAGGAACGGGAACAGCAAAGCACCGCCATCGCCGCCCGGAAGAAGGAACAGGCCGAACGCCAGGCCGCCTGGGAAGCCAACGAGCAGCTCATCGCCCAGTCGGAAAGGCTGCGCAGCCGGCACCAGACCCTGAAGAGCGAGCTGGATACCCTCGGCGGCGCCATCAGCATCCTGAAAAAACGGCTGGTGGCCGTCACCGCCGACTACCCCCAGGCCCCACATGATCCCGGTTCCCTGCATTCGATCATTTCCCGGGAAATGGCGGCCTGCGACACCGCCATCGCCGGAATGCAGAAGGAGCGCCGGGACATCCGGGAACGGAAAGAAACCACGACCAAGCGTCTGGCCGCCGCCCGGGCTGCCGCGGAAAGCGCCGCCAAGGTGGCGTCGGAGGCGGGAAGCTCCGCCACCCACCGCCAGCGGGAATACGAGGACGCCCTTAAAAGGGCCCAGCTCACCGAAGCCTGCTACAACGCCCACAAGGCCTTCGATCTCACCGTCCTGGCCGCCTGGGAGGAACAGCTGGTCCAGTACGACAAGGATGTGGCCATCGCCACCCGGACCCTGTCCTCCCTGGAAGCCGAGCTCACCGGCAAGGACCGGCCGGACCTGACGGAGCAGCAGGAGGAGATGCAGCAATGCGTGGATGGCCTCAACGCCATCCGGGACCAATACCAGAAGCTCACCAGCCAGAACGCCACCAACACCCGGCAGGTGGAACGGCTGAGGGACCTGTCCGGCCAGATGGAACAGATCAAGGCCCGCCAGGGTCTGATGCAGGACCTCAACCACACCATCAAGGGCACCGTCCCCGGCTGCCAGAAGCTCTCCTTCGAGCGGTACATCCTCTCGGCCTACCTCCAGGACATCCTGGTCAGCGCCAACCTGTTCCTGGACGACATCTCCGACGGCCGCTACCACCTGATGCTGGCCGACGATCCGGAGCAGAAGGACAACCGGGGCCTGAACATCGAGGTCTATGACGACTTCACCGGCAAGAGCCGGGCCGCCAGCTCCCTGTCCGGCGGTGAGACCTTCATGGCCGCCCTGTCCATGGCCCTGGGCCTGTCCGACATGGTCCAGGCCCAGGCGGGGGGCATCTCCCTGGACACCCTGTTCATCGATGAAGGCTTCGCCACCCTGGACACCAACTCCCTGGACAAGGCCATGGACTGCCTGTCCCGGCTCCAGCGGGGCGGGCGCATCGTGGGGATCATCTCCCACGTGTCCGAGCTCAAGGACCGCATCGACGCCAAGATCCTGGTGGAAAAGACCGAGGCCGGCAGCTACATCCAGGTCGTCCCCCGATGACCCTTTCATCCCCCGGCATCGGCTTTGATGCCTCTGCTTTTGAATGGATAGAATTTATGGAGAATTTCCGAACATGCAAAAATCTTTATCCGCGACCTTACACAAAATAAAAGAGCGGCGGGCTTATTTCAAGTCCGCCGCTCTGATTCTGATGTCCGTCCAGATCGTCATCGGCCTGGTCTGGATGGTGGCCAACTGGGCGGTCATGGTGCCCTATGGCGACGTGCCCGAGTACATCCGCCTGGCCCACACCTTCGTGCTGGACATGTGGCGGCCCGTCGCCTACCCGCTGTTCCTGCGGCTGTGCATGGAAATCGCCCATCCCCTGGGGGTTCCCTTTTACACCGTGGTCCACTTCCTCCAGTGCGCGGCCTGCCTGGCAGGGCTGTACTACACCCTCCAGACCGTCTGGGTCACCTTCTTCAACGACAGGCGGCCCCTTCCGGCCCTGGGCCGGGATACCTTCTTGAAGGACCCCTCCCGGCGGCTCCTGCTGTTCCTGACGGTGTTCCTGTTCACCAACCCCCTGGTCCTCCACTTTAATCTGAGCGTGATGACCGACTCCCTGTGCAACACCTTCTCCCTGGTCTTCGTGTCCGCCGTGCTCCTCATTTTAAAGGGAGGCCGCTTCGACTGGCGGCCTGTGGCCCTGGGGACGGCGGCCTTCATCCTCATGTGCCTGCTCCGGGCGGAGCGCCTCATGCTCATGGGGGTGCTCATGGTGGTGCTGGCTGGGGTGCTGGCCTTCAAGCTCCGGGGACCCCGGCGCAAGCAGGTCCTCGCCGCCATGGCCATATTGCTGGTCGTGGCCATCCCCATGGCCAATGTGATCAAGAAGGAAACCCAGACCGCCAATCTGGGCCGCCTGCCGCCGTCCATCCACACGGCCTTGTACCAGCGCATCGCCTACCCCTACTTCGCGGACAATTACGACGCCATGCCCGACTCGGTGAAGGCGGTGCTGACCAGGGAAGATGCCAAATACAGCGACGCCTGGCAGCTCAACTGCAACACCATCGCCGCCAAGGTGCTCCGGGAGGATCCGGACCATTACGGCGAGATCCTGGACGCGGTGTGGATGACCGTGCTCACCCACGACACCGGCCGGGTCTTCGCGGCGGTGTTCTCCGACTTCGCCAAGGATGTGTTCTCGCCCTTCATCTACAACATCACCACGGTGCACACGGTGACGACGACGGACATCACCTGGAACCGCCTGCGCCACGGCACCCCCCAGCTGGCCTACGTCTATGTGACGGCGGCGGAGCTGGCCTTTTGGGCGCTCACTGTGCTTCTCCTGGTCCGGATCATCAAAAACCGCCGGCTCCTTTCGGATTACCGGCGGCTCTGGGCAGGACTCATCGTGTTTGTGCTGATCCAGTCGGCGTTTTACGCCAGTACCTCCAACTACGGCTTCCACATCCGCTACCAGCTGTTCAACTACTCGGTGCAGCTCATCGTGGGGCTGATGGTGCTGGCGGTGGGCGATGGGCCGGAGGCATCGGAAAACGGAGCGGCTTCGGCGTAAGCCGCCACAGGGCAGGGCCTCACCCAGGCCGCTGCCCTTTTTATTTGAGGACCTGGCCCACCACCCGCAGATCATCCCCGGGATTGACGGTGATGGCCGCGACGCCGGGGTTGCGGGCGATGAGGAAGACCTGGCCGTCACCCTTGGCCAGTTCCCGGATGCAGCCCTCGCCGTTGAGGACGAAGATCCCCACATCCCCGTCGTCCAGGTAGCGGGTCTGGTGTACGAAGACCACATCCCCGTCGGCAAAGGCCGGCGCCATGGCGTCCCCCCGGACCTTGACGGCGAAATTGGTGCGGTCCGGCACGTCGGCGTAGGGGAAATCCGTCATCTCATAGGTATCGGCGTCCAGGAAACGGCCGCCCTCCGCCGCGCCGGGCAGGGTGTACAGGGGAAGGGAAAGGGTGTAGGCCGTGTCCTTTTCCGCCATCAGGACCCCCTGGTATTCGGCCAGCTCCTTCACATGGCGCCGGGCCAGCTCCCGGCCGGCGGGCTGGAGCTCCCGGTACACGTCGATGAGCTCCCGCTCATCCCGGGAAAAATGGGGGCCCATCCCCTGGCCCTCATCGAAGAATTCCCAGATCTTGCAGTCCAGGGCATCCGCCAGCGCCATCAGGGTGTTCACGGTGGGATTGGTGGTCATTCCACACAGGATCTTGGACAGGGTATTGAGGGGTACCCCCGACAGGCTGGCCAATTCCTTATTCGTCAGTCCTCTATTTTTTTTGATCGCTTTGATATTGGAAGCAAGCATCTTCAATTCTCCTCTTCGTAAATATGATTTAGTATAACACACTTTTAATTCATTATACACCAGGGGTGTCAACAAAAATGCCCTAAAATGCCTGCCAAAAAATTTTTTTTTATTTTATTTTAATTTCCTAAGATTCCTCTCTTTATAGTATAATGATACTAATGTAATTATAGATGCAACCGGCACACATCCATGGCCGGATTTCCAATGGGAGGACTTGTATGAAGGATGGTAAAAACAAAAAGAACTGGCTTTTGACCGAATTGCGGCGGTACCGGCTTAATCTGATGCCCCTTTTGATCTTTGAATGCCTTTATTATTTTATCGGTTCCCTGATCATCATGCCGGTGACGAAATTCCTCTTCAACGCCCTGCTTTCGGCCCTTAATCTGAATTTTGTGGATCAGTCCAATTTCTTCCAGGTCCTCAAAAACCCCATCGTGGTGGCGGTGAGCATCGTCATTCTGCTGTTTTTCGCCTATTATATCCTGGTAGAGTACGTGGCCATCATCACCTGCTACAATGAAAGCCGCAACGGCCGGCGGGTTTACCTCTGGCCTCTGATCCGCTTTGCCACCAAGCGTTCCCTGCAAATCGCCCTGCCCCGGAACTGGCTGATGATCCTCTACGTCATCATCGTCATTCCCTTTACCAATTTCGGGCTGGCCTCCAATTTCGTCCAGGATCTGTCCGTTCCCGATTTCATCATGGATTACATCAACGCCAATCCCTATTACTTCACCGGCTTTTGGGTGCTCGTGGTCTTTTTGATTCTCAAGGTGATCCAGTTTTTCTTCGTGTTCCACTTCTTCACCCTGGACAAGCCCGATTATCCCAAGGCTTCCGCCTCCAGCAAGAAGATGATCCGCCACCGCTATTGGCGCACCATCGGCATCTACATCGTCGTCGCCCTGATCCTGGCACTGATCTTCGTCGTCCTCGGTCTGCTGCTGGTCCTCCTGGTGACGCTGATTGGCAAAACAGCCATGGTCCAGAATCTGATTGCCGGAAATAACCTCAAATTCCGCTCCCTGCTCTTGTTGGGTGCCATGGCGGCCTTCCTTTCCATCGGCGGCACCATCGTATCCATCATCAACATGCCCCTGATCCTGGCTGGCTTGTCCGCCTGTTTTTACCACAACTGCCAGCTGGACCAGATTGCCATCTCCGACAGCCCTCTGGTGCTGCCGCCGGAAAAGCCTTTCTGGATCCGCCGCCGGCAGATTCTGGGCCTGATCATCGTCCTGGCGGCCCTGATTTCTTTCAAAACCATCAGTTTATCCGCCATTTACAACGCCGATTCCAGCGCCATCCTGTCCCAGGGGACCCTGGTCGCCGGCCACCGCGGGGATTCGACGGATACACCGGAAAATACGGCGGCGGCAAAATCAAGATGAACATCGAGCTCAAACCGGAAAAAGCCCACGATCACGGGTTCGTGGAAAAGGCCGTGGCTGTCTTCCAGAAGCACAACTTTTATAACAAGGGCTTTTACGCTTCCCTGGACTACCCCACCCTCCAGAAGGTCAAGGAACTGGATCCCAAGATCCGCACCTGCCTGAACACCTTCATCGCCCTGGGCGACCTGCAAATGCTGCCGGTGGATATTTACAGCGTGGAGGCCACCTTCGTCACACCCCAGCTGATCCAGAACGTGCACAGCAAAAACAAGGCTCTGTGGGTTTGGACGGTGAACCGCAGCGACCTCACCGACGATATGATCCAAATGGGTGTGGACGCCATCATCACCGATGATCCGGCCGCTGTCAAGACCATGGTCGCCGAACACAACAAGAATGGCCAGCAGACCATCCAGAAGACCATCATGGACACCTTCCTGTCCATCAACTGATGGTGAATCCCACCTGGCTTTTCCTTTAAAAAACCCAAACGCCCCCCCTTGAGCATTGCAATTCAAGCGGGGGCATGGTAATATTTAAGGAAAGATTTATAAAATTTGTAAAAATTTGTAAAAATGGAGTAACTTGATGAAAAAGAAATATCAGTTTTCGAAGGCCCGCAAGCGGATGGGGTGGCTTTGCTTCCTCATGGATATCCTCATCATCCTTATCAGTTTCGGGTTCATTAACTATGCATCCCTGCCTTCCGCCCTGGCCACGGCCCTGGGTTACGGCTGGTTCGGCATCATGGTGGCCGCCTTTCTGATCGCCGCCATCTCCGTATTCGTGGTCCGGGAATACGATGTGATCCGGGGCTGCCTCTTTGAAACCCTGATGCTCGTGGTGGAGGGCATCTGGCTGGGGATCACCCGTTCCTACATGCTCACCACCAGCCAGGACACCAACATCGTCCTGCTCTTCCTGGTCGGCAATGCCTGCATCATCATTCTGACCGTCCTCTTCCACATCGACATGGTGTGGTACTTACCCATCAAAAATTTCCTGATGAAGGGCACCGTTGAAGAAACGACCGCGCCTGCTGCCTCCGAACTGCCGGCGGATCACCCCCGGCGGATGACCATCCAGGAGCTGGAAGCCCTGTCGGAGGATCCGTTCATGGCCCAGCCCGCCACCGACAGCCTTTTCTCCGAAGAAATCGAAAAAGCCGCCCGGCCGGCGGCAAAACCCGCCGCTGCCCCGAGCCGGATGGAAACGGCCCCCCGCCGCGCCAGCCGGACTGCGGACAGCCGCCCATCGGCCGCCGCTCCCATCGTCGAAAACAGCCAGCCCCAGCAAAGCCCGAAAAGCACCTGGACCCAGCCGGCGACGTCAACACCGGCCCCGTCTGAAGCCAGCCCGGCCCCGATTTTCAACGAACCGGCACCGGCCCAGGCCCAGAAGAAACCCGAGCCCGCTTCGGCTTATTCCAAAGCGGATACCCAGCCCATCCTGAGTCCAAGCCAGGCTGCAGCTTTCCGCCAGGCTTCTTCCCGGAAAAAGACCGCTACCACGAAGACTCCGGCGGTATCCCAGCCGGCGGCTGATTCTTCCCGCCCGGAACATTCGGCCCGGAAACAGCGGGTGATGCCCACGGATCCCACTGCCCAGGCTGCGGCGGCTACCACGGCTTCCCGTGCCAGTGCGCCCCTCCACCGCCAGTCTTCCAGCCGCGATGGAGCCCGAAAATCATCGGCCAATTCTTCCCGCCGGAGCCGCTCTACGTCGGATATCCACTGGTATCAGCCGCCCAAGCACGACTACGATACCCATCAGATCATCCGCCAGAACGACGATGACGCCTCCCAGCCATCGGAAAGCGCCCCTCAAAAGCACCCCGCCACCCAGCGGGAATCCATCCTGATGCGGGCCAAGAAGTAGACCCTTGTATTCTGCAGAATAACAGAAAAAAAAGAAAATACTACTTGCATTTTCTTTTTTTCCTGTTATAATAGTTCAAGTAGGGTTCAGAAAGAGTCCTGCGACGCGTGCCAATAGCTCAGCTGGATAGAGCGTTCGGCTACGAACCGAAAGGTCGGGGGTTCGAATCCCTCTTGGCACGCCATAACCCGCATAAACAGGCGCCTTCGGGCGCTTTATTTAGTTAAAGAGACGACCCGGTACGGAATCGGCACGCATTCCGATTCTGTGTCGTTTCTTTTTTCGTAAACCGACTCTGCATAATATTCATTCAGTTTGCTGATTTTTTTCGCCTGGACGGCCCGGCTGACATGGATGTAGGTATTCATCATCATGGACATCGAAGAATCGCCGAGCAGCACCTGGATGGTCTTGGCATCCAGTTCAGCCTCAAAGCAGCGGGTCCCGAAGGTGTGCCGCAAATCATGGGTGGTGTGGGTGGCGATGCCCAGGCGGCCGCATAGCCGCTTGAGGGATTTGTTGCAGGCCTGTTTCTCTTTGTGTTCTCCAGTCAGGGTTCCGAAGACCAGGGTTTTGAAACTCTGCATGATGCCGATCCGCGCCAGCATATGTTTCTGGGTCTCCTTGTGGCGTTCCACAATGGGGATCAGTTCCGGTGGAATCGCCAGGACACGGTATCCCATCTCGCTTTTGGGCTCCCCGGTGATGGCCTGTCGCCGTTCCACCCCATCTTCCCCTTTGACCTTCCGAAATCCGAATTGCTTGTTGATGTCGATGAGCGGGGTGTCATCATCCAGTGTCACATCCTCCCAGGTCAGGGCCAGCAGCTCCCCGATACGCAAACCCATCCGGAGCTGGACCAGGAACAACGCCTCATTGTCACTATTTCGGCGATCAGGCAGGCCGGCCGTCTTCATAAGGGCATCGGTGAAGATACGTTCGTCCTCGCGGGAAAAAGGCCTTTCCTCCCGTTTCTTGCGTTTCGCCATTTTTACTGCCGGACGGTCCTTGGGCAGTTTGACGATCGGCATGAAATCAATACGAATGTTGCCCCGGATGGCCGCGTAACGGATGCAGGGCTTGACGATGCGGTCAATCCCCTTCACGGCATCAGCGCTGTCCGTTGCCTTGAACAGCGTGGAATAAAAAACCTGCATCTGCCGGTCATCCTCAATTACTCCTTTCTACTATAATATATTTGGATGAAGAACCAGGCATCCAGCCGGGTCTTCTTCCATCCTTATGCCAAAGCTGTTAGAATGAGAAGTGCAATCGGCGTGACGTCTTCTTTCTTGGGCCAGTGCCCGCTCCAAAGTCCGTCAGCCGGCTTCTCATTCACAGCCATTCGATTTAAGCAGATTGAACTGCCATACCCGGAACGTTCGGATCATATCCCAGTAGATGGAATCGGCAATAAGGAAAAACCGGATTGCCGTTGCTACTATTAATGTCAGGAGGATGTTTTTCATGATGAACGCGGTCGGTATTGATGTTTCCAAGGGCAGGAGTATGGTCGCTGTTGCCCGTCCTGGCGAAGTGGTCGCCAGCCCTTTTATCGTTTCTCATACACAAAGCGGTATCCATGAGTTGATTGATCAGCTTAGCTCGCTGGATGGCGAAACCCGGATTGTCATGGAGCATACAGGCCGGTATTACGAACCGATGGCGCAGAGGCTTTCAGATGCTGGCTTCTTTGTTTCTGCCGTCAATCCCAAACTCATCAAGGATTATGGTCATAACTCTTTGCGCAAGGTAAAAACGGATAAGGCCGATGCGAAGAAAATCGCCCGTTATACCCTTGACAATTGGCTTGATTTGCGCCAATATACGGGTATGGATACTTTACGTAAACAACTCAAAACCATGAACACCCAGCTTGATTTCTTCACGAAGCAGAAAACGGCTGCCAAGAATAATCTGATCGCCCTTTTGGATCAGACTTATCCTGGCGTGAACGCCTTCTTCAACAGCCCGGTACGCAGTGATGGCAGTCAGAAGTGGGTTGATTTTGCCAAATCTTTCTGGC